>Ga0123353_10008910_pt1 | contig 13767 bp, 11 predicted proteins | sample TergutLab28metaG_3_FD_92763 | JGI IMG/M metagenome (GOLD analysis project Ga0123353, IMG submission 92763) | Labiotermes labralis P3 segment gut microbial communities from Petit-Saut dam, French Guiana - Lab288 P3 | ecosystem: Host-associated > Arthropoda: Insects > Digestive system > Gut ... | reverse complement strand
CACAAAATCCATGTCAATGTGCATCGCTTCGGCGTCTCCTTTTTCTGATAATTTGAGTTGGTCCTGAAAACGCTCAAGTTGGTCAATCGGGTCGTTTAACTCGCTGTAAGCATTTGCAAGTTCTTTGCCGTTTACAAAGAGTTCAAAACGTTCTGTTAATTCGGGATTTTCACGATGCTTTTTGCATAACGGCGACATTTCAACCGGATAATCAGTAATAAAAGTCGGCTGAATATAGTTATGTTCACATTTTTCCCCGAAAATGGCATCAATCAATTTCCCTTTCCCCATCGATTTATCGACCTCAACATTCAGTTTTTTGCAAATTTCTCTTATTTCTTCTTCATTTTTACCCGAAAGGTCGAAACCTGTATATTCCTTTATTGAATCAAGCATCGTAACCCTTTTGAACGGACGCTTGAAATCTATAATCTTATCATCTAATTGGACTTTTGTTGTTCGGTGAAGTTCAAAAGCGACCTTTTCAATAATCTCTTCGGCAAATTTCATCATCCATTTGTAGTCTTTATAGGCAATATAAATTTCCATTACCGTAAATTCCGGATTATGAGTTCTATCCATACCTTCGTTACGAAAATCCTTTGCAAATTCATATACTCCTTCAAATCCGCCTACAATCAACTTTTTAAGGTAGAGTTCATTGGCGATACGTAAATAGAGCGGAATATTTAAGGTATTATGATGAGTGATAAAAGGGCGTGCTGCTGCGCCTCCCGGAATAGATTGCAAAATTGGCGTTTCTACTTCAACATAACCCTGTTCGTTGAAAAAATTCCGCATTGTATTGATAATTTTAGTACGTTTCAAAAACGTATCCATAACTCCATCATTTACAATCAAATCGACATAACGCTGACGATAACGCTGTTCAGTGTCTGCAAAAGCGTCATACACTATACCATCTTTTTCTTTTACAACCGGCAAAGGGCGTAAAGTTTTAGAAAGTATAGTTAAATCGGTTACGTGAATAGAGATTTCACCTGTTTGCGTTTTGAAAACGTAGCCTTTTACTCCGATAAAGTCTCCAATATCGAGTAAACGTTTAAAAACAGTGTTATACAGCGTTTTATCTTCGTCAGGACATAAATCATCGCGCTTGAGATATAATTGAATTTTTCCCTGTTTATCTTTAATTACTGCAAAAGATGCGTTTCCCATTATTCGCCGGCTTGTAATCCGCCCTGCAACTACAACTTCTTCTGGTTTTTCACGGGTTTCATCAAAATTTTCAATTATATTTCGTGAGTAATGCGTTACAACATACTCAGCTGCCGGATATGGCTCAATGCCAAGATTTCTAAGTTCTTGCAAACTTTGTCTGCGAATTATTTCCTGATCGTTTAATTCTGTTTGATTCATATTTATTACTGTTTTTGATTATAAAAATCGGTACAAAGATAAATAAAAAACTGATTGCTGTTTTAAATATTGCAATCTTTGATTAAAAATACAAGTTTAAATACAATTTTATCGAATTAATTTGGAAAATAAATTTTTACTATTTAAGTTTGTGCGATTTTTTACAGACAATTATTTTAAAATGAATAAGTACTTAAATGCAAATATATGGATCATTTTTTCTGTTATAGCATTTATTTATGCAGTAGCTTTAACCATAGAATACAAATTTATCTATACAGAAGATTATTTTGTTTATGCTTTTGGACGAGAAAAGTCTACTATTCTAAATAATTATTTAGACTCTACTCAAAAACAGGCGTGGATTAATTACTTACTTATTATTCCAATTATTTGGATTCCAACATTAACAATAGGTTTGTGTTTAAAAAACAGGTGCAATATTAAGAAATATAAAGGTAAGTTATTTTAAATTAGTTGACTTAGTTTTAAAATCTCATTTAATTTTTTCAATTAATTATTTAATTTTTACTATTTTAAAGTGGAAACAGATAATTCATAGAGAACATTTTAATCTTGATAATTGTTTTGATTATCAATCTGTTTTGGCAGTAATACAAATTGAGAAAATACCATACTGGCTTATATATTCATTGCAGTTAGTAAGTTTTACAGAATTGTTTCAATTGTTGTTTATTAGTTATGGTATTAGAATACTGTTTCAATATAGTTTTGCTAAATCTGTATTGTTTTACCTTATTTTTTATGGAATTGGATTGTTTTTTTGGATAGTATTTACAATTTATTTGCAAACATTTATGTTACGATAAACCTTTTAATTTTAAAAAGGCTGTTTTAGTTATTAATTTAATTTTTTTATTATGAAATTTTTAAAAGAAGAACAAATGGAATTTACTCAAGGGGGTAAATTTTGGGGTAAAGAATGTAAGGTAATTAGCGAACCTTATTATCATCCCGGTCATAATCAATGGGTTCAGAATTATGAATGTGCTTATTTCGTTTTTTGGATTCCTTTTAATATACAAGAAATAACAGGAGGTTATTCTTAATGTTAAAATACGAAATTTTTGAAAAAAGTAATGTGTCTTTTAAAAGGCACATTACTTTTTATTTTAAATTTAAAAACATCTTAAAACTTTTATTTTCTATTTGTTTTTTTTATTGTTATGAGATTTTTTCCCAGGAAACATACTTTAGTTGGGAAGGAAGAATAAAGGATAAATATAGCTATGAATTTATACCTGCTGCTCATGTTCGTGTAATTTCAGAAGGCAGGGTGTTTTTGTTTGCCGCCGATAACATTGGAAAAGTAATAATAAGTTATTATAAACCTACAAGCGATGACAGTGTTTTGGTTACATCAATTGGGTATAAACCATTAAGTCTATCAATGCGTGAATTTCAAAAAACAAGTGAAATTCAATTAGAATCAGATATTTATTCACTTAATGAAGTTGTAATTACAACTGAAAAAAGGAAAAAGCAAAAAACATTCAGATTAGGAAACACTGCCCCTTTTGCAATTGGATCATCAAGTGGATCTTTTGGAAGGCAAATGATGCTATTAATAAAACATGAAAATATAACAGGGAAAATAATAAAAATAAGGTACTATATGAAAGACCCACCTAATTCAGATGGATGGCGGCTCAGACCTTTTCGAGTGAGGATATATGATTTAGACACATTGAACAATATACCGGGGAATGATTTGCTTAAAGAAATTTTGATAGTATCTTTAAAAAAAGGAAATTGGTTGGAGGTGGATATTTCAGATTACAATATTCAATTACCTAACAAAGGGGTATTTGTTGGTATGGAAATATTGCCAGCTGAATATTATTTATCAAATAATATAATAACTCACATTACATCTGGAAAAAATAATGCATTCAATTCGGTAAGTATTGGATATACATTACGCTTAAAAAAATCTAAAACATCGTTTGAATCTTGGGTCTTCTACCCTCATGCAGGTTGGAAACGTGAAATCTTTGGAGATACTGATTATTTGATAAATATTGTACTTGAAAAAACAGAATAGTATGAAACAAAAAAAAATCATATTGTTGTTTTTTAATTTTGTAGTTTTAATAAGTTTAATAACTATTGTTTTTATTATAAGGAAAAACAATGAATTAAACAAGTTTAAAAATTATCCAAGAGAAATACCTGAATTTTCTTTTCAAAATGCAACGCAAGATCACTTTACAAAAGATAGTTTAAATAAAAAACACAAAACAGTTTTTATCTTTTTTATGTATGGATGTTTTAATTGTTTACTGATGTTTGAATACTTTTTACCTTTAGTTGATGAAATGAGTGAGATACAATTTATTTTTACAACAACAGAAAAATATGAAAATATAATAAATTATCCTGAAATAAAAATGTATGAGGGTAAACAAAATGTGAGATTTTTTGGAGAGTCAAATGAATTTTTTAAAACCTTTCGTGTATCTGTAATTCCGACCGTATTTTTTTATAGTGAACAGCATATTTTAATTGGGAAATATGAAAGTGAAATCCAATTTCACAAGTTAAAAAAGTTTATAAAAGATAAAAAGTGAGCATACCGAAAATAATTAAAAAGAGTTTTACAAAGCAAATAGACCAGTCTGACTGCGGAGTTGCATGTCTTTTAAGCATAATTAAATATCATAGCGGGTATCAATATTTAGAGACATTACGTGAACAAAGTGGTACAAACAGTCAAGGCACAACACTTTTAGGATTATATCAATCGGCTAATCAAAACGGATTTAATACAGGAGCATTTGAAGCGGAAATTAAAGATTTAAAGTATTTTACAGAGCCGTGCATTCTTCATGTAATTTTAGATAATCTACAACATTATGTAGTATGTTATGGATATGACGGAAAAAAATTCATAATAGGCGACCCTGCAAATGGTATTTCAAAATACCCACAAAGTTTACTCGAAGAAAAATGGAAATCCAAAAGGTTATTAAAACTTGAACCAAGTAATGATTTTAAAAAAGTAAGAAATACCGAAAATTCCAAAAGAAAATGGTTTATAAGATTGTTGAAAGAAGATATTTCCACATTGGTAATAATTGCAATTTTAGGTTTATTGGCAACAATACTTGGCTTCACAATGGCAATTTTTTCGCAACAACTTATAGATAATATTTTACCTCAATCAAATATTCAAAAATTAGTTGCTGGTCTTATTCTGATTACAATGCTACAACTTATTAGAAGTGTGTTCGGTTATATACGAGGTACGTTTTTGAACATTCAAAATCGTAATTTCAATATTCGTTTGATTGATACATTTTATAGCAGTTTATTGTACCTGCCAAAAACATTTTTTAATAACCGAAAAGTAGGCGAATTAGTTGCCCGCATGGATGATACTTCTCGTATTCAAACTGTACTTTCTTTTATATTTGGTGATTTAACACGAGATATATTGACTGTTTTGGTTTCATTTGTTATCATATTTGCATATTCAAATATAATAGGTTGGGTTTCAATTGTTACTATACCTTTATTTTTTCTAATTGCATATCTTTTCCATTATTCAATAGTTAAACACCAAAGAGATGTAATGGCGCACAATGCAAAAAAAACAAGCAACTATATAAATACTCTTGAAAATATTGATACAATAAAATCATACTGTAAAGAGGAAAAATTTTCAATTATCAATAAACTTGTATATGGAGTTTTTCAGGATAAAATCTTCAATCTTGGGAAAGTAAGTATTAATATGCAATTAATAACAGAATTCTTTACTGTAATTATTTTTTCAACAATTCTTTCAATATGCTCTTTTATGGTAATTAACAGCAGTCTTACAATAGGTGTATTAACTGCATTGTTTTCAATAATTGGCGGTACTTTGCCCTCAATTGGGAATATTGCATTTGCAAATATTCGATTACAAGGAGCTAAGATAGCATTTGACCGTATGTATGAATTTGCTTGCATAGAACCTGAATATAAACTAAAACTGCCCGACTGCTTTCAAAAGCAAAACATAAATAAACTTGTTTTGGATAATATTTCTTTTGGTTATCCCGGACGAAGTAAATTATTGAATGATATAAGTATAATTATTGAAAAAGGGAAAATTGTTTCATTAATAGGTGAATGTGGCAGTGGAAAAACCACACTGTTAAATTTAATACTGCGCTTTTACAAACAGAATTCAGGGAAACTAATGTTAGACAAATTTTCATCAGATGAAATATTACTACCGGAATGGCGTAAATATATAAGAGTTGTACCGCAGGAAATTAGCATTTTTAACAATACTCTTTTAGAAAATATTTGTCTTTCATCAGACCAGGGAATAATGGAAAAAGCACTTAAATTTTGTAAAATAAACGGATTTGATGATTATTTTGAAAGATTCCCACAATCATATTTTACATTGTTAGGGGAAGAGGGGCTAAATATTTCAGGAGGACAAAAACAATTGGTTGGTATAGCAAGAGCATTGTTTATTGAGTCGGATTTTTTATTGTTAGACGAACCAACATCTTCAATGGATAAAAAAACAGAACGATTTATATTTGATTTGTTTGTTAAGATTAAGGAAAAAACAGGAATACTCCTTATCACTCATAAAGCACAAATAGCAAATGAAACAGACGGCATATATGTATTAGAAAAAGGGAAAGTATTAAAAAAAACATAAACTGACTTTTTGTATTTTTTACTTCCGTTTATTACTTTCGCAAAATTTTTCACAATGAACACATTAGATATTGTTATATTTATAATTATTGTATCTTCCTTTGTCAGAGGGATTTTCAAAGGTTTTGTAATGGAATTGGCAACGTTAGTCGCCTTGATTTTAGGAATAATTGGAGCAGTACTGTTTTCGGGGGTTGTTGCAAATTGGATTTCAAAATCATTTGAAATTGAATATATTGCAATAATTTCTTTTATAATTTTACTTGTCGGAATTATACTTTCTGTATATATAGTAGCAAAAATTATTGATAAATTTCTAAAAGTCATTGCATTAGGATGGTTAAATCGAATTGCAGGCGGTTTTTTTGCTGTTTTAAAGGTTATGTTTTTTGTAAGTATATTAATTTTGGCATTTGATTTTTTCGGACTTGGGACAAAAATAATTTCAAAAGAAAAACGGGAAAAATCATTTCTGTTTTCCCCAGTTGAACGCTTTGCGCCATCAGTTTTAGACTTGTTAAATCTTGATTATGAGCATCTTTTGCCTGAAAAAAAAACAAAACCACAATATTACATAGTAAAACTATAAATTGTGGTTAATTTATCAAACAAAAAACTAATCACCATCTATACAAATCAGTATTAGCTTTTCCCAGCGTTTTATTAATTACCGGTTGCAAAAACCAAATCCCAACAGGTAGAAATAGAATTAAAAAGAATTCTTTAAAACATTCCTTAAAATCTACATAATCCATTACTTCGTTCTGTTTCAATAAAATCGAAAGTAAATAGAAACAATACAAGAAAGAAATAATAAAAAACCCTTGAATTACCACTGCTCCCGTTGTAAACAAAACCATCATATCAGCAGAAGAAAGTTTAGATAACGGGAACATAAATGGAATAATTACCCAAAAAGCTAAAATAGCAACAAGAGTGAAAAAAGGAACAATAATAATTCCTTTATAAGCAGCTACTTTAGACGAATCCACAGGGACAATGTCTGTAAGCTTTGATCCTACTACCCATAGCCATCCATATATAACCATTTGCATTATAGCAATCCCTATAGGAATCAGATATAACCAAAGAGTCATATTTTTTACATCAACTTTAACTTGATAATAGCCATACAATATTACCAAAGCAGGTACAATAAATGCGCAAAAAAATATAAACCAATGCTTAACGTCTAATAAAAATTTCATAATATTTTTTTTAAAACATTGGTTTATTACGAAATAATATTGCTAAGGTTCTACTAAAATAATTTTTTTTTAAAAATAAATCGAAAAAAATATCATTTATTGAAATAAAAGCAATATCTTGCGCCACTTTTTTAAATTATATTAGATGAACATTTTTGTAGGAAGTTTGCCTTTTAACATAGAGGAAACTGAATTAAAGGAACTGTTTGATGAGTACGGTGAAGTCGCTTCAACAAAGATTATAACCGACAAATTTTCAGGCAGAAGCAAAGGGTTTGGATTTATTGACATGCCCAATGATGACGAAGCACAAAAAGCCATTGATGGCTTGAACGGGACAGAAGTTGGTGGTCGAAAGATTGTTGTCAACAAGTCTGAACCAAGAAGTGACTCCGATCGCAAACGCTCTTTCGGAAGCGGAGGACGCGGCGATTATAACAAAGGGGGTTACGGAAGCAGAGACGGGAACAGAAGAAATAATGGTGGAAGACGAGATGGTTATTAATCAACTCAATACTAAAGACTAATATGTTTTTTTAGTTCCAAACTTAAAACCCGGTAGTTTTGCCGGGTTTTTTTATGTCTGTACGTAACTATTTCTGTAACTAAAAAACAATAATAGCGTATAAAATCACTTGAATTTTTTATAATTAACAGGTAACTAAAATTTCTAAAAATGAAAACTAACATAAATTTATTATTCGTTTTATTGTGCGCTTTTTCGCTTACATGTTGCAGAAATACAAGTCAAAAACCTAAAGTTGATATAGATGTTGATATAGATAATGTCAGCGAAACAAATATCCCAACTACTTTGCATGGAACTTTTCGTTTAATCCAAGATATTAACGGACAAAAACCTAATGAAAATGCTATTATAACGATAAATTTTCGTCAAAATGGGACATTTACTTTCAAAGCAGAAATGCCAAATCAGACCTTGACCGACCAAGGTACTTATACCATAGAAGATAATATATTGAATATCAGTTTTAATGAATTAGAGCAAGAAGAAAAAAGTGGAATCTTTTCAATTAATAAAGAGGGAATTGCGATTCTTCCATTTTTGGCTTTCAGTGATGATGATGGTACTTCTGAATGGATATATGTCCCTGACTTTCCAAATGAAATGCCTGATGTTGAAAAAGTAGTTCGACAGGCAATCGCCGAAGCAAAAGCAAATTTTGATAATACTCAATTTGATTCACTTACTACAAGTTATTCTTATTTAACAAATTGTAGTTTAGCGGAAGCATATTATACATATTCAACAATATGTTATTTTGCAAATAAAAAATGGGAAACTCTGTATAATGCTGCAAAAGCGTCCTTAGAAAGTAAGTTTAATCCTGTTTATATAAATAATCTCTGTGCAATTTTATTGGAACTTAATCAGTTGACGAATGCCAAAGTACTTGCCGATCATAGTATTAAACATTCTTCCGGTTTTGCATCGGCATGGGGAAATCTTGCATATATTTATTATCAAATTGATAATCTTACAAAAGCAGAAGAGGTAATAGATTCAGCGCTTTATTATGAGCCCAATGCGGGAATTTTTCATTATATAAAAGCAAAAATAGAGGAGGAGCAAGGAAAAACAGGGCAAGCAGATGAGTCGTTTGGACAGGCATGGGAAAACGGTTATGCAGGTTCAGGCAGGGAAGGCGCAAAACCTGCAGGACAGCGTGCTAAAAAGCCTGCAAAAGATAATACTAAAGAAAAAGAAAAGGAGGAAGGAGTAGAAAAATGGGCAGGTCGCTATCAGGCAAAATATATTTCTGCTGCAAGTGGAGAAACTGTTAGTGAGGCAAATACACAATTTGGCAGCGGATTAGCGACAACAAATGTTGGTTTGCAAACATTAGCATGCGTAAAAGAATTTGATATGGTAATTAATCAATATGGCAGTATTTCCGGTACTGGTGAAATATTGTACGTTTATAACGGAAGTTCATCAGGATTAGCAAGTTCGGCATTAGGAGTAATGACAGGAGGCGCAGGGGCAACACTTAAAAATGGCTCACAAACCCGAAAATGGTCGTTTTCCGGCAATGTTGATAAAGATGGAAATGTTACTATTAGTGGGCTTCCAAGCGAACAATTAGATTTATATAATGTTGGGAAATGGCAAAAAATAGATACCTGGAGCCCGTTACTCCCTGACGCTCCCGGCGCTGCAATGCGTGGTCCCTTTCATCTTCAAATGGTTATGACAAATAACAATATACCTGTTATTGCCTACGACGAATATATGGCTCTTAACGATAAATTGATAAAACAAGTTCATTACAGAGCATTTATTTTAAGAAGTTCCGATAATATCACTCCGGAATGTCGCGGATTTGCTAAGCCAGAAGAAAAAGAGGACTGTCCTGCAACTGAATACATTTCAACGCAAATAGAATTTCAACCACAAAAAAATCTAAAAATCTCAAGAACAGATACTTATACACAAGATGGTCATAAAACAAAAACCGAATCGTCTTTAAATGAAGGTTTTTCATTGAATGATAATCTTAAGATAAAAGTATCTGCAAATCAAAATGGAAAAGTAGGTTGCTCTATGGAAGTTGGCGGAATAGGATTAGGTCAAACAGGATTAGGGTTAGAAGGCGGTGTGGGATTAAGTGGAAGCGGAGAACTTTCTGGCAGTATTGGAGTTGGCTTGAATTTAGGCGCTTTAGATAAAATTTGGGGTGAGATGACAGGACAAGAAAAGGGGATTCCTATTAAACCAAAAATGTCGTTACGTTTAATTTACGACCCAAAATGTGGATTCGGAGTTAAAGGTTCGGTTGGCGGAGAAGCATCTGTAAGTGATGTAAAAGGCTCTGCTACTGCAACAGGCGTAATTTTCTTTAATAAAGGGTTATAGAAAAATAATATATAATGTTTCGTAAAGTTCCTCATACCTACGTAATTATATTTTCATTAATTGTAATATCCGCAATTGCAACGTGGTTTGTTCCCGGTGGCGAGTATCTTACTGAAAAAGACGCTTTTGGAAATGAAATTGAAGGTTCTTTAACTTACCGACAAATTGAAAATAAGCCGCAAACGTGGCAAATTTTTGCTGCAATGTTTAGAGGTTTTGAAAAACAGGCTGGTATCGTTGTCTTTATCCTTATGATTGGCGGAGCATTTTGGATTATGAATGATTCAAAAGCGATAGATTCCGGTATTCAAAAGTTTTTGAAACTAATGAAAAAACTTGACAATTATAAGATATTCAGGCGATTGGGAACAGGGAATTTGGTAATTATATTTGTATGGGTCGTTTTTTCTATATTTGGAGCGGTATTTGGAATGAGCGAAGAAACGATTGCATTTATAGCAATCATCGTACCGTTGGCTGTATCAATGGGTTACGACAGTATAACGGGCGTTTGTATAGTTTATGTTGCGGCGCATGTAGGTTTTGCAGGCGCTATTTTGAATCCGTTCACAATAGGTATTGCGCAGACTTTGGCAGGTATTCCGCTCTTTTCAGGAATTGAGTATAGAATGTTTTGTTGGTTGATTATCAATTTTGTAGCAATAATTTTTGTTTTGAAATATGCTCAAAAAGTAAAACTGAATCCCAGAAAATCACCACTTTACGAAGATGATGTATATTGGCGGGAGCATGTCAAATTAAATGAACTTCCGAAAGAAAAAACATTCAAAGCATCATGGATAGTTTATTTTCTGATACTTACTGCTTTAATACTCTTTTCAATCAAATATTATGAAACAAATTTAGTCATCGGCGGAGGAGAAGGCGTAAAATGGTTTTTCATTCCTGCTGTTACGTTGCTATTTGGGATAACAGGTTTTCTATCTTTAAGAAAATCTTCGCCATTTTTCGTTTTGAATCTTTTGGGATACACGATTATCTTCTTGATTATAGGCGTGATGGGTTACGGATGGTATATCAAAGAGATTGCGTCTCTATTTTTTGCAATGGGAATTGCTTCGGGAATTGCGATGAACAAGTCGGCAAATGCTATAACAAAACTTTTTCTTGACGGAGCGCGGGATATTATGTCAGCAGCATTGGTTGTCGGATTGGCTGGCGGTATCATCGTCATTTTGGAAGATGGAAAAATAATTCACACTATCCTTTATTCAATGGCTGATGGTATGAAAAATTTTGGCAAAATAGCGTCTGTTGAAATGATGTATCTGATTCAGACGGTAATAAACGTTGTGATACCAAGTGGGTCAGCAAAGGCGGCGCTTACAATACCCATTATGGCTCCTTTTGGCGATTTAATAGGGCTTACAAGGCAGGCTACAGTTATGGCATATCAACTTGGAGACGGATTTACGAATATGATAACGCCAACTTCCGGCGTTTTAATTGGCGCTCTTGGTATGGCTAAAATACCTTATATTAAATGGGTTAAGTGGTTAGCGTGGTTTATGGTTGCGATGATTGTTCTGGGAGGATTATTGTTAATTCCAACAGTATTAATGGATTTAACAGGTTTTTAATGCAACTCTAATTCCCGTTTATTAATTCTAAAATTAAAATACTTTTCGGGTTCAGTATCAGGTTTCCCAAACCGGCAGAGACTTCTCCGGTAAGGACATTTATTACTTTATTAAAATTTCCTGCTGTAATAATAAATTTATTATTCTCAATACGACGGGGACTATTTGGATTATTGTTAATTATAACAAGCAATTTCTTTTGGTTTGAACTTCTGAAATATGCATAAAGATCGTTATTCGGTTCAAATTGAATAGTTTTACTTTTCATCAATTCGGGGTTATTTTTTCTCCACTCTAAAAGTTTCAAAAAGAATAAATGCGCTTCACGTTGTCTTGGCGATAAAGATGCGGGATTAAAAGCGCTAAACTGATCACTCTCCCAACCACCTGGGAAATCCCCTCTTACAAACCCATATCCACCGGTAGCTAAACCATCCATAATTACCTCAGTACCATATAAAAAAGAAGGAATTCCCCTTGCAGTTAAAAGAAATCCGACATACATTTTGAAAAGAGAAAGGTCTTTTTCAGCTAAAGTAAAAAGTCGGGTTAAATTATGAGCGTCTCCTATGGTTATCAGTTGATTAGCAGGGTCGTCATATATCATATCGGAAGCAAGAATTTTATATAGTTCACGCAGAGATTCATTACTATTTCTATAGTCGGCAAAAGAATTTTCAAATCTTTTATATAGAGGAAGATCAGTAATATGCGTAAACATAGATTCTTGAGTTAAACCATTTTTCCAAAAATGATTATGTACAACTAAATCTGTTTTTGGCGCACCAATTAAAGATATAGAGGGATATTCTTTTTTAATCGCTTCACACAGTTCCTTAATTAATAAATGACTATTTAGCTGAAGGTCTTCAATTTTTATACCGTCCACTCCGGTAGTTTCAATCCACCAAATTACGTGTTGAATCAAATAACGGCGAACCTCTTCAATATTATGATTTAAGGAAGGAATATCATAACTTTCCCAAAATGAATAATGTTTTTCTAAATCTTCCGGGCTTGCATAAGGATCGGCAAATAATATATTATTAGTATTCAAAGAGACGTTTATTTCAGGGCGTCTGTATATCCACTCCTGTATAGGCGGATTTCGTAAAAAAGGGTGTTGATCGCCTATTTTATGCAATACTTTAGTTAAAACAACTTTCATTTGCCTTGTTTGCAGCGAAGATACCATTAATGTAAGATCATCAATTGTTCCTAATCTGGGGTCAATATTGTAATGGTTAGTAGGTGCGAATTTATCATAAGATTGGACTAATTGGTTTGATTCATAAATAGGGGTTAGTTCAACTACGCTTACTCCGGTTTGTGCAATATAATTGATATTCTTTGTTATTCCTACAATATCACCTCCATGAACGCCGGATGGATTTGTTCTGTCTGTTTGTTCAAAAAACCCTGAAACATTGTCATTGGAAGGATTACCGTTAGCAAATCTGTCGGGAATTATTTGATATATCACATCAGAACCGTTAATTGTTTGAAAATTAGTCTTCTTCCTTTTTTGATTCAAAGGAAAATTATGAGTTATCGTCCTGCCTCCGCTATTAATTAGAATTGACACATTTCCTGCTTCAGAAATTTCAGAAATTTCAATATCAACAAATATATAGTTTGAGTCTCTACCAACACCGGAATATTGCTTAATTATTTTTATACCTGGATAATTTATTGAAACTGTGCCGCCACTGATTCCTGAGCCTTGAATCAAAATCAATACACGGTTATTTTTCATCCCTGTCCACCAGTTTGCCGGATAGCTTACTGTTACAGGTCTTTGTTGACTGTTTGCATTTATTAATACAGTCAATAAAACCATTATAAGGAATAATGTTTTCAGAAATTTCATCTCTATCATATTAATATTCACTGCAAAAACTAACAATGAATAGTATTTTCAAATTGGAGCGCAAAAATACAAATATTTTTTATAATAAACTAAAGAAAAGGAAGAAAAATTTTTTTACCTACTTTTTTGGTGTTATTATTT
>Ga0123353_10008909_pt1 | contig 13768 bp, 7 predicted proteins | sample TergutLab28metaG_3_FD_92763 | JGI IMG/M metagenome (GOLD analysis project Ga0123353, IMG submission 92763) | Labiotermes labralis P3 segment gut microbial communities from Petit-Saut dam, French Guiana - Lab288 P3 | ecosystem: Host-associated > Arthropoda: Insects > Digestive system > Gut ... | reverse complement strand
GTTGAGCAGGAATGGCTGACGAGAAATCCGCTAAAAAGGATTCCGAACGGCAGTTTCATCAATCGGGACAATGACCGGATTATCAGCATGGAAGAATACGCGAAACTTTTAGGAGCCTGTCGCAGTCAGGAATGGCGGACAATCATTGCGTTGGCGAGGATTGGCGGCGTGCGGTGCCCATCGGAACTGAAACAGTTGCGTTGGTCGGACATTGACTGGGCGAAAAATCGGTTCTTGGTGCGATCTCCGAAAACGGAACATCACGAAGGACATCGTGAGCGTATCGTGCCATTGTTCTCCGAACTGCGAGCAGAACTGGAGCGGCATTATTGGCTAGACGGAACGAAGGAGAACGAATTCGTGATCGAACATTTCCAAAAGAAATGTTGGAATTTGTGCGGTCCTTTCCGAACGATTGCGCGTCGTGCTGGTTTGGAAGGTATCATTCGCCCGTTCGATAACATGCGGATGAGTCGGAGCAATGAGGTACGCAGGCGTTGGGGCGAGACGAAGGAAAGCCTTTGGATAGGGCATACGAACGAGATAATGAAAAAGCATTATCTTGAATTGTCGGACGAGGAATTTGCGGAGGCAGCAGAGGCAAGTATGGAAAGCCCAAACCCCCATGCTCACGACCATGCAAAACCGACCGATTCGGACGGTAAAATGGAGTAAAATAGGAATTGCCTCCCTAGAAAGGCAGGTTGGTTTGAGTCCGTGTTTTCCCGCATGTATCGCTATTTTCAGCGTCAAACGACATGCAGGTAAAAACGACGGTCAAGCCCGTGATAGGAGTGGGAAACGCCTTGTTTTGAGCGTGGATCGGGCAGTGTTTCGATCACTGCGGCGAGTGCATGCAAAGCGATGCGGACATAAAACCTCCGTGTTTTGGGGGAAAATAACAAAACGGCACAATGCCAACAGAAGGAATACGGTTCAAAAAGCAATTTGTATGGAAAAAAACTTGAAGGTTGCGTGCAAGAGCGGGGAGACGAATTCCATTTTCGGCAGATTCCTGTATAATGCTCCTCTACGGACGGATTAAGGAAAAGTCAAACAACGAAAGGGGATTACAATGACGAAAGAATGTGCGAGAAGAAGTTTCCTGAAGGGCGGCATTTTGACGGCGACGGCATTGACCGGGTTGACATCGACGATGTCTACTCACATTGCGCCTGTCCATGCCGCAGAAAACAATACAATCCGAATCGGCTTGGTCGGTTGCGGCGGACGCGGTTGCGGTGCCGTCGGTAACGCCTTTGCCGTCGATCCCAACATTCGACTGGTAACGGTCGGCGATGCCTTTGCCGAAAAGGCAGAATCCGCCGTCAAGTTAATGAAAGAAACGGAAAATCTCGCTCCACGCATCGACGTTACCCCGGAAATGATATTTTCGGGATTCGATGCGTACAAAAACGTGATCGACAACTGCGATGTCGTGTTTCTTTGCCAATCGCCCCACTTTCGACCGGCTTCACTCCGCTACGCCGTCGAAAAGGGAAGGCATGCGTTTGCCGAAAAGCCGATGGCAGTCGACGGAGCGGGTGTCAAGAGCATTTTGGAATCGGCGAGACTGGCTGCGGAAAAGAACGTACATATCCTTTCCGGCTACTGTTTTCGTCACGATCCCAATATTGTCGAAATGGTCAAGAGGATTCGGGACGGGGTCATCGGCGATGTCGTTGCCATTCGTGCCAATTTTCTGACCAGCCCTGCTTGGGTCAGAAATCGTCTGCCGGGAGATACGGAGATGATGTACCAACTTCGGAACTGGTACAATTTCGCTTGGCTTTCCGGCGATTTTTCGGTAGAACGTACCTGCCATAGTATGGACAAGAGTCTGTTGGTCATGGGCGATCAAGTACCGGATTTTGCTCACGGAAGTGGCGGACGTATGCGGCGGACGGGTCCCAGCGCCTCGGGCGATTTGTACGATACGATCAATGCTGTCTATGAATACGGAGACGGTCGGACGATCTTTGCGTATTGCTCCGAGTTGGCGAATACGTTGCAAGAACGGGAGGAGTACGTCATGGGAACGAAGGGAACCGCCCAGTTGATGAAGGGCATTATCACCAAGACCGGTGAAAGTCCGGTTAAACTAGACAGGATTCCCGGCAATCAATTTGAATTGGAACACGCTGCCTTTTTCAAGGCGATTCGGAGTGGTGGAGCGATTCGGCACAACGACGGCGAAAACATGGCAAAGAGCACGATGGCAACGATCATGGGACGTTTGGCGGCAATCACTGGCAGGCGATTGAGTTGGCAGCAAGCGTTCGATATGGAACTTCCGATGACACCTTCCGCTTATGCCTGGGATGCCACTCCGCCGACGCTGCCCGACGAAAAGGGACGCTACAAAGTACCTGTCGCCGGTATGGGATCGGTCTATCACGAAATCGTTCGGTAATGGGGCTGATAGGTCAAGATGTCCAAACGTTTGAACCGGAGTACTGGCTAAATTGTCCTCTGTTGCGCCTTGCAGGGCAAGGTGGCTAACCGTTCGCTACCATGTCACTACTGCCTTGACACTGCCGATGTGCGAAGTCGTGTTCTCGCTAATATCGCAATCGTAGTCGGCAGAGAAACGAATCTTGTTCAGTTGCCCCAAATCGAGACCCAAACCAACATTCACCCAATCTGTGCCCCACTGAACGCTCCGAAGATGTGCAGCATTACCGCCAAGTGCCACTGTAGAGCCCATATAGTCACTTCCCGTTACTTGCCGGATATACTGCCCCCGGACACGAATCATCGCACACTCCACTTGAAGTCCTACACGCACTGCCACCGTATCCAGTTCGTCGGGACTAATCGCCATTTTGCCTAATGCTGGCAACATTACTGCAAGATCGTCCATTCCGATACCTTGGAAATCGACTCCCACGATGGGCGTAAACAACAATTTCGACGCAAACAGACTAGGTCGGGTAAATTCCAAACTGCCGAAAAGTGAATTTCCGTCAAACGACACCCTATCGTTCGGTCCCCGATAAGAATATTGTTGCATCCCATAAGCGATCATACCATTTATGGTGATTTCCCCGAAGACCGGCAGTTTCATGTATGCTCCGACCATATAATCATCGGCGGTGATCTTACCCAGGTCGCTTTTGACGTTCGGATTGCCGTACTGAAAAACTGCACCGAGAACGATCTGTTGGGTGAGCCGCATATCTCCACCGACCATCAAACCGGCACGACTCAAGGTATAGCCGTCGAATGTAAATTTGTCTGCTTTTCCCTTTTCCGATTGGAGATACGGAGCGACCCAAAGTTGCATTTTACTGTGCGATCTTGACTGTCCCAGCCAACCACCGGAACGGCGGACTGGCGGATTCGATTCAAGATGCCGGAAGATCGTCCGATGGGGAGAACTCATGGCGATTCGCGCCGCATTGCCGATCAATTCTCCCGCCATTGCCGTGCGCAGTTCGCCGTTCAGTTCAAGAGCGGTAAGGTCTTCCAACTTTTTCCGGTTGACATTGACCGCTCCTGATGGGGCACCCAACGCACTCACAGCGGAAAACGCCATCATTGCCATTTCGACATGCATTTCGTCATCCGATTCGTCATCGAACAATTCGTCATCGATCCATTCCTCATCGGTCTGGTATCGGTCTCCGAGATGTCGGTCGATCAAATCGGCGATGACATTCGCATTGCCTTGCTTCCAGCCTCTTTCTTCTGTGTACACTTGGACAGTCAGCAATTCAATCATCAGATTGAGCGAGTCCCTGTCTTCTCCCGTTTGCCATTTGTATCGGCGTAGTCCCGTCTGATGAGAATTGAGCGTTGCAAGATGAGCATCGGTGACTCCCGCAGCACCGGTTACTGCAACAAGATTTTCAAACGAGTATCTTCCCAGTTGGAGTTGATCCATTCCGACATCTATTTTCGACCCACTTCCCAAGATAAGTGTTTCAGTACTCACTGCCGTCGCCGCAACATTCGGCGGTGCATGCACTAGGAGCGTTCCACCGTCGATGTAAAGCGTTTTCGTTGTAATAACGCCAGCATTGGTAATCACACCTCCGTCTTCAATCGACACCATGCTGGTCAGTGCCAATTCCACACCGCTTTGAATATCGAGCGTCCCCCCTCTTTTGATGGCGACACTTGTAGCGGTTTGCTCCATTCCCACGTCATGGAGAATGACCAGTCCCTGCTCCACACTGAGCGTACCATTGATGAACAGACCGCTGATTTCATGCGTTCCATGTCCCTGTTTCGTGTAATGTCCCAGTATCTGCTTCTCCTCGGAAACAATGCCGGTGATCGTGCCGCTCACCAAGATAATATTTTTTTCCACGTTAAAGCGCTGCCCATACTCCCCCAACGTGATTCCGATGTTGCTCCAATCCACGACTGTTGCAGAATCTGCTTCCTCCCCAGGATTGACGATGTTCACTGATCCTCCCAGCATCATCAGACGCATCGCCTCTCCGTCCTTCGTAAATTGAGCACCGGTGGCAACATCGACGTTTAGTTGCCCTCCGCCTTGTATGACAATGTCCGGCACCTCATCTGCATTGGTTATTTGCAGCACGGTTCCTTCGGTGAGATTGAAATTGCCGCCGTCCACTGTGAGCGTCTTTACACTATGCTCTCCTGCCTCCAACGTAAACACGCCGGACTTGGTGGTGAAATGACCGACATCGGTCATTTGTGCCTCTTCGCCCGATACTTTCCCGCCGCCGACGGTCAAGTCAAAACCGCCGCCGATGTATGAACCGTAAATCTCAAAATTGTTAAACGAAAAGCCTTCCGCCGCAGGCTGGGCTCGCGTCATGTCAATCGTCGTGTCTAATCTGCCGCGAAGGGTTCCGGCATTAACAACGCCGGTAAATTCAACGGTTCCCGATTGAACGTCGTACACCCCATAGTTAAGGTCAACATTTCCGACGACATGCGTTCCCGCACCGTCTTTCGTTAAATTGGCATTCCACCTAGAAATATTATCTCTGGAAACAATATCTCCGCCGATGAAGGTTACGTCTTCGCCGATGATGACCGTTCCGCCTTTGGAACCGAGTACGGTATGGACATCCGCAAGATCGAGCGACGTGGAATCAGTGTCGTCCTTATGAATGTCAATCGTTCCGCCGTCCACAAAAAGAATCACGGGAACAAGCGATGGTTCCGTTGCTATTTCACTTTCAGTTTCTTCCGGTTCACTTGCCTCTCCTTCTTCTCCTTCCTCTTTAACCGACTCCTCGTTAGGATTAAGTCTGATCTTTTGGATACCGGTCTCTTCGGCACTGGAAATTCTTAATGTCCCGCCAAAAAGAACTCCAATGTCGTAGGGGCTTTCGTTCAAGAATTGTAACCGAACTCCTCCTTTGATGTCGAGCATTGCAGGGGGTGCTGTTACTTCTCCGCCGCCGATGACGACGTAACCAGCGTGCTGGAGTTCGCCGACTGCGTTCAATACAGTCTTTCCCTCTGCAACGATGAGTCCGCCGCTGCCGATGTCAAGTCCATTGATCACGTGGGTTCCGCCGCCAGTCTTAATGTAATTGCCGTACCGTACGTAACCATCACTTTCTTCGGCTTCGTCGCCTTCTTCGTTCTCGACTTCGATATATTCGCCGATTCCCGTAACGGTTCCGCTTTCATAGAGAAAACCGGTAGCGATACTGACCATCCCTCCTTCGGAACCAATGACGGTATCCACGAACAGGTCTTGCATGGTGCCTAAATTTCCTCCATAGAGTTCGAACGCTCCGCCGTTGAGAAACATGGTTGTTCGCGCCTTTTCTCCGTTTTCGCCTATGTTCTCAATGCCGGTATGTACCGAACTGGCAACTCGCAGTCTCCCGTCCGCTCCAATGGCGATGTCATATTCTTCAGCACCGGTCAACTCCACTTTTGACCCGGCTTGTACGTCCAGAACTGCTCCGGCTCCAATCACGACGTTGCCAATGCTGTGGATCGTACCTCCCGGAATGCTCGCCAGAATGATTCTTCCTTCTTCGATAGCGAGTGTACCGCCGATGTGCAGTCCGTAGTCCCAGATGTTCTCTTCGTTGGGGTCAACGCCGCCGATAGTGAGAGTTCCTTCGCCGGTTTTCGTCAAGTGTCCGTCGACGCTTTCCCCTTCGAATATGTCGTTCATCTGGCGGACAACGATGGTGTCATGGTCATGGACAACGTGGAGCGTGGCTCCAAGTTCGCCTGCGCCGATGTGGATTTTGTGGAAATCCAGATACCAAGTTCCCCCTTCTTCGCTTTGGATGTCAAAGATAATCGTGCTGTCCGTGACGACAACGTCCAGTACGAAAAAGTCCAGTTCGTCTTCTCCTCCGATTCCGTAGAATCCGCCGTAGTTGGAGAGAACGTAGTTTTTATCATGGATTTTCTCCAGATATTTCACCAATTCCGCCTCTGGGTCATCAAAACCGGCAAATTTGTCAATGAATTCGTTGAATTCTTCCTCGGACATCGATCCTTCCAACTCGGCGAGGATTTCGTCCGGGTTAAAGGGCGGCTTTGGCGCACCCGACCAAGAGAAGGTTACTTCTGAATCGGATATACTGATGGGTTCTGAACCGTCTGTAATGACAGTAACCTCCGCGGAACCCTGGGTGAGGGTAAGAGCGAGGACAAGGAAAACGCGCAGCGACAGGGAAGCGAAACGAGAAAGCATACCAAATGGGGGGGAGAGGAAATGCTCTGCCCCCCACAATCGGCATAATCGTTACAAAACTTTAATTTTTTCGGTTAATCGCGTCCTATTTACGGCGCAGCATAGTATAATATCTCTCGTCTGGATTCCCGCCTTCGTGGGAATGACGGGGGGCGTGAACTTTGTAATTCTCATGCATCACCATTTTCCCAAATCGTTCCGTCTTCGCAGTACGGGTCAGTTTCAGCATGTTTTTGCTGTCCGGCACTCCGCCGCCAATCATGCGATCATTCTGTTTGCCGCTCCCAATGACATGCCGCACTGCCGATTGGGACTGTCCGTTTCTAAAAAAGTCGGCAACGCCGTTGTCCGCAACCGTTGGAAGCGGCTTATCCGGGAAGCCTTTCGGAAGTCCCACGCCGAACTGCCAAGCGGATTCGATCTCGTCGTCCTGCCGCAACGCAACGTCGATGTCCGAACGGTCAAAAACTTGGAACAATCCTTGAAAAAATTAACGGAAAAAATCGTGAAACGCACTGCACACAACAAGGCGACTGTATTGTTAACCCGACCGGAGCATCAGGCGCAGCCGGTGAAAAGTCAGTTGGAAGCCATCGGTTTTCAGGTTCTCTTGCAACCTGCCATTGACATTTTGCCTCCAGATTCGTGGCAGGAAACAGACGATGCCATCGAACAACTTCGGACCGGCACATTCGATTGGCTTATTTTTTCGAGTGTCAACGGTATTCATGCATTTTTTGATCGGCTTGGCAATTCTGACATACCGGTCATTCGGATTGCCGTCGTCGGCAGCGGCACTGATGCTGCTCTGTACCAGCGTATCGGTCGGCATGCCGATGGTGTACCGGAAACGTTTACGGCGAAAGCCGTTGCGGAAGCACTGTTACCGGAAGCATTGCAGGGCAAACGTTTTTTACATCTTCGAGCAAGTCGAGGCAGGGATGTGCTCAAGCGGTTGCTGACCGAATCGGGTGGCGATGTTACCGAGATAGCGGTCTATCGAAGTATAGATCGAACGCATGCCGATCCGCAGATTACCGAATTGATGTGTCGAGGTGGTGTTGATTATGTAACGGTAACGAGTTCGGCAATCGCTCGCTCATTGGTCACCATGTTCGGCGATTGCCTTCGACAAACGTGTTTGGTCAGCATCAGTCCGCTCACTTCCAAAACGCTCACCGACTTGGGGTTTCCTCCGCAACGTGAGGCAAGCGAAGCCTCCATTGACGGTATTGTTCGTCTATTGCAAGGAGAAAAAACGCGCAGCCGCTTATCAGGAATGGGTTCGGGCTAATACTTCGTCTGTCCAATATCATCAAGCCCGATCCGCCACTGTTTTTTTTACGTGATTCGGTAGAATCATGGCTCGTAATGAGTCGAAAAAGTCAGAACTTGAAAATGAATATTCTGGTAACAGGTGGAGCGGGATACATCGGTTCTCACGCAGTGCGAAAACTGGTCAAGGCGGGACACAGCGTTGTCGTCCTCGATAATTTGTCCTACGGACATCGAGTGGCAGTGCCAAATATCGTGCCATTCTATCAGATTGATCTGAAAGAAACAGATCGAATCGAAGAAATTCTACGGAAACACCAGATTCAAGCGGTGATGCACTTTGCGGCACTCATCAGCGTCGGCGAATCAGTACAGAAACCGCTGCTCTACTATCGAAATAACACGGCAGGCGCAACGAGCCTGCTCGAAGCGATGGAACGTGTCGGTGTCAAGCGGTTCGTATTCAGTTCGACGGCGGCAACCTACGGGGAACCAGAGGAAACACCGCCCCCAAAAAGCGGCATTGTCGAGACTATGCCGCAACTTCCGATCAATCCTTATGGACGTTCCAAGTGGTTCGTCGAACATATCCTTCGGGATATTGCGGCGGCTGATCCCGAATTCGGTTTCATGGCGTTTCGCTATTTCAACGTTGCCGGTGCTGCGGACGATGCGTCCATCGGTGAAGATCACAACCCGGAGACACATCTGATTCCGCTGGTGTTGTTTGCGGCAATGGGCAAACGAGAGAACATTACGGTTTTTGGAACGAACTATCCCACGCCGGACGGCACATGCATTCGGGACTATGTTCACGTCGACGATCTTGTTGCCGCTCATGTTCTTGGCATTGAGGCATTGTCGGATGGTGATGTGCGTTCCTTTAATTGTTTCTACAATTTGGGCATTGGTCGCGGCTATTCCGTAAAAGAAATTCTCGATGCGGCAGAAAAAGCGACGGGCAAAGAGATACCAGTGGTGTTCGGCGACCGTAGGGAGGGCGATCCGGCACGACTCTTTGCCAATTCGAACAAAGTTCAGCAAGAATTAGGCTGGAAGCCGCAGCATACTGACGTGGAAGAAATCATTGCCTCGGCGTGGCATTGGCATACGAGTCATCCCGACGGATATTAGACTCTACATTTCGTCCCGCCGAAGTACAAGAAGCGTAACGTCGTCTTGACATTCGTGACCGGCAAATTGGTCGGCATCGCGATAAACCCTTCCGGTTCAAGAGCGATGTGCATGCCGATCAGACGCGGAGAGGTTTTCAAGTTTTCCCGGAGAATCATCTCGAAATTTGCTAAACAGAGCACGCAGTCACAAAAGTGAAAAACTAACTCGGTTTAACGATTCCCATGAACGGCTCCACTTTGAGCGAGGCACCGCCGACGAGCGCACCGTCCACGTTCGGCTTTGCAAGAATCGCCTTGGCATTCTTGTCGGTAACACTGCCGCCGTACTGAATCCGCACCATTTCGGCAACCTCCCTGTTGTAGTTATTTGCGATCATGTTCCGAATCGCCGCATGGGCATCTTCGGCTTGCTCCGGCGTGGCAACCTCTCCCGTGCCGATCGCCCAAACCGGTTCGTAAGCGATGACACACTTTTTCATGTTGTCCGCCGATACGCCGGAAAACGAACCGTCAAATTGGCGGCAAACGACCTGTACCGTTGTGCCAGCTTTCCGTTCTTTCAGAAGTTCGCCGACGCAAACAATCGGAGTCAATCCTGCCGCCAACGCCGCATGCACTTTCAAGTTCACGAGTTCGCTGGATTCTCCCAAAATGTTCCGGCGTTCGCTGTGTCCCAGTATGACATACCGGCACCCGATGTCGGTGAGCATACCGGCACTGATTTCGCCCGTGTATGCTCCTTCCTTCTCGAAATAGATGTTCTGTGCGCCGACTCCGATGTTGGAACCCTGTAATGTGGCGGCGACCGATTGCACGTAAACGCTCGGCGGACATACGGCAATGTCCACGTCGGTGATGTCCGAGGCGACTTTTTTCAATCCTTCCGCTAGTTCAAGCGAAGCGGAGAGCGTGAGGTTCATTTTCCAGTTTCCAGCAATAAGGAGTCGGCGCGCCATGTCTTTAAGGTTGTTCGAGTTAGAGAAATATTCGTCCCATTGTAGCCGGAATTGTCAAAAAAGCAAGACAAACGACTCGGCAAACACGTTGTTTGGGACTACTACCCAGTTCGTTTATTTCCGGTAAAATAGGGAAGGGCGCGGGAGTACCCGTCTTATGCCCCATCGTCCGTTTTACCGTCCTTTCAGGGGAGAGTCCAGTTTGTCCATCCGAATCTACGCTCTGTCGAAGCAACTCAATGTCGATAGCAAGGAAATCCTTGATGCCATTCGGCAACTTGGCATTGAGGGCAAAGGTTCGTCACTGGCAACTCTGACCGACGAGGAAGTTGATCAGGTTAAGAGCAGGATCAGTTCTCTCAAACAATCGGCAACATCATTTCAATCGGGCGGGGCAGTTTTTCAGCGACCCGTTGTGACCGATAAAAAAGTTCTTAATCTTGATACGCCCACAAGACCGACTCCGCCCATAAAAACAGAGCCGATTAAAACAGCGGTCGCTGACGAGCCGCCGGAGCCAACGGAACCGCCCCCAATCGAACAGTCTATCGAGCAGAAAATCGAAGTTCCCGAACATGTCCTTCCGCAAGAGATTCCTCATGTTGCCTCCTCGGAACTCATGAGCGAGCCGGACGTTCCACCGAAACAGAAGCCATTACGCACCCCGATTCAACCGGTGATTCTCCCTAAAACCGTGTTGCCACCTCCCATCGGACGTGTCGAATTGCCCGTCAAAGGAAAAAAGTCGGGAAGACAGGGAAGACAGGGAGGACAGGAGGGGGACAGACTCAAGCAACGTTCTCAATCAGGCGGACACTCGAAAGCCCATACTTCTCTTCCTCACAAACCTGTCGCCCCGCTGACAACGGGTTTTGCTCAACAAGGACACGCCGCGAATGTCCGCATGAATCCCGATTACCGGGGACCGATGCAGAAAATTACGGAAAAAATTCCGAACCTCGACAATTACCGGCAACGACCGGACGGTGACCGAACTGCTGGACACAGAACCGGACCCACCATTCATATGGCTCCGCTCCCACAGGGAGCGACGCAATCGAGACCCATCCGGTCGCGAGAACCCCAGGCACAGAAGCCGGACATGAAGTTGCCCCCGGAACTGTTACGTGGCAAAGGGAACGTCGCCAAATCCATCGAAGAGCATATCCGTAAGCATGAGGAGCGGCTTCGAAAAAAAGAAGAAGAACGCAAAGAACGCGAAGGCGGCAAGAAACCCCCTGGCAAAGGCAAAGAAGACGACAAAAAAGCACGCACCAGAGGCAATGTCGGTTTTAGCAGCGGCGTACAGAGCGAACAGGAAAAAAGGAAACGCCGAAGCGGTGCGACGATGCGCCGCTCTGCCGCCGATGATGACGACGGCGGAGTGATGATTCCCCGACAGTTACGTCGGCAAAAAGTTCATGGGAGAGCCGTCAACACTGCTGCCCCGCGAAAAGGGGACATCGTGATTCAACTCCCTTGCACGCTCAAGCAATTTGCAGAATACACGGGCTTGTCCGTTGCCATCGTTATTCGGAAACTGCTCGAAATGGGACTGCCTATGACGCTTAACTCACAACTTGATCTGGAATCATCGGAATTGCTTGCCGAAGCCTTTGATGTCAAAGTATCGGTGCGGGAACAGGTTACGCTCGAAGATCGTCTCGTTACGGCACTCTTTGAAGGAGAAGAACCGGCGGAGTCGCTCCGTCTGCGTCCGCCGGTTGTGACGGTGCTCGGACACGTCGATCACGGAAAAACGACGCTCCTCGATTATATTTTGCACTTGAACGTCGTTTCCGGGGAAAAGGGCGGTATCACCCAGCACATTCGGGCGTACCGTGTCAAGATGCCGAATGGTGAAGACATTGCCTTCGTCGATACGCCGGGACACGAAGCCTTTACCGAAATGAGGGCACGCGGGGCAAACTGTACCGACATTGTTATTCTCGTTGTGGCAGCAGACGACGGTGTCATGCCGCAAACCGAAGAAGCCATTTCGCATGCCAAAGCCGCCGGAGTGCCGATTGTCGTTGCCCTCAATAAAATGGACTTGCCCGGTGTCAATCCCGACCGGGTGATTCAAGAACTCGCCCAACATGATCTGTTGCCGAGTGAGTGGGGCGGAGACACCGAAATTATCCGATGCAGCGGATTGACCGGTATGGGAGTCGATAAACTTCTCGAAACCATTCAGGTCATCGCGGAACTCAACGAACTCAAAGCGAACCCGGATCGTCCTGCCATTGGAGTTGCCTTGGAAGCAGAACTTCAAGCCGGTCAAGGAGTCGTATGTAAAATGCTGGTGCAACGAGGAACGTTGCGCCCCGGTGATGTGGTGGTGTGCGGTTCGGCATATGGACGTGTCAAAGCCATGTACGACACACTTGACATAAAAAAGCAAATCGAGGCGGCAACGCCCAGTACGCCGGTGCAACTGGTCGGTTTGGACACCGCTCCGAAGGCAGGAAGCAAATTCTGTGTACTTGATGACATTTCCGATGCCCGCATCATTGCCGAACAGCGGCTCGAAGAGGAAAGAAGTAGTGAACTGGCAAATATTCAAGCCCACGTAACATTAGAAACGTTGTTCCAGCGTATGTCGCATGCCCAATCGGTGCAGACGTTGAACATTATCATTCGTGCCGACGTTCGCGGGTCGATTGAGGCGATTCGGAAAGAACTCGGCAAATTGGTGCATCCTGAAGTAAAAATCAAGATTTTGCAGGCGATGGTCGGCGGAATTACGGAGGCGGACGTTCAACTTGCCGACGCTTCGGATGCGATCATTGTCGGATTTAGTGTTGTCCCGGACGAAAATGCGCGGGTCATGGCGGACCGCAAAAAGGTACAGATACGGCGTTACGACATTATCTATAACTTGACGGACGACGTTAAGAAGGCGTTAGAAGGGATGCTCAAGCCGGTAGAACAAGTCAAGGAACTTGGTCGGGCGATGGTTCAGCAGGTCATTACGATTGGTCGTCTCGGAACGATTGCCGGTTGCCGTGTGACTTCCGGTGTCATCGAGCGGGACAGCAAGGCTCGTGTGATCCGGGACAGTCGAATCATCGGCGAGTATCCGCTCGATTCCTTGAAGCGGTTCAAAGACGACGTAAAGGAAGTCCGCGACGGTTACGAGTGCGGTATCAAACTGAAAGGCTTTAACGATCTGAAAGACGGAGACATCTTGGAGACGTATAAGATCGAGTCGATTGCGCGGACGTTTTGATGGTTAGCCGGCGCAGAGCCGCAATCGTTAGATTGCGCTTTAGATCTTACATCGATCTTTCCGTTTTTTCTTCTCTTCTTCGGGGATCATCGTCGGCTTTTCTGTTAGTTTTTGGTACATTTCCATCAGTGTTGCTACGATCGCAGGTTCGCTCATGTCTTGCTTGAGTTTGTACAATTTCATCACCGCCCGGTCGAGGGCTTGATGGGCTTTCAGTAACTCCGGCGGCATTGTTAATGGATCATATAAATCCGCAAGACTGCTATCAGGAAATTTTGCTCTGGCATCCAATACTGCTTGCGCCAATTTTTCAATCGTTGCTTTTTGTTCGTCCGTTGCATCTGCCCAAGGGAAATTGTTATAAACGATTTTGTTCGAGTAACGGTAACGCATTTCTAATCGTCCACACACCGCACGAGTCCACGCCATGTGAACGCTCGATGTGAGAATACCAAAATGATAAAGCGTGGCGTTAGGAATGACCTGCGTTGCATCACTAGCAATGACTTTCGACGAC
>Ga0123353_10008908_pt1 | contig 13768 bp, 10 predicted proteins | sample TergutLab28metaG_3_FD_92763 | JGI IMG/M metagenome (GOLD analysis project Ga0123353, IMG submission 92763) | Labiotermes labralis P3 segment gut microbial communities from Petit-Saut dam, French Guiana - Lab288 P3 | ecosystem: Host-associated > Arthropoda: Insects > Digestive system > Gut ... | reverse complement strand
GTGTGCTTACACCCTTTTCTTTTTGAGGTGTGCCTGTAGCTACAAACTCATGCATGCATACTCTGTTATACGCAATCTTCATGAACTCCTTAAATTTATTCATTAAATAGTTTGCATTAATAATTGCGGTTTCAGATACTTCCCTAAGACCATCAGCTCCCATGGATCGGATGTAAGAGTAAGCCCGGACAAGAATGGCAAAATTGCCATAGAAAGTGCGGATTCTTCCAATAGAGTGGGGCATATTATAATCAAACTCATAAGTATCTTTGCTATTTTTAATTACCATTGGGCAGGGAAGATAGGGTGCAAGTTCTTTTTTTACACCAACAGGTCCTGCGCCAGGACCGCCTCCGCCATGAGGTGTTGAAAATGTTTTGTGAAGGTTTAAGTGTATTACATCAAATCCCATATCTCCGGGTCTTGAGATGCCCATAATTGCATTTGTGTTAGCACCATCGCAGTAGAGCAGACCTCCTGCGTTATGAATGATTTTTGCGATTTCACTTATGTTTACCTCAAACAGTCCAAGTGTGCTTGGATTTGTAAGCATTAAGCCGGCAACTTTATCATCTATCTTTGCTTTTAAGTCTGCAATGTCCACATTGCCATTTTCATCGGACTTGATTTCAACTGTTTCAAATCCTGCTATTGCTGCAGAGGCCGGGTTTGTCCCATGCGCTGTATCAGGTATCAACATTTTAGTTTTATTTGGATGACCATTTTTTTCATGGTAGGACTTCATGATCATAAGTCCTGCAAGTTCGCCATGCGCGCCTGCAGCAGGCTGCAATGAAAAAGCATCCATGCCGGTTATTTCTGAAAGAAAGTTCTGAAGTTCGAATAGCAATTGGAGGCTACCCTGTGATTGGTATGCGTCAACAAGAGGATGCGAATCTGTAAATCCTGAAAGCTTTGAAACTTCTTCATTTATACCTGGATTATATTTCATTGTGCATGAACCTAAAGGGTAAAACCCTGTTAACACACCGTAGTTTTTATTTGAAAGCTCCACAAAATGCCTTACTACATCTACTTCGCTAAGCTGAGGAAGTTTTGCCCCATTTTTGCGAAGGAACTTTTCTGGAATAACTTCTTTGGCTTTTATTAAAGGAACATCGCATTCTGGAAGACTATAAGCGAACCTGGTTTCTACATTTTTCTCAAATATAATTCTATTTTCAATCATGATAATTCACCTGCCTTTTTAATATAGGCATCGATTTCTTCTTTAGTTCTTTTTTCTGTAACAGCGATCAATATGCAATCGCCAAGACCTGTGCTGCTGTCTAACTCAACACCGGGCATAAAACCTCCCTGGATCATTGAGTTTATAAAACCTTTAAAATCTTTTCCCTTATATTTAAGTACAAATTCTTTAAAAAATGAACTAGAGAATTTTGGTTCAAACTTTCCGGTCTGTATAAGTTTATCATACATATAATGTGATTTTTGCAAACATAGATCAGCGACTTTTTTTATCCCTTCTTCTCCCATTATGCTCATATACACAGTTGCAGCTAATGCGCAAAGAGCCTGATTAGAACAAATATTTGATGTTGCTTTCTCTCGCCGTATGTGCTGTTCTCTGGCTTGCAGTGTAAGGACAAAACCACGCTTTCCGTTTGAATCAGTTGTTTCGCCTACGATCCTGCCAGGCATTTTGCGCATGTAATCACTCTTGCAAGTAAAAAAACCAAATCCCGGTCCGCCGAAATTCATGGGATTGCCAAGAGCTTGTCCTTCTCCAACAACAATGTCTGCTCCGAATAAAGCAGGAGGTTCCAATATTCCAAGTGAAATTGGGTCAACTGAAACAATAAACATCGCCTCTTTTTCTTTTACAATTTTTCCTATTTCTTCCAAATCCTCGATAAGCCCGAAGAAGTTTGGGCTTTGGACAATAACAGCAGCGCAGTTGTTTGTGATTGCATTCTTTAGATCAGGCAGGCTCACTGTCCCTTTCTTTTGATCAAACGGTGTTGTTATTATATTTATGTTGTTATATTTTGCGTAGGTTTTACAAACCTCTATATATTGCGGGTTTACAGGTCCGCTAATGATCACATCTGTTTTTTCTGTTATGTTTTTTGCCATAAGCATGGCTTCTGAACAAGCAGTACCTGCATCATAAACCGAAGCATTGGAAACATCCATTCCAGTCAGCCGGCAAATCATTGTTTGATATTCAAAGATCGCCTGCAAAGTGCCTTGACTCATCTCTGCCTGATAAGGGGTGTATGCTGTGTAAAACTCCTGCCTGCTGATTGTTTGCCCCACAACTGCCGGTATAAAATGGTCGTAGACACCACTGCCCATAAAGCATATATGGGTATTGCTGCTTATATTTTTTTTTGCAAGAGCTTTCATGTGAGTATAAAGCTCAGGCTCGCTCATGCTCTTCGGCAAATTAAGCTTTCTTTTTAGTTTTAATTCCTGCGGGATATCCTTAAACAACTCATCAACAGAAACAAGTCCTATTGATTTAAGCATCTCTTCCTGTTCATTTTTTGTATTGGGAATATAATTTCTCATATTACACCTTTTCGTTTTTGCAGAATTCCTTGTATTGATCATCATTCATAAGAGAATTAAGCTCCCCTGGATTATCAAGCTGAGCCACTACGATCCAGCTTCCGTAGGGATCATTATTTACAAGCTCCGGCGCATTTTCGAGTTCTTTGTTGATTTCTAAAACAGAACCTGATATTGGAGAGAATATTTCTGAAACAGCTTTAACAGACTCAATGTTAGCAAATGCTTTGCCTGGGACAAGTTTGGCGCCTGCTTTCGGAAGCTCGACAAAAACGATATTGCCAAGTGCATTCTGGGCAAAATCAGTAATGCCGATATGGGCTTTTCCCCCTTCCTCTTTTACCCATTCATGATCTTTTGAAAATTTAAGATTTTTTGTTGACATACTATTTTCCTCGCTCACTACTTTTTAGTTTTCTTTTGATAAAAAGGTAATTTTACTATCTTAGCTTTGATTTTATTATCTCTGATTATTACATCTACTTCGTTTCCCGGCTGAACCATATCAACAGAAAGCATAGCCATGGCCAGCCCTTTTTTAAAAGTGGGTGAATAGGTACCGCTTGTGACAGAGCCGATTTGAACACCCTCTTTTTCAATGATGTACCCGCTGCGTGGCACACCTTTATCTATGAGTTCAATACCTGCAAGTTTTTTTGCCGGGCCTTCTTCTATTTGTTTTTTTAGAACATCAGCTCCTATGAAATGACCTTTATTTATTTTAACGAAAAATTTAAGTCCTGCTTCAATCGGTGTTATATTGTCGTCGAATTCATGACCATAAAGCGGAAGCGCAGCTTCAAACCTTAGCGTATCCCTGGCGCCCAATCCAATTGGAAGCAGTCCGTCATTAGTTCCTGCAGATAAAAGGTTATCCCATATTTCCTCTGCCTGGGATGAATTGCAATAAATTTCAAATCCATCTTCGCCTGTGTAGCCTGTTCTTGATACAATATTTTTTTTACCGCATATCTCAACGTAATCAAATGTAAAAAAGTTTATTTGATCCAAATTAAAACTTGTAAGTTTTTGGAGTATAACTTGCGCTGCCGGACCCTGTATTGCGATCTGTCCATATTCCTTTGAACAGTTTATGACTTCTACACTATTTGAGACATTGGATATCTTTTCTTTAAACCACTTAAAATCTTTTTCTGTATTGGATGCATTCACGACAAGCAAAAACTCATCGTCGTTTATCATATAAACCAGCAGGTCGTCAACAACGCCGCCTTTCTCATTTGGAACAGGAGAGTAGATAATTTTTTTGGGATGCATTAAGTTCATATCATTTGTAATAAGGGTGTTTAATATGTTTTTTGCATCTTTTCCTTTTACTGTTATTTCACCCATATGCGAAACATCGAAAAGCCCGGCTTTTTCGCGGGTAGCAGTATGCTCCTCAATAATTGAAGTATACTGTATAGGCATTTCCCATCCCCCGAAGTCAACTATTTTTGCTCCGAGAGCTTTGTGTTTTTCATAAAGCGGCGTGCGCATCAGCATAGACATCCATCCGTTTCCAGAATAATAATATGATTTTAATTATAACATATTTTGATTGTGAATTGCCATAAAAAATTAACAGTTGAGAGCAAAAAATCAGCAACCTAAAAAAGTGGAAACAAAACAGAAAATATGTTAGAATACGGCATTTACTAAACAAGTATGCTTGGTAAATGGGTTGATTTGTTGGTTGAAAATTATAATTTTGATATAAAAAGGAGAAATTAAAATGGTAAGAGGGATTGAACATTTAGCGATTTTTTCAAGCGATACCGCAAAACTTAAAGATTGGTATATAAAAACATTTGACTTTAAACAAGTATACGATAACGGTAAAGGAACATATTTTTTAAAAGCGCAAGATGGATTCATTCTTGAGTTTGTTATGGGCAGCGCAGGAGAGATTCCAAAAGATCATACTATTATTGGTTTACGCCATATTGCCATTAGTGTAGCCTTAGACGATTTCGAGAATATGGTAGAAAAACTGAAGGCTGTAAATATAGATGTAGTTAGCGAGGCAACAATATCGGACAAAGGGGTTGGCACTTTCTTTTTTCGCGATCCTGATGGAAATGTTTTGCATTTGATTTCACGTAAAGCGCCGTTGTAATTGTATCTTGAAATCTCAGGAGCAATTTGCTTTGTTTTTTATAATGGGTAAAAACTGATGCTTTATTCTTACAGCATCACTCTATTTATTCTTTGTCCTCTGATATTTCTTGCTGCATTCATAGACTCCATTGCCGGAGGCGGCGGGCTTATCTCTTTGCCTGCTTATATTTTTGCAGGGATTCCCATTCACACTGCCAGTGGAACAAATAAATTTTCAAGCTCAATGGGAACTTCACTTGCTGTTGCAAATTATGTCAGGGGCAGTTATGTTGATTTTCCCGCTGCTATAACAGGTTCCATGGGAGCTTTTTTAGGCGCATGGATTGGAACACAGCTTGCACTCTCTCTTTCACCAAAAGTTTTACAGATTTGTATTATGGTCATTCTTCCGGTAGTGGGAATATTACTCTTTCTGCGACGGCACAAAGAGAATACTAAACTAAAAGATCCTCTCTCCAACAGATCCAAACTTATTTTCTCTTCTTTGATTGGATTGATTTTTGGTTGTTATGATGGCTTCTTTGGACCAGGCACAGGAATGTTTATGACACTTACACTTTCAGTAATTGTTAGACTGGAATTAACAAAAGCAGTAGGAACTACAAGAGTCATTAACTTTTCTTCGAATTTTGCATCAATGCTTACCTGGCTTGTAAATGGAAAAATACTTTTTCCCATCGCAATACCATGCGCGATTTGTTCTATGGCAGGCAACTACCTTGGTTCCCGAGTGGCTATAAAATCAGGGAAAAAAATTATTCAGCCTATTCTTGCATTTGTGGCAATTTTACTTTTTGCGAAGATACTTTTTGACTTGATCGCGAGGTCATTCTGAATTAAGCTTACCCATTCTTGTATCCAGGCACCAGCGCCAGAACTAGTCCGGCACCAGCGCGGTGTTCACGCATTGGCTAATTAATTGCTTCGTACAGAATTGTACAACCTATATCCGCCGCTAAGGTTATATACATCAAATCCGTTTTGCATCAATATTCTGGCTGCAATGTAACTGCGCATTCCACTAAAACAGTGGACGTAGACAATCCTGGAGCGATTGATTTCGCCAATATGCTTTCGCAGGGAATCAAGAGGAATGTTGATAAAACCATTTATATGGCCTTGCTCAAATTCATTTGGATTGCGCACATCGAGCAGTGTAACGCTGCCATCTCGCGGCAGAGCATCAACATCGTGCCAATGGAAAACCTTTACTTTTCCTGTCAATGCATTTTGAATAGCGAAACCAGCCATGTTTACAGGATCTTTTGCAGAAGAATAGGGTGGGGCGTAGCACAACTCAAGCTGTGTAAGGTCATTGGCGTTCATTCCGGCGCGAATTGCTACAGCCAACACATCGCACCGTTTGTCCACGCCATCGAAGCCAACGATCTGCGCTCCAAGTATTTTACCGCTTTGTTTTTCAAAAATAACTTTTATGGACATAGGTTTAGAACCAGGGTAATACCCTGCGTGGCTCGGTGACCAGAGAAATATTTTATCGTAATTCAGTCCAAGCCTCTTGGCTGTTTTTTCATTCACACCTGTAAAGGCTACTGTCATGTCAAAGACTTTTATAACTGCTGATCCTTGTGTGCCTGAGTATTCGGAGGGGATACCGCAGATGTTGTCGGCAGCTATCCGCCCTTGCTTGTTTGCAGGTCCTGCAAGCGGAATCATGGCAGCCTGTTTTGTAACAAAATCAATTATCTCTACTGCATCTCCCACAGCGAATATGTCCGGGTCAGAACTGCGCATTTGCTTGTCCACAAGAATACCTCCGCGGCTGTTTATATTTAGCCCGGCATCTTTTGCAAGCTGGCTTTCGGGCTTTACGCCAATTGCCAGAATTACCATGTTTGTTTCAATCGCGCCGCTTGAGAGTTCAACAGTCAGGCCATCCTTCTTTTCTGTGATCTTCTTAAAACCATTATTAAGATACAGAGTAACCCCTTTTTTTCGCAAGTAGCGGTGCACATCGCAGGCCATATCAATATCAATAGGTGCAATCACCTGATCAGCTAATTCTATGATGCTTACATCCAGACCAGCATCTTTTAAATTCTCCGCCATTTCAATTCCAATGAAACCTCCGCCTACCACTACTGCGCTCCGGGGCTGGTGTGATTTTATGTACGCTTTGATATGATCAGTATCAGCCACATTGCGCAGGGTAAACACAGCCCCTGAGTTTATCCCTTCTATGGGAGGTTTTATGGGCGCGCCTCCGGGGGAGAGTATAAGTTTATCGTAGCTTTCGGTGTAGGTTTCATTGGTTTGCATGTTTTTGACTTTTACTGTTTTTGCTTCGTGGTCAATAGAGAGCACTTCGTTTTGTATTCTTACATCCACATTAAAACGACTATGGAAGCTCTCGGGAGTTTGCAGAAGCAACTCTTCACGCTCTGCAATTATTCCTCCAATATGATAAGGAAGACCGCAGTTGGCAAAAGAGATATGCTCTCCTCGCTCGAATACGATGATTTCAGCATGCTCGTCAAGTCTGCGTAGACGGGCTGCTGCTGTAGCGCCGCCTGCTACTCCTCCTACAATTAATATCTTACTCATTGCATCATCCTCCTTATCATTGCATCATCTTAAAAAAATTAATAATTAACTGCGCGCAGTTCAAAGTGCGCCTGTGGATGGACACAAACAGGGCATTTCATTGGAGCTTTTTCGCTGTCCACTATATGGCCGCAATTTCGGCAAATCCATACAGACTTTTCTTTCCTGGCAAAGACAACATTCTCTTCAATATTTTTTAGCAGCTTGAGGTAGCGCTCTTCATGCTCTTTTTCAATTTTGCCTACAGATTCAAAAAGAAATGCGATGTCGTTAAACCCTTCTTCACGCGCTTCTGCTGCCATGCGTTTGTACATTTCTGTCCACTCGCCATGTTCGCCAGCAGCCGCAGCCTTAAGGTTATCGGTTGTAGCCGGAACATCACCGCCGCAGAGCAGCTTAAACCATATTTTTGCGTGTTCCTTTTCATTGCCGGCAGTTTCCTCAAAAATGACTGCGATCTGCTCGAAGCCTTCTTTTTTTGCTTTGGAAGCAAAATAGGTGTACTTGTTTCTCGCCTGGCTTTCTCCTGCAAATGCTTCCATCAAATTTTTTTCGGTCTTGGTCCCTTTTAAGTTTGCCATTTTTTTTCTCCTTCAAATTGATTTTGCAGCTTTTTAAGTAATAACTCTGCCGCGTTTTTTTTCTGAGCTTTGTCATTGATATCTGCAAAATACTCAATACCTATATTAAAAATACTAAAGCATCTTTGCATTTGTCAAATGAATTATTCTGATATATATCATTAAGTATAAATATGTGCAAAATATAGAAGAGAAAATTAAAAAAGTTTTAATTGTTTGTCTTTTTCTTTTGGAATAAGAACTTGATATTTTGGAATCATATCTTCAATCTTGCTTAAAAAGCGGCTTGGATCATTTTTTAGTTTTATTCCCTGAAAAAATCTGGATTTTGAATATGAAAGATATAAGCCTGATCTTGCACGCGTCATGGCAACATAGAGAATTCTTTTTTCCTCTTCTATTATTTTTTCAAGCTGCTTTTTATTATTATCTTTGAAATTTTCATATAGTGTAAAAGGCAAAATCCCTTCTTCGAGCCCTGCTACAAAAACATGATCAAACTCAAGCCCTTTTGATGCATGGATCGTCATTATTGTTACGCTGTCGCTTTTTGCAGCCTGATCATCGGCTGAATTTGAAATAGCTACTGCATCAAGAAATTCGTGCAGGTTGTCATATAAGGCGGCAAAATTATATAAGCGCAATATATTATCAGGAAGATTTTCCAGATTAATTTTTTGGCTTTTTTTAAAATCAATTGCTTTTTTATTTTTTATTATTTTCCATACAAGATAAACTATCTCTTTGGGTAATAATTTATCTTTTATAATAGAAGTTCTTAACTTTTCTCTTGTTGCTTTGGAAAATAAAGGGATAGCATTATCCTGGAGGTTTTCAGAAATTGTATTTTTTATGATATAAAGAATATCTTTTACTTTTTCTTCTTCAAGCCAGAATTTACTGCCAACAAGCTGGTAAGGTATCCCATGGTTTTGCAGAGCTTTTTCTATTGGAGGAGAAAGAGCTAATGTTCTTAAAAGTATTGCGCACTCCCCAAGAGTTTTAAGATGAATTTCAGGCTGAATATTTTCTTCATTTACGTTAGAAGGGGCGCTATTTTTTTTCTTGGCATTAGACTTGTTGTGCATAGCTGTACCGCTATCCATTGCAAAAAATGAAGTTCCGCCAATGAGCCCTGATATATGTCTTGCAATCCCTTCAGCTTCTGAATTTTCACTTGGAAATGAGAAGCGATAAATATTTACTTCATTATTGCTTCCATCAAGTTTCGTATCCATAAGATGGCCTGCTGCATTTATGATAGGTCCTGCGCATCGGAAACTTTTTGTAAGTTTAAATATTGCTGCATCAGTATAGTCTGTTAAGAACCTCTCTATGAAAGATTTATCTGATCCTCTGAATCCATATATCGACTGATTCGGATCTCCAATAACGCAAAGTTCCGGTATATTATCTGAACTTTTATTTGGACCAGGAACGAGAAGCCTTATAAGAACATATTGCGCAAAATTAACATCCTGATATTCATCAACAAAAATATATTTAAAATATTTTTTGTATCCAGAAAGAATTTCAGGATATTTTATAAAAAGCCGTACTACGCCCATAATAAGATCATCAAAATCAATGCTGGATAAAGATTTTAAATAATCTCTATATGAGGCATATAAAATATCAAAATCATTGTTTGGGCTAAAATCCAAGATGTGGGAGCTGCTGGTTTGTTCTGCAAGTCCTTTCAGGTCAAGACCTGGCACAATTCCGGAGAAAGTGTCAAAATTAAATTCTCCTGGCAGGAGAAGCAACTTTTTCCTTTCTTCTATATATTTTCCCAGAGTTTGGAATTTAATTTTGCTTTTCCCTAAAACTTTTTTTAATATTTCTGAACGTTCATTATCATCGATTATTGTAAAATTTTCATTAAGACCTATTTTATTGCAATGTTTTCTTAAAACAGAGCTGCAGAAAGAATGGAATGTTGCTGTAGTCACATTGGAGCTGTTATTATCTGATATTTTTAAAATACGTTCTTTTAATTCAGATGCAGCTTTTACAGTAAATGTAACAGCAAGAATAGCAGCGTTTTTTTTCTGCGCTATATTTTTTGCAATGCGGTAAGCAAGCATGGCAGTTTTTCCTGTTCCCGGCCCTGCGATAATTATTGAATGACTTCCCTGATGTAAAATTATTTTTTCCTGCTCTGGATCAAGAGCAAAAGGTTTTGTTTCTGCAAGAGGTTTTTCTTTTCCTGTTTTTTTCTTTTTTATTGGGGAGTGTTCTCCCAATGGAATTTTGGATGTGGTTGTTTTTTTATTCTTCTCGCAAATATCGGAAAAAAGGGGAGGGCTATCCAAAGTTTTGATTTTTTCTCCTTTATCAAATGCGCGGATTACTCCAAATTCTCCGTCATATCCTGGAGTTATAAATACATTGCCTGACCTCATGCGCTCTATTGCAGTGGCAAGCATTTCTCCGGGGATACCAGGTGGATCAAGCTTTTTTATATCATTGATACCAAGGTCAAGTAAAAGGGAAAATTCACTTCCTGCCTGGCTGATTATAGAATTATATGCAGCAGCTACTTTTTTTGATGCAACCCCTACCTCAAGAAGTTCTGACAATAATTCTGATAAAGGGATTAGCGATCTATATGGCCTGCGATTGGTATTTAAATAATTTTTAGGGCATGGAGCTTCTTCGTTAACTTTTTCTTCTGCAAGTTCCATTACGCGCCTCATTACTCCCTGGGTCAAAGGTTTTTTACATTCAGGGCAGATCCCTTCAGAACGAATTGTCTCTTCGGGGCTTAAATAAACATTGCAGTTCCTGTGTCCATCATAGTGATATTTCCCTTCTTGCGGAAAAAACTCTATTGTTTCGATAATATCATTCTTTTTATCTTTTCTCTGTAATGCTTTTACAAGTGAAGGGTAGGAGATATCCATTTCCAAAATCGTTGCTTCTCTCCCAAGTTTATCCGGAGAATGGGCATCGGAATTAGAAATTATTGAAAATTTATCAAGTGATTTTACTGCCCAATTCATTGGCGGGTTGGAAGATAACCCTGTTTCTACTGCATATATATATTTTGATAAGTCCTTATAACATTCGTCGATTGAATCAAAGCCAGAACGCGCTCCAAGAGCAGAAAACCATGGTGTCCATATATGGGCAGGGATAAGCATTGAACGCTCATCATTTTCAAGAAGAATTTCAAAGAGGTCGCGCGAATCAAGTCCTAAAATTGGGCGGCCGTCCGAAGTGATATTTCCTTTTTTCCCAAGCAGCGCCTGAAAATCAGCAGCAGATTTAAAGTCTGGTAAGATCACAACATGGTGTACTTTTCTTGTTTTTCCATTGCTGTAAATCGTGCTTATTTCTCCTGTAAGAACAAATCTTGGATACTCCTCTGTGCCCGGAGTTGGTATATTTTCTGCTAACGCAATACCAGAGTCAAAATCCTTGCGCAAGTTTTTTTTAAGAGTATAAAAACCTTCTTCCGCGGGCTCCAATTGTTCTTTTAGGTCTTTAAGCCAGCCAGGGTGAGTGCAGTCTCCTGTTCCTAAAATATTGATTCCTTTGATCCTTGCCCATCTGTCAAGATAAGCAGGAATAAGCTTTGGGCTGGTTGCTCTTGAATATTTTGAATGGATATGAAGATCAGCAATGAGGCGCATAAAGCATTATAAAACAGAGAAGATTTTTGGACAAGAATTAATTCAAGATTTTCTCAGGCGATTCCTGCTTAAAAACAGATGTTAAGCACTGAAAAACAGGGGTGCTAAGCAGGATAAATATAATAAATTACTTGCATTATTTAAAAAAATAAGCAATATTTTTTATATGCAAAGTATTGATCTTGGCAACATGCAGAAAAAAAATTCGAATTTTGAAAATATTTTTCTAAATTTTAGTCACTTGGCACAAAAATTGCACTCTCTCTCTCTCTCTCTCTCTCTCTCTCTCTCTCTCTCTCTCTCAAACTTATAGATTTTTTAAAAGCACAAAAAAAATTTGCCCAAAATATTATTTTGTCTCAAATGGACTCAACCTCATGATAACAAGATGGCTCGTGAAAGGAGGTGTAAGAAAAGGGCACCCCGCCGGAGGCTCCTCCCCATTTCTTACACCTCCATATCCCATGAAATACAGGTGGGATTCGCATCGGTGTAGTCCGGGGATTTTATAAGTGATTTATAACGCATAGCGATTTAATAATAAAAAGGAGTAAATATGAAAGAAAAAAAAATAATTGTGATTTTATTGATTACAACTGCGCTAGTGTTTACTGGTTGCGGCGATAGTGGCGGCGGTGGTGGCGAAGGCGGAGGAGGAGGTGGTGGCGGTGGTGGCACACCAACTCCAATTGCAGGATTTGAATGGATACAGCCTGGAACCTTTATGATGGGTAGCCCTTCTGGTGAAAGTGGCCGTTATCCTGATATTGAAATTCAACATGAAGTAACTTTAACAAAAGGGTTTTACATGAGTAAGTACCAGGTAACACAGGAGCAGTACCTGGCCGTTATGGGGAGTAATCCAAGCTATCATGATGGGAGTACAGGCAGAGAACCTGATAGCGGGGAAGTTCAGGGAAAGCGTCCTGTAGAGTTTGTAAGCTGGTATGATGCAATAGTCTTTTGCAATATGCTGAGTATAAAAGAAGGTCTAACTCCTGTTTATACAGTAGACGGAATGACTGATCCTACTGGGGTAACTGTTCCAACAGAAAATGATTCAACATGGAATGCTGTAACAGCAAACTGGAATGCAAATGGATATAGGCTCCCTACAGAGGCAGAGTGGGAGTATGCATGCAGGGCAGGGACAACAACAGCATTTAATAATGGTAATAATTATTATTATATTGATGCTAGTGTTGAGACTGTAGCATGGTGTAAATTTATTATAGACAGCGATGATAAAACTCATGAAGTAGGGAAAAAATTACCTAATGCATGGGGATTATATGATATGCATGGGAATGTTTGGGAATGGTGTTGGGACTGGTATGCTGTTATTAGTGATGAACCAACTACAGACCCCAAAGAGCCTGTAACGAAAACCCATGGCGACCAACGTGTGCATCGTGGTGGGTGTTATCTCGATTATGCTCGGCTCACCCGTTCAGCCTATCGAGATTACTACGCGCCGTGGGGCAGTGCCAAGCTAATTGGCTTCCGGCTGGTGCGCCACTGATCATGTGCTGCTACTTTGACGAAGCCTCTTATTGACAAGATAGCTTGCTGAAGGAGGCATAAAAAATGGGGGACTGCGGCATGGATGCCGCGTACCAAAATGCGACACGGATCCTGCATCCAGCGCTAGCCAAGGATGGCGATAAGCGCTGGGAGTTAAGCAGCTCAGCCTTCGGCAAAATCGTGATATGGTTTTTTAGTTTATTGCTGGCATTCGCTGCTATCGGATATTGGCAGAATATGGGCAGGAAATAATCAAAACCCTTTCAGAAAAACTTCAAAGTGAATTTGGCACACAGTGTGCGCCAAAAACTTGTTTAGATATTTTTTTGCGATAATTTTGAAGCAAAACACATCTGCATACAGTATTAGAGTAAGAAATCTTTTTAATGGTTTCACTATTCTTACTTCGGAGATGCAGATGAAAAAATCAGAGTCTGTGGAAAATGCCATCACCATAAATAGAGAACACAAGGATAGCTTGTTTACTTTTCTCTTTAATAATCCTGCTGTTTTAAGGGAACTTTATTCAGCAATAGAAGGTATTAATCTTTCACCCAATATTCCTGTTGATATAAATACCCTAACAGGCATTCTTATAAGAGGACAACTTAATGATGTCTCATTTACCATTGACAACCGGCTTGTAGTGCTAATAGAACATATGTCTACAATATCCGATAATCTACCCTTGCGCCTGTTGATGTATATAGGGCGTTTATATGAAAGTATTATTGATGATGAAAAAAGGTATCAGAGAAAGCTTGAAAAAATACCCAGTCCTGAATTTATTGTTTTATATAACGG
>Ga0123353_10008903_pt1 | contig 13770 bp, 8 predicted proteins | sample TergutLab28metaG_3_FD_92763 | JGI IMG/M metagenome (GOLD analysis project Ga0123353, IMG submission 92763) | Labiotermes labralis P3 segment gut microbial communities from Petit-Saut dam, French Guiana - Lab288 P3 | ecosystem: Host-associated > Arthropoda: Insects > Digestive system > Gut ... | reverse complement strand
TCCAACAGCGCGTGGGTGGGGGTTTTTTTTTTTACCCACCACCCAAACAAAAGAGGGAGAGGGGGGGGGGGGGGAAAGAAAGAGGAAAAAGGGGGGGGGGGGGGGGGGGGGGGGGGGGCAGCGTAACATCTCGAGGGAGACGTGGTGGGGGCAGACCCACACCCCTTCTTTGCACGGCCTCAGTAGAGGGCGACCGGGCCGACCGGTGTTTTGAAAGGCTTTAGGGGGAAAGGAGCGCAATTTCAGCAAGAAATATTGTACTTAGGCGCGTAAGTATAAGGGATATGGTTTAATTAAGTCTCTGGAGTGTTAATTAGTTAACACAGCCCCGTCGATAATGAACTGTATTTCAGAGATTATTTAAAATGGAGTTCTTCGTTTGAAATTATTTGCCAGAATAAAAAGAGGTGGAGATTAGTGTTGGACTGAGTGTGTTTGGGAAGAGAACGCTAAGAAAATTACCTGGAAGCAAGGGAGACAAAGTGATGGGGGAATGGAGAACGATACACAAGGACAAGTTTAGTGATTTTGTTTCACATCAGATGTTGAGACGATTACAAAAATCAAGGATGACTAGATGAAAGAGGCATACAGCATGCAAGGCAAGGATGGCAAATGTGTGGACCAGTATAAAAGAACGCTGTTCCCAGAAATGGGAAATACTGAGCTACAAGGGAAATAAAATTAAAATGTACTATAAATAAATAGTACACGAGGGTGTGGATTGGATACATATGGCTGAAAAAGGAAAGAAAAGGAAAACTCAACTCAGCGCAAAGAATTTACGACGGTATATGCGGGCTTTTGAAGGCAAAGTATTTACATGGGTTATGTGGATGAAAAGTCAATAAACTTCTGGTGGACTACACAGAGTCTTCCTGCCGTTGCCTACTTTTCTATTATGGACCCAAGAAAGCTGTTTCCAAAACACATTAAACCGAATAAAATCTGGTAATTAATATAAAAAGCGTTTGAACAAAATCAGGATGCTCAAGTTGTTGAACAATCTCCTCGAGTACACACGGGCGTCACAACCTTAAAAAATGCACAGGATATTTTCAATGTTGTGTAGCCCAAAGGATTCTGTAATACACTTGTCGAGTTCAAAAGACATTTAGCCGGGCAAAGGAAGGAAAGTCTAGGACGAATGTATTACTGCATTATAATGCACGGGATTCGCTAAATGATTGACCATTTTTGGGCGTTTTCACAAAATTGCACAAAAGTGACTACTGGCTACATGATATCTGTCTGTATGTATGTCCTTCCGCATTTAACAACTCGGCTCCCAATGGACGGATTTTCGTGAAATTTGACATTCAATTATTTTTCTAAAATCTGTCGTGAAAATTCATTCATTAAAATCTGAGAAGAAAAACGAGTACTTTACATGTAGATATACGGTATGTACATTTATATCTCGCTGAATTCTTCTTAGAAAGAAAAATTTTCGGACAAATGTACAAAAAATCAAAACACACATTTTATGTTCAGTAGTTTCTTTTCGAAAATCGTGCCGTTTATTAGATAATGTGGAAAAATATGATAGAGCCGGACAGGCCACAGAAGGCGATATGTCGCATGCGCTTTGCGTTCTGGATATCAAAGGCTATAAACTCATCCTCAGAATACGTAATATTTATTGCTCTTTTTTTACAGCACAAACGGTTACGCAAACAAGCCTCAATGTTACCTACACGTACACTGCCTGTCTTGTAATTCTTGGCTATATTTTGTAGGCCAGTTTGTTCTGAGGATTCTGGCAGACTTGAGTGAAGTTAGATCGGTAGTTGAATGAAAGCTAAAGTTGCAAGATTTCAGTTTCTCGCTGAGATGTTGCTGCTGTACCAAGTGTCCTGGGACGCAACGCTCTGCCGCCGGGTAAATGAGTCTCGAACTTTCGATGGATCATGTTTCCTTCATCTTCAAAATTCTTGAACATGAAGAAATCGCTACCTTCCGAAACATCGAGAATCAACCGCATCACAGCTGTCCCCTCGCTATATAACTAACAAGTAATAGAGGCGCATGGGGGAAAATAATGTACAATTCCACCAATTCTTCACATCAGAAGTAAAATGATCTTCACATCTTCCCTGCAGACAGAGACCGTTCGTCCGTCCTAAACGTCGGAAGGCTTCAAACAAAATTAAAACACGGAGCCGTAAGCAAGAGGCCACAACGAGCGAACTGACAAAAGTACTGGTTTGTATCCTAAATAATGTTGCTTTTGATGCGATACTAAATGATACTTCTAATCTTCATGAATAACAACACATATTTCTGGCATATTAATTCCATAATTTCATCATCCAATTTACTTAATACTACAAGGTCTGTATTTTACTTGCACTGTGGATTAATTTGTCCGGCGTGATTCTCAAAATAAACAGTAATTATGTTACTAACAGCTTTAAATAATTTATCTCTTGACATTACAGGCAGTCAGTGTTTATTTTGAGGAACAAGTAGTATTTTTATATACAGGGTGTCGTAAAAGCCACCTGACGTTCGACATTTAATCGAAAGAACCATCGCACACGAACATACTTCGTAGGAACCTTCTTGTTTACCAAAGCTTCAGTATCGAAAGACTTAGACATTATGTCAAAGAAGAAGCAAGACACTTTGAATGTTGAAAATGCTTAATAAACTTTACGTATTTTGTCAGTAATTTCCAATTCACATGTTGCTGTAGCGCCAAGAGACTCTTACGCCACCCTGTATAATTTACAAGAATATCATGTTTCAAAGAGCTAAGATTGCAAAATGTTTAGAGTCTGGGTAGCAATGCACCTACATCAGCCATGTTTCCCCTGAGGACTTATGCCACAAATTATCCGAAGAGATTCCGTCTTGTGTGACTAGAACCACCAGAAGTAGAACAACATTTCATACATGCACTGCAGATAGCGCTCCTGCGCGCAGCGGCCATGTTCATATACTGTATATAATAACTCTACAGGACTTCTAAACGGGTAACCGCTTCACTTAATTTGAGCCCAGGTCATGAAGTGGACCCTTGTGGCAAATTACTGCTGCACAAGGCCTCATGCCATCTCCTTCTCTACGGTCCTCCTTTCAGCTTTCACTCCTCTCTTTCTCTGCCCTTATCTCACGGTATTCTCCATTTCTGGTCTTAAGCAGGCAATTCTTCTTACAGTGCGTGGCTGCGCCTTGTTGGAATTCTTCCGAACCACGTGACATGGAAGGACCGTAAATCTCCTATCTACATTTTCCTATCTGAACGGATTACACAAACACAAGGTAGCTCCTGTGTTTGCAGAGTACATTTCTGAGAAACTTAACCTAATGACGGCCATTTGCTGAAAATCTTAAAGAGCCACCGAAGAATGATGACTACAGTATTTATCTTATTTAGTGCTAGAACGATTCTGAACTGTGTCTTGGACATGGGGAATTTTGAACTGAAACATAGCACTACTTTAGGCAAAATGACTTCCCTTTCTTTAGAAAAAATACTTTTCCAGACACGAACGAAAAAAAAGGAAGACGTGTTCTGGATTGGAACTTACAATGACGCCCCATTTTGCAAAATACATGACCTATTCTTCAGGTCAGACAAAAACCTTTCTTTGAAAACAAAAAGCATAAAATCCCTACAAACTATGTCTAAGTTACAAATAACGTTACAAGTACAGTAATGAGACCGGAAAGTGTACATTCTACCATATAATGAAGAATAAGCAGACAGGCAATGTGCGTGTAATGTAAAGTGAGGTGCGTTCTCTTAACCACTGTTGCAGTGGAAAAGTAACAAGTATTACATATTCTGAGTATATGTCTGTAGCCTTAGTAATCCAGCATGTAAAGCGCATGCGCCATATTGTCATCAGTGGCCTGCTCCGCTTTACAATATTTTTCCACACTATCTTAAAAATGGCAAGATTGTTGAGATAAAACATTTTTTGAACACAAAATTTGAGTTTTGATTTTCTCCTCGAATTTTATCTGAAACATTTCTCATTCTAAGAAGAACTGAGCGAGATATTATCATAAATGCACGAACGTATTCGTGTAAAGTGCCCGTTATTCTTGTCCAATTTTAATGATACTTGAACTTTGACTGGTTTTGGGAAAAATACACAAACATCAAATTCAATTAAAATCGTTTCAGAGGGAGCGGAGCTTTTCGTGCAGACAGACAGACAGACACATAACGAAGCTAATAGCCGCTTGTCGCAATTTTTCGAATGCGTCTAGTAATTCCACAGGTGTCCTGCCTATTCTTACTAAGCTTACTCAATGTCTGTTCGTACCATCTCATTAAAGTGTTGTGATATGCAGAGTTTTCAAATTATGAAGCTGCGACCACGCTTGTAATATCAAGAAGCCCTTGAGTTGGTCGGCTGTTAGGCAACGTCATACAATGAAACTTTCGCATATGGGGAAACGCAGTTATCGCTTTAAGTAAAGCAGACATTATTATAGGGCAACATATCTGAAGGCTGCAAGTGAGCATTAAGTTTCATTTGAAGCCTCCAAGAGACGAATTTTCTCTACAAGTTTGGAGCCGACATTAGATCACAGACAGACAGAAAGGATCTCCGCTTAAGCCATCATTCTTTAATTAGTACAACTCGCGCAAGAAATAAAGTACGTTTAAGACGAGTTTGGGCCAGGATAGCTCAGTAGGTATAGCGACTTGCTACGGGCAGGACGGTTCGGGGATCGAATCCCCATGGAGGCGAGATTTTCCGCACGCGTCAAGACAATGGATATCGGATCATTGCCGGATGTACATTGGCCGAGGTGTGGCGTTCACCACCGAAATCCATCTCGTGCCGAGGTTAAAGAAAGAGTAAGCTATATATCTACTGCCTGTATGCGCCTTCATCTTAGGTTACTGGGTGAACTTTTAAGATATGCTTAATATTCGCTTAAATGAAAGGTAAATATAATTTTTTTGTTTAAGGACAGTATTATGGGATCTACCTGAGCTGCGAAAATCCATGGAAACTAAAATTAGGTTGACAGAGAAGAGGACAAGATTCAAGCCTGGTATTTCCTAAGAAGGATTCTGCAGATGTCTCACTATACCAATCAGTAATCTTAAGCAATATAATTTGCACTTCCCAAAGAACCCTTTTTGTCTTTCGTACATCAGTGTACATGGTCTTGGAATATTAAATTCAAATTAGTATAATCATCGTAGACATTAATTTCTTCTCTTCTTCTTCTTCTTTTTTGGTAAAACATTGCCTCTAACCCAAGGTAAAGAAACCAGGAAAGTGTTTTTGCCAGTAGATGAACGGCGGGACACAAATACAGTGAAACTTCCGATATTTATTGTGCGATATAATATTTTGAACACTTAGAAAAAAATAATTGAAAATTTCATAGTCCACTTTACAATATGTCTCTGATTTAAGACGCACCTAAACCGTATTCAACGTGCGTTCTGGTTTAGTCCCCAAAGTCACAACGCAGCACAATTCCATCCTAGAAATCAGCGAATTTTACTCCGTTTGTTGTTCTGTCTAACGCCATGGCTCGTAATCTTTCAGAACAAATGACTTGGTGTTATGGTTTATGGCACCATGTTACAGTGTAATATGGTTCAAGAGGCAGTGTATTCTGAGGATGGACATCGAAACCAGGTCCAGTCACCGATAGTCACAAGTTATGTCTGCCATGACTTTTATCACTTCCTGCCTGCGACTAGGATGTAAATACATTAAATTATATAAAGGCAATTTCTTTCTCAACTTTCCAGTTCAATCGTTACTTTATTAAATCATTTATTTCTTATACGACAGAAAGACCAACAAGATGCACAATTTTTTTCATTAATTTATTCCAATTAAACTATCTTCTACATGTTTCGAACAAATAATTGTTCATCATCAGGAGATTACTTCTGTACACGCAGCATGTAGTATTTTACCACGCATATATGGATGCCTAGCCGTTAACACGATGTGATTGGAAAAAGTGTGCATCTTGTTCTCTCTCACGTATATGTATCATGATGTACGGTTCAGGGAATGTGAACATTTAGTTTTTACTATTTTGCTGTTCGATTAGGATCTTAGCAATATTAATTTATTCCATACGTAGGCACCTCATTCCTATATCATCTTTTTATTGTTATCCTTCCGTTTTCCTCTAGGTCTTCCAAGTGGCCATTCTCTTTCAAGCAACTTCATGTATCGAAGATATTTTCTACTTGGTTATTACCTGAAAACACAAAAGAGAGGACACAGACTGTTCATTGAGGTGGAATAATGGAAGTGCACGACATAGCGACGGCTATTCCGTAACATAATAGGGGCACAATTCCGTTACACACCGAATTATAACGAGTTTCGAAGTTTAATAATGCGTTGTGGAAGTTATGATGTGTGGGACTACGTGCAAATTAGGAATCATGAATTTTTTTTCTTACAGCTTTTTGATTTTTAATTCGTTACTACCAACTTCTGATAATGTCACGTACCTGGCTTAGAACAGGTGTCGCAACCGAAAGATAATTCAGTGCCAAACCTCTAAAGTTATGAGCTCACAAAATATGAAAATCTCTTGCGTGTTACTAAAGCGAAATCAGTATGAATCAGTATTCGGGGGGTGGGGGGGGGGCAATTGTGCTGATCCGAAAATGCGTCCTTTACTACACCTTCCACTACAAACGTTTTCGCCCAAGTAAATATAGAGTAAGGTACGTTCGAGATGCGCGCGCAACAACGTGCGTCGACGTCATGCCAAGTGACAGGTACAGTAGTGCAATAACAAAATCTAGAAATGTGTCTGTTGCAACCTTAAAATTCAGTCACAAAACAAGGGCCAGGCAATCAAAACACACAATCAAAATTTAGGATCTTAATAAAACCATGACACACTTACTTAAAGACTATGCTGTACTGGCAATAGTGTTAAGACTGAACTTAATTATTTCGTCACTTTGTCACACGCAAATCCGAAACATACCATAAAACTGAATAGCTTAAAAATCTTATTTAATGTCATCCAAAAGAAACCATAAATATAGCCACACAAAATGAAAAAATATTTAAATGAACGTGATTTTCAGATGACCGAGCATCGTGATAAATTCTTACAATAAAACCAACTAGATGCACCAATTTCTCAAATTTATTTTTGGAATAAAACTCTACATGTTTCGGACAGTTCCTCTGTCCGTCATCAGGAGTTTTATTCTGTGCACACAGCAGTGGTATATGATGATGGACAGAGGAACTTTCCGAAACATGTAGAGTTTTATTCCAAAAATAAATTTGAGAAATTAGTTTATCTAGTCGCTTTTATTATAAGAATACTTTAATGAACTAAATGGAACAGGGTAATGAGAGATGATAAATTGCTAAAATATTATGCACAGAAGGATTCAATGTCGTACACCACAAACACAGGACAATATGTGTTAATATGTCAGACATGTGCAAATTCAGAAGCGAGATGTTTAGCCCTGTATAACCTGCTCTACCTAATGGCGGCGTTAGTCCTGAGTAGCTTATCTTTGGTTTTATTGTATAAATTACAAATTATAGAATAATTTGTTCAACAACAACAACGACAACAACAACAACAACAACAAAGTATAACACCGCCAACAGGGATACGCTCATGTTAAACGTACGAAGGGTTCTAACGTACCTACCCACAATAAACTTCAGAAGATAGAAAAAACAGAATATACAGATAACTGAGAGATAAGTTGTGATATTTAACCTATGTTCTTTTCCAGTTACTCCCACGGAAACTCGCAAGTATAGTGTATTTATACACGTGAAAACTCTGGGCACGAATCTGTGCCATCTGACCGAATATTAAGCAAATTTAACTCTGCTTTTACAGAAAATAGGATAGAAGAAAAAGGTACAAACCGGATGAAAAGAAAATGAAGGCGGAAGGCGACGGATAAAGATATGAACAAACCACACTTCTCATTCAAATTCAAAAGATCATTTTTCCTATCAGATAATTTAAAGGTAAATGTACATTTCAGCCTACACAATTTATCCTTCTTATGACTTACTGGAAATTCAGAAATTCAGAAAATAGCCGGCGACTTAACGACGGTGCATCGGCCCGTTGCTTACTGAGGTCTGAAGGAAATATATCGATGATGACCGACCGTTTTTAGGCTCTTTCGCGAAATTGCGAAAAGCTACTATGAGCTTCATTATGTCTGTATTAATATATTAGACAAATTTGTTACCATACAACGGGATGGCCTCTGTCAAATTCGTCATGTGTGCCTTTCCGTCCGTTCGTAAGGAACAATGTGGTTCCCATTTCAAGGATTTTCATGAAATTTGGCATTTAAGGATTTTTCGAAAATTTGTCGAAAAAATTAAAGTTTAATTAAAATCTAGCAAAGATAACGGATACTTTACACGAAGACCAATATATATTTTTTGATCACATCTCGTTGATTTCTTTTTAGAATGAGAAAGTTTTAAAAAAAATATTGTAGAGAAAATCAAAACACACTTTTTGTGTTCAGTAACTTTTTTTTTTAAATCGTGCAGTTTATGAGATAATGTGGAAAAATACTGCAGAGCGGGGCAGGCCACGGAAGATAACATGGCGCATGCGCATTGCATGCTGGTTATCTGAAGGCTACAAATACACACGCTCAGGTCGTGTAATAATCATTACTTTTCCCAAGCAACAATGGTTGCACGAACGCGCCTCACTGTTACGTTACACATGCATTGTTTGTATTGTTCATAATAAAATTCTGATGAATATGTCAACGAAGCAAGAGTAATTTAAACAATAAATATTAATTCAGAGGAGCGCATTAATGAGTAGGCTCACCATATCGCACGTCGCGTCGTAAAGATACACATAAAATACCCGTACATAAAGCAGTAACTCTATCAGATTCAATAAACCAACAAACGCTGTCCCTTGGCAATTATTTCTGTGTTTCAGTCATTCGTATAAACAATATTAATGATAAGTAAAATGCACAAAAGCAATAACGGGTGGATTAAGACATCGTGAACTATGAATTCCACCACAGGAACAATATTATCTCCTAATTATAATGGAGTCGAATTGTTTCAAAGCCTCTGACGAAGTTACTTGCAGGATTGCAGAATTTATAATTGACGTAGGTATTGTGTCTTCGAATATTCGGGAAGCAATACAATAAGTTCATTCATTCAGCAGTGTCTCATTTGGGGAAAACAATACAAATTACAAGGTTTAAGAGACTTTTCTGGAGGTCGGATTGCTAATAAGCTTGGTTGCCCTGCGAGGGTAGCAGACTGTGCCGCTTGGAGCTCTGCCTGTGTTCCGCTTCCGCAACAAGCATCTAGCTCATGATCATCAGGGCTCTTAATGCAGTGGTTCTAACATTATATAATAATAACCTTCGCCTTCTCTTTCTCTCTCTCTGTCTCTGTCTTTTCCTGCTGCGGCATTCCGCATAAGCTCGGGGTACAAATTAGAGCCACCATCTTGTTGTTACAACACAAGTAAGATGGATCCTTCAAGTGTCCACAAGCATCTCTATCACGGTACCTTTGTTCATAGCAACCATTTCCTGAAATTAACCATCATGTTGTTTGTTTAAAAGTGAATGTAAACGTTTCCACCATTAATCGAACTGGGGCTGTTACACAGTAGAGTTTAAAAAAAGTGAAGGACGTATAATTATTGTATAGCACACTGGAGCCAAAAGAAAGTTAATTAAGACAGACAGTACTTTTCATTCCTCCTCGCGGTGTCTCACAGTTATTACTGTCATACGTTATACACGCATTTCGTTTACAAGAAAAGAATAACTTTTAGGAACTCCGACTCGTTGCCACAAAATAAAGTTTACATTCCTTTTATCTGCAAAATAATTCCAGTGACATTTTTTGAGTTATCTTAGTGAATTACTTCTTTGAAATGGGCTGCGTAAACACACCGCAGTAACAATATACTCAATTCACTATATCGCATATTTAAAAGAGGCTCCATATTTACCTTGACTACATAATCTTACGAAAGAACGAGTAGGCCTATGTTTGACCGCCAAAAATGACGGACTGAAATAAAACGTAATTAAGGGCTTTTTATTTGTTCCGAAACAGAAAGTGTTAATGATGAAAACAATATTCTTGTAGTACAAGTTTACTTAAACGAGTACGTATAAATGTACCAAAACAGGCAGACACGAATAAACACTGTTTACTTCCGCGAGGACAAATTTTAGTCACTTAAAGTTCGACGGTATTTGTCCCACCCCAAATTAACGCCATTTTCTCCGGCAGCTGGCGGGTTCTTCATCGGCCAGACTAGTAGCTAATTTAGTTAACGCTAACTGGAAAAAAGTTCAGTTGTGCATTGTTTTGATCTACGTTGCGATGTTTAAAAAAGTAATCCAAAATTTAAACGACTTCCCCAAACATTGCGCTGACGCATTATTTGTAAATCCTTAAATTGCAACAGGCTCGGGTTAGGGACAGGTGGCAGGCACTTGTACATGCGGTAACAAAAGCAGGTTCCATAAAATGCGGGGAATGTCTTGACTAGATGAGAACCGGTTAGCTTCTCAAGAAGGACTCTGCTCTAAAGAGTAAGTAAATAAGTACGTAAGTAAATAAATTGCAACATTTCAATTGGACAGCAATTGTTTAGGTCGCTCCAAGTCCAAACAGAAGCACACCACAGAAGAGTAGGAAATAAAAAATAACCGTGAAAGCTAAAGACAAAATAACAAGTGACGTGTCACTGTGCACATACGCCAATAGGCCGACTTAACTTTCACTTCGTACTTGGTTGTGACTTCACTAACAAACCAAGCGCATTCCATATTCGGATTCCGTAGTGTTAACATTCGCCACGAAAGGTCGTCTCCATGGACAAACTGGATAAAGTTGAGAAAATAAGCAGAATGCTTTAGGCTTTACAGATCCAAACTGAATTTACATTCGGTAAATTCAGGACCGTGCTCCAATTTCAAGTAAGTGACTGTACAGTAAGTCTTAATAATGTCACCGCATAATATCCAGTATATTAACACATAAAATCATTGAAAAACGCGAGGTTAATTATTCTTATTTCAGTGAAGCATATCGACGCCAAACACAGAAACAAACGTAGAGAAACTGAAAACTAAAACCCAATAACTCATCATCTTGGAGGTCTGCTGCAGAACTTTAAAGCATCTCTGCAATATTTTTGATCACTATTGCTAACGTAGCGAAAGGAGGGCTCAAGAACACGAACTTTGCCGATTACGTGAAAGTTTACCCTCCGACAGTGTAGAATGTCTTCGTTTCATACCTCTCATCAAACATTCCACGCGTAAAATTAGTTTATTTCTAGTCAGTGAAAATTAGTTTAGAGTTTTCATGAGCAAAATTATATCAGAGCAGAGACGACGGCAAATGGTTTACAGCAGGTGAGACGCGCCTTCGGTTTAGAGGCAAAACAGTCGACAAGGGGACAGCTTCGGAGTGATCTAGCTACATGCTAGGTCGAAAGTATTTACTGCTTATTAGACATCTCGTGCAGAAAAATTCATCCTGAAACTTTATAAAGAGTAATATTGATCTACCCCTCTCCTAGCAACAACGTTGGTGTGTTTTCCTGAAGTTGGTCTCTTTGCGTCCTAGCAACGTCTCTAAACTGTGCTCCGCGTCAAGAGGATCAACTTACAATGCAACAGGAACATTGGTAACTTCCTAAAAGAAAAACATACTTATTTACATTTTGCATTCATCACTGTTGCTATTTTTCGGTACAAAGAGCAAGACGGAAGAACGGCACACGGACACAATTATGTAAGCCGACTCTCAACAATGGCATGTACTCTGCGCGAAGTCTAATAAAATGAACACACACAATGACATGTACTTTTGTGCGCATTTTTGGTCTCGAAACTACTGGTCGAATTTCGAGTGAATTTGGTATGAATTATGTAATGTTCACCCTAGAACAGGCCACGAACGCTCCACAGGGGAACAGAGGTATAGCTCCATTCTTTCTTTAACCTCGGCGCTAGATAGGTGTGGGCCGTCAACTTCAGGCTCCGGCCTATTTACTCCAGGGAAAGAAAACCTGTACCCACTGTACAGGAGGATGGGTGGGCCGCAGGGCCGGTCTGGACGGGTGCGGAAAATCTCGCCTGATGACTGAAACTTTTGTTATAAATCATGCAGTAAATAGTTATCTCGCAAAATTAATTATCTTCAATATAGTTGCATTATAGAGACATATGCTAGCGTGCAACAGAACGTAATAAGCACCCCCCTCCCCAAAAAGGATCTTCAAAAGCTCCACAGATGCATTATTGACCAAAAAATAATAATGGAATGATTGAATCACGACATATGAGATTGGCGGATAATTACTACACATACACTAAATGAAAAATTTATGCAAAATTTCACTGCAGAATATATAAGAGAAATTCTGAAGAGCCGAATACGGACATCCAGTGAAGAGGGTGTGTGGGTGTGGGCCGTAACTCTCCAGTAGAGGAGAGAATTTAGCTTGGGGCTGTTGTGACCATACATGTTAATTGGGTTTGATATATGTGTGACCGTGCATCATTGATACAATAATATAAACAGCCAAATAGATGCGACAATAATAATTTTATTAATAATTTCAATGAGCTCAACATGTTTCGGGCGACGATTTCGCCCATCCTCAGGAGCACTAGACTGTGTTTACAGCTTTTGGTATAAAGCACCGACGATGCTGCCTGCTGGTGACCAGGATGAGGTCATTCTGGTCACCAGCATCATCGCCCAAAACATGTTGCGCTGATTGAAATTATTAATAAAATTATTATTGTTGCATCTAGTTGGCTGTTTGTATTATTGGATTATGTTAATTGGGGTTCTATGCACGGCGCGTAATTTTATTTTTGACTGACTATACTACAATCTACTATACTATTCACACTAAGAACTCATCTCCATGGAGTTAAATATTTAACTCACACAGATTTCTGTTAATACAGGTTACTTGTCTGTGTTATTCTGTACATCCGGTGGAAAAGGAAGAGGTCAATTTACGACAAAGCAGACTGGTTATCAGCAGCTGGATCCTCTTTAAACGACAGATTTGCATCTGCAATAACGAACTCCATGGTAAATGGGATAAGAGACAAGACACGTACAGGGTCACTGGGCCCTTCTGGAATATTGCGTGGCGTATAGTGATAATTCCTTTAAAACCTTTCGGGACAACTTATCGGTCCCATCTGTAGCATTCTGGTTAAAGATATATTTACATTTGTAAGTACGAATAAACGAATGTATCTATACAACCAATACTTACAACGATACAGGTACGTTTGTTTCTGTGCACTATAAAGTTCCACGTTATACAGAATTAGGAAGTGAAAGCAAACATCCGCGAAAGGTTAGACGTAAGAGTAGTTGGGTATGAAGGAAAGTAGAGAGTAAGGTTCGTAATACGTGGCGATACTGCTGATAAATTCCGTAGCAGCCAATCGGAAAACGGTTAGAAGGAACAGGGGCAAAAACATGCAACTTGTTAAACATACATATACGCCTGTATGTGTTACGTTTTCTACAAGACCACTAATTAACTCCCAAGGCACACAAAATCTAAGAATCTTCAACTTCGTTTGGAATTTAGAACTTGAACAAACTTGTGATCCGTCAATCATTCCTCAAATTGTTACATTTATATTAAGTAACACTGGGCCGGGTAGCTCAGTCGGTATAGCGACTGAGATATGGGCCGGACGGTCCGGGATCGAATCTCGGTGGGGACGAGATTTTCCGCCCATTCAGACCGGCTCTGGGG
>Ga0123353_10008900_pt1 | contig 13772 bp, 26 predicted proteins | sample TergutLab28metaG_3_FD_92763 | JGI IMG/M metagenome (GOLD analysis project Ga0123353, IMG submission 92763) | Labiotermes labralis P3 segment gut microbial communities from Petit-Saut dam, French Guiana - Lab288 P3 | ecosystem: Host-associated > Arthropoda: Insects > Digestive system > Gut ... | reverse complement strand
TATCTGCTTCTTATAAATCTGATATTATTCTAAATCCCTTTATATCCGGTGAGTTAATAAACGTATATAGATCAATAAAGAGCGGAACAAACGATGTTACAGCTGTATTTGTAGCCGATGTTTCTGGAAGTATGCGCGGATCTCCTATATTAAAATTGAAAACAGGTTTAAGGCGCGTAATTTCTGTTATTAATCCTACTAATAATATTGGATTAGTAACATTTTCTAGTAGTGTAAGCATTGCTGTACCTATAGCTCAATTTGATGATAGACAGCAGTCTTACTTTTCAAACGCAATAGGTAATATGACAGATGGCGGTAATACAGCGATGTATGATGCGATTGCTGTAGCGTTACAAATGTTATTGGAATCGAAAGAATCAAATCCAAATACTAAATTGTTGTTATTTGTATTAACTGATGGTGATAGTAACACAGGATTAGGTTACAATAGAATGGAAAGAATTATAGCGGGATTACAGATTCCTATATATGTAATAGGTTATGAGTCTTCTAATAATAAGTTAAATACCAACATACTTGAGAAGTTATCCGCCTTAAATGAAGCAAGTTTTATAGACGCCGAAACAGATAACATAGTATACATATTAGAGAGTTTACTTAACGCACAAATGTAAGGAGTGAAAGTAGTGAAAAAAGTTATTTCTTCAGTTATTGTTGTAGTATTGTTAGTGATTATAACCAGTTGTAGTATACCGTCTTCAAGCGATAAACAGGAATCTGTAACATCCTATAGTACGAATATTTTAGTTTATTTACCTGTGGATTACATAGATTTATCTGTATTACATAACTTTGAAGAAACGTTTAATGTAGGAGTAAAAATAGCAGAATTTGATTCAAACGAGGACATGTATGCGTCTTTAATAAAGTCAAATAAATATGATGTAGTTGTATCTTCTGATTATATGTTAGATAGACTTATTCAAGAAAATAGAATTGTAAAACTAGATCAAAGTAAACTATCGAATACATCGTATATATCTTCTCAATATTTACATCCTGTATATGATGAAGGTAACGAATATACTGTTCCTTATATGGTAGGAACACTCGGAATACTTTATAATAAAAGAACAGTTAAGATTAACTCTTGGAATGATCTATTTAATCATAACGGAATATTAGTGGTTGATTCTGAAAGAGACGTAATTGGGTTAATACTGTGTATGTTAGGATACAGTATGAACACAATTAATGATGGCGAGATTAGTGAAGCTAAAATCTTTTTACAGAGATTAAAAAGTAATATGCGAGGATACTATGAAAGCGTATTCATACAGGAAATGTTAGCAGCTGAAGAATCTTACATAGGTATTGTATACTCCGGTGATGGAAAACGCGCGGTAGATTTGAACCCTAATTTAAATTATATAATACCAAAAGAAGGAACTAACAAATGGGTTGATGGTTTTGTAATACCAACAACTTCTCAAAATATTGATATAGCACACGAGTTTATAAACTTTATGTGTAGCCCAAATATTGCTATAAGAAATATGTCGTATACTGGATATACATCTCCTGTAGAAACTATATGGAATGAGTTTTATAATAATAGGATAATGTTTCCTACCGAAGAAGAACTTATTAGATGCGAATCACTTATATATAGCACTGAAATTGTGAGTAAATACAGTAAGTTGTGGAAAGAGGTAAGATAAAAATTCAAATATAGTTGATATTTGCTAATTTTTGAAGATAATATGTTGAGAGGAAATATATTATGAAAATATTTGTAGAAATGGCAAAAACAAATAGAGAAATAGCGCAGGGTATTTTTAATCAAATTAATGTTGGTATAGAACATTTGTTGAAATTATATCTTTATTCTGATATACGCCCTGAAGACGTTCATGGATGGAAGTTATCTGTTTGGAATTCGTTATCAAGTGTACCTAAAAGTAAAACATACAAAAATAAATATCCCACAGCTAATGATATATATAAGTGGACTTGGGAATGTTATGGTGATTGCTTAGAAGATCAATATGACGGCAAAATAAGTATATTCGAATACTTGGATCCACCGTTTCCCTCCCCAAATAAAGGAAACGCAAAAGATTTTTTAGAAAAAGTTAATACATACTACAGAAAACTTTCGTTGTTGATGGAAGAAAGCGGGGTTGGAATTGTAAAGATATCTCAAGTATCTAGTTTAATAGATGATATATTCGATATACGAAAGTAACAGTGAAAATATTACAGGAGTTTGTGACAAATATACCAGATATACGTCGTGATATTATTTATCACATACCTGTAATACGAGAGCACTTAATGAAATTGTATCTCTATTCAGATGTAAGATCTAATGATGTTAATATCTGGAAAGATACAATATGTAGCGCTTTATCGTCATTACCTAAAAAATCACAACCAGGAAAAAGTTATCCTACATCAAATGAAGTATATAAATGGTCATGGCTAACTTGGGAAGATACAATAATAGATAAATACGATTATTGGATAAAAGAATTTGTAAGAAAAGATTATCCCTATTATGAATTCTATCAAAAAGCAAATAGTTATTTTAAATGGTTATCAGAAATGTTCGGCAAAAGTAAAAATGGCACTGTAGATAGCAATGATATATACAGAAAGTTAGATGATATCTTTGACATTCAATAAAACAATTATAAACGATATAAAAAGAATAAATGATATAATTAGCCCTACATACGAACTCTACATAGTAGGCGGAGCGTGTAGAGATATTATAATGAACAGAATACCAAAAGATTATGACTTAACAACAAATGCCATCCCGGAAGAATTAATAACAATTTTTAGTATAAATGACATCGAACATATCCCCACAGGAATAAAACATGGAACAATAAGCCTAATAGTAAATAACAGATCATATGAAATAACAACATATAGAACAAACGAAGTATATGATAACGCACATCAACCCGCTGAAGTAACATTCACATTAGCATTAAAGGATGATCTTAGTAGACGTGATTTTACTATAAATGCATTGGCAATAAGCGCTGATGATTTTATACGTATAGCACAGCAAAATGAACTCGAAGAAGATATTTATCCGGATTTAGATTGTATGAATGTTGACCGTACTAAAAACGGCATTTATAAAATATGCGTTGATAATTTTAACGGTGTAGAAGATATATCAAAAAGAATTATTCGCTGTGTAGGCGATCCATTAATACGCTTTAGCGAAGACCCATTAAGAAGCTTAAGAGCTATTAGATTCGCATTAAGGTATGAGTTTACTATTGAATACGCAACCTTGAATGCGATATACGAAACTCATCACCTTCTTGATAATATATCTAAAGAAAGAATTCGTGATGAACTTAATCAGATTCTTATCTATTGGATTCAATTATCTTATCCTATATGGTCAGATGAATTTTGTTACTATTATAAGCTTGTATCCTTTGTAGTTAAACGCGTTATTCCAGATATGCTAATGGCTGCGACAGTAGCACAACCTAATCCGTATCATAAATACGATCTATTCACTCATAGTATGTTAACAGTTTATGAGGTAGGGCTATCGTATCCGTACAATCGCAATACATCAATATTAGAAGAAGAAATTATTAGTCTTATACTCGCAGCCCTGTTTCATGATTTAGGTAAGATGGTTACAAACGAATTTGATCATAAGAAGCTTATTTTTCATTATTATAATCATGCATCGCATTCAGTTAAAATGTCTGAAGTTATTCTAAAAGATCTTAAATATTCAAATGACGTCATTGATGACGTATTACAATTAATACGTTATCATGACAGCGAAATAATTAATACTGTTCCGTCGATTAAACGCTGGCTTAATAAGTTATCATTAGATCAACTTAATAAGCTTTGTCGTTTACAGTACGCTGATATATGTACGCATATTGAACGTGATTCTGTTGAATACAGATTAAAGTGGACTAGTATATATCATACAGCCACGAAGATAATTTCTGATAAAGAAGCTTTTTCGTTAAAAGATCTCGCCGTCGATGGTCACACATTAATTAGTTGGGGAATAGCTTCTGGTCCTATTATGGGTAAGGTACTTGATGAAATTCTTCAACTAGTTATAGATGATAAGATTAAAAATACAGTAGATAATATATCAAGTTATCTTATTAGTAACGGATATATTTCTGAAGTAGTTTGTTAGTGAAGTCGGATTCAGATTAAAAAGTTAGTGAATATATTATTTACAGCATTTTTAAGAAAACGGAGGCGATACTATTTGAAAATAAGTCCTTAGATTCTCGACATGCTTGAAAAGATCAATTGGGAACCTAAAACTTTAGTATCGAATATATCTTTAAATAAGGAGAAAACAAAACATGAACAACATCGTAGAAGAATTAAAAGTTGTAGAGGAAAAGTACAAAGATCGGGTTACAAGTTTTGGTGAGGTTAACATATCCGACATGGCTAGAGATTGTCGTGTAGAAATTGAAAGATTACAATCGATTATTTTGGATTTAACTGTTGTGTCTGAAACAGGAGAATAACATGGAAAGATATCTTATTAGTACTGATAGTTTTAGAGAGTCCGTTATTATAGCTAATGAGATGCATTTAGGTAAAGGTACATGGATTCATATATCTTTACAACAACCTCAACGTGATCATATGTTAAAAGGTAGAAGAGTTTCAAATGATTCGCTACTTATTGGAAGTTTTTCAGATTGGGAACGCTTTGAATTATTAAGAAAGTGAGAATATTATAATGGGAAATCCTTCGTCTAATTCCAAAGATTGTTTTAGAGAGTTTATAGGTCAGCGTGTTAAAGGTGTTTTATTTGATGCTATGCCACCTAATCCTACTTCTAACGCTGGTAATGCCGGTAGTAAGACGTTGATATTTGAAGATGGTAGAGGTCTTACTATATCATCTACTGGTACTTTTTGGGTTGAAAGTAAGAAAAATATCGATATGGCTATTATATATAAGAGTAATGAGTTAACAAATTTAACTAATGATCTTAAAGATGTGCTTAAATTAGCCGGAGAACCTGTTGACGACGGTTCAAAACAGGGTATGAACGCGCGTAATATTTATGATTGAACGTGTGTATAGTTGTCATATAACTAAGTGATTGTAGCGATAACATATATGTTAAAGAGGTGTGTAAGTAATGTCCGAAATAAAGCATGTTGAATTTGATAGATTTGATGTTAATCGTGTTGAAGCTAAAGGAAAAAACGATGATATTATTTCACAACGTATCGGCAGTCTATTTGACGGTGTAATAGAACAAATTAAACAACCCGCTTTTAGTATACGTATTAAACGTTGTTTTAGAATATTTCAAAATTTTTATTATAGTATAAAATGGAGCATTCGAAATCATATTAAATGGCATAAGGTTTTAACGCATATTCGTCCATGGGAGGGGTATGAGGGGCTCATTGAAGTTATGATGTATCATCTTAAAGATTATGTTATATATGAACGAAATTATGGTATTGGTTCTAGTGAATATAAACAAGACAAGATTTCGTCGGTAGTACGTGCTTTAGAATTACTAAATAAGCTTGAGGAGCCTCATGATTATGCTATATCACGTATTAGTGCTATTGCTGATAAGTATCCTTCTTTTAAACACCTTATAAATTTATATAATAACGGTACACTAGAATCTATAGGACTTTTTATTTCTTATGGTAGTGGCTGGGTTGGTATTGAAGATTATGAAAAAGGACTGTATGGTTATTATGAGATTGTTGACAACATTCTTAAACGTGTAAGTATTGTCGATAATGACGAAACAAACAAACTGATTAATGATATACTTGAGTATAATAAATATAATGATCAAGCTTACATTGAGGCTGAAAAAGAGATAAATAAAGACTTTGATGAATTATATCATATCTTTAAGGATAATCTTTACTCTTGGTGGAATTAGATATGGATAGAATGTTTATTCGTATTGGAGATATACCACTTAACGGCAAATCAAAGATACGTTTTAGGGGTCAGGAAGTAGTTGGTGAGGAGATAGGTGTGTCTGTCTGGGACGCCGCTAATATATATAATAAGTGGCACATTGTTGTTCCCAATCCATGTGACGAGGATACTATAGACGATATACACGGCGGTTTATTACAGGCCATATGTTATGGCAATCCTATTTATTTGGTTACTGGTAGTATAATAGGCATAGGCAGTGATGGTGAACCTCTTTTAAAGAAAGTTAAAATAATTGAGGATATTTCAAATCATTTTAGTTATCTTAAACCTAGTGATGAGCCCATATTAGAAATAACTGATTAGAGTTGTTGAATCTTTTTGAGAGGTAGTGAATAATGATAACGTCTATACGAGATATGGTCCCCGGAGAGGTATACGCTTCACAAGTTGATACAGATGATTTTAATATTGGAGATTTAGTTTATATTAGTAGACAAAATCCCAATACACTTGTACATGAATCTGCGGGTGGGTGGATAGATCTTGATGATAGTGATTCAGAACTCGGTATTGGTTGGGATTACTTTAATACTCAAAATCTTGTTTTTGAACATATGTCTGAATACGCTGTTCTTAGTATATCTAACAGTGAGAGGATTCTTACACCGTCTCAGTTAAAACAAAATGGTTTGAAAAGAATAAATTTAATTGACATTGACGCTGTAATAGAATAATATATATTTATACAAGTTTGGTGGTATATAATCATGCGACATGAAGATAGTGTTAATTTATTTGGTCGTGGTAGTGGTATTTCTACATATGGGGAAATAGTTTGTGATGTTTGTAAAAGAGTATATCATAAGGGCGCTGATGAAGAAGATCAAACATACGAATATTATGATTATGAACCTGTAGCAAATACAGTTTTTGCTGGATTAACAGTGTGTGAGTGTTGTTATGAAACAATAGAAAAGGCTGTGTTATCTAGAATAGACGATATACTTACATGGTATCAACGTATATTACTACAACGTCGCAAAGTTGTAGATAATCATCAAGCTTTGTTACAGAATTTAATTAAAGGTGAGTAGCATGATGAATAAGGTAGCTAAATATCGAAAACGCCCCTTAGAGGTCGAAGCGGTACAATATGATGGAAAGAACGGCCATTATATAAATTTATGGTCTAATGGAAAGGTTATATCTAGCCCTGTACTTGAACCGGGAGAAGATAACCCTTCAGGTAATTACGTTCAGATACACACTCTTGAAGGAATCATTATAGGTAATCCAGGTGATTATATAATTAAAGGAACATCGGGTGAATTCTATCCATGTAAGAAAGATATATTTAATGACGTGTATGAACTAGTACTTTTGGAGGAATACTATTGAAAGCTACATTCTCAGGACTTGAAGGATTTATGGGATTAAATAGTGGTAAACTGTACGATATAAATGTTGTTAATGCTAAAACGCTTATTGGGATTCAAGGTAACTATAACATTATACTTAGAGTTGAATCACATTCTTTATCAAGACCTGTAATTTGTACATATGAAACACTTGAGGAGTTTTTAAGTAATTGGAATCTTTATCCATTATTAAGTTAGTTAGCCGGTGCTGGTATTCCAGATAATTAGGTGGTAACCGTCTATGTGGGGGCGGGTAGTCCATACCAGCCGGCAAGGGTATTATAGCGGCAAACTAAATGATATCATTTAGTATTGCAATAACATATAAAAGTTATAGAGGAATAACAAATGAGTAGAACAAGTATTGTTGAACTTGAAACCATGAATGGTATAGCGTATAAGTATAGAGACAGCGTCGGAAATGTGTACATTCGAATTATCAATCTTGAAACTGTTAAATCTATTAGTCGTATGTATGATGCTTTTAATAAAGAAATTATTTGGGAAAAGAACGATGATTATTATCATTTTATGCGAGATAATTTCAATGAGGCTAGATTATTATTAGCCCATAAACGATTTAATAAAGGAGGATAAGGTGATGGTTGAAATACATGGAGGCAATTTTACTCCTATATGCGACATTTGTGGGGATCCGCTTGAAATTGAAGACTCTTTTGATGATGCTGTTAAAGCAATGAGAGCGGCTGGATGGAAAACTAACAAGTACGGAGATGAATGGGAAAATGTCTGTACAGACTGCCAATAATGATATAAATATGCGTTAATTTTAAACGGAGATTACGATGTGTTATAAGTTTACATTTAATAGCATTGAACTTTTGGAGGCATATTAACTTGAAGATAATGTTTGTAGTAGATCATGTAGGAACTTTAAATAGAACTCCTGAACAAGAGTGGGAAGAGTTTAATGACGTTCTTATAAACTACGGTCTTCCCGTATCTCAGTATGTGACCATACCTGACAATGTTTGGAATGACGAATGGGACGGTCTTGTATTTGATTGGGGTATGGCTAACGCAGGAAATTTTTTATTAGATGATTTTTCAAGATGTTTAATAAAGTGTGCACAGGATTATCCTTCAAGATCATTTCTTATTAATTCATATGTATCTGAATGGGCTATTAAAGAGATAATAGAACAAGAAGAGTTAAATTTACCTAATATATATTTTCATATTGATGAATTTGCTAAGGCATTAAACGGAGAGGATGATACGTAATTGACAGTTCAAAATTTGTAGAATTACCTACCATAGATTATTCACGCTTTAATAACGACGAACAACTTGCTTTAATTGCTAGACTTCTTAAAGAACATCCTATAGACTATACTATAGAGTTTGAAAATAATTCAAAAGAAAAAGTAAAAGAAAATAAATAAGTAGTCAGATAGACAGATAGAAAGAATAGGAGAAAGAAATGATATTACAATATGAGGGTCATAATAATAGTTATGGAAAGAACTGGTGTTATACTGAGGCGGATACTATCATATATACGTTTATAAACGTAGGTAGTGTTGTTAAAGAGATTAATGCTAAGTATACTCCTTTATTAAACCAACACCTTGGGCAGACCGTTGAAACAAATGAATTGAATTATAGACGTATGACAGAGCTAAAAGTTGAAATGGATTCATACATATTCAGAGAAACAAATTGTGATCTGAATAATATAGAATACATATCGTCTTATTCTCCTGATCAGTTTACCAGAGTTTGTATTGTTCAGTTAATGCGTAAGGATAACCCTGTAACATATGTTTTTTATGAGTTGGATGCTTATCTACTGAACAATTCCGGTAAAACGATTCAACGTCTACGTTAGCGTAATTTTGTCAATCTAACTATGTGAGGACAATATATCATGTCAATTCGTAATGACGGTCATCTTGGTGAACGCGCTTGTATTAATTCTTATCATGCTCAGGGCTATAAAGCATTTCAAATTGATGCTATAATATTTAATAAAGAGGGTACGCCCGCGTTCATTGAGGCTAAAGTAAAGAACTCTAAATTTAGAATTAATATAGGGTTTCAAGACGAGTTTATTGGCCATGGGTTAAACTTATCACAAGCGTTTACACGATTATGTATACAAAAGTTAACAGGTATACGAGTAATATTTTGGGTACTTGATACCGAAGAAAAATGCATCTATTATAAGTATTTAGATGAACTACTGTCATTAGATGATATGTTAGTAACAACAAATTATAAACGAACATCTAATTATTTTATGACGCGTAATAACATTATTGTCTTTGATATAAATCAGTTAGATAAGAAACTGTGTACGCCTGAAGAATACGATCAAATGATAAGACGATGGGGTAAAGAACTTGTATGTGAGCATTGTTCTAATCCTGATAATATAAGAGTATTTATTAGTGGCAAAGAGGTTATAGTACCTAATTATTGTCCAATGTGTGGTGAGACGATAAGAGGTGAATGACAACTTAAAGTATGGAAATCATGTAGTATATGTTAATAATATAGAAGAAATTACAGACGCTAATGTGGGTGATGTTGCTATCACACCTTTAAACGCATCTATGTGCACTTCTCGTACTATTAACATGGGAGGCACTAGTGGTGGATGTGGCAATATAATTAATACTTGGTCAACTATTTCTAGTACATCATTAGTGTCAACCACATCGGTGTTAGATATGGAGGAGGTGGTATTTTATGCTTTAAGCTTTTTTAAATATGCCAGTTCAGTAAGTTTGTCATTAAAAAGTGTGCCTACTGATTGGTTTATAGAAATGTATGAATCAATCAAACCAGCGCCTTCTAATGATGCTAAGGTGTATTTAGCATTACAAATAGAAATAGTTAAATTTATAACGAATGCTAAATAAATGTATTGAGGTAAATTATACTTTGTTAGTTTATGATAAAGCGGGTAATGTTGATGTAGAAAAATCTATGGTAAACATTTCTTATAATATGGGTCAGGCTGTAAACAATATAACTAAATTAAACCATGATATACAGGATATAAGTTCTAAAATACAAATGATGGAACAACCGCTGTATAACGAAACTGTAACACTTTTTCATATTGATCATTTACTATTATTCTTTCGTTACATATCAGAGAATAAAATAAATTTGTCGTCTGTGCCGTTAGATTGGCTTGTTGAAACATACACAAAAGATAATGAAATAACATATGACGAGCATATTTATGTTGTAAAATGTATTGTTGAGCTTATAAAGCTTATCAAAGATCTATTCTAGTATATCTAAGATGTTGGTAGCTTCAGATTCTATTATATGATACACATAATTGGGAAACTGTATACAAAATACTGATATTATAGTTTCGTTGTTGTTAATAAAAATATCGTCTATTGTTCCGTAAAGATTATTCCATTCATTATTCGTGTTAAACTTAACTTTTTGACCGATTTTGTACATATCAATTTCCACCTTTGTTACATGAATATTTGTATTATTAGTAAATACAATAATTATATTAGGGGTAGCGGTCATTATGACGTGCTTACATAGGAGGGAAGGGGATTGTTATCAAATCTTTAATAGGGTTTGTTGCTAAGATTATTGACTATATTAATGATCATAAAAGAGCTTTTTATATATTTGTATTTCTTGTATTACCCCTTGGGTGGCTCGCTACATATAGTGTTATACAGGCTCGTAATGGAGTCGAGGAAGCTATATTTGATAGTTTAGCTCTTGTTCCACTTAGTGAACGCGCTCCAGCAAAAGAAATCGAGTATGTATACATAGAGGTACCCATATGTGAAGAACCTAATTATACAGAAGAAGAACTTGAAACATTGGCAGCGTATATAACTTCAGTATTACCATCAGATGTAACTCCTGATTGGGTTCAACTATATATTGGAAGTATAGTTGTAAACAAAATGAATAGCGATATATTTTCGTCATTAAATTCATTATATAAAGTTATATATTCTTCAACTTCTTCTGAAGAATTAGCTAATTTTATTCCCAGTGATCGAACAATTGATATTGCGCGTCGTATACTTCAGGGCGGTGTTGTAACTCCGGAAAATGTACTTTATTTTGGAGAAGAAAAGCAGGGTAACGGAGTATACGATTATTATTATGATCTTGTTACTGATACAATAACTTGGTTTTGTTATGTTGGTTAAGTGATAGTACCTATAGAGGAGAAACGTTAATGAGAACTATTATAGCTGCTGCCCTATTTTGTATTATTGTGGTGTTAATAGCTTTAACAATAATAGGTGTGTCAGATTATTATGCGGCGCCTCATTTTTATTTATCCGAAAGCACAGTTAGAGGTTGGCAACAAAGTTTTAAAGAAGTTTTAACAGTAGACGAGCAAAACTATATATTAGAACATCCTATTGTTTCATTTGCTGGAGAACACTATAATTATCCTGTAAGCTTCTATAATAAACACGCAAAAGAATGGCAAGGAATAGCTCACGATGTTTTAGATCATATCGCTATAGCTACTGGGCTCGTGTTTCATAAGGTTGGTACGTTACAAGACGATTGGTCTGAACTTCTTAATATGACGGAAGAGGGAGAAGCTTATCTAATAACAGAAGTATTGAGAGCTAAAGAACGTGAGGAACATTTTTTACTTTCAGATACATATGTTTATGATTACTTCGCTCTTCTATCTAAAACATCTTTTAAGAATTTAAGTTTTGAAGATGTGTGGAAAGTTAAAGTTGGTGTAGTTAAAGACACTATATACGCTGCGTTGTTTGATGAGTTATATCCAAATCATCCGAATGTTACAGCCTATGTTAGTACAGATGATGCGTATAAATCACTTGAGTCAGGCAAGATTGATGTATTCATGGGTAGACATCAACGTTTGCTATCGATGATAAATTTATATGAGAAGACAGGGTACAAGGCTAATCTTACATTTGATATAAGGGCTGAAACTACATTTGGCATAAACGTTAACCATCCGGAATTACAATCCATTATAAATAAAGCTTTAGCTATAATTGATACAGAGATAATCGTTTCAGGATGGATGCATACATATTATGATTATAGCGGTAGAACAATGATAGCACAGCGACCATTACTTGTTATTGTGGCTATACTTATATTTGTAATGTGGAGATGGAGTAGGCTAGATAATATTAAACTTAAACAGATGATAAACGCTTGTGGTATTGAAGTCGAGTTACATACTGAACCTAAATTTATAACGCGTACTAAAAACTTTGTATCTAAAGTGTATCATAAAATACAAATATAATCATATATAATTGAATAAACTTTAAAGAATTAATTTGATTTTGAGTTGATTCTTTTTTGTTTTATTATATAATATCGTATGATAACATTATAGGAGCATCTAAACATGACAGCAATTCAAAGAAAGAAACATATAACTGATATTGAGGTAACATTCGGTCTTCATGGATATAATCGTAATCGCTGGAATAAATTTCAGAAGGGCGAAGTTATTGTTGACACTCGAAAGAACAATCTTATAGTTACTTGTGGAGAACATAAACTTTTTAGTAAGCCTATGACAAGTCTTACTATAGAGGATGTTAAGAAACGTATTAAGCTTTTAGAATATTATTGTGATGGTGGAAAGGCTAAAATTAAACAGCGTAACGAGGCACTTTGGGATAATTTTAGAAAGGAAAATAGTAATAATGAATGATACTAGAAGAAAAGATATACGTGAGATCATAACGCGTCTTGAAGAATTGGAAAGTGAAATAGAGGATATTCGTAATTCTATTGAAGAGATACAAGAGGAGGAAGAAGAATATAGAGATAATATTCCTGAGAATCTTCAACAGTCTGAACGTTATACACAGTCTGAACAGTCTTCTAATAATCTTTCTGGTGCTATCGATTCTGTTGATGAAATTTCGTCGGCTATCACAGATGTATATGAGTATCTTCAGTCTGCTATTGAATAAATATTCAAGTATATTTGTATAATATATAAAGTCAACTTATAATTTGAGTTGATTTTATTGTGATATTTCAGATAATATATTATATTACATCAAGTCAACTACATCTTTGAATAGGGGAAACAATAATGTCAACTCAAAAAGTGTTTACGTCACTAAAAGTAATGGAAGCTTGTGGTAGGGCTAATGTACCGGTTATGTTTGTTGGACCACCAGGAATTGGAAAGACCGCGATTCTTGAACAGTATTCAGAACAACTCGGGTATAGATTAGACGTTCAGTTATTATCTACTCAAGATAACACCGATGTTACAGGAATGCCTGTAAGAATAGAAACAGACAATATGTTTATAACAGAATATGCTACTCCCAGATATCAAATTAATATTATAAACACGCCCAATACTTTACTCTTTCTAGACGAAATGAATAACGGAGCGCCTTCAGTTCAGTCTGCGTGGCTCACAATTCTTCAGAGTA
>Ga0123353_10008898_pt1 | contig 13772 bp, 14 predicted proteins | sample TergutLab28metaG_3_FD_92763 | JGI IMG/M metagenome (GOLD analysis project Ga0123353, IMG submission 92763) | Labiotermes labralis P3 segment gut microbial communities from Petit-Saut dam, French Guiana - Lab288 P3 | ecosystem: Host-associated > Arthropoda: Insects > Digestive system > Gut ... | reverse complement strand
TGAAACAAACTGCATTTTGAAGAAAAAAAGGAGAGTATACACCATGTTTAAAATATTCAGTACCTATATTTGTTGAATAAATATATAAAATGCAACTTTAGAGGTTAGCGGTGCGGTACGACCACTGTAGTTGACATTAGGCGTCTAAAGGTTAAAAAATAATATTTTAATAATGTTTTAAGCGTAATTCAGTTATGATTATAATGGATATTAGCTGTAAAATATCCGTAAATGGTTGTGTCGTAAAACACGTACATCTATATAACTTACTTGATAAGACAGAAAAACGTGATTCATGGGATCAGTTAAAAAAAGGTTTTAAACCCGCGTCAGTAAACGTGTTGAATTTTTGAAACAAGAAATCTGATTAAAAAGGCCAACAAATGCCCTTCGGTTTTTTGAATGTAATTTTATGCCGTAGCGACCAGCGACATGTTTCGGCCAATCATGTGGCTATCTTCAGGATGGTAAGGGCAAGGTTACGAATATATTTATAGTGTGTCGGGATCACTCTACATTTAAAATTTACATTCACAACACGAAAGTGCGTTAATATATTTTATACATCTAATTAATACGCGGAGTATAGAACATATCAAAAAGAAATTCTATTTCAAAATGTTCTGTTCCTCTACTCTTTTTCGTTTCCGTTCTTGTATTAATTAATATTGTCACTCCATAAACATTACTTACTCTAAACACAATGTGCTCGCAGCTTTCTCTCTCCGTCAAATTTACCATTTCTTCTGCAGATGACACATTCTTTTGTTTCAATGTGCACCCTACTAAACACGCAGGAAAACAAATATTTCACCAAGGAGAGGGAATTTTGCAAATTACTTATTCCGTTTATTGTCAGCGAACAAAATATTGTGTAGCTGCTAGCTCAGTGGACCTGTACACGTCCGCTTGTTTTCTGACTGAATTATCAAAGCATGTGATAATGACAGGCTCTTGTTATATATTGGACAAGTTGTGAGTCGGTAGTTATTGATGAAATAACGTCCTACTATGAAAATACAAACTAAACCCAGAAGAAGTTTTTATAGCAGGACCACATATTTTACTGTGTGTAGAATAACGGAGATGATAATATCCATGCACAAGATACATATGTCTGCACAGCTAATAGTTAGGTACAATGCTTAGGCACTGCGCCGTGACGTTGTGCAGTGGATTGGGTGTAAACCTCCATGCATATCTAATCTTGGTGCTAGATGGAGTCAATTTCACTCTTCGACTGCTTTGATCAGGTGAAAAGTTCCCTGTAATAACGAAGTAGAAGGCCGGACCCCGGAGTCGTTTCTGGGGCTTTTGCCTGAAATAGAATCCCTGTCATCCACTGTGTGTTTAGGCACTTTACTAACTTAATTTTCTCGGCTCATACCCTCTGCAAATTTCACAGATATGTAATTTAATAGAGTACTTATATATATATATGTATGTATATTTATATATGTATATATAGTAAAAACAATTGAAATTAAATGAATAATAATTTCTTTAATATCTTCATACGTCAACCCTTTTCTCCCTCTCTTTTTTCCCTTTCGCACTTTCATCTCCTTCCCTACACTTCGTCCATTAAGTCAGTAAATTAAGATATACTTTTACACTTCAGATGGGCGTGACGTGTGTTAAACATAAAACGGATTTTGTGTGAGAAATGCTACAAACACACGCTCAGATTATGTAATGCTGACTGCTTTTCACGGCAAAATTATTTACAAGAACACGCCTCAAATTTGCTTTATACGTACATTACAATGTCTTATTAAGTTTGTGTTCTAATATCGGAATATGCTGTTGGAATTTCCCCTGTTTGTATTATGAACAAAAAGTGGCGAATTTTTCAAGTAGTCGTATGGTGAAAACAGAAACGTTAGGTTGGCAAGACTTTCGAAGAATTTTGAATAAATCATTCTCTTTCCAGCCATTGATTAAGGTTAAGCCTGTGTTGCCAGCGCATCTGTGTTTCCTTGATTTACATTAAGGGGCGAGTTCTGGGTTAGGCGTACTCTTTCTGCTGCTTCAGTTATAAATTTGTTTTTGGTATTTATCTTCCACAGCTTACAGCCAATTGTTTTGCTCACTGTCCCTCCCACTCCAACCCTCTGGTCGAACAAATCGGGAATTATACTCTAGCCGACCTGACTAATATGTACAAGAAATATAAACATAAACGAATGCAGCACATTCTGCTGTAGTTAGCTCACCTATAGTCGCAATTTTTTTTTAGATTTCTTTCACGCTGTTATTTATATTCACTTTCATTTCACTTTTGCTATTGTATAAATATTTATTCAAATTGGTTACGTGAAAATTTCTGTAACTTTTACTCACATATGCTTTACATACTTTCTTTGTAATAAATTAAAAAAAGTATTGGTGACATTATCTGAACACAAAATTATTCCTTTTGAATTTTCATAGTGCAGTTGAACATATTAACATTTTTACCTTTAGTGCTACTTATTTATTAGTGTTCTTGTTACGTGGGTACTAACCTTGAAGGTTAACACGACATTTCATATAACTCCACTAGCTAGATGAAACACTTTACCTAAAAAGGGGTTTGCTCTCCCTTATATTCCTAAGCCGCTGCTTGTATTCTTCCCGGAGACAGCCATGAATTCACTGTCGTACATTGAAAAATAAATGAGTTTTCTTTGAGGAAGTAAGACGAACTTTTATAAATTGAATTTTATGCTTTCACTAAGAACCCTGCTTGCTTGTACGTTGCTCTTAGCTGGAATATGCTTTTGTTCCTTCTGTTAGGTAAAGAATTTTGTTTATAAAATCTCATCTTGGAACCAGACACCGATAAGTACTGAAGAGTATGTTAGTGAGAAGTATACAAGTAGTTGATTTTGTTGAACTTTATGGTGCAACACTAGTGTATGAACACATTCGAAGAAAAGCACTCTTGCTATTTCTACTTGTTACTCTGAATCGAATGAGAAGTGACAATGTGAATATGAATTGTACCGGCCTCCACCTTACTATAAAAAAAACTGATAGGGTTTGGGAATGTGTGCTGAAGGAAAAAATTATATGGCCAATGGTTTGGGAGTTTCTCTCCTGAAACTTGGCGGTTTGAAGAAAACCGCAGTTGGCAAGACCAAGAACTTACAGGAAAATTAGTGTTACAATAATCGCAACCGCTGTTAATCTAATGAATGTGTAGCTGTGCTGCCATTTCCTTGGTGAAAATTGTGTGGATGATAAATGTAGACCACACTGCTAATCTGGGAAATATATTAATTTTGGATTACACTCGTGGCCGCAAGATGTGGGTTTCTTGGTGCGGAAGACGCCTGTCTTGCTGTGTGCACCCCACTTAAAGACCGAGGGTGGATAAAACCCAATAGCGCAGTTAGGGATCCTAGATACAAATGGGAACTTGCGGATGCGTAAAATCTGTGGCTTGAGAGAAGACGCTTGTGGTTAGCAGTTCCTATGTTTGGAACTCAGGTTAGCGGTCAAGAAGAGGTTGAACAGAATTACACGGTTTTGCGTTTAGTAGTACGTTTCGCTAAATGTTATCAGTCTGGTTAGATTAAGGATTATATCTCTATCGTGCGTCTGCTATAACTCGAATTGTCATCTGCATCAAACACTGCCTTAACCGCCAAAGAAATAATTAAACTTGTTAGTTCTTGCTTATTTAGGATATCCTAGTCCAGACATAATGACGCACGCACACACACACACACACACGCGCGCACACACACACACGCATACACACACATACACACACACGCATACACACGCATACACACACATACACACACACTCACGCACACATACACACACGCGCGAGCGCATACACATACGAACACACACACATAAACGCGCGCACGCGCTCACACACATACACAAGCGCACACACACATGCACACACATACACACACGCGCGCGCGCGCGCACACACACACACACACACACGCATACACACATACACACACGCGCGCGAGCGCATACACACACGAACACACACACATAAACGCGCTCACACACATACACACGAGCACACACACACATGCACACACATACACACACGCACACACACACACATATACACACATACACACACGCACACACACAGACACAAACACATATACAGGAAGAACTTTAAAGAGTAGAGTTTGATGATTATGTGGAAGGTGAGAGAAGGAGTAAGACTGTGTAATGGAGAGAGACATTTTTTACACAGAATTCAGGATAATGTAATTTCTTCATTTAGAGCTTTACTTCGTAGAGTCACAAGTTAAAAAAAAAGAAACAATTTAATCAATCGTGCTGGGTTGAACTGAGACTCATGGCGTTTTTATGTGGTAACTCTCATGAACCTTCACATTTCTAACACCTATTAGATGGATAAGGGTCGTGTTATGATTCCTGTTGCAAGGTATGTGGCACTGGTTGGCCCAATCCACTGTAACTATGCTTGAGTTAGGCACATTCAGTGCCAATCTACATGATGTTTCATATTATCACTACAATGAAAAGTTTTTCTCTTTATTTTCGATGTTAATGGAGGTTCCCGGTGGCCACCAATGGCGTCGTGACAAATTACCTAAAGACGACAGTACGGTAAGCTAAATGTCAATATAATCATGCTTCAGACAGAATGATATAAAAGGAACCACAATGTTTAGAGCTTTGAACTTATGTGCTGATGCCACATATTCCAAGTGCATAGTAAGTTCATGTGTGAATCTTGGTACACATTCTGAGGGCATTCTTGGATTAATGGCACATGATGTGTCGTCTGAAAGGCAACAGACGACATTACTTAAGGCGTGTTTAACCTATTGAACTTTAACAAGAAGGAGAGGTCAGGCGGTGTCGCAATGGAACTAAGCTGACGCTATGTCTTGTGATGTTGCTAGACAATAGAGGTACTCTGCCTCACATAGGGCGTGAATTACAGTTGGGTCCTTACTTGCTCTACTGTGGTAAGTGAAGAAAAAGAACAATGGGACTTTTTCTTTCATTATCTGAACAGAAAATAGCTTGCCCTTCCGTGGAAATAACGAAACATTCATCCAGGACGCTGGCACGTTTACAGTGGGGACAAAAAACTATTTGTGACTCAGTGTAAAAAAGGGAAGTTTCTTTTTAAAGTGAGCGGTTAGTTAAACGTGGAAAATGGTGAAGCTGTGTGTATTAGTAAGAAAGAAGATACTTGAACCGTTAACAGCGTAGATGAATACAAAAGGGAAAGAATACATTGTGTGTTATTTATGTGAATATCGAACATCATTTTAACGAAATTCAGACCCCTAGTTAACGAAGAATTATGATGATTGAATGTTACTTAGAAAAGTACAATATATTGTATTTCAGCATTTAAATGTTATCATCTAATTTACATTATCAGCATTTTCCCTTGGAATTTCGCCCAATTTCTTTATCCTTTTTTAAACCTGTTGTTGTGTAATGCCAACTGCCACCATAGGCGACTGTCTTAATTGTCTGTAATTAATGTTTTCAGTCAAATCTTCACCCTCACAAACTACTTAACTCTAATTACTTTTTCCAATTGTATGCTGCTCCGAGATGTTCTCCGAATGAAGTCCTGAACATTGCGTCTCTACGGGCACTTCAAGCTAAAACAAAACATATTTCGGGCTTAATTCAGCGGTTATTGTGTGTAAACAAAAATTATGAGGTTCCTCTTTGTGTAACTTTCTTATTTCCTGCTTTTCATTCCACTTAAATCTGCCGATTCTCTTCAGCTTTATTAAAGAATTTACAATTTGTTTCCTTAATCAGGGTTGAATACCAAGTTCCACACGCACATGAAGAATAATGTTATTAGTTATACAGCTTACATGCTTTATGTAACAGTTAATTCTCTTCTTACTTTAAGTTTCGTACGCCGGCATATGAGGTTCGGAGGAGAAAAAAAAATTAATTTTGATATTTTGTCAGAAAATGTGGCGGCTTATATACTGAGGGTTTCACCATAAATGACTCGAATTATATTCTGTATTCTTGTAATTTAATATCGTATTTTAGGTTGCAAGTAAGAAGTGTAAATCATAAATCTTTTTAAACTTAATATTATTTACGTTTATGGGTTCCTCTGCTTTTAGTGTCCATATAATTTCTTAGAAATAGTCATGATTGTTTCAAGCTGCCGGAGGCTTGACCGAAGTAACGTGTTTGTGCCACGTACTGCTGTGTACTTCCCCCAAATCCGATTTGGCTTCTTGCTAAAAAGAATGCTGTCGGTATTCTTTTGGGTGTGCAAGAAGCAGCACCAACAGTTTACGTCGAATTTCAAAATTTGTCTCTCACACTCGACGAAATTCGGAAAACAGTTTGCTGTTATATTACCTGGTGTTACCTTTAAGAATTTATATATAAGCTTACGTGGTTTGAGCCATTCGGCAGATCTCGTTGACAATTTAGTACAAAGAGTGTATTATGCGGAATTTAAGGAGGTTTTAATGCCAGCTGTATTTATCTGTCATAGTCTGTTTCTTACATACTGGTTATGACGTACCAGTAATTTACCTGAGAACAAAATATTTTGAATAAAATCTGTGAAAATACATAAAGAGTATATATTGTCGTCTTTTAGCTTCTTTGAATGTATTTACTATTGTCGGTAAATTGTTTTTATTATCTACCGCGTCCGTGCCCGCGCACGCACGCACGCGCACACACACACACACACACACACACACACATATACACAGGAATACACACATATATAGCAACACACAGTGGTAAAAATATTCACATCATGTCCTTTTTCCATAAAGTATGCGTCGAAGACATCGTATACGCGCATACGGCACGTACATCTTACTTAACAAGAAACGTTTTAAATGGGCTTTATGTATGCTCTACACATCTGATCCGCCAAGAACAAAGTAGAGCAAATTATTTCGCTGCAAAAAGGTACTCGAAATGTATTTACGTAAATTTAAAAGTGCACTAAAACAACTGTAAACAAGAACAATAATTGATAACAGCTAAGGGACAAACATTTTTTCTTACGTAAAACAAATGCATACAAACTGGAAATTTTGCGTGGAAGTATTGCAGCGGTTCGATCCATATTTTCATTATTTGTGGTACTGACTTCTTTATTTAAAGCGGAACGACAGGCTGTAGGGTAAGTATGGATTTGATCGAGGGCTTGCATTTGAAAAATATCCCGTTGTGATCTCGGCAGGAGCCTGTTGTCTTAATTGAAATGTTTTTCTAGGATTTTATTGGATTCTCTAGGTAAATGCCTGGTGTTTATTTATATTAAGCCATGACGCTGTGCGTAATATCTATTCTCATTCATTATAGACCATAATTCCATAATTCAACGATATAAATAAATAAATAAATAAATAAACATGTATATGTATATATATTTAGGGGTACACAAATTCCCAACGCCAAGACGCCCGAGCGACTAAATATTGTGTGGTGGCCTCTAACATTTGTGGGTTTTCGTTATGGAACTTACATCTGTGCGTTTTCGGTATGGAACTTATTTCTTGTCATCTTTCCGGCGCTTAGATTTCTAAGATGGTTCTTAATTTTTGGAAAATTTGTGGACCCCTGTGTGTATACTGTCGAACTCTGTTACATAATGAAAGAATATTTTGTGTGGTTATGAATAAGTGTTCTTATAACCGAGGGTTGAATGTTATGGTCAGCAGTGACGAATTTGTTGGTACCACAGAATATCTGACACTCTGAGCGATGTGTCTTATAAACGATATCCTTATAATGGGGTTCGACTTTTTTATTGTTCATATCCTCACCACAGATGACAAAGTTTAGGTACAAAATAAAATCTTGATCCATACAAGAGTAAGAAAGGAGACATCTACACGTAAGGGACCATATGTGGTGACGTCCCTTCTTTCTAAATTGATATCTAAGAACTAAATTTATTGACAATAAGACCAGACTTACACCCGCTTATATTTCTGAAACTATACGATTAATATCCAAGAAGGCTATATTCTGGTGCGATGTGACACATTGTAGTATCAAATTCCTGGAGGAACGGGCGGCTTGAAAATTCAGGGCATTTACTCTTTACTCCCAATAGGAAGTTACTCCGGACAGAGCTTCAAATTAAGAACGTGTGATTCAAATTATTTCTATCCTTTTTCTTCATGCTACCTTGGCGATGTTGACCGATTCGTTCACCTGCCTTAAAGATTTTATAAATTGTACCCCAACAAGCCAAAACACTGCTAACTTGGGTCACTGACAGCTCTCGCAGCACAGGGTAAATCGGGCTCGTAACCATGAGAGAGAGGTATTAAATGATTTTTTTACCAGAATCAGCTGTATAATTTCTTTCCTAAACCTCTGTGTGTTTGTGCGATCAGGATTCAATTCAGTTTTCATTAAGTGAGCAGTGTATGTAGTGTATCTCTTTGACATTCTACGTGTTACGTGTCATGTGACTGTGTCATGTAACATTCTGGAATGTTGTTAAAATTTCAGTGACCACTGCGCTGTGTCATCAGGCAGCACCCTAATTTTACTCGTAAAGTTTTCTCCTCACACCACACGATATGCCTCAATATCCTTCCAAATTTGGAATCGTGAATATCAAATATTAATATATTTTTTACGTGTTAAGCTATAATTAGCATGTGACTTAAATATCGATAGAGAGCCTATGGCCATCGCTCTGTTAAAAGTAGTGAAAGAAATACAAACAGGGTTCCCACCGGAATTTACAAGACCTGTTTTCCCGACGAACTGATTGTGAGGTTGAAACGTCTCTCGAACTTTTGTTATTGTAAGATCGAAAAGAAATACGCTGGGACATCAGGAATGAAAACTGAAATCCGAGTTGAATGCCAAGAATAAAATGACCGATTTCGGAGCATTAACCGTCCCAATATTAAGATACAGTTATGGTATAATTAATTGGAGATTAATCTAAATAAAAAATCGAACTGAACACTGCAAAGATACTAACAAAGTATAAAACGCATCAGACAAATTCAGATATAGACAGGCTATATGTAAAAGGCAAAAAGGACGAAGAGGGTTGTTACAATTGAACGGACGTGCAAGGAGGGGATAATAAATATTGTCAGATATCTTAACACAAAATATAAAGAAGACCGGTTTGTAAATATTGTTAACATCCACGAAGGAAGTGAAACAAATTTGAATTTTCAAGTGAGACAACCCCGTTGTGTTGTATAAAAATATAAAATTTAAGTAAAATACAAACACAACTCAATGATTTTGTTAAGGTGAATTATTACAATGTTTTATCAACGACATGTTTCGGTTCTAGTTATGAGCCATCTTCAGGTTGATTACTTTTCCTTTTTCGAATTTATGGATGCAGCCTCTACTGGCGTTTGTACCTTTCAGGTGAGATATCCCCGTTGTGTTGTAGAAAAACAAAATATGAATCCACCAAATAAAAGATAAGCAAAGCATGTAGAAAAATTAAAAGAAACAAGTGAAGTTAGTAACATAAAAAATGAAGAAAACTGCGAAATGTGAATTTAGCTTTGCCATGTCTGTCTGTTCGCATTGAACAGCCAAGTTCACACTTACGGATTTTCATTAAATTTGATTTTTGAGGATTTTTCGAAAATCTGTCGAGAAGACCTTCGTACATTTACGATTATGTCGCTGAATTTGTCTTAGGATGAGAAACGTTTGGCAACGTTGCAGAGGAACTCAGAATAAACATTTTAAGTTCAGTAACTTGTTTCCAAATATCGTGCTATTTATGAGATAATGTGGAAAAATAAGGTAGAGCCAAACAGAACCCTTATGAAAATATAAAACGGAGCATGCGCATTGCATGTTGGATAAATAAGGCTACAAACACATACTGAAAATACGTAATAATTTTTCCTTTCCACGTCAAAAATTCCTAACCGAACGCGCCTCATTTTTTACTTATACACACATTTCTTATCTTGTTTAATTCTACCACTACTGTTGCATTTTATGTTCATGGGACCGTGCATCGTAATTCTGTGTCAATAAATGTCCAACAAGTTGTAACTATACACAGTTTATTTCATCTGTAAACTGCTCTTAATGTTTCGGGCGGTTTCTCCACCCATCATCAGGAGCACAAAAAACTGTATCTACAGCATCTGGTACTAGTTAACCGTTGTTGCTACCTGTCGGTATTGTGGAGGAGTTGAGACTGATTAGCGTGTACTCCTCCACAATACTGACAGGTAGCAGCAACGGTTGACTAGTACCAGATGCTGTAAATGCAGTTATTTGTGCTGCGGATGAGGGGTGGAGAAACCACCCGAAACATATAGAGCAGTTTACAGATCAAATAAACTGTGTATAATTGCATCTTGTTGGACATTTATTGACATACTACTGACGTACTACAAGTGTCACACGTGTTGCACTCGTTTCCAATAACAATCCTAACAATAACAGTTGCTGTGGCGATCGTTAATAAATTCGAGGAAATCCTTCGGCCAACATCAAATACACTTTTTTTATTATTCAAAATCTTTTAATATAATATGAAATTTTGCTGATAAAATAATTTATCTCAGTATTTAACCAACTTGATGCACAAAATTTGTGTTTTACAATAAGTTTATTTCATGCCTCTAAATGTTTCGAGCACATGTGCTCATCATCAGGAGGTCGAAATTGCATTAAACAGCCTATAGTATCATCACACCTATAGGTGCACATATGCTCGAAACATGTAGAGGCATGAAATAAACATATTGTAAAACAAAAATTTTGTGCGTCAATTTGGTTAATTACTGAGATAAATATACTGAGATGCACGGTTAGCAAAACGTCTAAATTTGATAAAAAATGTTTTATACTTTTAATGACAATGCACATATATGTAAGTAATTTTACATAATTCCATTATTTTCAGCATGACACATTACCAATTGCTCTATATACAGAGAAGTACGTCCTGATGATGAACAGTTAGCCTCCTCGAAATATCTAGAAGTTAATTACTGAAATTAATTGAGAGTAAAATAGTGCATCCTGTTGGTTATTATTGCACAAATCAAATAAACTCTTTTTAAACGCCCTTAATCTTTGTCCTTTCCCTTTAATTAAGGGATCCATTTTACTTGGGACATATCAATTGACGTAAATAATATAATGTGCACTTGTATTTAGTTAGGCCGTTTCAAATTCTTTTTGAAGATAGTGACAGGTGTGAAACAAGAAATAATGGAAGGCAAAGTAACTGATGGTATGTGATGTCATGTGCATTTCGAAATGAGTTTAAGGACCAATTTATGTGGCTGACATTTTTATCTTCTTCATAAGTAGGTCTCCGGTCTTCGTCGCTAGGCGACTGTTGGCGGCCTTCCTCATTAATTCCTCGCACATGCAGGGAAGATAATCTCATTTCCCTTCGTCTTGCAGTCTTACTCCTTTCCCCACTCTTCATCACTTGCCCCTTCATCTTCAAGGAAGAGGAATAACTCCATCCACCTATATTCTTTGAATATATGCTAAATACAGAATAACCTTAGACCTTGGGAGAGGATATTTGAATGCGACAGATTTTAATTACCTGTTAGGAATGCTTAAGCTGTGCATCTGTCGACACCATCTTGCCCAGAACATCCTCATTATGTAGTATCGAAACAAAAGTATTAATGTTGCTGCCTTTAGGGTTATGAAGTCAGGTATTTTTGTTAAGTAGGTAACAGAGGTTTGAAAAAAAAAACTCAGACAAAGACACTATGTTCTGCTGAGACGTCTATATTTATTTACCTGAAGAATAAAAAACCAAACAGATGCCACTTGTTATTTTATTGTACTTCTTATAGGCTCAATAGGTTTCGGACATTACTATGCCCATCATCAGGAGCTCGCGACTATGATATTGATTACCACATTGGTCGTTTCGTTCTATAAAGATGGAGGGGGTGGGGGAGGTTAGCGTTAATGTAAATTTGTGGTTCTTAGTGGCGTATGTTCGGTGTGAAGTTCTTTGTCGCTTTGTTGCAGCTGGTAACGTGTTTCTGTTAATATTAATAGCTGTGATTTTCACCAGCTACAACAACCGACAAAGAACTTCACACCGAACATACACCACTAAGAATCACAAATTTACATTAATGCTACCTCCATCTTTACAGAACGAAACGTACAATTTGGTAATCAATATCATAGTCGCGAACTCCTGATGATGGGCCTAGTAATGCCTGAAACATGTTAAGCCTATAAGATGTACAATAAAATAACAAGTGGCATGTAGCTGGTTTTTTATTCTTCAGTTGTCACCATGATGCACGGTCCAATAAACATCAGATTAATTTACCTGTCTACACAGCTTCACCTGCATAAAATCCTCAAATCTCACAATGAAATCTGTTGCTTATGACAGCTATCTGGAGGGTAAAATTGAGTGGAAATGTGATACCGCAAAATTCTTTATCGTTATCGTTGCACCGTGCATTCTGTAGTTTACTTAATTAATACACCAACAAATGCACATATATTCATTTAATGATCTAAAATTCACATTAAAACACTTAAAACGCTCCTTCATGTTTCGATCATACGATCATCCTCAGGGAGCATACATTGTTCCTTGCTAAAGTTATAGTTTAAAAACACTCAGTGATTTACATAGTTACGTTTAGTTGGTGCTGTGGCAACATGTCTCGTGTATTGTGAGTCGTATACTGTACAGAATGAGCCTGACTATGGATGTGCGTTTTGCGACGTATAGCGTGAGACTGTCAGTCTCAGTAAAACCAGCAGAATGACTGCTGATTTTACGTTATTAATGTAATAATTGTATGTATTTTAACATTAACAGATAAAGGAAGGCTTAGTACAGTCCTATAGTGCAGAGATCTTGTGTTGTTAATTATCATTCTGAATGTGCCCATGTTAAATACGATTAATTTGAATTTTGATTCTTATGTTTGTACATGAAATATCAATCAAGACCTGCAGTAAAATAACATTGTTTTCTTTTGGATTTGTACGCTTTGGCGTCTGCATGTCCAGCCGTATGACAGAATGTGTCTGTACTCCTGTCAGCAGCGTATCTGTCCCAAACATGGCGTTTACTTTCAGATTCGTGTCTTGTTTATTGAGATTTTCGTAAGTTTTATCAAGCATGTCTTTCAGTAAAAACCACTTCATTAGTTATCAGCACATTGCTCTTATATCTCTTTCTTAGAGGACTGAGATTCAGGTTCTAAGGCCCTGCTTCAAAATATCGTTTCTGGTATGATGCTTTCCACGGAAACAAAGAACATTGTGAAACTGCCATTATATTTCATTATCCTTGCGGTCCATAAGACGTGCTGCTATGAAACAGGCATAGAAAACTGTAAATTAAATGCATGAGAGGGGCTTTGGTGGTAATAATGAAGTTGGCCGGTACATTGCCTGCTTTTATAGAATGCGAAGCCTCTTCATGATATTAAAATTGCCCTTAGTACATGAAGACACAAATTTAAAATTTACAAGCGGTGTGTCATCATTGTTATATGGCTTTGTAATTTGGAGGGGGCGGGGTTGGTGGTGGTGGTGCAGGTGGGTGGTCCGGGTTGGCTGGTGATGGGGTCGTAGGTCAGTCCTGGTGGCAGGGTGTCGGTGATGGTGGTGTTGGTGGCGTTGGAGGGTCCTGGGTTGGTGATGGTCAGCGTCCAGGTCGCTTTTTGTCCGGCGGTGAACGTGACGGTGTTGGCGCGTTTGGTGATGGCGAGGTTGGCGATCTGGATGATGTCGACGGGTGTGTGGGCGGTGGCCGAGGCTCCGAGTCCTGTCATGGCTTGGGTGGT
>Ga0123353_10008897_pt1 | contig 13774 bp, 12 predicted proteins | sample TergutLab28metaG_3_FD_92763 | JGI IMG/M metagenome (GOLD analysis project Ga0123353, IMG submission 92763) | Labiotermes labralis P3 segment gut microbial communities from Petit-Saut dam, French Guiana - Lab288 P3 | ecosystem: Host-associated > Arthropoda: Insects > Digestive system > Gut ... | reverse complement strand
TTCCGCTCCACCTGTTGGATCAACAGAACAAAAAAAGCCATCGAAATTTGCTGGAATCGTTAATCTTAAAGTCGTAACAAGTTAAATCATAAGTGTTTATGGTTAGTTAATACAGTAGAAATATAATGATGTGATGTCGATACATTTGGTATAGATTTGTCAGAAAATAATTCTGGATTGTTTTTCTTAAAAGCACGCCACAGATGATGGCGAAAGTAATTCCAACTTATTTCTCCATCAAACTTTTGATATACTTTTTTAGGGCGAGGAATGGTGCCGGATTCATTTAAGATGTCATCAAACGCTATTCTGATTTTTCGCTGATCAAATACTTCACGGTTTTGTTTATGGGTTGCCATTTTCATTCTCATAGTCTATTAAAGGGTAGACGGTTCCAATCCTCTTTGGGAGGATTATACCATAAAGAAACCGCAGAAAAAAGTCAAACAGGCTTGACTATGATGAGATTAAACCCATCCGTGGATTGCGCTGTGCTTCATCCTCGGCTCTTTCTTCGTGGTGAAAAAAATCCTGTTATTGCGGGCAGATTTACTGCGGTTTTTCCATTCCGAAGTATTTGTGGATTTCCGTTTGCGACACGATGCGTTTGGTCTTCTTTTTCAGGTGGAAGGGGATGTCGTCATGGGTGCCGCCGATCAGTCGGCCTTTGACGTTGTCCGACATTTGCAGCCGCAAAATCGTGTCGAGGTCGGCTTTGATTTTTTCGTCATGGATTTCCACCGTGACTTCGATCCGATTGTCAAGGTTTCGCTCCATCCAGTCCGCCGACCCGATAAAATACCTCGGCTGACCGTTGTTGGCAAAGGCGTAAATTCTCGCGTGTTCCAAAAACCGATCGATGATTCGGAGCATCCTGATATTTTCGGAAATTTTCATGATTTCCGGTGAAAGGACGCAAATTCCACGAATGATCAGGTCAACCCGGACGCCCGCCAATGCCGCGTCATGAATTTTCATGGCAAGGGCGGAGTCGGTCAGGTTGTTGATTTTGATGATGCACCAGGCGTCCCTTCCATTTTTCGCGTTTTCGATCTCTTTGTCCAGCAGCGCGAGAAAATGGTCCCGGGTATCATAAGGCGAAACGATCAGCGTTTTGAAATCCGGGTGGAGGATTCGCTCATTGTTCAAAAGGTGGAACACGCGGTTGACGTCGGCGGTGATTTTTTTGTCGCGCGTGAGGAGGTGGACGTCGGAGTAAATCTGGGTCGTGATTTCGTTCAGGTTGCCTGTTCCGATGGCGGCATAATAAACGTTTTCCCCGTTTTCCTTGCGGCGAATCAAAAGCAGCTTGGCATGAACCTTGTAGCCGCGAATCTTCGGGATGATCGTGATTCCTTCCTCCTGCATCCGATCGACCCAGCGGATATTCGCCTCTTCATCGAAGCGGGCCTCCAGTTCGACGTAAACGGTCACTTCCTTGCCGTTTCGCGCGGCGTTGATGAGTGCCTCGACAATTTGCGATTCCGGCGCCAGGCGATAAATCGTCGCTTTAATGGCCCGGACGTTCGAGTCCAGCGACGCTTCCCGCAACAGGTCGATGATGTTCTGGAACGAATGATACGGATAATGGAGCATGAAATCGTGCCGGCGAATCGATTCAAAGAACGACAACCCTTGAATCAATTCCGGCACCGGATGCGGTTGATGTTCGGGAAAGGCCAGCTTTTTCGGACCGATGTTTTTCGGGAATTTGATGAAATCCTTGGAATTGTGGTACTTCCTGCCCTTGATCAAGGTATCGCGCTTTTTGATTCCGAAAACCGTCAACACTTTTTGCAGCATCTGTTGCGGAATCTTTTCGTCGTAAATGAAACGGACCGTTTTGCCGTATTTGCGTTTTTTGATGCTTTCGCTGACAACCTCCATGTAGGAACGCGACACGTCGTTGTCGAGACTCAAGGCGGCGTCGCGCGTGAACTTGATCGTGTAGGCGGAAAATTTATGATACCCAAGCGTCCCGAAAAGGTCGGAAAGGCAATAGCGGACCACGTCGTCAAGCAAAACGACAAAAATTTTTCCTTCCTGGTTTTTCGGGAGCACGACGAACCGCGACACCTTGCGTGTGGGCAGCTCAATCAGCGCGTGCGTGTCCGTCACCGCCGGATTGTCGGACTTCAACTCCACGGCAAGATAAACCGATTGATCGTGAAGGTTCGTTTGGTTCCGCAATTTGTCGAGAATGATCGGGAAAAGATGCGGGCGGATATTTTCACGGAAATAATCCCGAACCTGGACACCTTGGAGTTCGTCGAGCACGGTTTCATCGACGATCACGATATTCTCGCGCGACAGTTCCTCACGAAGCGAAGCATAAACATGTTCAAATTCGCGATTGAGTTTCTTGACGCGACGTTTGACGTCGGCAAGTGCCCGCTCGAATTGATGCAGGTCGTCTTTTTTCCCGCGCGAGCGATGCAGTGCAATGATGCGGTTGAGCGTGGCGACCCGAACGCGAAAAAACTCGTCGAGATTGTTCGAGAAAATGCCAAGAAAGACGAACCGCTCAAGCAACGGCACACCGGGGTCCATGGCCTCAGCGAGTACCCGTTCGTTGAAGTTCAACCAACTGACTTCACGATTGATGAAAACCGAACTGCGTTTTTTCATAGATTTTTCGGCTTGAGGGCAAACAGCAATTGACCGGGTTCGTTGACGCATTTTTTCCAGGAATCCGCTTCGTCCCATTGAATTCCGTGAACGGATGAGGTCGCGACGCGGTGCAATTCTTCCCCCAGCAAGACGTTGATCGTACCGGTAATGGCAGGATGATGTCCGACGATCATGACGGAATTGCACCCCTTGGGAAGCTCCTTGATACAGTCCAAATACTGATCACTGTCCCCATGATAGAGCGTGCTTTTGATGCCAAAGGCTTCCTGCGGCATCTCCAAACCTTGCGACAAAAGAACAGCTGTTTGAATCGTCCTGACGGCTGCACTGGTGACCAGAAAGTCAGGATGAACGTTTTTCTCTTTGAGCACCTTGATGATGGCGTGCAGATCATCCATCCCTTTTTTGCGAAGCGGACGTTCAAAATCATTAAGGGCTTTGTGTCTCCATGAGGATTTCGCGTGGCGTACAATGTAAAGTGTCTTCATGCCGAGTGCCTATCTTGAAATTTGAAATACTTATTGATTATGTGTGTACTACGTGCGAGAAACATACAATTTACCATCTTAAAATTAAAATTGTGTTAAGACAACATCAATAATTTTGATGTTTTTCCAAATTTCGGTGATTTTTCAAAGTATTTCCTGGAAAAAAACTTCTCACATTGCCCATTCTACTTAAAATCCAAAGCTCTCTGGAATTTCTCACCGACTTGTAGTATAATGATACTTGTGTCATAAAGGGTCGGCACTTTTTTCAAGTTTTTTTGATTCCGAACACTGCAGATTTTTAGCCACGGAATACACGGAAAAACACAGAAGAATCCCATGAAAACGATACCCCAATTTTCTCGACAAATCGTCACTCCCCTTTTCGTTTCGTGCCTGGTTTGCCTCACACTGATATTCTTATCCGGCTGTGGAAATAAGGCCCCTAAGCTGACTCCCGCAGAACAAGCAGAAGTAAACGCGAAGGGTTCTGGAGGAAATACACCACTTCATGATGCGGCAAAATCCGGGGATATTGATGTTGTCAAAACCCTCGTGTCTCAAGGGGCCGATGTTAATACCAAGAAGAACCATAGCTGGACTCCGCTTCATGAGGCGGCAAGGAGTGGAAATGTCGAAATCGTTCAATTCCTCGTGTCCAAAGGGGCAAATGTGAATGCCGAGGCAAACGATGGCGGGACTCCGCTCCATTGGGCGGCAGGGAGTGGAAATGTCGAAGTCGCTAAATTCCTCATATCTCAAGGGGCCGATGTTAATGCCAAAAGCGACAATGGCTGGACTATGCTCCATTGGGCGGCAGGGAGTGGAAATGTCGAAATCGTTCAATTCCTCGTGTCCCAAGGGTTAGCTGTGAATGCCAAGGTAGACGATGGCCGGACTCCGTTCCATTGGGCGGCAGAGAGTGGAAATGTCGAAGTCGTTAAATTCCTCATGTCTCAAGGGGCCGATGTTAATGCCAGGAGCAACTTTGGCTATACTCCGCTTCATCGGGCGGCATGGAGTGGAAATGTTGAAGTCGTTCAATTCCTCGTGTCCCAAGGGTTAGATGTGAATGCCAAGGCAAGCGGCGGCGAAACTCCACTTTATTATGCGGCAAGGCGTGGAAATATCGAAGTCGTTCAATTCCTCGTGTCTCAAGGAGCCGATGTTAATACCAAGGGTATCTATGGCCGGACTCCACTTCATGCGGCGGTAGCGGCATGGCAAAAAAGTGTCGAAGTCATAAAATACCTCGTGTCTCAAGGGGCCGATGTTAATGCCAAGAACAACGATGGCGAGACTCCGCTTCATTGGGCGGCATGGCAGCATGGAAATATCGAAGTCGTTCAATTCCTCGTGTCTCAAGGGGCCGATGTTAATGCCAAGAGCAACGATGGCAAAACCCCGCTCAATGTTGCAAAGAGAAACAATAATAGCGAGATTACAGAGTACCTTTCCCGCGTAAAATGATGGAAATTTATTATGAAAACTCATCGAAATTTTAAAATTGGTGGGGGCAATCATCGTGCTTTCACCCTTGTCGAGCTTTTGGTCGTGATTGCGATCATCGGCATTTTGATTGCTCTTCTTTTGCCTGCGGTCCAAGCTGCCCGTGAAGCGGCCCGAAGAATGCAATGCACGAGCCATCTCAAGCAAATCGGTTTAGGCATCCACAATTTCCTCGACTCCCAAAAAGGTTTGCCGCCGTGCTGTCCCTCTTCCAACCAACCGAGTTTTTATCTTCTCCTTTTCCCTTATATGGAGCAAACCGCTCTGTATGAGCAAGCGGTTGATGCTGCAAAAATTCACATGCACTGTGCCTGGCCGTGGTATGACGAATTGCCGGACGATCAGAAACGCAATTTTGCGGTTGGAACTTTCAACTGTCCTTCCCGACGCTCAGGAGGGAATTATCTTTCCCGGTCCCCAGAGGCCGTCATCTTTTCAGGGCCGCGCGGAGATTATGCCGTTTTGATCGCAAAAAATTATGACATCCGGGATTATCATTGGTGGCATTGTTACGGTCTCCCCTATTTTCAATTCGATGTCGGCGGTGGTCCACGGATGATTTTCAATGAAATGGCCGGACCGTTCCGCCCGGGAATCGCAACCTACAATTCATCCCCCGCGTCTTCTTATACGGACCCGCAAGCGGAAGGAATGATTTATTTGAATTTTACTTCATGGCAGGTCCGTGACACGATCTCCTATTGGAGCGACGGTGCGAGCAATCAGTTTTGTTTGGCTGAAAAACACATTCCGGCACATTCACTCAACCAAGACACCACAGCGGGAGCCGTTTGGGACGGTGGTTACCTCGTCTACTGGTGGGGACACCCCGGTATGGCTTGGGGACGCTTTGTCGGTCGCGATTATGCGGTCATGGCGCGAGGACCAAAGGACCCGCGGGTTCCGCCGGGAACTTATCAGGGAAACGGCGTCGATTGGGCGGATTGCGGACTCGGAAGCAGTCACTCCGGCATTTGTAATTTCCTCATCGGCGACGGTTCCGTTCATTCCGTAGGTATCACCATCTCGCCCGAGGTGTTGCACCAATTGACCTGCGTCAACGATGGAAACGTTGCAAACATGCCTTAAAACCGTTGAAAAAGAAAACCTTTCTGAAAAAGCGAGAAATTTTGACTATGATTGCAAAAAGAATATTGGTTCAAGGATTTGTGTTTTGTTTCATCGCGGCGCTTGTTGGATGCAGTGATGTCGTCAAAGTCAAAGGAAAAGTCATCTTTTCCGACGGAGAACCCGTGACGCACGGATGCGTGACCTTTGAGTCGTCGGATTCCAACGAACTGGCACTCGGAATGCTTGACAAAAACGGAAATTACTCCATGGGACGGAACAAAGATGGGGACGGCATCAAGCCCGGCACGTATAAAGTCTGGTTGACGGGGACCAACATCACGCAAACGAATCTGACGGCGTCCCAATCCGCAATGGGAATGGGACAAACGATGAATTCCACCACAACCGTAACGGTACACCCGAAATTTCAAAGAAAAGACACCTCCGGCTTGACTTTTGAAGCCAAACGAGGAGGCCCGACGACGTTCAACTTTACCGTCGAGCGACCGGAAAGCGACACCGTGTTTAAAATGTGAGAATAGTGAATTTTGTGGTCAAGTATTTTTTTAACCACAAAGTTCACAAAGATTTTACAAGGGACACAAAGGAAAAAATGTCAGTCTATTGACATTTGGCATAAAACCGGCTGAAAATTCTTGAAGCCGGACTCACGGCCTATTCATTTTCAACCACCAGGATGCTGTAAATGGGGACGCTTTCTACCGTCAGGGTCGCTTTGCCGTCTTGGTAGTCGAACGGGTAGTTTTTGCCTTCCGGCTCAAGCGTGATCTTCGCCGGCTTGACGTCGGAACGAATCGTCACTTGCAACGGTCCGACCGGGTCAATCGTTTCGATGATCGGCAGGTCGCGGTGGTTGCCGGACGAGTTGACCAGATGCACGGTCAGCTTGTCACCGAGTTTACTGACGGAAACATCAACCCACGGCGAGCCGGTGACCTCGACTTTCGGGTTCGGGAACAGTTTTTTCACCGCGTCGTTGACGAGTGCCCGCAGTTCCTCGCTTTGTGTCGCGGCGTAACTGAGTCCAATGTCTTTGGAAAGAAACGCGATTTGTCCGTCACCGACTTTCAAAAACGACACCGAATCGCGAGTCTCGGGAGCCAGATTCGTGAACAAAGAGGTTGCCTTTTCACCGATCACGAACAGACTGCCGCCGTTTTTGGCATATTCGACCAGATCATCACAAAGTGACTGCGGCAAATAACTCCATTCCGGAATCACGATCAACGGATAGCGGTTCATGTCGCGACCAAGAGTATGTTCGCCGACAAGATCGACGCTGTTCTGACCTTCGAGCAGACATTGCAAAACACCGCGGACCTTGTTGTTTTCTTCATAGCGCGCGAAAAGTCCGGGACTGTTGCGGTGGATGGCTGCCGTCGCGTTCAAAACCGCAACTTGCGGAATCTGTACCGAATGGTGGCAATACGGCTGCCGTTCTCTTGCGAATTTTGCGACTTCCCCCATGACGTCCATTTCATCGACACGAACGGAAGCGTCCCGATTTTGCGTGAAATACGCCTGGAATCCCCCGCCAAGAGCAAGCACCACGGCGGCTTCCCGTTTCAGTTGCACGGCGGTTTTTTGCTTTCGCGGCTCCAGAGAAAAACTCCACGCCATCAAATCCCACGGCACCCCTTGGTGAATGAGATAGCGTCCGGAATATCGGGCCGAATTGACACTGTCTTGCGGGGAATAGTCGCCGGAAAGAAAATCGACCGCCACGGACACCGCTTCCGGCATGTGGTCGGTGAACGCCCAGTTGCCGCAAATCTGAAATTCCGGGCAAGTGGTTTTGACTTCAGCAACGTAGTGCCGCATATACTGACGAAATGCTTCCCGGTGAAACTGCATCCACTCAAACCAACCAGGATGGCTTGAGTTTTTGGGGATGTCTTCAAGAATTCCGGTTGTTTCACGGAAGAGTTTGACTGCCCGCTCTCCATAATCGGGGACCGTCGCCCAACATTCCCCATCGACCCAGACGCCGTCAATGCCGTAATCCCCGGCGATTTCTTTCAGTTGTGGGATCAAAAGCCGGTCGGCATACGGACCAAAAACCGACACCATGCTTTTGCTCGGATTGCCGTTTTTGTCCACCGCCGCCCAATCCGGGTGCAGTTCACAAGCCCGGAAGTCCCAGACGCCGGAGTGATGGAGGTAAAGCGCGACCCCCCGCTTTGCGGTTTCTTCCCGCCACAACCGAAGCTGGTCACCGACATAGCCGGGAACCTGATTCCCGACTTTCGTCGGATAACTTGTGTAACCGGCGTGTCCCTTGCTGTCAACCTGGATGTAGTCGGGATGCACCTTGTCGATGATCGCGTTGACCATTTCCGACGTCGTGTTCTTCCCGACTTCCGTGCAATCAGGCCCGGCATGAAAATCGAAGTGAATCCCGAAATAACTGTCGGCCCGCTTGAGCCGCGACTGCTCCCCTGCCAAAGCCTGCTTCTCTGCCAAAGACAAGGACGTTGAAACAAACAATACCATCAAAATCATGAGATATTTCATGATTTCCTCTCCTTTTTTTCTTTCAATATGAATGTGTTTAGACTTTAGGCTATAGGCTTTAGACTGTAGTTTCCCGTAGAAAACCTAAAGCCTGAAACCTACAGTCTAAAATCTATAACCTAATAGTCTAAAGTCTACAGTCTAAAACCTAAATTTACCCGATTCCCCATGTTCGGAGGTCGAGTTTTCCTGGTTCGGCACAAGGATAAATGCCGCCGTAACCGGGTTTTGAGCCGGGATCGGTGTTCCAGGTCAGTTCGCCCTTCGGGAAGAGGTCCATCGTTGAGTTGACCGCCTGATCCCAGGTGATAATCTTGCCGGAATAGGTCGCCATCCGTCCGAGAATTGCCGTCATGGTCGCGTCACATCCTCTTTCACCGGTATTGAATTCCTTGCCGTTGGCGATGCAACCGAACATGTAATCCATCTCGGCCTGATGTCCGCCGTACTCTTTTTCCCAAACGATCGGCTCTTTCCCATTCACTTTCAGCACGGCCTCACCGAACCCTTCCACGTCCAACGTTCCTTTGGTTCCGACGGCATGTTGGCTGAACGAATTCCAGCAGTTGGGAATATGCCGGCAATTGCTGTAACCGCGGACCTGATCGTCGAAAACGTATTCGACCGAATGATGGTCGAAAATTTCCCCGCAATTCGGATTGAGCCGAACCTGACGTCCTCCCATTCCGTTGGCACTGATCGGGGGTCGGTCACCGGCCATCCAGTTCATCACGTCGATGTCGTGAACGTGTTGCTCGACAATATGGTCGCCGCTGAGCCAGTTAAAATAGTACCAATTCCACATCTGGTGACGCATTTCGGTGTCGTCATCCTTTCGCGGACGAACCCAGACTCCGGCGTCATTGAAGAAAATTCGGACGTAAAGCAAATCACCGATCACGCCGTCGTGGAGCATCTTGATTGACTCCGCGTGTTTGGGCCGGTAACGCAATTGATGACCGACAAGAACGGATTTTCCTTTGTCCTTGGCGATTTGGGTCCCTTTGCGAACGATACGGACTCCTTCCGGGTCGACAGCCACCGGTTTTTCGGCAAAAATATGTTTTCCTGCTTCCGCGGCCATCAGAAAATGTCGGGGACGGAAACCCGGCGGTTGACACAAAAGCACGACATCGACATCGGTGGTTTTGATCAGTTTTTCTCCGGCATCAATCCCCACAAAAACACGCTCGTCAGGAAGGTCCGTCTGGTCGGCAAATTCCTGGCGGAAAAGCTCTTGTGTTTCCCGCGCCATGTTTTCAAAAGCGTCGGCCAGGGCAACCAGTTTGACATTTTTATGGGAAGTATTGTTCAAAACGTTTTGCGCCGCGCCACGTCCGCGTCCTCCACAACCGACCAGTCCGATTTTAATGGCGTCACTCCCAGCCGCGTGGACTTTTCCGGCCATTGAGACCGCCGCCGTTGTCAGCCCGGAAACGATTGCCGTGTTTTTTATTGTTTCATTCATCATACCGTTCTCCAAGAATAAATCTTTTGTTACCATATTACGTTTTTTACCATCACGTTTTCATTGACCGCCAAAATACAGTCAAAATGATTATCTCAGAATGCCTACGGAAATTCAAGCACCGCAGGAAAAAATTGGAAATTGGTGGCTGGAAATTGGGAATGGTGAATTGGGAGTTGTTTTTTGTGTCAATTTACAAAAAAATTTCCATTTCGGAGGATTTTTCCGAAAAATGGGAGAGATTATCAAAGTGTCGTTCTGAATTTGTCATTAAATTTTTTGAAAATTATACGAATTCAAAGGCCTTTCCCTGAGAGTCAACGTATATAAACGTATATAATTAGGCAGCGGCGGGATGATTTTTCAGGAAAGTTACATGTTTCTTGCAACGTTTTTGAATTTCTGGAAACACTTATATCATTGATGCGATTTGCGTAAGAGGACGATGGGAGAAATCGTGAAGACAGCCCCAACGGAAACGTTGTCGGAAGACAACACTCCGGGAAAAAGCATCGACTGGGAAGCCAAACTTCGTGAAAACGAATCGTGGCTTCGCACCGTGATTGCTTTGCGCGTTGGTGAGGCTGCCGCCGTTGAGGAAGTTTGGCAGGAAGTGTCGCTTGCGGCCGTGGCTCAAAGGTCTCCACTCCATAACCCTGAGCGTGTCTCATCATGGATGTACCAGCTTGCCGTCCGGCAATCGCTTCTTTATCGCAGGAAAATGGGGCGTCGGCGCAAATTGGTCAATCGTTACGTCGAAAAAGTGGTCCCTAATCATGTCAATCGTGCCGAACAGAACCCCCTTGACCTGCTTTTGGCGGAAGAACGTCATCAACAGGTCCGGGACGCCATGAAACGACTTGAGGAACTCGACCAGGAAATGCTCTTGTTGAAATACGTACATAATTGGAGTTACCGGGAAATGGCGGAAAAACTCGGACTGACCGTTTCTGCCATTCAGGCACGTCTTCATCGTGCCCGACAAAGGTTGCGCGACGAACTCAACTTTTAATGGCTCAAAGAAGAAGTGGCTAGTGACGAGTGGCTAGAGAAATAGAAAAAACTAAAGACAGATAAAAGAGGAGATAGGAAAAGCGGAGACAGAAAAATATGCAGGAAATCAATTCTTTACTCCCCCAGGATGACGATTCCGAGGCGTTTCGCTTGACGCCGGAAATGATCGACCTCTTAGTTGATGGGGAACTCCCGGAACAGGAACGCCGACTGCTCCTGAAACATCTCGATCAAACCACGAACGGATGGAAAGATTGTGCGATTGCTTTCCTGGAAGCGGCGATGTTCCGTGAGGCCCTGACGTCTCAAAAAAATGAGGATGCCGATCATAAAAATCAACCGGCCTCACTTCGGAATTCATCGTATGAACATCTTGACTCCTCTCCAAATAGCCGTTTTCCTCAAAAGCAAGCATTTTCATCATTTTCCTCTTATTTCAACCGTTATTTCAGTCGTAATACGGTTACCGCCATGTTAGGCGGCTCGTTTTTTGCGTTTTTTTTGAGTGGAATTGCTTTTTTTATCTTTTTTACGATAGACAGACCCAACCGTGGTAACTTTTCCATCGTTCCCGGTGAGACGGTCGCTGTTCATGCTGGGAAAAAGGAAGATGCCCGCGGTTTTGGCCTTATCAACACGATGGATCCGTTGAACACATGGGGTCTGTTGAACATGGCTTCTTCCAATGGAGGAGTTGTTCATCCGAACGCCCCGTTGCGTTATGTGACGTTGCACTCCGGTAATCCTGATTTTCAGGGGGTTCCGTTTCCGTGTTATTCCGCAAAGTCGGTGAATCCGGCAACTTACCTCGCCACGTTTTCGACGATTCAGAAGGATGAAATCCAACAACTTCGTAATGCCGGTCATGAAGTGGATGTCCATCGTCAGAACATCGTTGTTCCCGACAGTGACGGTCGGAGAGTGGTGATTCCCGTCGATCAGGTGAACATCAAGTACCGCTCACGGGCCAGATATCAGTAGTAGGTAGGCTGTAGTTTTCCGTGGAAAACCTAAGAGCCGAAGTTGGAGCTAAAGTCTACAGCCTAAAGTCTATCGTTTAGTTTTATAAGGAGAATTTATGAAATTTTTTCGTTTTTTAGTGATTCCGGCAATCTGTTTTGGGCTCGCCGGTTTTTCTTTTGCCCAAGACTCTATTGTTACAGACTCTATTGTTGCACCGGAACAGGCTGCTCCCGTGTCCATGAGCGAATACTGGCTCGGGATTCAGTGTGCTCCGGTTCCCCCACTTCTCAAATTGCATCTGAATCTCGAGGAAAACGAAGGGGTCCTCGTTGAAGCGGTGGTTCCTGAAAGTCCTGCTGCCAAAGCAAACATCGAACCGACCGACATTCTCATCAAAATCGGCGACGCCACGGTCGGGTCGGTTGAAGACATCATGAAAAAAGTGGACACGGTGAAGGAAACGGAAACGGCCGTAACCGTCATCCACAAAGGAAGCAAGACCGAACTGCAGCTGACCCCGGAAAAAAGGCCGGAAAATGCCAAACCGGTCACGCCGCCGATGAACGGCACGTTCCGTTCCATGCAGCCGGGAATCATCATCGATGGTTTCGACGACTCGAAAGTTCAGGAACTTCCCAAGGAAATTCAGCAGATGCTTGAACAGGCCCGCAAACAGATGGAACAGTTCGACAATGATCGCGGCTTTTTCCGTCATGAACTCCCTTCTTTTCCCGGGACTTCCCGAATTCCCGGATTTTCCCAAAATGCCGACCGGATTGAAGTTTCGATCTATCCTAAATCGGACAACTCTCCCGGTGGTTTGACGGTCAAGAAAAATGACCAAACCTGGGATGTCAGCAACTTCGCCGACTTGCCGAAGGATATCCAGGAAGACGTGAAGCAGGTTCTGGAACCGTCGACTCATGGAGCGGAAGTCGGTGAATGGGTCGCTAAACAAATCGCCGCAGGAAATGAAATCCGGATTTACAGGACGTTTCCCAAACAGCAAAATGACAACGAACGGAATGAGAATTCGGCACGTGGTCCCGTGAAGGAATCATGACGTCGGATTTTCACCATCAAGGGCTGAAGGCACGAGGCATAAGGCTTAGTTAGACAAGAAGGACCCGTAAAAGGATCGTAAAAATCAGGTTTTTCTCTTACTCCCCCGATCTCCCGGGACTTCGGTTCCGGGGGATATTTTTTTGCCAAATATTATTCCATTTTCATCGGGGTTCTTTTCAGACAGTCGATTGTCAGGTCGAGTCCGATTCCCCGGTGTTTGGCGTTGACTTGAAACCATTCGTGCCAAAGGTCGCTCCGGAGAATTTTCGCGAATCGGTGAAGCTGCCGGCGGAATTCGGGGAACGGGACGAAAACATTGCAGCAAAACGGCACATAAACGTCGGTTTCCCATGGAAAAAACGTCGGTCTTTTGGTCATTTGCGGAATGACGATTTTCGGCAGCTTCCAGATTTCCCCGCGACGCGGCCAGTGAAGCTGCCACCACTTTCTTGCTCCGCTTCGAGTCTCACGACGTCCCTCCATGATCGGTCGGAATCGTGACAGATGTCGGGCCAGATTCGGAAACATCGTCTGCTCCGGCCAGGTCTTTTCGGTGGAGTAAATCAGATATTGCTTCGGCGTCGTTCCCGGGGCAAGGTCTCCCGGCAGATGATACGGCCTCAGCAATGTTTTTTCACGATGATTCAAGTCAAGGACATTGAGTTCCTCTTCCGTGAGCACAAAAACACCGTCACCGACGTTCACATTTTGTGCGACCAGGAAGGATTCATGGTTCCGGTAGACAGCCCTTGTGACACGGGCGGGGTTTTCGACAATCCCCTGATGAAAACGTCCGAAATGCTCTAATGTCGGGAGTTTTTCCATCTCTGCAAGACGTGGCGTTACGGGCCAGATGTTGATTCCGCCCGACTGAAAAACATCTTCCGCTTTTTTTTCCGTCACATAAGATTCATGAAGTTGATCTTCAAGCGAAAGGTCCCGGGAAGTATCGGGTTGGAAATAAAAATTGAGCCTGTTCGGTGAATTGCCTGTCTCGCCGACATGCAGAACAGCCCCGTTTTGCGGTTTT
>Ga0123353_10008894_pt1 | contig 13776 bp, 9 predicted proteins | sample TergutLab28metaG_3_FD_92763 | JGI IMG/M metagenome (GOLD analysis project Ga0123353, IMG submission 92763) | Labiotermes labralis P3 segment gut microbial communities from Petit-Saut dam, French Guiana - Lab288 P3 | ecosystem: Host-associated > Arthropoda: Insects > Digestive system > Gut ... | reverse complement strand
GTATTATAAGAAAAAAATGTTTCCAATAATAATAGAGGATAATGGAAAAAAATCTGAAAAAGAGATACAATACTACAGATATGTCTGTTCACAAGCGAGACTTGTCGAATGGTTTATTCCCGTGATGTTACAAAATGATTTTTGCGGAGCTTTTATAACAGGGCAATTTGATACAAATAATGATCCAGAAAATAATGCCACAGAGTTTTTTGAAAAAATTAACAATATTATTGAATCTGTGGAAAAAAGGTATAATGAAAAATGTTCTAGCAACGTTTTAAAAATACAATCTGAATTATTGCCAATTGTTCGTGGAGATAAAGATGACGAACGCAGAGAACCTTTCAGAATGCAAAGACCCGATATTGGGTCATGCTTTAAAGCTATACGTACTGATTTGGCTGATTGTCTCGACAAACTTATAGAACCTTTTAATATAAAATCCATAGTTATTTTCAAACCAAGCAGTTCCGTTGATAGATTAATTACGCTGAATAAAAACCGTATTGAATCTTTTGTTTTAGATACTCCACCGCCACTAAGTAAAAGAAATTATAAAGATGATATGAAGCATGCTGAGTATGCAATTGATTTAACAAAAGATGCTTGGAAAAATTTTAAAGATAGTAATGAAATTCAAGTTCTAAAAACGAATGAAAACGACATAAAAAATTTCTTAACAAGCGATAGCCCTGAGTTACCGGAGAATTGTATTCTGATACTTTTTACCGCGCTTGAAAGAAAAGAGTTTCCTATCGGGTATCTTATATCATATGAAGATGAAACATTTCTTGAAAATAACAATTATCATTTAATGAAATTATTAGATTATATAAGCAGTTATTATTTAATCCGCTGGCAAAAGATATACTCTGAATATCTATCACAAAAAAATCTTTATGTTTCCCATGAACTTGGACAGCTTTGTATATTGCTAGAAAATCGTTATAAAACACATATAAAACCATATGAAAAAGCTAATTTAGAACTATCAAATAATAAAGATATTAATAAAAGGGTTCCGGACATTGCGAACTTTGTCAGAAATAACGACGTTTTCTTTTTTGATTTACAACGCTATCATTTTCGGTTGAAGCACATTTCACACGTGACTAAATCATCTATAACAGATGCACCTGTTGAATGGATATATTTTGGCGTTCACAAATCGGTTATATATGACTTATTCACAAAAAATGAAAAAGACGCTGAACAGCATTTTATAAAATTTGGTAAATTAGAATGGCCTGTTCCGGGTGATCAAAAACGTCCTGTTATGTATGCGGATCCGGATAAAATAATGGAAATAGTAAACAATCTGTTAGATAATGCGGTAAAATACAGCCATTGGGGAAGCATTATCAAAGTAGATGCATATATGAGGAGGAATGATTATATCATTGAAGTCGTTAATTATGGGCCTCCTATCCCCGACGAAGACTGGAAAGGGGATTCACCCAAAATTTTTGAATTCGGGTACAGAGCAAAAAATGCTAAAGAAAACAGAACAGGAGCGGGAGCGGGACTCTTTTTCTCTAACATATTCGCACAAATGCACGAAGGAAAACTAGAATGTAATTGTGAACCAATATCAAAATTTAATGTACCTTTGTTAAATCAAAATTTAATAGTATTAGAAGATGAAGATATACCAGCTTCTAAGGTTATGGAGGAAGAATTCCGAAGGCTCTATAATGAAGGATATATTGAACTTATTGTTAATCCTGCAATTTTAGAAGATAAAAATTTAATGGTGAAAGAAGTCGGTAACAGAATAAACGATCCCACAGCAAAAATAACATTTACTTTATCTATACCGCAGGAAAGGAATAAATTATGAATATTTTATTTATTGAGGATAATATTGAAATAAGCAATTTAGCAGGAGGTCTACTTTTAGGACATAATATTACGGTGGCACCAACGTTATTTAATGCTCGTATATGTTTGCTAAAAGATCCCGGACATGAAAGTTTCGATGCGGTAATACTTGATTTAGACATGGCCCGTAAAGATCTTCCGAAGAATTTGCAAGATAAAGAAGGATTTCCCGGATATATTTTTTATGAAAATATACTTAAAAATTATGATAAATTGTATAAAAACACGATATTTTTAACAGGGTTTGATATGATTATAAAAAAACAACTACCCGATGTATTTAATACCCTAAATGTTGTAAGCAAAGATGACAATGACACCGTAAAAGCGCTATTAGATTATTTGAAAGATATGAAAATGTAATAAGCGTAAAACTGAGGAGGTGAAAAAGGCATGAACAATAACACGAATATTTCAAGAAGTGGTATTATAAATAAAAGCGTTATCAACGACAGTTTCAATAATATAAATATCTCACACGACAGCTGTGTTCACTGTGGTATCTGTGCCCGACGCGGCAGCCGTAACATTGAACGGCATTTGATGCACTTGGCGTTACAATCCTCTTCTGCAATGAATTTATACAGCATATGGGATTTGGATAAGAAAGAATTGACAGAGAAGCTCAATAATATTTCACGTCCTTTCAAGACTTACAGCGACCATGGTCCGTCCCACTCGGAAAAGATACTTGAACGAATAAGTCAAGTTCTTGGAGACAGATTGTGCCTATTGAATGCCACGGATACTTTTATGCTGTTAGAAACGGCATATCGTCACGACACAGGTATGTTTGTAACATATAATGAAATTATAGGAGTATTGGATAGCGGCGAATTTAAAACAAAACTTGCACAATTAAAATTTAGTCCGGATAAGTCTGTTAGAGATGCCGCATATTATATAAGCGACATCTCTGACGAATTTCACAAAGATTCTATTAAAGTTGAAGAACGTATAAAATGGACTTTAAAAACTGAAAAGTGTTTTAATATCATTATAAGCGAATATTTCAGGCAAAAACACGCAGAGAGATCAGGACAAGCCATTCTAACAAAACCCGATTTCGCAGTATCTAATAACATTATTATAAACAGGATACGTGAAATCATCGCGTTAATATGCACAGGGCACACGAAAAATGCCGATAGTATTTACGAATTGCAAAGATTTGAAACAGGGTTGGACAACGACGTAGCTCATCCTCGTTTTATCCAAATGCTGTTGCGTTTGGGCGATTTATTGGATTTAGATAACAATAGGTTTGACACCAATATGCTTACGCAGTGGGGCGATGATACTCCTCTGGCGACAAAAGCTCATAATATCCGCCACGAAGCAGTCAAGCATCTATACATAAGCCCCGAAATCATAGAAGTGACCGCCAAATTCGATTGTAAAGAATTTAAGCCTTTCGAAAAAGAAGAAGAAAAAAAATTTTTATTTCCTAAAGCTGAAGCGGAATTTTATGAAAAAGCGGATGAAATATCGAAAGAAATATCAGATTTAATTGAATGCAAAGAAAATATTTCTGGAAATGATATTATTGATTTAATTAACAAAAATAAAAATTTTTCCGAAAAAGCAGTTGAATACCGCAAACGCAAAGAAGAAGAGGAAGAAGAACATCTTATCAAATATAATGCTTGCATTATAGCAGCTAATTGGTTTAGTTGGTTAGAATCAGATTTAGAATTTTTCGCCAAGAAATGGGATGATATTGTTCCCGCTAATTTTCCTTCATCTATTCCGAAGTATGATAAGGATAAAATGAAAATATTGTGGCAGGATGAAGAACTGGAAATAGAAAATTTTAATTTAAAATACGAGATCAGCCAAAAACGTGCATTTGATATTATTTCTGATACAGGACTTTACAATAACGATATTCGCAGTGATCTTAAGTATGGCGATAATAAAATAAAGCCCGGTTATTTTATTTTCTTGAGGGAACTCGTTCAAAACGCGATGGATTCAATGAAAATACAGGTTTTCCGTTATTTGCGTGAGGGTAGGTATGGCGATCCAAAACAATTCGGAAATGATATGAAACAATGGAAAGTTGAAGATGTTATCCCTGCGATCGGAGAATATATAACAAATCTCTATGTTGAAGTAAAAATTTATTATAGTTCGAAAGATAATAAATACATAGTTGAAGTCATAGATACCGGAACGGGAATAGACGAATTAACTTTGAAAGAAATGCGTTGGATAGGAAACCCCAGAACCCCCGAAAAAGAAAAAGTAATAGATAGTATGCCTTCATGGCTTCGCCCAAACGGAGCTTTCGGAGTCGGTATGCAGTCTATTTTTGGTATCGTTGATAAATTTAAAGCAGAATCCGGGTCCAGAACAGATCATGAAAAAAGAGACTTATATTTTAACTCTTTAAAATATGGCGGATGCTTGTTTGCAGTGAAAAAAAATAAAAAACCTAATACCCCGCCATATAAATACGGGACTACAATCAGAGTTGAAATAGAAAAAGATAGAATTGATAAAATCGAGAGCAAAACGAATAACTGGGATAAAACGTTCTCATTTGATTTTATTGATAGATTTCGAACTCTTTCAAAGCAGATTGATGAAATGATGGGGCAAGATTTGTTCCCCATAAGAGTACGATTTTTCGTTGATGAAGTCGAATTATTACACAATGAAAAACCGTATCCGCAAGTATTTTTTCCACATGCATTTGAAAAACTTATTAATAAAAATGATAACAAATGGGGTTTCAGATATTATTATATGGAACCAACAAATGGAAGTATAACCTTTTGGTATTACTATAGTAAAAAAAATATTTTATTGCAAATGAAATTAAAAGATATAAAAGACAAAACGAATTTATTATTAGATGTTGCAGGTGATATTGATTTATTTTATAGAGGAATGAGAGTACCTGGAGTAAATTATTTGTCTGTGATTTCCTATCCTTGCTGGGATATAGAGGCATATATTTGGGACTATGACCCTGCTGATGTTCTACAAATAAGCCGTAATTTTATAAAACCAGAAAAAGAACCAGAAATTGTAAAATCGGTTACAAAAGCCGCCGATGAAGCTATCGCGCATTTAATAGACGAAATAGCAAAAGCAGGAAATGCTGATCTTATTTACAGATTGAATCGTGACCAGAAAAATGCTTTAGCGTTGTCACTTTTTATAACTAAAATATCAAATCCATGGATCAACGGTAATCCTGAAACCGCAAGAAAATGCACAGAGATTTTAAATATAAACCCGCTTGTTGATTTTGAAATTGAAGGATATGAGTATATTTGTGGAAGAGAGGAATTTACAAAGCATCATATTAGTGCGAGAGATCTGTTTTCTTTTGATATCAACGAAATTCGTTTTATTCATCGGTCTTCGAAACCTACATTAAATACCACTTTCAAACCTGTTGAAGAGACTACAGATTTTTACTGTTTACCTGATTTCTTATCTGAATACATGATGGAAAGGTATTCTGCTTCCTATTTGGATAAAATTACAACATTTATTAAAGATATTAAAGAAGATGAAGATGCCGAAATATTTATTTATACATATAGCGATCAAAAGGGGAATTTTGCCAGTATAAGTAAAAAAATTGAAGAGAGCATTTACGACCGTGCGTGTGAAAACGCTGTTAATTCCAATGGTAAAAATTTATCATGGATTGTTATTCCAGGTTTGATACGATATAGAGATTTATGTATCGAACTTGATCCTAGCGAATTGGAGTTCTTCTCATGCGTTGACTGTTTTAAATCGGCAGGCATTTTTTTAATATTGCCGTTTACTTGTAATGCTCTTAGATATAAAAAGTTTGAAGAATTTAAAAATATATCTTCCGATGAACAGTTTAATAAAAAGTGTGAAGAAGAGTTTAAAAAAGATGAATATAATAATTTGTTTGATTTTATAAAAAAGAAAAAGAACTATACCGACGATGAGAAAAAAGATATAATTGAAAAAGGATATAAACACATGATTAAAGAAATGTTTTTATGAGGGTGAACGTATGAAAAAAAGCAGGAAAAAGCTAGTTATCGAAGAATCAAATTATCTGAAAACTTTAGAAAATAAATTACTTGACGTGGATATAAAGACTGAATTTAGTAAAGCGGCTGAATGGTCATATTATCGATCTGAATCGTATCGTACTTTGGAATATTGGTTACATTGGGGACAAATAGGAATTAGTTTTGTAATTTCTGCGTTAGGTGCTATTGAAACTCTGCAGGGAAATTGGTTAGGCATTGTTATAATTATTATCAGTTTAATTTCTCCGGTATTAACAGGTATAAAATCAAAGCATAAATCTTTGGAAAATTGGAGAAGATACCGAGATGAATTGGAAGACCTGAAATCGTTGACTAGGAAATATTTGTACGAAATTGAACCGTTTAAACCAAACGATTCCGCCAGCAACAAAAAATTATATTTATTATTACTCGATAATATTATTACAAAAGAAACATCTGGTTGGCAAACTATGAGAGAGAAAAACGAACAGGTGCAATATAATAGTAATGAATAAAAAATAAATTAATTTACCCATTACTAAAATCCTTATTATATTTATATTATCGGTGATTCTTTGTCGAATGAAAATTTCGTCCATTTGTTCTAATCCCCCTTTATTTTCGTGTAATAAACGTCTACACCGTTAAAAATGTGATATTCACGGTATATTTACCGATTATTATTGCTTATTCCCGATGAGTGTGGTATAATTGACCGAAACCGTCCTCGTTAAATCTCTTATTATATCGTTTCTTTCCAAGTCTGAAAAAATATTAAACAATATTTCCAAGCGGACTGCTAGATCTATTACATACATTGGTGAATGGCATACTCACTCAAATATGACAGCACAAATGAGCAAAATTGATGAAAGCACTTTTAAGAATATGGCTATATAATTAGCGAAAATACAATTCCCCGCTCTTTTAGGAATATTTAATAAGAATTATGAGAGTTTTTATATGAAATAAATTATGTTCTTTATTTGTTCTTTAAAGATACTAAAAACGATTTAAAAAGATTAAAATTTGCTGAAAGAAAAAATGCTATAACTCGTTATATATACACAGATTACAGCATTTTACTTAAAGATACAATAGCGGTTAAACTTCATTGGGGTGGTAGAGGCCGCTGGTTCAAGTCCAGTCACTCAGACCAGTAGCAGTGGAATTACAGTAACTGAACTGTAATCTCCATTGCTTACTTTTTTGAAGGTTTTCATATGCTTTTTATTGTATATCTACTCTCACGCATGATATTCAACGTACACTCCCTGACGAGGATTCGTCACTACATCTACCTTCGGTAGTCGCTCTATCGTTTCCTCCGGTAATTCTATCAGACCCGTGCAATTCCAATGGATTTCTAACTTCTGCACATATACTCCGTCTGCTTTTTCAGCTTGATATACCACTATCTTCTGGATCAATTCGTTCAACATCCGTTCAGACAGGCTTTTCGCCCGCGTGTACTTCCGCACTGTGTCGATGAACGTTTCCGCTGTCATTTGTTGCTCCGTCACTTTCTCTATTTCCAATGTCATAACTTTGATTCTTGAGATAATGTCAGATTGTTCATTTTCGTAGTTACCAAACATTTTCGCGTACCGTTCATCCGTGATCTTGCCGTTCAGGTTATCTTCGTATAATCGTCCCAATATATTATCAAGATCACTTTCCCTCCGCCGTAAGTTCGCTAACTCTCTCTTTTTCAGGTCGAGTTCTCCCTTCATCGAATCGCTGCATTTACCCGCCACCAGCCTCACAAATTCCTGCTCGTGTTTCATCGCGAATTTCGTCATACGCTGGATTTCGCTCAATGTGATCTGCTTCAGAAAGTCAAGCCGTATGTAGTGCGTTTTCGAACAATACCCACGCTTACAATTGTAGCCGTAGCAATTGAAGTATTCGATACTCCTGTTGCCCGTGTTGGTATGATAATTAAGTGCAGAACCGCATTCCTCACAGTACAGCAACCCCGAAAACATATTTTTTTCACCTGTCGATGTTGGACGTTTTCGTTTGTTTTCCCGTTTCTTTTGCACGTTTTCGAATATATCACGGTGGATTATCGGCTCGTGGACATCCTTGAATACTGCCATGTTTTCCGGTTCGTTTTCGTGTCGCGTCTTGTTTTTGTATGACTTCGAATATGTCTTGAAGTTGATCACATCACCACAATATTCATGTAAACCGAGGATTTTGTACACCGTCGAATGTCCCCACGAGTATGGGTTTTCCAGTAGCTTGCCGCCTTTTTTCAAACCCTTGTCTCTTAGATAACCCATAGGCGTTAAGACTTTTTCTCTTTCCAGTTGCGCCGCTATCTCCTCGATTCCCCTGCCGTTCAGCGTCAAATCGAATATCTTACGGACTACCGCAGCCGCTTCGTCGTCGATCACCCAACTTTTCGGGTTGTCCGGATTCCTTTTGTAACCGTATGGCGGCGGACTCAACGGTACGCCCAAATTACCCTGCATCTTTTTTACTGTTCGTACCTTCTTCGATATATCGGCCGCGTAACACTCATTCAGTACATTTTTTATCGCCAGCATGACCATTTCCATTTTCCCGTCGTCTGTATCGATGTTGTCTGATACTGCGATGAACCGCACATCGTTTTCCGCAAGGAAATTGAGATATTGCCCTACCCCTACATAGTCGCGACCTAAGCGGCTTAAATCCTTGACCATAACTGTTGAAATTTTGTTTCTTTCTATTTCGTCAGTCATTTTATTCAGTCCGTTACGGTTCATCGTTGTACCCGTAACGCCATCGTCTGTGAATGTTAGGATGTTAGTAAATCCATGTTCTCTCGCGTTTTTTTCCAGTAGCAGTTTCTGATTGATAATACTCTTTTTGGGAAGTCGCATGAAAAAGCGACAAAATCAAGTATCTACGGGGTTTTACGGCGGTATGATTTTACAAAACACATTCCGTAAAAACCAAGTACAAGCCTATTATATCAAAAAATAGGCAAAAAAGATAGGAGATTAACCAAAATGAGGAATTGTAAAATCATAACCATCGCAAATCAGAAGGGCGGGACAGGTAATGTAAAGCAAGTAATTATGTTAAGCCCTCCCTTGTGAATGTAGTAAATACGGTATTGAGTTGTTGAGTTACTTCACATAACTATCCTAAAATATATGCAGGGCAAGTCCCAAAATAAATTTTAGGAGAAGTGAAAATGGAAAGACAAACGATTCAATGCCTAACAGAGGCAACAAAAGCAAGTGCAGTCCAAGCAGGGTACAGCAAAACGAGCATGGATCAATTCACCAGCGCATGGAATATGTTGAAACGGTATGCCGACCGAAAATCCGCAACGCACTTTACACATGATTTCGGCGTAGAGTTTTTACGCGAGCATTACGGTATAACAAGTTTTATCAGGGCAAGCGGTCATGTATGCGCTCGTATCCGAGCTGTCGAACTGCTAAATGAAGTCCAACATGGCGGATATGTGGTTTCGCGCCGAAACAAAACAGGGTATGTTTATCCCGCCGTATTCCAAAGCATCATTGCGGGATATATAGCCAGCCGTGAGAAAAGCGGAATTGTGCCGGTAAGTATCCAAGTAAGCAAGTTGTACCTTGAACGGTTATCAAACTATTTAATCGCGCAGGGCATTTCGAGCCTGACTTCGGTAGATATGCCAGTCATAGAGGGTTTCGTGCGTTCATTGGCGGTTTATGGAAGACCGACGATTAACCACACGCTACGTATCGTCAGAGGTCTAATGAAATACGCCTATGATATGGGAATCATAACGACCGATAAAAGTGAGCTTGTTCCTCATGTACGCTACAACCGGCGAGCGCGTATCCCTTCGGCATATACAGCAGAGGAAATATCACAACTGTTGGCAGCGGTTGATCGCAATAACCCTGTCGGTAAACGGGATTACGCGATTCTGCTGTTGGCATCCAGGCTCGGACTCAGAGCAAGCGACATCTGTGGGCTAACCTTTGAAAACATCAAATGGGAAGAAAACCGTATTGAGATTATTCAGCAGAAAACGCAGAATACGCTGATACTGCCGCTTACGGAAGAAGTTGGTATGGCACTGGTTGACTATTTGAAAACCGGACGCCCCACAACCGATTGTCCCTGCGTTTTAGTGAAGCACGTCCAACCTTATGACGCTGTGAAACCTTCCAGTACGTACACGATTGTAAGCCGTTACTTTGAGAAGTCCGGTATTCCCATGCCGCCGGGCAAGAAACGCGGTCCCCATGCTTTGCGCCACAGTCTTGCCAGTGCCCTTTTGGAGAACGATATACCGCTGCCGGTCATTTCTGAGATTCTTGGTCACAGCAATACGAACACTACCGGCGTATATCTTAAAATCGACATCGAAAACCTCCGCAAATGCGCCATATCAGTCCCCTTCTATGCGGAAAAAGGAAAGGCGGGGGTTCGATATGACGAAAACTAAAAAGACGCCGGATTTTGTCGGCATATTCGCCGACCTTGCCAAAGCCTTCATTTCATACAAGCAATCAATCGGTTTCAAGTACGAAACAGAAATGAAGGTTATGAGCCGTTTTACAAAGTTTGCCGACAAGTTAGGGCTAACCGAATCTATCTTGGACAAAGATTTAGTGCTGGCGTGGATAGAGAAACGACCAAATGAAGCGAATAAATCTCGTGAACATCGCCATTCAATTATCCGTCAGTTTGCGGAATATCTCATAAACCGAGATCATGCAGCCTACATTGCGCCGCCAATCCGACGCAAAGGCAGCAAACATTTTACACCGTATATTTTCACACATAATGATATGGAGCGCATTTTCGAGAATGTCGATGACATATCTCCTCGGACTGTTTCACCATATATCCATAAAATTCTGCCGGTTCTACTGCGTATGCTTTATGGCTGCGGACTCCGGATTTCGGAAGCATTACGATTGACAGATGCCGATGTGGATTTAGAGCAGGGTATCCTCACAATCAAACACGCCAAGTTTGACCAAGACCGGTTGATTCCGATGGATGAATCACTGACCGCCGCTTGCAGGGCTTATCGTGATTCAATGACTTTACTGCCGGAAGATTACTTCTTTCCCGCCCGCAACCGCAGCCAAATCGCACCGCTGACCATATACAACCGTTTTCGGGATATTCTTTGGAAAAGCAATATTTCCTACAACGGAAAACAGAACGGTCCCCGCCTGCATGATATTCGCCATACATTTGCAGTTCATACATTACAGCAGTGGACGAAAAACGGCAATGACATTTACTGTATGCTGCCTATGTTATCTGTGTATCTTGGACATAATGACACTGCGAGTACAGGCAGCTATCTGCGGCTTACTGCGGAAGTTTATCCCGAGATCGTAGCGGTTACAAGCAAAAACTGCGGATATGTTATACCAACGATTAGACGAGGCTCGGAGGTACGTAACCGATGAAACCAACAGATTTTGCGTACCGCTTGTCCGAGTATTTAGGAAAACATCTGCCGGGACGGGCGGGACTTTCAGCAAACACCATCCTGTCGTACAGGGATACATTTTTGTTATTGCTGCGGCATTGCCGCGATACTATCGGCATCGCGCCGGAAAGAATCACTTTCGCACACATTACTAAAGAATTGGTTGAAGGGTTTCTTGACTCTCTCGCCCATGAGCGCGGCTGCTCCGCGAAAACAGTTAATCAGCGGCTTGCCGCTATACACGCATTTTTTCGCTATCTTCAAACCGAAGCGCCTGAAGAATTGTTCCGTTGCCAGCAGATTTTAGCGATAGGTTTCATAAAAACCCCGCGCGGATCCTTTGTGGAACATATTTCTTTAGACGCCATTCAAGCTATCCTCGCCCAGCCGGACACAGAATCGCTGAAAGGGAGGCGCGACTTAACAATTCTTGCACTCATGTTTTCATGCGTGTTTGTGCCTGTCTTGTCTGTACACGATAGGACAGGCACGAGCATATGCCCGACAGGAAAGGAGGGCGGGTATTATCCCGAAGTTTACCGACGAACAGTTGGAAGCGGTCAAATCAATAGACTTACTGACCTATATAAAATCCTACGAACCGAACAATTACAGGCATATAGGCGGGGGCATACATCAGCTTATAGACCATGACAGCCTAATCATCTTCAAAGATAACTGGCGCAGATATTCACAGGGTTACGGTGGCAAAAATGCCCTCGACTTTCTCGTAAAGGTGCGGGGCATGGACTTCAAGGACGCTGTACAATCCCTGCTCGACGGGCGGCTTCGCGGACATGAGCGGTGCGTTCCTTCCACGGCGTTCGCCCATCAATATTGCATGAGCCGCTGTCCGGCGTTAAGATACCGCACATGATTTTGATAGTAGTGCTTTTACCCGCTCCGTTGGGGCCGATGTAGCCTACCATTTCACCGTCCCCGATGGTAAAGCTGATGTCATTAAGCGCGTGGATTATTTCGTATTCACGCGAAAATAACGCCTTCACAGCGCGACCGAACCCGGCTTGCCGTTTGGCGACACGGAAAGTTTTATTGATGTTTTGAAGTGTTATCATATACTTTCCTCCGTGTTTGCTTCATCATCTTCTATTTCGGTATCGTCATTGCATAACCCCGGTAAGCCCACTTCGTCGTCATCAAACGCACCAACAATACGAGCAAGTTCATCCGGGGAAGGGAGCAATGCCCGCAAATTATCGGGCAAGCTGTCTTGTGTAGTATATGTTGATACGCCGATAGGTGCATTGGATGTTCGCAAAGTATATTCTACCCTTGTGCGGTTTTTGGATTTGCAAATAATGATTCCGATAGACGGATTTTCGTCGGGCAGTTTTACTGTTTCGTCAAGCGATGTTAAGTAAAATTGCATCTTGCCTACATACTCCGGCTTAAAATCGCCAATCTTTAATTCAATGGCTATAAGTGAACGAAGCCGCCTGTGGAACAGGAGTAAATCAATATGATAATCTTCGTCAGTTACATCAAGATAATATTGGTCACGCACAAACGTAAAATAGCCGCCCATTTCGATTAAAAATTTGCGAAGATTTTTCATTATGGCGGCTTCAAGCTCTGCTTCACCGTGTTCTTCGCCGATTTCGAGGAAACTAAAATTGTACTCGTCTTTCACAGCGAGCTTGGCTTGTAAACGATATTTTTCGGGAACGGCATCATCAAAATTGGTTTGATTTGTAAGATAGCGTTCGTAGGCTTTGACATCAATGTTGTGAGTAAGTACATCCGTTGTCCATCCGAACCGCCGCGTAGCTTTGATGTAAAAAATGCGTTCCAAATAATCCTTACACTTTTGGATAATGACTATGTTTTTAGTCCAGCTTACCGCAGCTAACAAAGGTGGCAATTTGGGGATTTCTATTTCTGCAATCATTGATTGCAGAAATTCAGAACCATTATTTTCCACAATTTTTTTCGTATCGCTAATTTCTGCAATTGGTGATTGCAGATTTGAGTTCATCATTTCCAAAATTGATGATTCAAGATTTGAATACTCAAGATAAAAACTACGCATAAGCCAAAGGTTGCGAGTAGAATAACCTCTGTCGCCCGGAAACTCTTTTTGTAATTCTTTTGATAGTACCTCGACAACAGACTTGCCCCAACCTTGCTCCCGTTGTCTAAGTTCAATCCTGTGTCCGATTTTCCAATAAAGCGTAAGCAGCTCGATGTTGACTTTCTTCATCGCATCATACTGATGGCGATAAATAAGCTCCTTTATTTCTTTTATAAAAGGCGCATATAACGCAAGTTCGTTGTTCATTCTTGTTTGTCCTCCTGCTTATTCTTTGTCGGCTTGCGTCCGTTTCGCTTCCGACCATCAGATGGCTTGGAATTATTTTTAGGGATAAGCCAAACCAAACCCAGCTTCACAGCACCCTCTATTTGCCCATTGGC
>Ga0123353_10008893_pt1 | contig 13776 bp, 11 predicted proteins | sample TergutLab28metaG_3_FD_92763 | JGI IMG/M metagenome (GOLD analysis project Ga0123353, IMG submission 92763) | Labiotermes labralis P3 segment gut microbial communities from Petit-Saut dam, French Guiana - Lab288 P3 | ecosystem: Host-associated > Arthropoda: Insects > Digestive system > Gut ... | reverse complement strand
CTCAAAAATCCATGCGACAGAACTGGCAGACGATTGTCGCAACCATATAGCCATGAATAAGGATTTTAATAATATTCATCATGAAAAACTGGAAGTTTTTATTAATTACCTGTTATCATCAATGTCAATGTTGTCTGCCGACATTAAAATGCTGCTTTTACCAAAAGGGCTTGAGCAAGTAATTCAAGCAGAGACAACGCAGCATATCGCGGTCGAAGTTGAGTTGTTGTCTCAAGGTTCGTCCAGTGATGCAAAAACTGTGCTTGTTGTAAACAAAATGACAATGTTTATGAATAGCTTTAAAAACGCATTGAGTGATGTAGGGCACAGGCTCATCGGTGTAACATCGGCGGAAGCTGCTCTTAATTATCTCAAAACCTCAAAGCCTGATTTGTTTGTTATAGATGAAGACCTTCCCGGCACCAACAGTTATGTTTTTACAAAAATAATCCGCGCCACCGGACACCTTGCGCCAATCATCTTTACAACAAGCAAAATCACAAAAGAAAAAATGGTAAAATTCATGGAAGCAGGTGTCGCCGATTTCATCGTGAAACCGATAACTCCTGCCGATGTTTATAAAAAAGTGACAAAGCATTTACCTAAAGAGCATTAAAAAACTCTGCTGCTGCCAGGCTATCCTTCCTAATCTGCTCCTGTAACTCACTGACATTATTAAACTTCACTTCCGGGCGTAACCGGTTGTAAAATTCGATGCGGACTTTATGTCCGTACAGATTGCGCTGGAAATCCAATATATGAGTTTCGGCAGTTATATTATCAGAGTTGTCAATAGTCGGGCGGACACCAATGTTTGTGACGCCTACTTTTTCTGTGCCGTCATCAAGATATACCATTGTTGCGTAAACACCAAAAGCCGGGACCAGAACGCCCGGTGCAAAGCGCATGTTTATTGTTGGAGCGTCGAGTGTTCTGCCCAGCTTGTAACCGTAGCGGACAATGTCGGTGAGAACATGAGGGTGCCCCAAAAACGTATTGGCACGCTCCATATCGCCGGTTATGAGCAACTCGCGAATATATGTTGAACTAACCACAATCCCGTCATGTTTAACATCGGGAATAATGTCACAGCCTATCCCGGCTTCATTGCATTTCTTAGCAAGCAGCTTGCTGCTGCCTTCTGCACCGAACCCGAACTTAAAGTCTTTACCTGCAACAAGATGTCTTGCACCGAATTCATTATACAGGTGATCTATAAACTTGCTCCACGACATTGAAACAGTAGACTTGTCGAAGTGCAGGAATATAATATCCTCAATACCGAAAACACGACGAAGAATCCCTGCCCTGTCTTCCGGTGAGTTGATAAGAGGAACAGACCTGCCATCAACCATAGAACGAGGGTGGGTATCAAACGTAATAACCGAAGGGATTAGACCCGTATCATCACCAATATTAAGAACACGCTCCATTAGTGCGGCATGCCCCGTGTGAATACCATCAAAATACCCAAGCGCGATAACCCGCTTTTTTTGTATCATACACTTTTATCCTCCTCTCCTCACCAATCTCTTGTAAACCATCATTAAACCCTGAGTCCCGGAACCTAACCCCTAAATCCTAACTACAAAACTTCGAAAAAACTCTTAATTGTTGTAACCTTATTGTTTCTGACTTCGCCAAGCAGTAGAAATTCGCCATAAGGGTCATAGACTTTGTATTTTCCATCCTTTGTTCTGTCACGTGTACGGCACTCTGCTCCGTTTTTTGCTTTTCTGACTTCAGGGTAGTCGAGAAATATTGATGGATATTCGGGAAAAATACTGTCAACAGGCATGAGTAAGTCGCTGACCGAATCGGTCGAAACGGCTGAAAGCACATCGTTAAGAGAATGAGCCATATCAATGGAATAAACTCCGGCTCTTGTGCGTCTGAGTGCCGACAATGTGCCGCCACACCCAAGAGCGGCACCGATGTCATGACAAAGCGTACGTATATATGTACCTTTTGAACACACGATACGGAGGTTGAAAGACCGGGCGGTGGGACAGGGGGACAGGTTCACTGTCCCATTCTTGTCATTACAGGGAAACGGTATTGGACGCGAGGATGGGACAGTGAACCTGTCCCCCTGTCCCACCAGTTCGGAGATAAAAATGTCCCTCGCCTCACGAGGAACATCAATTCCGCGTCGTGCCAGCTCATAAAGCTTCTGCCCATCTCTTTTTATCGCTGAATACATTGGCGGAATCTGTTTTTGAGCTCCCATAAAACGAGGAAGAACAGCTTTTAAGTCATCTAAGGATACTGTAACCTCATTTTCACTAAGGACATTACCTGTAATATCCTGCGTATCAGTAACAGTACCAAGTGTTATCTCCGCCAAATATTCCTTCTCTGCATTTTCACAAAACTCAGAAGCACGTGTGGCGCGCCCGACAAAAACAGGCAACACTCCCGTTGCAATAGGGTCAAGTGTGCCGCCATGGCCTATGCGCTTAACTTTTAAAGCACCGCGAAGCTTGGCAACAACATCATGTGAAGTCCAATCCCGCGGTTTATCGATTACTATAATTCCACTAAACAAATTGCTAATCTCCGATTTACAGGACAGATGAACCGTCCCCCTGTCCTGCAAGCACTTCCATTAACTCTGACTTAATCTCGCTGATCGTCTTTTTCGATACAAAACCGGCTGCCTGACTGTGGCCGCCGCCGCCAAAATGAGAGCAAATTATTTGTGCATCATATGGCGCTCTTGTTCTGACAGAAACCTTACAATCGTGTGCGGATAATAACTCACGTATGGTTATTCCGACATAAACACCCTCAATAGAGCCGGGAATAGCTGCGATATCGTCCATATCATCCTCATCGGCCCCCGAAGCCTCAAGCATATCGAGCGTAATGGAAGAAATTGCAACCTTTCCGTCAAAGCTATACTCAAGTCCACAGAAAAGCATACCTTCTAAGCTGACACGTTCATGTGTTTTAGTTCTAAATAATCTCTTGTTCAGTTCCTTGTTCGGCGCACCCGCTTCAACTAACAAAGAAGCAACATACAGTGTATTTGCGGTAGTATTACCGAAAGAAAAACAACCCGTATCGGTTGATAGCGCAACATACAAACGCTCCGCGGATAAACTGCTGATACTGCCGGAAATCATCATTAGAATCTCAAAAATAATCTCACCGCAAGAAGCACGGTCAGCGTTAAGACAAAGAAACTCAGAATACTTCATATTTGATTTGTGGTGGTCAATACAAAGTAAGACAGAATCCTTGTACATGGATGCATTATTCGGGAGCAAATCAACCGAAGCAGTGTCAACAGCGATAATATTCTCTGTAACATAATCGTCGGGAGCAATGTAATCTTCAATAAAACAGGCATACCTTGGTGTCACTTCCGGATTAAAATGAACATATGCAGTTTTTCCGAATTCACGCAACCCCTGCGCCAGTGCCCCCGCCGAACCCAGAGCATCCCCGTCCGGCCTTCTATGGGTAAGGATAAGAAAGTTATCATTTTCTCGAAGCCATGTCACAGTCCCGGAAAGCGAAAGCATTTTGCTCATAAAAAACACTGCCTTTCGTTAAGTTATTCCTCTTCCTCATGTGAGATATCAAGATTATTCAAAATCGAAGAAATCGTCGCGCCGCGTTCCAGCGAGCTGTCAAGCTCAAAAATAAGCTGAGGAGTATGCCGCAGACTAAGCGCACGACCAAGCTCATAACGCAAATGCCCCGCCGCAGACTTTAACCCCTTCTTAAAATCAGCCTTTGACTTTAACCCGTAAACACTGAGAAAAACCTTCGACTGACTAAGATCACTCGTAGTATCAACAGAGGTAATACTAATCATCCCCTGATTAATCCTGGGGTCCTTAATATCACGTAAAAGAACGGCCAGTTCTCTCTGTATATCTTCATTTATACGCAAAATAGATTTTGACATAACCACTCCTAATCATGCGGGATTTCTTCCATTGCAAAGCATTCTATTACATCGCCGAGTTTTACATCGTCAAATCTCTCCAATGCAATTCCGCATTCATAGTTTGTTGCTACCTCTCTTACGTCGTCTTTGAAGCGGCGCAGGGAGGCTATTTCGCCTTCGTGAACTACAATTCCGTCTCTTACTACGCGAACGGATGCATTTCTGAGAATCTTTCCGCTTTGCACGTAGGAACCGCAAATTGTACCGATTGCTGATGATTTATAAAGCTCGCGGACCTCGGCATGACCGTAAACAACCTCGTGGAATTTAGGTGCAAGCATACCCTTCATAGCGAGCTCGATTTCATTTATACAGTCATAAATAACCCTATACATGCGCATATCGACATTGTTGCGCATTGCGCTGTCGTTTGCGGCATTGTCCGGGCGGACATTAAAGCCTACGATTATCGCGCCGCTTGTAGATGCAAGCATAATATCTGATTCGTTAATAGCACCGACGCCCGAATGGATTACGCGTACACGGACTTCTTCGTTTGTAATTTTTTCCAGCGATGCCTTAATAGCTTCCGCGCTGCCTTGAACGTCTGCTTTTACGATTATATTAAGATCCTTTAGCTCACCTTGTTGAATACGGGAGAATAAATCTTCAAGCGAAACCTTAACTGACGAAGAATACATGCCTCGCTTTTCGGTCTTGCGCTGATTAGCAAGTTCTTTTGCCATACGTTCGTCGGTGACGACATTAAACATATCTCCGGCATCGGGCACCTCGGACATACCTGAGATTTCAACAGGTACTGAAGGTCCTGCCGACTCGATACGCTCGCCTGAGTCCGTCATCATAACACGCACATTACCGACTGCCGTGCCTGCGATTATTGTATCACCTTGTTTTAGTGTACCGTTTTGTACAAGAACGGTCATTAGCGGACCACGGCCTTTGTCAATTCTTGCTTCAATGACTGTGCCGCGGGCAAGGCGGTTCGGGTTGGCTCGGAGTTCTGCCATCTCCGCTGTCAGATTAATCATTTCCAGTAAGTGTTCTATTCCCGTGCCTGCCTTTGCGGAAATCTCACATACGATAGTTTCGCCTCCCCATTCTTCGGAGACAAGTTCATATTCTGTGAGCTGCTGCTTTATCTTATCGGGATTTGCACCTGCGACATCAATCTTGTTAATTGCGACAATAATCGGTATATCGGCAGCCCTTGCATGGTTAATTGACTCAACCGTTTGCGGCATGATACCGTCATCGGCAGCAACTATAAGTATTGCAATGTCTGTAACACTTGCACCGCGGGCACGCATAGCGGTGAATGCTTCGTGTCCGGGAGTGTCTAAGAATGTTATCGGATTGCCATGTATAAATGTCTGATAAGCACCGATATGCTGCGTGATGCCACCGGCTTCTCCGGTAGCTACACTTTCTTTGCGGATTCTGTCGAGCAATGAAGTCTTGCCATGATCGACATGCCCCATAACAACGACAACCGGTGCGCGTGCAACGAGTTCATCATCGGTATCCTTACTGTCATCGATAAGACGTTCTTCTATGGTGACTACGACTTCAACTTCGACCTTGCAGCCAAGTTCTATTGCTACAAGTGCTGCTGTATCGTGGTCGATTATATCTGATACAGAAGCCATAACACCCATTTTGACAAGCTGCCGTACAACCTCTGCACCGGTTTTTTTCATACGTGAGGCAAGCTCGCCAACGCTGATTTCATCGGGAATCATAACCTTAAGCGGAGCTTTTTTAGCAACCTCAAGCTGCAAACGGTGCATTCTGTCACGTTCTTCCTGGCGCTTTTTCGCGCCATGTGCGATAGTTTGCTGCGGCGTACGGGCTTTTCTAACGATTTTTTCTTTACCCCGGCTCATGCGCTCCGCGCGTTCGGGAACGAGATTATCAAGCCGCTCATCGTATTTGGACATGTTTATTGTAGCTCCCGACGTATCTACAACACGCTTTTGTGGTGCTTTATGAGGCATAAAGGGTTTATCTATTTTCTTCTGAGGCTTTCGGGATGCGTCAACAGCGGCAGGCTCGGACGGAGAGGTTCCGGTCTGTTCACCGTCCTTTTCATCTTTAGCGGAGGGAGCAGTTGCAGGCTTACCGGGAATATTCCTGTCATCGACTTTACCGGCTGCTGCAGGAGGTTGAGCAATAACAAAGACTTCTTCAATATTTTCTATTTGGTTGTTAATGCTAAGATACTCGAATATTATATCCAACTCACGGATAGAGAGTATATGCATGTGGTTTTTTGGTGTGGTCGCATATTGTGTGAGGATTTCGGTTATTTTTTTGGTAGGAACCTTAAAATCCTTTGCGACCTCATGGACTCTATACTTAAACATTGTGCTCATTATGCATCACTCTCCTTTGTTCTCGTTGTACTCCCTGTGCTCTGCTCTGTGTTCTCTGTCAGTCTCTTCACAAATCCGTCTGCCAGTCCTTTATCTAAAAACGCTATTGTACCCGGTGAGCCGCGTCCGGCTGTCCTGCCCAGCTCAAACATTGTAAAGGGTACTGCGATGTGCTTTACTCTGTTTAACTCTGCGTTTGCTTTTGCCCGCCTTACTGAAGCTTCGGAAGCATCGCTTGCAGTGATTAGAAGAATTGCATCACCTCGTCTTGCGGCAGTTGCCGCAGCCTCACTTCCAACGGCCAGGAGTCCGGCTTTTTTCGCCATTCCCAACAAAGCTAAACTACGATTCATAAAACTCCTTTTATACTGCGCTTAATACACAATTATTATTGCCACAATACCCTTATATCAGTATGCTCATTTGTCATTTGTCATTTGTCATTTGTCATTTGTCATTTGTCATTTATCATTTGAATTACTTCATCCGGAACCTTTGTCTTAAACGCTCTGGAAAATGCGTTTGATTTTACGATGCGCTTGAAACAATCTTCATTGCGGCAAACATATGCGCCGCGCCCCGGCTTCTTACCGGTCAAATCAATAGAAATCTTTTCATCAGGGGATTTGACCACTCGGGTCAATTCGCTTTTTGGCTTCATCTCACGACAACCAAGACACATCCTGAGCGGCAACCGTTTCTCCATTAATATACTCAACCCCTATTAAAATGTAACCCATGTGATAGACAAATCTGTGTAATAGGAAAAAGCCGTAGTTTCAACTTGATTAAACCTGGCTCTCTGATTTTATATCAATCTTATATCCTGTGAGTCTTGCGGCGAGTCGGACATTTTGGCCTTCTTTGCCAATTGCCAGAGACAGTTGATTATCGGGTACTATTACCCGGCTTGACTTACCGTCTTCGTTCATTGTAACTTGAATTACCTCCGACGGAGCCAGTGCAGATGCAATGTATTCGGTCGGATCTTCGCTATATCTTACTATATCTATTTTTTCACCGCCAAGCTCGTTCACAATGGCATTAACGCGGGCACCTTTGGAGCCTACACAAGCACCAATCGGCTCAACATCGGGGTCATTGGATTCGACGGAAATTTTTGTTCGGTTGCCGGCTTCTCTGGCTATACTCTTAATTTCAACAATGCCGTCATGAATCTCCGGTACCTCAAGTTCAAATAACCGCTTTACAAGGCCGGGGTGTGTACGTGATATGAGAATCTGCGGTCCGCGGGTGGACTTCTTAACTTCTATTACATAGACCTTTATTCTGTCTCCGTCATGAAGCGGTTCGCCGGGAATACGCTCTCCGGCAGACAGCATAGCTTCGGTATGTTCGGAGCTTGACCCTATTTGAATGGACACACCTCCGCTGCGCGGGTCGATTCTGGACACAACGCCTGTAAGAATCTCATGCTCTTTGGAGGTAAACTCATCATAAACGATGTTTCGCTCTGCTTCACGGATACCTTGAATAATTACCTGTTTTGCAGCTTGAGCGGCAATGCGCCCGAACTTGCTTGTGTCGACCGGCTCATTTATAAAACCGCCGATTTGCGCATCCTTTTTGATTGCGCGGGCTTGCTTAAGAGTATATTGTGTATTTGGATTCTCAACTTCTTCAACAATCTCTTTTTGCATAAACATTTCAACATTTTTTTCCACAGGGTCAAGTAAAACACGCGCACATTCGGCATATGCGGGATAATCCCTCTTCAATGCAGCTAAAAGAGCCTGCTCAATCTTCTCAAGCATATAAGATTGAGAAATTCCTTTTTCTTTTTCAATATCCGCAATAGCAGAGAAAAATTCGGCGTTCATAATATACTTACTCCTTCGATGTAGTGTAATTGTATTGTAATATATACTCTAATGCGACGTGTGCAAACGGCTGACAGGTTTGTCAAAAATGCCGGCAGGATATTTGCAGAAAAAAGAGTGGGAGTACCCACTCGTCGGACTTGTATCGCGCAAATGAAAGCAAAATATGCTGTCACCTTGGGAATATTAACATACAATTATTGTAATTGCAAGCTTTTTGTGTATTTTTTTTAAAGAACACAGGGGACGGTCCTCTTTGGACGACAAGAGAACCGTCCCCGTGTGTTCTTGCAAGCTTTTTGTGAATAAAAAAATGCTTCCAATCTAAAGGGAATCTTGTTACAATGAAAATTCATCATAGAAAAGGGGAGATTGCTGCCGATGAAAAGCAAAAAGCTGCCGAGATTTTTACAGCCTAATGTACGGCTTTACTTTTTGCTGCTCATTATTTTTGCAGTCTCTACATTCTTTTTCGGCTACTACAGCAGCATATTGGCAGGCATTCAGGTGGTTATAATATTCATAGCTGCTATATATCTGCATACAGCGACAAGGCGACGTAATATTAAGCTTTTAAGCTACCTTGAATCCATGTCGGAGAGCATGGACTTGACTGTTCGTGACACACCGCTTCCTGTTTTAATATACAACACTGAAACCGGTGAAGTTATATGGTCAAACGAGAAGTTTTCCGCAATAACCGGAGCTGAAGAGCCGACTTTTGAGCAAATCATTACAGATGTAATCCCCGATTACTCATGGGACTGGTTACTAAACGGTAAGAATGAATGTGAGGAGCCGGTGCATGTAAACGACAAACTCTATTGGGTGTACGGAAGTGTTGTGCAATCAGAACGCGAGTATGTCGCAATGACATATTGGATTGATGTTACGGAGCACACGGAAATATGTAAAGCATACATAGACTCGCGCCTGGTATTTGCACTTCTGACACTTGATAACTACGATGATTTGATGAAAGCATTAACCGCAAAGGAAAAATCCTTGCTCATATCGGATATAGACGAGAAAATCGGCACATGGACAGCAGATAAAGACGGATACCTCTGTAAATTTGACAGAGACAGATACTTCTTCCTGTTTGAAGAGAGGTTTCTAGAAACGGTTATACGGGACAACTTCTCAATACTCAAACAAGTCAGCTCATGTGTAGGTTCAGGCGGCGTTCAAGCAACACTTAGCATTGGTATAGGAAAAGACGGAGCAACACCACAGGAGAACTACAGATATGCGACACTCGGAATAGAAATGGCACTCAGCCGCGGCGGAAATCAGGCTGTCGTCAGAAACAAATACGGATTTGAGTTTTTCGGAGGCCGCCCGCAATGGATTGAAAGGCGCACAAAAGTTAAAGCAAGAGTTATGGCGAGCGCATTCGGTGAATTGCTGGGAGATGCTTCTAAAGTGCTTGTTATGAGTCATAAGGTGGCTGATTTTGACTCAATAGGTTCGTCCATTGGTATTTGCTGTATGGCACGTGCAAAAAACACACAAGCTAAGATTGTAATAGATATTGAAAGTTGTATTGCAAGCAGTGCTATAGATTTGGTAAAACATCTTCCGGAATACAAAGACATATTCATATCGGCACAGGACGCAATATTGCAAGCAGATGCCAAGACATTGCTTGTAGTAACAGATACAAGCAGACCGGAGAAAGTCGAATCTGAATCACTTCTACTGTCATGCACACGGATAGCAGTAATAGACCACCACAGGAGAGCGTCCGACTACATCGAAAATGCAGTTTTAAATTTCCACGAGCCATACGCTTCATCATCATCCGAGCTGGTGACGGAAATGATGCAATACCTGGTTGACATTGATCAAATGATGCGTGAGGAAGCAATTGCACTGCTCGCGGGTATAGTACTCGATACAAAAGGATTTACGATCAATACAAGCAGCGGGACATTTGACACGGCGGCATATCTGAAAAGAGCCGGAGCAGATGCTTCGGAAGTAAAGCGGTTGTTGCAATCAGATATACAAATAACAACGGCAAAATTTGAGCTTCTGCGTACCGCAACAATCTATAAAGCCGGAATTGCACTGGCATACTGTGATAATCAGCAATCAAGGATAAGCATTGCCCAGGCAGCGGATGAGCTTCTTACCATAAAGGGCATCCATACATCATTTGCAATTGCAAAAAGCGGGGAAACAGTCTATGTATCGGGAAGAAGCTTAGGAAACATAAACGTTCAGGTAGTCCTTGAAAAACTGGGAGGCGGGGGTAGTCAGTCAACCGCAGGCCTGCAGCTAAAAGGAGAAACCGTCGATAAAGTGGTAGCAGAACTAAAACAAGCGATAGATGTTTATTTGAAGAAGAATAAGTAAAGGTGCTGGCGGGACTTGGGGGTTGTAAATTACAATTCCTACCGCCAGAGTGCACATCGTGTGCACACTGACGGCACTCCATCGTCCATGATTCCGTGTGAAGAAATTGTAATTTACAACCCCCAAGCCCCGCTGGTGATTTTAATCCAACTAAGGAGAAAAGCTATGAAAGTAATATTGCAGCAAGATGTTAAAGGAAAAGGGAAAAAAGGTGAGCTTGTTAATGTTTCGGACGGATATGCCCGTAATTTTCTGTTGCCTAAAAAACTTGCCGTTCTCGCGACACAAGAAAATCTTACGGTGATGAAGCAACAGGAAAAAGCAAAACAGCAGAAGCTTGAAACGGATATAGCTAAAGCGAAAGAAATTTCCGCAAAGCTTGGGGATGTTATAGTAAAAATAAACGCAAGAGGCAGCGGCGACGGCGGCAAGCTCTTTGGCGGAGTAACATCAAAGGAAATAACTGAAGAACTTAAAAAGCAACATGGAATAGAAATAGAAAAAAATAAGATAGTGCAGGAAGAGCCGATAAAATCCTTCGGCTCATATGAAATAAAATGCAAGCTGGGCAACGAAATATCAGGCGTAATTCATGTACTCGTGATTGAAGGCAAGTAGAGGATTAAGGTTGTATGGACGATTTATTACTTAGGCAGGTACCGCATAGTATGGAAGCGGAGCAAGCGGTTTTGGGGTCAATGCTTATTGACTCGCGTTGCACCGGTGATGTTATCGGTGTATTAAACGCTACGGATTTCTATTCGACCGTCAACAAGAACATCTTTGAAACGATTTTCTCGATGTTCAGCTTTGGAAAACCCATAGATCCTGTCACCGTGCTCGAACGTATGCGCGAGGATGGAGTGTTCAGCGACGATTCGCCGGGCTATATCCGCGATCTTATGCTCATAACACCGACAGCCGCAAACGCTACGGAATATGCATGGATAGTAAAGGATAAGGCCCTACTCAGAGGTGTTGCCGATGCAGGAGGAGCCATTGCAGGAATGGCAATATCCGGAGAAGCCGGAGCGATGAATATTCTCGAAGCCTCCGAAAAAATAATTTACTCACTGCGACAGGATAGAAGCAGAGCATCTCTTGAACCGATATCCAAAATAATGATAGATGTCTATAAACAAATCAGCGATGCGGCAAAAGCAGACGCGGGAATACCGGGGCTTCCCACAGGATTCAGTGACCTTGACAGAATAATTATGGGACTCAACAAGTCAGATCTGATTTTAGTAGCCTCAAGACCCGGCATGGGTAAAACAGCTATTGCTCTGAATATGGCACTGCATGTAGCAAAAAAATCCGGTAAAACAGTTGCAGTATTCTCATTGGAAATGTCACGCGAACAACTGGCTATGCGCCTCTTGTCGGCATCAGCATCTGTTGACGGCAAACGCTTGCATACCGGAAGACTGAACGATGGCGAATGGCATAGGCTTGCTGAATCAGCAAAGCAAATAAGCCAGGCAGACTTACTGATAAATGACGATGCATCACTAACAGTAACAGAAATGAACGCACAATGCCGCCGCCTGACAAACCTCGGACTCGTTGTAATTGACTATATGCAGCTAATGTCGGCAGCCACAAACGAAAGAGGCTACAGAGGGGAAAACAGAGTACAAATAGTAACGGAAATAAGCCGGACAATGAAAGTTATGGCAAAAGAACTAAACGTACCAATAATATGTCTGTCACAATTAAACCGGGACAACGAAAAAAGAGGAAAAAACGACCGCCGCCCCCAACTAAGCGACCTTCGTGAATCAGGCTCAATAGAACAAGACGCAGACATAGTCATGGGCTTATACAGAGATGATTACTATAACGAAGAATCGGAAACACCAAACATTGCAGAGGTTCTAATACTGAAAAACCGTCGCGGAGAAACAGGAACAGTCCAGCTCAGATGGGATCCGGAGTTTACCAATTTCTCACCGTTAGACAGACACCATGGGGAATAATGTGTAAGGGTTGCGCATTAACTACAATAGAAAGACAAAACAAAATGTCAACACTTATCCAAAAGGTTCTCGACTACACAACCGAATACGAAATGCTCACCGACGTTGACACCGTCCTTATCTGCGTATCGGGTGGGGCAGATTCTATGTGTTTGCTTGAAGTTATGCGTCACATATCATACGAGTATGGGTTTACCATTGCTGTGGCTCATTATAATCATAAGCTCAGGGGTGAGGAGTCTGACCGGGATGAGACATTTGTTATGGAAAGGTGTGAAGAACACGGAATACCTTTTTACTCCGGCAGAGGCGATGTTGCTGTGTTTGCGAAAAAGCGCGGGTTAGGCATTGAAGAGGCTGCGCGTGACATGCGTTACGAGTTTTTTTATGACACGGCGGAGTTCACAGGAGCTGACAGAATAGCAACGGCACATACAATGGATGACAACGCCGAAACAATTATTCTGAACCTGGCGAGAGGAACAGGTACAAACGGAATGTCCGGTATCCCGCCTGTCAGGGACGCGGTTATCCGCCCTTTGCTTCGCATTTCGAGAGAAGAAGTTATATCATTTATTAATGAACGTGAAATACTGTATGTTGAAGATTCAACAAATACCCTGGATATATACACCCGAAACAAAGTGCGCCATTTAATTATTCCGCTGCTCAAAGAACTAAACCCGAGGTTTAATGAAGCCGCATCCTCGGCAGCAGACCTGTTTCGAGCCGATGAGGAGCTCATTGCAGACCTTGCGGATTTATTTATAAGAGACTGCTGCGCCGGGCTTACAACAGAAGCAGCAGACTTAGCAGTCTTACCGTTTTCGGTATCATCACGGGTTATCAGAAAGCTGTACGGCGGTAACCTGTCATATAATCATGTAAAAGACGTTTTGGCTCTGTCTGCCGGTGATAATCCATCTGCAAGTCTGTCACTTCCGGGCATGGTTGTATACAGAGAATATAGTCGTATAGTATTCAATCCCGCCCCGAATGAAAACGAAGAAGAGTTTGCACCTGTATACCCGACAATCGGAGACAGTTTCATTATATTAAAGTTGGGACTCAAAATTACTTGCAAATCAATTATATATGATGATAGTATGTGCAAATCCGAGATTAATAAAACGTTTACTACTTTTCTATTCAAAAATATTGACATCTGTGGTAAAATGTCCGTTAGGTCACGTTTTAAAGGTGACCGGATTAGACTAAAAGGGCAAAACTGCACAAAAACATTAAAAAAACTGTTTATCGAAAAACGCATACCTGTCCGGAAAAGAAATCTGATTCCG
>Ga0123353_10008892_pt1 | contig 13776 bp, 7 predicted proteins | sample TergutLab28metaG_3_FD_92763 | JGI IMG/M metagenome (GOLD analysis project Ga0123353, IMG submission 92763) | Labiotermes labralis P3 segment gut microbial communities from Petit-Saut dam, French Guiana - Lab288 P3 | ecosystem: Host-associated > Arthropoda: Insects > Digestive system > Gut ... | reverse complement strand
TGCCTGCCTGCCTGCCTGCCTGCCTGCCTGCCTGCCTGCCTGCCTGCCTGCCTGCCTGCCTGCCTGCCTGCCTGCCTGCCTGCCTGCCTGGCTGCCTGCCTGCCTGCCTGCCTGCCTGCCTGCCTGCCTGCCTGCCTCGCTGCCTGCCTGCCTGCCTGCCTGCCTGACTGACTGACTGTATGTTTTCTGTCACGTAAGCGTTTTCATAGGCAGATATTTCTCGGGACATGAAATATTATTCTGGGGGTTCCTTCATGTTAGAAAATTTTTGCAACACTCTGTTAGCAGATTGCACCGACTTAACTCTTTCAATACTGCGGCTCTCCATTCGATCCAGACCTGTCAGTTCAGTTCCATCCTGAAAACCCATTTTCCCCAAGACTCATCTCAAACAACCCCGCAAAGGGTGTTCCAAGTGGACGTCTTCTAAGAAGTTTCCTCATCAGATTTCTTTATACATTTCTTGCCCCAGTTTTGGATATACATACACCCCTTAATCTTTTGTACATATCACTGTATTGGAGGATCATATGATCTCATAAATTAAGAAGAAAAGACTTGTGAGATTTCACACTTGATTCTCGATGCAGGTGAAACTTTCGGTCTTCTGGTATTTTAAGAATTGTAGTTTGGTAATCTGATGTTTATTGGACCGTACATCATTGTGATAAATGAAGAATAGAAAACCAAATAGATACCACTTATTATTTTATTGTACTTCTTATAGGCTCAACATGTTTCGGGCACTACTATGCCCATCATCAGGAGCTCGCGACTATGATGTTGGTTACCACATTGGTCGTTTTGTTCTGTAAAGATGGAGGGGTTAGCGTTAGTGTAAATATATGGTTCTTACTGGTGTAAGTTCGGTGTGAAGTTCTTTGTCGCTTTGTTGCAGCTGGTAACGTGTTTCTGTTAATATTAATATTTATGATTCTTTATGCGTGGTGATCGTAGTGTTCTGTTGTGTGTAGTGTGTTTCATTAGTGGATTGGTAATTCAATGTGTTGTTGGTGTTCATTAGTATGGTGAATCTGAAATTGTATATACCTTGGTTTGCTGTATGTTGGAGGTTAGTCTGTTACCGGAAGGCCGGGGCTTCCCCTATCCGACTACCAACCTATGCCGCTTAATATCCCAGAAGAGCAAAAGCTCCAAAATTTCCTTCTTCAATTTATTAAATTTCCCATTTATTACTTCTTGACAGCATGTCCTTTTTTCAACTTTTCAGGCTTTCACAGTGGCGTGGTTGAGGTCTTCGTTCTTCTTTGGTGTGACTTCAGAGAAGAAGAAAGTTTGTTTTCGTAGTTCTGTTTTAAAGATTTATAATTTGTATTGTTCTCTGACATAAGGAAGACTGCCTCATGCCTGTACAGAACAATTTACCAGTCTGTCAATTTAGGTAGTAACAAACCAATATGAACCACCCTTCACTCACTGGCCGTTTACGTACGTTCGGAATGATGGCGCTGTAAATGAATATTGGTAGCTTAACTGCGTGATTTGTTCAGCAATTTACTCCTATAGGGTTATAAAAGTCCCGTCGAACTTTTCAGAGGAAAAAGTAGGTGAAGCTGCAGTAAAAGGATTTATTGATTCAGCTTTTATTACCTAATTCACTGCTGGATGCAAATATCGACATCTCAGCAGGGTTTCGTTCGGTGTACGGGATATTGAAACGTTTGTTTGCAGTTATACTGGCTAAATTATTGTCAGATTACAGTTAGTACAGTTCTTGAAAACACTCTTTTGAGAATCTCTGTTTTATGCCCCTTAAAGACCTTATGGCTGGATATCTGCAGTGCTGAAGAAGAGGACTCTTGTACTTTTTTCTTTTTGGAGGATGTAAATTATGAAGCAGTTGGTGATATAAATACTTGTGTAATTTTTAAAGAAGTCATTTAGTGATATTCTTATTATTGTGACACCAAAGTTCTTTGCAAATAGAGACGCGTGGATAGTGGCACTTTTGGTTTCTAATTTTATGATTTTTACATAAAGATTTTCAGAGCAGGAAAGTAGTACTGCGAGATTGGAAGTAAAGAAATATTTTAGAACTGTAAATTTATGCGTGATGGGATTACTGCTATTTTGATTTCGTTAAAATGTTGTTACACCCTGTGTACAGAATAACTGTTGTGGTGTTCAAATATTTCAGTGTTGGGAGGATATTATGAAACTCTCGACTTCCTTCCCTGACGCTTTCGAGAAACTTCCAAATGACATCCAGACCCATATTGATGACTGGAAAGAGGTAAGACAATTGCTAACCTTATTACTAAGCGTCAGATCCATTCTGTTTTACAGTGACAGATTCTACCCACTTATAATTATAAATGAGATTAATATTAATAGAGTGACGTATGAAAGAAGGTGGGAAATCTCCGCTTATTTTGTATAATTTTCTGTCTCCAATTCCGTTAAAAATGCATTCAGCATGCCTGAATTTTAATTTACAATAACTGGAAACAAATTAAGAATATTTAATGTTTCCACCATGAGAAAGGCATGTGAGTAGGCCTGTATTTTCGCTTTTAAATTCAGAGCAAATGAAATTAATTTTTTAAAGTAGCAGGCTACCAGTTTCTTTGCAAAGGAAGCAATCATGCTAGATAATTAGCAAGGACATGTTGTATATAAATGGTAATTACATATACAAAACATAATATTAAAATGAGTTTCATATCTCTGTATTTTATGAGCAAACAAATGCACGGAAACTCTCTAACACGTATTTTTTTTACGTTTAGGTGACCGTACATCGTGATAAATTCTAATAATAAAACCAGCTAGATGCTCTAATTTCTCTAATTTATTTTTGGAATTAAATTCTACTTGTTTCGAACTGCGGTTCCGCCCTGATCCTGCTCGCAACTTGTCAGCAAACCTGTATGACATTTACCATTGCTGTGCGTACAGTGAAAAACTGCTGATGATGGACAGAGGAACTGTCCGAAACATGTAGAGCTTTATTCCAAAAATACATTTGATAAATTAGTGCATGTAGTTGGTTTTGTTATAAGAATCTGTAACACATAATCAGACATAGTTGCAAATAATTTTCACTGGGGTAATTAAGCGTTGTGAAACTTAAGTGTCTGTTTATATACAAATATATTATTTTTCTGCTAATGACGGTTGCCGAAGGTGGCGGCATGGTTGTTTCTTCGTAATCAGGAGACCCCGGGTTAGACTTTCGACACGGCACGTGAGTGCTGCCTTGACTGAAGCTTTTTTGTCATTTCTTCAGTCCTTTGAGAAAACCTGCGTGACGGTGACATAACACAGAGTGTAACAGCCCCTTTCCAACTGGTCTTTAAAAACATCCTTCCCTTCAACACTGTGCATTATTACCTACAGTAATATGGATAAAGATATTTCCGAAATTAAACAATTACCGATAAATAAATTAGTCAGGAGATAGTTACGAATACTTAGTTAGCTTAAGATATCCGAATTTTGGTTCTGATAACATATTTTTGTATAAATTCTGACAGTGGTTTGATTTGGACCAACCTGAGACTTCGGATTTCCCCAGTGGATACACGCAGAAGACGAAAAACTTCCAGAAGTTGATGTTGCTGAGGTGTTTCCGTGTGGACAGAGTGTACAGAGCGGTGATAAACTATATTTCTGAGATAATGGGAGAGGAATACGTGAGGCCTCCATTCCTCAGGTGAGTTGATAGCGTCTGCAATTGGTTCACCAGTACTTCAACAGTAGACGGAGGTGTCGCAGACTGAAATCAATTGTTGAATGTAGTGGGATGTGCAAAAGGTGGGGTTATTACTTATACTCTTCCCTCATTGGCCTCGATGTTCATTTATTTCGTTCTCAGCGAAAAGAACGTACCTTCTGCGATGCCTTCCTGCCCAAATTTCTCCGACGAATAAATTACGGTGTTTTCTGCAGGAATTTCGAATTAAGCCTGAAATTTTGACGTTTTGCTGACCGTGCATCTCAGTATATTTATCTCAGTAATTAAACAACTTGATGCACAAAATTTGTGTTTTACAATAAGTTTATTTCATGCCTCTACATGTTTCGAGCACATGTGCTTATCATCAGGAGGTCAAAAATTGGATTACACAGCCTCCTGATGATGAGCACATGTGCTCGAAACATGTACAGGCATGAAATAAATTTATTGTTAAACACAAATTTTGTGCATCAAGTTGGTTAATTACTGAGATAAATAAGCCTGAAATGTGTTCTGTGTAGCAACAATACTGTTTGTTCCAGCAAACAAAAAATAAAAATTTCGCTTCCTGCTTGTGTGTAAGACTGCCATGTTCAGCCATTTTGTGTCGTGGAGGAAGTATATGAGATACTCCTATCCTTTAGACCAAGGATGCACAAAATTTCCAAAACTCTAGTTACCACCTCAAACCTGTAAGTTCCACAGGGGTGTGACTTGAAGACTGAAACCCAACAGAATTTAAGGAATTGACACCCTGCTCTAGACATAATTCTAGGGATTAAAACGAACTGTCGCAAGATGTAACACGTGTCAGTAAGTGGCAAATAAACTACAGTTACTCAGTCTAACAAAACACGGGTTTATTTCAATTCAGTTTGTTACGTTTACATACGTGCTACATGTTTCGGCCTGTACTTAGGCCATCCTCAGGCAGGTCAATAAACGCCCTTTCAAATGAACGTACAGTAATATCCCTGTTTCTGTATCTTACCTGAGGATGGCCTAATAGAGGCCGAAACATGCAGTACACATGCAAAGTGAACAAATTGAATTACAATACAGCTGTGTTGTGTTCAACTGAGTTGCTGTAACTTGTTTAGTGGTAAACATAACAGGACGGCTTCCATAAAAAATCAGTAAGTGGTTTTGTCTTAACAATATTACAAACGTATCAACATTACGTACCCTTACTCAAGGGGTAAACATTATGAAAGAAGCACACATCATTGAGTGAAACACAATGCAATAAAAGTGCCTTAACGACTGTAGAATCTGTGAATGATTCTTGGCGGTTTCAGAGGATTCCTCTTCGCTACAGAAAACAGATCGGGGAATTAACTGGTCTCATATACATGCGTTGCCGCGGTTCGGGGCCTGATAAAACTGCTGAACACAGTTTAGTGCCGAAGTCTTAGAACGAGTGGAGCTGTACCCCTACAACAAGGCGAAGGATTACTGTGGGCTGCACTGACAATCATTTTGATTTCGCAATCCTTTTTTTTTTAGTCGTTGACCTACTTTGAGCACAACGAACATATAGAGGGACGTGTATGTCCTTCCGCATATTTCCATATTCAGGCTACTCCATGGATTTCAATGAAATTTGGTATCTGCTCCTGGGGTAGAAGTTTTGAGGTTAATCTGTTTTTGTGCCAATATGTACGTATGTGAGTATTATAGGCCTATGTCAGGACCCGAGGTAGCCTACTCAGTATAGCGACTAGACTGCTTGCTGGAATATCCAGTGGTCGAATCTTGACATGTAAGATATTTATCTCTTCTGTAAAACATCCATACGTGGTCAGGGTCCAACCAGATTCCTACTAAATGGGTATTGGGGCCTCATTGCCATGGTAAAGCGGCTGGGGCGCGAGGCTAACTACTTGCCTCCGTTTAGTGCCGAAGTTGGGAATGAGTGGAATTAGACCTTCACTCCCACACATGTCTTAATGGAGGATAGACGGACAATTTTGTACGTAAGTCGTGTTACGGAACACAGTACTTCGCCACGTGTAAAATTCCACCGGCAAGTAGGATTTGTTCGTTGGCTTGATGATAAAATCTGTCTGCAGAAAGCAATACTCGCACGCGTACTTCAGAAATTTCCCCCGTTTAACGTAATCCGATTATTCATTAGCTTATGCACAATAGCTTATCACTATATAACATTCAGAGCGAATTGAATCCACTCTATAACCTCGTACTGCCTTTCTTGAATGTGTAGGTAGGTAGGTAGAGCGAGAGTAAATTTTAGAAGAACGGAAGAAAATGCATAAAGTTATAAACAGTTGTTCTGAAATATAATTCGGGTCAATAATAGTGTTGTTTGCTACCCTTTATTCTTTTTGAAAGAGGCATTAGTTATGATTTTTGTCCAATTTATTTTAATCTTTCTCTTGTTTATCAATTCTATTTGAGATCCATTAGCAAGACTTCTTTAATTTGCACCAGATTACTTATTTCCCATTAAATTTAAAAAACTTAGAACCTTTAACTAAAACTAATTGAATGGTATATAAATATCCAGTTCCTACCGCACAGTAAACACACTTCATCTACATTATAAAAACCAGCTATTTAGTTGACGTTCGGTTCGAGACCCATACCAGTATTAATAGACTCTGGAGGACGAATGAAGAGTTCTTTTGTAATATTAAATGTTTTGGTACGTACGGTTACAAGTAACCACTGGACTTAGAGGGTCAGTGAAATGTCAACTAATAGCTTATAAACATATAGGACGCCCGGAGTTGCTGAATGATTACACGACTTACCAAAGTGCTGATAGTACTTGGTTTACCTAATTTTCGTGCGGTTGTATTTATCTTGTGTCACTGTGTCAGTATTTTTTTAAATTGGTTAAGGGAACAATTTTGTAACTTGTCCTTGTACATGCTGTACGTACTTTCTGTGGAATGAAACTTTTTAAAAATATTATCTTGTTTTCCAGTTTGGATGCCATATTTGAACAAAGTAAACCCACCATGCCGGTAGTGTTCATCACGAGTCCAGCATCTGATGCAATCGGTGACCTTTTGAAACTGGCAGAACGTTCGGGATTCGGAGGAAGTAAGTTCTGCTCCATGTGCCTTGGACAAGGTCAGGAACTGGTGAGTTTAGTACCACTACTTGTTAAAACATGTTTCAGGCAAGACTTATTTTGAATATAATAATTCAGGTTGGACAAATTCCACTGAATGAGCGCTGGCTTTGTTGTGGCGGGGATATAAATTGTCAATTGACAGAATTCAGGAAAACAAACTCAATGGATTGTGTATTTAGTAGAGAGTAACTGGAAGAGGAAGCCAAGAACGACAACTGAAAAAAACTAATTACACGAATGTTTTTCAACCTCTGGTTTCCTCGGAGAACTGTCGGTCCGTAAATTACCGTTACCTTGATGGGTTACATTTACTAGAGCACTTAAGCAATGAGAAATGTAAGTGATGTTCCACGCACATGATCCTCAGAGCATGGAGATGAGTGTTTAGTTTAGTGCTTCTTCCGTTTTGCTGTGGAAAAAGAGCCCCCATCGCTCACGGAATAGGAAGGTGACTATATACAATTTAGCAAAATAGAAAAGAAAATATGAAGGTGACGCCTTGTACTGTGATCTACCGAGTGGTCAGGATACGGAGATTTGAGTTCGATTGACGAATCTTTAAAAAATGAGTGCTGGATTAGGCGTTACAAGGCCCAGCTCCTGGAAATGTTGTGTTCAGTAAAGTAACTATACATATATTTTTTTTTACATTCATTGTTCCGTGCATCATTATAACATGTAATGTTTATCTTTAGTTATCTCTATTACAATTACAATAGTCAAATTATATTTTAGAGATAACTAAAGATAAACATTACATGTTACAGTACACAGTATGCCAGAGGCTGCCTGTACAGTAAAAAAGTGAACTCCTGATGATGAGCTCCCTGCAGCTCGAAACATGTAGAGTGAAGGACGACTAACTCTGAAATAAAGGATAGTCCATAAGTGTCATCTTGTTGGTAATCATTTTGAAAAAATATACATATTTTTTTTTCTAATGGCTCGAGAGCCCCAGTAGCCCTAAGCCTCCTCTGTGGGTCTTCATCCACACTTCGACACACCACACTCGATAGGACTCCTCTGGAGGGCTCGATGCAATTCTGAGGCCGTAATTATCTTCGTGGAACCCACGATGACAACATATGCTCCCCGGACAGCAGGGGAAAAGTATGTTGAAATTTGGAATAGAATGCATATTTTACAAAATCTTTTTTTTTTTATATTACATACCACATTCACCGTCATACTTATTTGTTTCAGGTACAAGTCTATTGTACAGAACTCATTACGGCACAAGTAGGACAGGGAACATTGAAAAAGGAACATGCTGTTATATGTCGTTCACTCTTCACCATATAGAAAAAGTTTCCTAGTAAATTCACGGATAGCACTGAATGATTTATTGTAATTTTTATACGAATTTGCATAAAGTTATATTTGAAATCCGTAGAACATACGCGTTTTATTGAACCAATAGGAATAACATTCACGAATACTAAAGTCACGAGGCATATTATTATAACCTTCATTACCAAATTTCATCCAAACTTGATGACCAGTTTTGGAGCAAGAACACGCGCAAAGGCTAAGCAAATTACCAACATGCTTTTTGTTTCAAGCATTATGTCCTTATCGTGCCATTTAATTGCTTAAGTGGAAGCCATATTTAACTTGGGCTGTAGTGATAAATAGGCTTAGGTTTAGTTTTGATTCCAGATTGCTCTGAATATGCTAACAATGGCTGTTGCCAACGGACAATGGTTAGTGCTTCAGAACTGCCATCTGCTGCTGGCTTTCTTGAGAACTCTAGAGAAGGAACTGCAGCAAACCCCCGAACCTCACCGTGACTTTCGACTGTGGATCACAGCAGATCCGACGCCTGGGTTTCCTATCGGTATCTTGCAGAGGTCATTAAAAGGTAAATATCAGAAAATGGCACAACGCATTTGATCATACTGAGATCCTGATTAGGTCTATGCCACATTTGAAAATATGTTTTCTTATATTTGTCGTCCCTTTTCTTCTCCTGTGGGCCCGGTAGCTCAGTCGGTATAGCGACTGACTACGGACTGGACTGTCCGGGATCGAATCCCGGTGGGGACGATATTTTCCGCCCATCCAGACCGGCCCTGGGGCCCACCCATCCTCGTGTAAAATGGGTACCGGGTCTTTCCCGGGGGCAAAGTGCAGCCGGAGCGTGCTGCTGACCACTATGCCTCTTCTAGTGCCGCGGTCAAGGAAGAGTAGAGCTATACTTCTACCCACCCTCTGGGCCACACAGGGCCTGTAACGGGATCACTTTACCTTTACATTCTTCTTCTTTATTTTCATATCTTCTTCTTTCATCCCCTCCTAGTGCCTGTGTGCCGCAACCACCACCACCACCACCACCACCATCAGCTCCATCCTCATTCATTTCCAACCTTTTACGACCTCAGAAATCATTTCTCTCTGTCGCACATACACACAAACACCTAAACACACTAAGTGTTATCGATCACAACATTTGTTGTGTGATTTTTTCGACACACACCTATAATTATATAAATCTATGTGAAGAAGAGGACGTAAACAGCCATCAATTTGGATGAAGAAAATGACGAACTGGAATCATGTGTGCTTTATTGCCAACAGTGGTGACTGAACCTCCACATGGCCTGAAGATGAAATTAAGAAGTACTTACTACAAGCTGAGTAACCAGACACTGAAGAGCTGTAGGCATCCAGCGTTCCTGTCACTGGTTTATGTTCTGGCGTTCTTCCATGCTGTGGTCCAGGTATTATATCATGTAGAAATATCTATAGATTTTGGTTAAATTATGATTTATAACTGGATCTTGTATCATTATGTGTAAATCTTTTAGCAGAGACAGAAAGACACCCATCATGTGCAGGTTAGATGGCCAAAACCTTGAAGATTAAGAGGGCTTGACAGCAGAAAGTGACTATGTCATTGATTATTTGCTGTGTGCAATATGTCGTAACGCACCTGACATTTTAAGAAGCTGGAAATGTTTTCCTGTTGCCATATGTTTGTTCTTCTTTTGTAATAAATATATTTTTATTTGTCACATATTTGTGAATTTAAAATGAGAATATTCAATATTTTTCAGGTTACAGACGTGAGATAATTCCTCATGATATTTTGACAATTCACTTGTAATTTCTTTTTCATTAAATGCAGTTTCTAGAGAAAATTTCTGCTGGCCATATTATCTGCGTAGTTCAGACAATATGGCCGCAAGCGTACGTTTCAGATTATTGTTTCTGTCTCTCGTTACAAGCAACTGCAGTCACAAGTCTTATTGTTGTACTGCCTGTATATATCGTGTTTGTTTCTTGTTTTAAAGCCTTACTAAAGTGATGCAAAGGAATGAAGAATCTTAGTGTGGCCATATTACCTTCAAGTACATCGTTACAATTTGTGTTTCACAAAGAAAATTCGTACTGAGAGTGAAGTATCTTTTGTATTATTGTAAAAGTGGCAGACGTGCGATGATAGCTCTTTCTTTTTTCCTCATTTCAGTGAATTGACTGTAATGCGGTTTTATTTCTGTTATTAGGAACGCCGAAAGTATGAAAAGATTGGGTGGAACGTTTGTTATGACTTCAACGAATCAGATTTCAACGCCTGTGTGAAAATATTGGGAACATATTTAACAAAATCACTTGAAGCAAACGATTCAAGAATCCCCTGGAGAAGTTTGAAATACCTTATTGGCGAGGTACGTTGTGTGTTGTGGTATTTCAAACTGACTCTGGTAGCAATAAGGCCTAATACACGAAAGTTCAGCGTTGCTAAATTAAAAAATTGGCAATGCAAAGTCCCGAGGCCGTTCCGTCTAATTCTCGCCTCGATTTCCACATCTATAAGGCGGAAAATATATTAAGTCTGCTCCCTTTTTTTCCCTCTCGTCAATTTCACACAAACTGCGGACCCAAACTTCTTACCACCTACATTTCGGTCGTCTTATTGACAAAATTATATTTATAAAAAATACATTTCTGATTTTTACATTTAATGTGAACAGGAATCTCAAAGGCGTGTTTTCTCAATTTAAACTTAAGTTTCCAGCGTTTTCGTCCGTTTATCCTTTCGTACGTTAACAGTTCCATGCTATTTCCATCATCCATCCTCACCCATTCTCTTTACGTAATCTTTATATTTCTTAATTCAGGGCATAAAGACTTACATTATTTTTAAATTTAAATCCCAGTGATAAATAAATGTGCAAGTGAGGGGCGCCGGTAGCGAGATGCAAAGTGGGTGGTGCAGTTGAGTAACCCTGGGATTTTGACATTTAATAATTGATTACAACAAACAGCACAAAGCAACCTATACAAACAAACTTAAATTTCGTAAATTACTAGAGTTTTAGCCTAGTTGCTAGTTAATAATTTTAATGATAGCTGTGTTACTGACTTGTTCAGCGTTGATCGTTAAAACATCTGGCAATCTACGCCGTAGGTAATGTGCACCACCTCAAGAAAAGCGCTACCGGCGCCCTTCATGTCACCTGATGTAACATGAAGTCTGCTTAATTAGTGAAATTTGCTCAAGAATTACAGTTAATGTGGTGATAACTACAAGTCAGAGAGAACACTGTAAAATCATGTTTGGCCTTTGAATATTCCGGTTGGTCATGAAATGTAGTCGACGCTGACGTTCAGAAAATCAATTATAATTTCCGGGAAAACGGAAAAATCATCACTGCTAGAATCTCATCCCCAACGAGTGACAGCAGCTGAAAGAAGCGTTGCAAATAACGGCTTAATCCTCAGTAGAACACATTTTACTCTTATAAAATCAGAAATTTTCTTTTTTTTTATATTAACGTTGTTTTAAAATTTTTATTATCTGTCGCCTAATGTCAAAGCCCTTTAATTATTCTGTATTTTGAGGCGGAGGAATTTTATATCTCTGCAGAACTGAGTCTCGAATAGGCCCTTTGCTAATCTTCCTGTTCACAGAAGAATGAATGCGAAACATTGGCGTGGAATTAAAAACTGCCAGGGAAAATCCGAAGTACTCGTAGTGACACATCCCAATGACACGTTTCCTTCCACGTGGAACGACCCATGACCTTCGTGATCAGAAACCAACGCTTATTCTCACAATCAAATATGTCGAATTTAAGGACATTCGTGTCTCTTTAATAGCCCCACATATGCAGCAAGAGGCTGTCAGGTTTGAGCTTATTGTCTCGCAATTCGGTGCCTTGTGTAGGTTATATATCTTCTATTTGCAGGTGATATATGGTGGACGAGTCCTAGATAGTTTCGACCGACGTATTTTGAGGACCTACATGGACGAGTACATGGGAGATTTCCTGTTCGACAACTTTCAGCCATATCACTTCTACTGCGATCAGTTTGTAGATTTCGTAATTCTAAATCAAACTAATAAGGACGGCTACATCAGTAAGTAAACAACGCAGCTACAGGAAGCATTTATCTGATGGCTTGACATGTTTAAATTTGTGTCCCAAACAAGTGTGCGTATTTTCCAAAATATATTTTTTGTTATTTTATATATATATCATATTTTCATGGATGTTCATTTCAGGTATGAGTTTACTTATATGAATTTAATTAGTTGTTGTACGGACATAGCTGCGTGAAGTTAAATATTATTTTCCGTTGTTTTTCTTTAAATATTTGACATATTTCAAAATTTTACCGAACAAAGGAAGTGTGTTCCTGAATAAAATCCATACTTTACATAATTTAAAAATATTCTCCATAATGATCCCTTTCTTTTAGAGACCCTAAAATTGTGTATATATATTTTTTTCACTTAAAGGAAATTTTGATTTCAGCATCCTGTAAAGCTTTGGGCTGGTTTTGAACAGGAATGAAATCTAACCGAATAATTTACTACATAACTCCCTGCAAATACAAATTTTTGTAGAATGGTGATCCCTCTTTTCTAAAGAGCCTAAAGTTTTATATATATATATATTTACATATACATATATATTTGTCATTTAAAGGTGAAAATTTTGATTTCAGCATCCTGCAAAGCTTTTGGCGGGTTTTGAACAGGAATGAAATATAACCGACTAATTTTCAATATAACTACTGGCAAATACAAAATTTTGTAGAATGGTATTGCGCAGTGTCTGATGTGAAACATGTGGAGATATCCCAGTCCAATGCACATTCTGCATTTGGTGTACTTTAGATCCTTCATGCAAAACAAACTTGCTCCAAGTGTTGCTCTCCTCACACACATCACAGAATAAGGTGACACCCAAGTATATTCAATTTCTGCCCCCCTGCTCTAGAATCCAGTCACGTCACAATACCAGTTTTTTTTCATTTAAAAAATGTCTTTATTTCTAGTTGTAGTATCCTTCTCAGAATTCCTTTAGATCGCTTGGTGAATAACAATATGGACAATAAAATTTACTGTGTAGTTCTGATTTATAAAATACAGGGTTATAATATGGAAAACGTATTTTTGCCATGTTTCAAATGGTTGACACTGTAATTACAGTATAAAGTAGCGGGTTAATATATTGTTGGTTAAGTTTATGATTTGAACTCTTAGATTTTTTGGACTTTTTCCACCGTATTTATTAAAATGAAATACACTACGCTTCGGGGACTGTCTCGGTCCCCCTCTTCAAACTTGTCTGTTCCGAAACAACTATCTTTACGTGAGAAGTCTTTACACTAATTAAACCCGGACTATTGTAAAATTGGTGAATACAACATATTCAAATGACAGCTTGCATAACCGTATTTTCTAAACTGTATTGCAATATGTTACATTTACTAATCTCACGTTAATATGGATTTAGGACATTGTAAATAATTATCATGTTGTGACAGTTGTTTTACAAATTTTGACGTTTTGTTGACCGTGCATCTCAGTATATTTATCTCAGTATTTAACCAACATGATGCACAAAATTTGTATCACAATAAGTTTTATTTAATGCCTCTACATGTTTCGAGCACATGTGCTCGAAACATGTAGAGGCATTAAATAAAACTTATTGTGATACAAATTTTGTACATCATG
>Ga0123353_10008891_pt1 | contig 13777 bp, 7 predicted proteins | sample TergutLab28metaG_3_FD_92763 | JGI IMG/M metagenome (GOLD analysis project Ga0123353, IMG submission 92763) | Labiotermes labralis P3 segment gut microbial communities from Petit-Saut dam, French Guiana - Lab288 P3 | ecosystem: Host-associated > Arthropoda: Insects > Digestive system > Gut ... | reverse complement strand
GGAACTGTTTTTGGCACCAGTGCAAATGGTGACTACTTGCTGTTTAGTCACGCTGCAACACAAACGATAAGCCTACGCCATGGCCAGACCCTTGTCTTTGCAGGAACACACGTAGGAACACGCTACAGCGTTACTGAACACGCGGTAGCCAGCTACACACCCTCTGTTGCAGTTTTGACAAACGGTCAGGCAGTCTTTGTAGCACCAGCAGATGCAGCAAATACTGCACTTACCGTACCTGTGCAAATACTGGGTGAAAATGCAAACAGAGCAGCATTTACCAATGAACTCTCAGTACCCATCGAAACAGGACTTGATGTGGGTAAGTTTGGTTCAGTCTTGCTGCTGATGGCGATTGTTGGCTTGCTTGTGATGGTAAGTGCTACCAGACGCGGACGCAGAGATGCGCGATTGCAGGTTTTGACGCAGTAGCACACACCTTGTGCAGAGACCCCAGATCGAGTCTGGGGTGACGGGGTGGAAGTTTGAACGCACAAGAGGGGCGCGCTCCTGCCAAGCAGGAGCGCGCCCCTCTTCAATTGGCAAGGTGTTTGGGATACTGGACGTGCTCCTCCGCTAAAAATTGTCAATTTCGCTTGACATCCCATTGTGTTAAGTACATAATACAATCATACAAGTATTTGTCTTATTGCTGAAGGACCTCTAATGTTACACTTGAACCAGTCGATTTGAAAGGGTCACATATCACCATGGCAACTACGGTAACTTCGGGAAGACGCTCGCTAAAGAAATCTGCTCCGTCCAAAAAGCGGAGTGTGAAAAAGCGCATCATCTGGTCGATGATTATCCTTACGGTGATAACTGGTGTGGTCGCTGCATTTTTTATCATCCAAGGTAGAGGAGCCACCATCACCACAGCAACGGTCGAAACAGGTGATGTTGCCATTACCGTCTTTGCGACAGGTGCGCTGACCTCGGGGGAAAGCCGCGATGTCTATCCTGAAACGCAAGGCCTTATCAAAGCAGTACTGGTCGCAGACGGCGACGTGGTCAAAAAAGACGACATTTTAGCGACCCTTGATGACAGTGCCACCCAGGCACAACTTTCACAAGCACGGGCTGCCCTGGCACAGGCACAGGGTGGCCTTGCACAGGCGCAGTCTGCCCAGAGTTCTGCGGGTGCGGGCACAGCGGCAGCACAGGCAGCACTTACAGCAGCGCAGGCGGGGCTCGAAAGTGCGCGAAATCTGGACAGCCTCTCTCAACAGGCTTTAACTAATGCAAAAAACATTGTCTCGCTTATGCAGTCCTCGGGTGCAGCACTGACTGACCCCGCTGGATTTGCCCAGGCGCAGGCTGCCGTTACTCAGGCAGAAATTGCTGTTGCTCAGGCGACCGCTGGCGTGGCACAAGCAAATGCTGGCGTGGCACAGGCGCGTGCGGCACTTAGCCAGGCGCAGTCGGCGAACCCCGCTGCTGCCGTGGCTGCGGCGCGTGCTGCTGTTGATGCTGCACGTGGCGGGGTCGAACTGGCAGAGACAGCAGTCGAAGCAACGGTGATTCGCGCACCCATTGGTGGCATGGTGCTAATCGCACCGACTCCTACGGCACAAGCTGTCATGGGAACAGGCGTGACACCCACCGGCGGCATGCAGCTAGCGCAGGGTTCAGTGGTCGCGCCAGGCTCGCCCCTCTTTACTATTGTCAACGAGGATGCGCTAAGTTTTACTGCTGAAATCGACGAGGTCGACATTCGCAAAATTGAACTAGAGCAGAGTGCGTCCATAACACTGTCAGCATTTTCTGGGCAGGATTTCCCCGCGACTGTTACGCGTATCAGCAACACGGCAAAGCCAACCATTACAGGTGGCACGGTCTTTGATATCGAACTGACCTTTGACGGTCTGGTCCCTGAAGCACGCATTGGCATGAAGGGAGACACGACCATTGCAGTCGAGACGCAGCATAACACGCTGACAATTCCCGTCGATGCCTGGTTTAGAGAAGCAGGAGTCGACTTTGTCTGGCTGGTCAGCACGGACAATACCCTGATAAAAACGCCGGTAACGGTTGGTGCAAGCACTGAATTTGTCGTCGAGGTTCTTGATGGGGTAAGTGCAGGTGATACGGTTGCGCTTGCCACTGCTGCGACACCTTTCACCGAAGGCTTGCGCGTAACACCAAACCCTTAGTAATGGCAGGCGGCAGCAATGGACAGTACTCGGACACAAGACGCGGCACTGCACGACATGTTTTCGCGTGGCGCGGTCGGCGAAGTTGTCCTCGAGACGCGCAAGGTCAGCAAAGTCTACCAGATTAGCGAGGACGTCGAGGTTCGTGCCTTGCGTGATGTGTCGCTGCAAATACGTCGCGGCGAGATGATTGCCATCATTGGTCAGTCGGGCAGTGGCAAATCGACCTTGATGCACACCATTGGACTGCTCGACAATCCCAGCAGCGGCGAGGTTTTGGTTGGCGACATCGAGGTCACCGACATGACTCCCAATGAACTGGCGCGCATTCGCAACCGCGAGATTGGCTTTGTCTTTCAGGCATTTAACCTGCTGGCACGCACCACAGCCCTCGATAATGTGGCATTGCCGCTGGTGTATGCAGGGGTCGGAGCAGCCCAGCGCGACCAGCGTGCCCAGGCAGCACTGCAGCGCGTCGGCTTGGGGGATCGTCTGGACCATGCTCCCAATCAATTATCCGGTGGGCAGCAACAGCGTGTGGCAATTGCGCGTGCCCTTGTGACAGAACCCAATATCATCCTAGGTGACGAGCCAACGGGTAACCTGGACAAGCGCAGCGGCATCGAACTGATGATTTTCTTTCAGCAGCTGCACGCACAGGGCATTACCGTGGTCTTGGTCACCCATGATTTGAAGGTTGCCCAGCACGCGCAACGTATTGTCGAAATTTCTGACGGTCGCATTGTTGGCGACAGGGTAATCCCTGCAAGCGAGCGTATTGACGCAGAACAAGAACTAGCAGAATACCTGCAGGAACTAAACAGCGAAACAGCGGCAGGCAACTCATGAACTTTCTTGAGTCTTTTCGCATAGCACTAAAAGCACTTGCTGCCAACAAGGGGCGCACCTTTTTGACCATGCTAGGTGTTATCATTGGCGTGATGAGTGTCATCCTATTAGTCTCGATTGGCACGGGCGTCAGCGACGAAATCACCGGTCAGCTCGAAGGATTTGGCACTAACCTTATCTACGTTGTTCCCGGCAACTACGAAGAAATGCTTACAGGTGGCGGAGTAATGGCCATGCCCGCCAGACAGTTTAACAACGACGACGTCGAAGCAGTTGTTGCGCGCGTCAGTGATTTGGGTCTGGTGTCGCCCATGGTCGAGGGGTCGGGGCGCTTTTCAATGGGTGCGAATTCCATGTTTGGGCAGGTCACCGGCGTTGACGGAAACATCGACGGTGTCTTTGACATCAGTCTGCAGGACGGTCGTGCCTTTAACAACTCAGATGTGCTGGCAGCATCACGCGTAGCGGTGATTGGTGCCGAGATTGAACGACAACTGTTTGCAACCCGCGAGGCTGTCGGCGAAGAAATCATGGTAAACGACCAGCGCTTTCGTGTTGTTGGCATCCTCGAAGAACAGGGTGGGGGTGCTATGGCGGGCTCGCTTGATACGGCAGTGTTTATGCCCTTTACCGCAGCACAACGCCTTTTTGGTACGCAAGACATTCACATGATGGCTGTCAAAGCACATAACGCAGACGATATTGGACAGACTCAGTCACGCATTCGCCAAGCCCTGCAACCACGCATAGGTAGCGACGGGTTTTCGGTCTTTACCCAAGACCAAATGCTGAATGTCATGGGTGTCATGATGGGTGTTTTGACGACAATGCTTGCTGGTCTTGCTAGTATATCGCTCTTGGTTGGTGGCATTGGCATCATGAACATCATGCTGGTTAGCGTCAGCGAACGCACCCGCGAGATTGGCATCAGAAAAGCGATTGGCGCACGTACCTACGACATCATGTCGCAGTTTGTTATAGAGTCTGTCCTGCTCTCGGTGTTGGGTGGTATTTTGGGCATTGTCTGTGGCGCTTTGGGATCATGGCTAATAGCAGCTACAACAACCATTCCCAGTTCTGTGTCGTCCTGGTCAGTGGCTCTTGCCTTTTTCTTTAGTCTGGCAGTAGGCGTCTTTTTTGGAGTATATCCAGCCTGGAAAGCTTCAAATCTTGACCCTATCGATGCCCTGCGCTACGAATAGCTAGAAGGTCAATGGATTTCTGGCTTCGCCGTTTACGCGAACTTCCCAGTGCAGGTGAGGTCCAGTGCTAAAGCCGGTGCTTCCTACGGCTCCGATACGTTGTCCGGCGCGGACGTGTTGCCCGACCGACACAAAGATGCCGCCTGCTTGCAGGTGTGCGTACAGGGTGATGACGCCGTTGCCGTGGTCGATAATAATGGTGTTGCCATAGCCGCCGCGCCATCCCGCAGACACAACTTGTCCTGCTCCGGCGGCAACAACGGTGGCACCGTTGATTCCTGGTCCTGCAATGTCAACACCCGTGTGCAATTCACGATTACCCGATATAGGATTGGTGCGCCAGCCAAAGGGTGAGGATACGCGGGTAAATCCCGGTACTGGCCAGGTCATCGACCCAGCAAAAACGCCACTGCCACTGCCAGCAAACTCACGAGACAGGGCATTTGCCATGTTCTCTGCTTCTTGCGCAAGGGCGCGCAGGCGTGCAGCGTTTGCTTCTGTGTTGGCTAACATGCCGCTTCGTTGTCGCTGCAAGGCAAGGGCATTGTCTGCCGCTGCTTGGCTTTGCCTATGCAGGTCGCGCAACTCTGCCTCGGCACTTGCTGCTTCTACCTGTTTTGCTTCTGCCAAAGAGAGCACCTCGTCAAGCTGTGCCTTTTCGCTTTCAAGCTGTCTGGTCAGACGTATCAAGTCAGCAGAGATTTGGCTGTTGTGCTGCAGAATAGTTCTGATGCTTTCAGCGCGCGTGATTAAGTCCCCCAGGTTCTCTGCGCTAAACAGCATGGTCAATAAAGCATTGGATTCGCCACGATAGGTACTGACGGCACGCCGATTAAGTAACTCACGTTGATGGTCAAGCTCTACCTGGGTGGTCTCAATACGAGAAGTCAGCGTGTTGACCTCTGCCTGCAAGTCGTTGACCTCGCGGGTCAGGATTGCCGTGCGATTGGTTGCATCGCGCACCAAAGGAGCAAGACGTGCGGTCTCTTGCGCGTGGCGTTCTGCCGCTGCATCGAGGTCACGGATTTCACGCCGCAAAGCCTCTGCTTGCCGGTCGGCGGCGGCTGCACCCTCACGGGCAGACTGCGCCTGATTACGATGATCCTGTGCCGTACCCGGCGGATTTGCATAGGCAGGAAGCGCCGACAGTGCCGCAGCAGAACTGCACAGCAGCAGAGCACAGACCAGCATTCGCGCAAGCAGTGCCACAGGCCAGCCGTGACGCTTACGGATTGTACGGTCAACGCTTACCTTCGCAAACGGTGAATCGGGCATTCCAGCATGATTGTTTAAGATATACTTCATAGACAGTAAATTATAGCGAAGCAGCGTCCACTTGTGCAGCAAAAGGGGATTCATGGTTGCATTTTCGTAATGTTTCTGCAAAGGAATCAAGAAATGTTCACACAAACTACGGATGTGCGCTCGCGCACACCACAGGGCAACAAAATACTTGCAAAACGCCAGCTTGCCGAGGGCATCATCGAGATGACCGTCTTTGAGCCACGTATTGCTGCCAAATGTCAGGCGGGTCAGTTCTTTATGCTGCGCGCCTGCCCCCGCGGCGAACGCGTCCCCTTTACCTTTAGCGACTGGTCACGCGACGAGGGTTGGTTTCGCTTTATCTTTATGGTGGTCGGCAAAACAACAGCACTTTTGTCTCAATTGCAAGTAGGAGAGCGCCTCCAGGACTTGGCAGGTCCCCTCGGTCGCCCGACCTTGGGCGACCGACACACAGACAGCAGTCGCCCGACTTTAGGCGGCGACCGACACATAGACAGCAGTCGCCCGACTGCAACACCCTTTGGCAAAAACATTGTTGTTGTCGGCGGTGGTGTAGGAACTGCCGTTGCCTATCCCGTTGCGCGTGCTTTGTGTCAGGCAGAGTGCTCGGTGCGCGTTATTGTGGGTGCACGAACAGCCGACTTGCTGATTTTGCTGGATGAACTGCGCGCCCTGCCCCTGCAAGAACTGATTATTACCACTGACGACGGCAGTGCCGGTCGCACGGGTCTGGTCACCGCTCCCCTTGAAGAGTTGTGCTGTGCTGACGCTAGCAGCAAGGCAGCAGATGGGTGGCGCGCCGACCACGCGCTGATTGTTGGGCCGGCGATTATGATGAAATTTGCCGCTGCAACAGCACTACAGGCTGGTGTGCCGGCTACGGTCAGCCTGAACCCGCTGATGGTTGATGGCACGGGTATGTGCGGTGCCTGCCGGGTCAGCATTGACGGGCAGACAAAGTTTGCCTGCGTTGATGGTCCTGACTTCCCCGCGGCAGGTGTCGACTGGGAAGAACTGATGTCGCGCCAGCGTAGCTATCTGGACGACGAGCGACTGTCCTACAGCATGTGGCAGCAAGAACAGCAGCGTCTGCACGACAACTGCGACTGCTTTGATGTGCAGGACAAGGCCCAGGATAAGGTCCAGGACGGGGAGGAGGTAGTGCTCCATGACTGACAACAGCCACGCTGCTGACAGCAAAAAGCAGGCGCGCGAACTGCCGCGCACAGCGCTTGTGACACCGGCGGCACGACCCACACGTCCGGTGACCTCGCGTGAACCCCGTCATGCGATGGCAGCACAACCCGCAGAGACGCGCATCAACAACTTTGACGAGGTCAATCTGGGCTATACCTTTGAGCAGGCAATCGCCGAGGCGCAGCGCTGCCTGCAGTGCAAAAATGCCCCCTGCGAGGCAGGCTGCCCCGTCGAGGTGCGTATTCGGGACTTCATTGCCGCGATGATTGCTGGTGATCTTTCTCTGGCGGTGTCGCTGCTAAAAGAACGCAACGCGCTACCCGCCGTCTGTGGCAGAGTCTGTCCACAAGAAACGCAGTGCGAAGCAAAGTGTGTCCTTGCCAAGCGGGGTGAGCCCGTAGCGATTGGCAGGCTCGAGCGTTTTCTTGCCGACTGGGACCGTTTTCGTCCCCCTCATCAGCGCAACACGACTACTCCGCACCCCTGCAAAAATACGCGCGTTGCCGTTGTGGGTTCGGGGCCAGCAGGACTTGCCTGTGCCGGAGAACTCTCTTTGCGCGGCTACCATGTTGAAGTTTTTGAAGCCCTGCATGAACCGGGGGGCGTGCTTGCCTACGGCATCCCCGAATTTCGCCTGCCGAACTTTATCCTTGCAGATGAAATCGAGACGCTGCGTAAATCGCGCGTGACCTTTCATTTGAACGCGCCCATTGGTGCCATCGCCAGCTGCGAAGAACTGCTTGCAGAAGGCTTTGCTGCTGTGTTTATTGGTGTCGGCGCGGGGCTGCCACGCTTTATGAATGTGCCCGGCGAGAACCTAAACGGTGTGTACTCGGCAAATGAGTTTCTGACCCGCGTCAACCTGATGCGTGCCTACGAGTTCCCTAAATGGGATACGCCCATCATGCGTGGTCGCCAGGTGCTTGTTGTCGGCGGCGGAAACGTTGCCATGGACGCGGCGCGCACGGCACTGCGCCTGGGTGCCAGCCAGGTCATCTTGACTTACCGCAGAACGCAGGCAGAAATGCCCGCCCGCGATGAAGAAATCGAACACGCCATTCAAGAAGGTGTGCAGCTGGTCGAGCTGGCATCCCCGCTTGAAGTCATCGGCAAAGACGGCTGGGTCACCGGCATTGCGCTGCAAAAAATGCAGCTTGGTCATGCTGACGCAAGCGGCAGGCGTCGTCCTATTCCTCAGCAAGGGGAAGAGTACGTCCAAAACTGCGACACTGTCATCAGTGCAATTGGTACCCTTGCTCACCCGCATTTGCGCGAAGTCGCAGACGTTGCCGTCTGCCAGCAAGGCTATCTGATAATCGACGAAGACGGTCGTACCTCGAACCCGCGCATATTTGCCGGCGGCGACATAGTGACAGGAGCAGCGACGGTTATCGAGGCGATGGGGGCAGGAAAAGCAGCAGCTATAGCCATAGATAAGTATCACGTAATTTGTAGCTAAACCTTGTGCAGAGATTCCAGGTCGGAGCCTGGAGTACTTGCCAAAGATCTCAAGAAAATTCGAATGTTTTTTCAAAAATTTCCTTTCAGCTTCGGGCAAAGTCTGATATGCTACTTGCCAGTATCAATTTCACCTGCAAGGTGCATCTGATAGCACTCGTGACACGATTACTGCTGGTGAGGGACAAGACAGGCTATAAGAAATGCAGAAGGAACGCACTGTTTCAAGGCTGAAACCACCTATCGTAGCTGTTCTTGTTGGAAGTATTACCTGTATAGTTCTTTTGGGCGCCCTGGGCGTCTTTCTTTTTGACCTTTCGATTCCTGGCATTGGCCGTACTGATGCAATCACCCAAGATGAAGTTGACACAGAAATTGCCTATCTAAAAACGCACAGTCCCGAACTGTTTGCCGGAGAGTACGCAACACTTTCTGCCGCTGAGCTCGCCCAGCGCATGCGCCAAAATATTGCCGAGCGAAGATTGCTGGTTCAAGAGGCGCAGGCACGTGGCATCACAGACGTTGATGAGCAACTTGCCCTAAGCTTTGCTGCTATTAGGGCAGGTATTGGCACAGACGAAGAATATGAACTGTTCCTAAGTGAGCAAAACGTCACAGAACAAGCAATCAAAGACAGGCTTGCTGAAAACCTCATCATTAATGAACTTGCCAAAAGCCTTGTAAGTGAACAAGACATTGCTGCTGCACAAATACAAAGTCACTTTGAAGCCAACCAGTCTTTTTATCCCAGTGACTTTGGTGATGCAAAGCAGCAGGTTCTGGCAGATTTGTTGGGCAAAAAGCGAGCAGAGGCAATAGAGCTACTACTCGCACAGCTAAGATAGTGGACAGACAAATGGAATATAGCCAAGTGCACAGTACTCGTGCACTTCCTCTGCGCATTACAGCGTTTTTCCTCGTCTTTGCTCTTTCATTTACCATTTTTCCCACGGCAGTCTTTGCCAGCGATACAGAAATTGATCCTGACACACGATTTGCGCTAACAAGTCCTGCAAGCAGTCCTTCGCTTGCAGAGATTTCTGAAGAGGGTACTTTTGCAGCCCCCTATGAGAGTCTTCTTCCTGCAGATTTTTCGCAGGAGTTTGGTCCAGTACGTGATGAAAATGCTGTTCCTGTGCGCGAACTTTTAAGCGAGCGCAGCCAGACAGCTAAGATCTATCAGTTAAGTGACGGCTATTTCGAGACCATCGTGGGAGCCAGACCAGTACACTTCAAAGATGAGCGTGGTCGCTACATTGACCTGGCAACAAACCTCATACCCTCTGCTGAAACCAGTATGACTTTTGGCGGGTATAGCACCCTTTCAACAAGTGAAAATGTTGCTGTTGCTTCTTTTGGGGATAGTGGCAAGCTCAGTCTTTCGGCAGGTAGTTGGCGCCTGTCTCTAGGATATGCGAACACATCCCCTACACTTCCCCTTATTATGGGCGACATTGCTTACTTTGCTGACATAGCTCCAGGAAAAGACATCGAGTATCAGGCACTGTGGTGGGGAATAAAAGAAACTTTGATACTGACTGCTCCTACTACAGAACATACCTTTGATTTTCGCCTTACCTTTGAAGGGCTTAAGCTGACTCAAGATGTGCAGACACAAGACTTTCACCTTGTGTGCCTACAAAGTGACGAGATTGTACTAGACATTGGTCAACTTATCGTACACGACAGTAACTTTGATGAAAAACTTGGTGAGTTTGCAGCCTGTGACAATGCACAGTGGGAACTTGTTGAGAGTGGCGAGAACTTTGCTACTTTGCGTGCTGCAGTAGACGCAGACTGGATAAGGGACGCACAAAGAGTCTGGCCAGTGCGCATTGACCCGCCTATAATCCTCAAGACTCAATCATTTAACGACCCAGCAGCCTTTGATAATTGGACGACCTCTCGCTATCCCACTAACTCGTATTCCAATACAGCAGAGATGCGCGTTGGTTACTTTGATGCAACTACCGGACATAACCGCGGACATTTGCGCTTTGCTATCCCTAACTTGGCAGGATCGCGCATTGATAGTGCTATTGTGCGTGTCCATCAATACCACCAGTACTATGTTAATGGCTCTGCAATAACCTACATTGCTGATGCTACACGTGCACCTGCAGCAAATGATACCTGGAACAATATGCCAGGTGCTGCTGCCTGGAATATCGCAAACTTTACCACAACAACGCGCGTACAAGAAGTACCTTTTGATGTAGCACCACGCCTGCGCACACGTATTGCTGCCGGTCAGACAATACCAGGCTTTATCCTCTATCAAAGTGAAAATGGCTCTCAAAATACCACACACTGGAGACGGTATCGCTCAGTCAGGCATGGCTCATCTCAGCCAACTATGCGCATTGTCTTTTACCCTGACATCAAAAATGTGACGGGTCTTAGTTATACGACAGAGCCTTCAAGTGAGTGGTTTAGAGAAGTTGACATAGATGGTAATCTCAACTTAAACGACAGAGCAGAACAAGGTCGCGGCATAATAAACTTAAGCTGGAATGCAGATGCTCACGCCAGAGGTTATCTCATCTATGCTTTTGATGGCAACGAATACCAAGTGGTCGGAAAAACAGTCGGCAGAACTTCTACTAGCTGGTCAAGTGCAGGAAGTGGTGCCTATCCCTCAGACAGTGAAATAGCAGGATACACACAAGACACTGGCGTAAACACCCTCATTGGTGCAAATACTCCTTCTGATGAATCAAAACTTTCACGAACAGCCCTTGTCTATCCACCAGGGGCTGGGATAAGTCCTGTAGGTGCAGGTGTTGTTGCTTTTGATGGTACTGACATGTATGTCAAAAAGTGGGGAGTAAGTCCAGGTCCTGACCAGTGGCTGCAGTTTAAAAAGACAGGCATGACAGACACACTTCCTACCTACAGCAGCGGCAGACGTATTGCTACAACTCTTCCGGGCTCTAATGCACGCTCAGCCTTTGTACTTGATGGCATCTTATATTGCGGTCAAACAACACGTGTCAGTGCAGGAACTGCTGACATTTCTGGCTTTGTCTTAAGTTCTATTATGGATAGAGCAGTGCCAGTAACTCTCACCCTTTCAAGGCCGCCTTTGGGCCGTCACACTGCTCAAGATGTGAGCGGACCGAGCAGCGATATACTGCTTGCTTCGTGTGGCAACTACATCTATTCAGCAGGAAGAGCATCAACTAGCCAAAACATTATTGTACGTACCTATGACAGTAGCGGTACTTTCGTAAGTGATAGAACAGTCGCACTGACCTCTCAGTCCGCCTATACAAACCTCAACGGCTTTGCAACTGACGGGATAAACTTCTACTTTTACGAGTGGGGTGGCGAGCGTAGAGTAACTAAGGTCAGTGTTGCAACAGGACAGATTTCAAATCAGTGGCATGTTGATACGCAGCCAGCTGACAGAACAGTTTCTCTTGCTTTTGACAAAGTTCACCACCGCTTTGTGTCAGGACAACTTGACCAGGCAGGTATAGTCTCGTACCGAGGTCCCGGTCTTGATTTTCGCGATGACCCACGTCCGCTTTACCAAAAAACAAAGGGAAGAGCACACGACAATGATACTTTCCATCGCTTTCGGGTTGCTCCCTATTCAGATTTTGAAACGCCACACATAACACAAGTTAGCGCACAAGTTAATCCTACTTTAGAAAACCGCACGGTACGAGTAAGTGATGCAGCACAAAGAAGTTATGAGCCCCTTGCAGAAATTGCAGGAGAAGTAGTTGAAGGTGCTTTGGCAGAGCCTGCTACACGCCTACTTGCCACAGACCTTATCATAGATAGTCCCGGGCCTGTCGCAGCTCTTGTTCGTACGCACTTAAGTGATGGCAGTTTTGAAAGTAATTTCTTACCCGAAGGCTGGATGTTTGGCTTTGAAGAAAACATAGAGCTTAGCAGTGAAGCTGCCCTTTACCTAAGTCCTGAAGGTAAATACTACAGCTTCAAGCGCACAGCAGACGATATCTTTTTTACTCCTAATGGCATGCAAGCAACACTTGTGTACTTTCCCGGAGAAGAAAGCGAAGAGTATGTACACGACGATGCAGGATGCCGCCTGATAACAATAAATGAGCCAGGACTTTTTGAACTGAGATACTATGACGGACGTACTAAGGTCTTTGATCAGGCAACAGGCACTTTACTTTACGAGGAAGACCGCCAGGGCAGGCGTACCAGCTATGACATAAGTGGTGGCATTGTCATTATTACCGCACACAATGAACGAAGCATTGTTCTTCAAGCGCGTGACCTTTACAAAAATGAAATTGACGCCCAGTACATAACACAAGCTGGACAGCGCAAAGTAACGTATAGCAAAGCAACAGACAGCCTTTCGGTACATGCTTACCCCAATACATCAGCCGCTATAACACGTCACTACAGCATGGACGGATCCCTTCTGGTCTCTGTAAGCACTGAAGGTGATACGGTAAGCATTGACTACGACACTTCATCACTGAGTGTCGAGCACACAGCAAATGATGTGCCTCCCAGGCGGCATACCTTGACTTTTGAGTCTACTGCTGACCCTACCGTTAGGCGTACCATCCTTGAGCGAGGCTCACAGAGTGCTGAAAGAGGTTTTGAAGCAGGATACGAACGCTTTGAGTATCTGACTAACCTTGCCAAACAAACGGTCTGGGCAAGTATTTCTGACAAAGCACAAGAGGGAGTACATCTTCGCTACAATGCCGAAAATCAGATGATTGGCACGCAAGCACCTACTGTAGCAAGCTTTGACAGCAACAATAAAGTTTCTTATGGCAGAAAAGAGACAACAACACAAATCATAGAAGAGCTTTTTACCTATGACAGATGGGGCAACTTAATCAATCACAGCAATAGATATGGTGGACACGAAGAGTATTTCTACAACAAAGATAATGAGCTTATCAAGACCATCGATGCTGGCAGAGGAGTTAGCTGGTTTTCTTATGATACAAAAGGACGTCTGAGTGTCGAAGAGCGCCTGGTAGGAACATCAGGTAAGCGCGCAAGAACTGAATACAGCTATAACGCAGACAGCAATCTCATACAGACTAGGCGTGCTATTCGCCAAATTGAAGACGAGTTTGAGTGGGAGACCATCCAGTATACAGACCACGCACCTAATGGCATGCCGCAAAAAACTGTTCACAAAGGCGTGCAGCTTTCTGCTCATACAGCACCGCAAGACATCATAACTTTTGATGAGTTTGATGATTTTGGCAATCACATAGAACAAATTATGCCGCTTGGTACTACTACTCAAATGGACTATGACATTGCTGGTCGCATGACTGCACAAACAACAGCAGATGGTGTTACACAACACATCGTCTATGACAGTGCCGCGCGTGTAAGTGAAAGCTACAAAACAAGCACGAATCTTTCAGGCAAGCACGATTGGATAGAAGAGGACTATGACCTAAGTGGCAACAACAAAGCGACACGCTTTTTAGCACCCTGCGGAGAAGAAATCTCTCGCATTGATCGCAGATTTGACACACTGGGACGCGAAATTGCTTTTGACGACAGTGATATCAAGGGTGAAGAGACAGTTAAATATGACGAAGTTGGAAATGTAACTGAGGTCTCTGAAGAGGGTGCTGCAGATATAGTATTTGACCTTACCGAATATGACAG
>Ga0123353_10008888_pt1 | contig 13779 bp, 8 predicted proteins | sample TergutLab28metaG_3_FD_92763 | JGI IMG/M metagenome (GOLD analysis project Ga0123353, IMG submission 92763) | Labiotermes labralis P3 segment gut microbial communities from Petit-Saut dam, French Guiana - Lab288 P3 | ecosystem: Host-associated > Arthropoda: Insects > Digestive system > Gut ... | reverse complement strand
TGCTTCTCATGTATCCCTCCCGATGTAAATTTAGTAGTACAGCTTCAAGTTCTTGTATATGTGTTAAAAACGACTGCCACCGGGTGAAAACCCAATTGCAGTTAAATAAATATTATTATAAAATACATTTTAAAAATATTCATGCCCTTGTTGTAGCGGTCTCGGTGGCCGTGCGGTGGGTTCGAATCCGCCGGGGACATTGATGTATATCTATTGTCAGTGTTGTGTGTTGTCAGGTACAGGTCTCTGCGACGAGCTGAACACTCGTCCAGAGGAGTCCTACAGATTGTGGGTGCGTTGCTGTATGTGATCTAGAAACCTCAAGAATGAGGAGGCCGTAGACCGCGTTGTGCTGCATCGCCAAAGAAAATACCATTACCGTAAATTTCATTTCTCAGTTATACTTCTATTGAGCTGCGTAAAATACAGAATACACAAAGAGTACAGCATGGACCAAAAGTTGTATTACTACTGCATGAGAGATTTGCCGTACATTACATACATATAAATCTTTTCAAATAAATAGACCCAATTAAGGACACATTAATTATTCCCGATAACAAATGGAAAGGTGTTAGTTGGCACAGTGAACAGGTTATGGGATGGACGATCCGGGGTGTGACATCAGGACGCTGCAAGATATTTTTATCTTTTCCAAAATGCCCAAACCGGCTCTTGGACATGTTCCTTCCCCGGCGATAAAAGCGTCAGGCTCGTGAACTTGACTTCCAACCAGTGCCTTGGTTATGAATTAGTGGAGCTGTGCCCCTGCTCCCCATATATACCTTCACAGTATGCACATTTATTTCAGTTACATGTAGATTACTTCATAATCTGCTGGATATTTCCAGCTGTTCATCGGTCTCATTCCCTAAATTATTCTTCACCAGTTTATTTGAACAACCGAGTGCCTAGTATGCGTTCGATTTCAGCCGAGGACAGCCGTTAGACCTCTCTCCCTCTACGCTGGATTTTGCTATGAGACGGTTAATTTCCCCTCCCCCCCCCCGGCCGCGCACCGCACTAAATGTCATTTCACTATAATCCCGTCTGATTAGTTGCGTGCCTTTTCGCTTCTGTCTTTGCTGAGAGTCGACATAAAACATCAAACTTATTTTGAATAATTATGTAAGTAATGTAACAGTTTTTCAATTTATTTAAGGTCGCAGAGGGAATGCTAAACAGATTCTTGTATAATGTCTTGGAAAGCTGAACGGAGCGTTTCAAAACGAAGTAACAGAAACAACAAGACTGGTGATGCTTTGTGCCCTCGTTTCGTTTCGCTTCGCTTCTGTCACGTTCGGTTCGTTGTAGCGTTCACTGGCCCGAAGAAACGTGCTTCCACATTCATTACAAACTTTCCAGCTAACAGGTGTCACTGTGTCTACGCTGTTAACTCACCTGTTGATACTGAGTCATCTGGTCTTACTCAGCCTTCAAGTATGCATCTCTCACCGACAAACCCTGCCGTGACCTTGCTCCTCAGAACCTTACATTCCTGTCCTCGTTGTCATCACTAAATACAATATCCGTATTCGGTTCAACTTCAAGGAGTGTCATCCCCGTTGTGTTTGTTAGAACCTAAGGTAATAATTCCATAAAGATATAGCAGTCATAACACAACTGTATTATCAGGTGTATATAACTTATAAACTACATGTTTCGGCCAATGCTGCTGTGCCCAATATCAGGTTGGATACAATTTTTCAGAGAAACTATGTAGAACTATGTAGAACAATTATTAGTATTAGTGTAGGTAGGGGACTGCTATATCCTTATAGAATTATTACCTTAGATCCGTATTCGGTGTTGGTCTATCAGACGCAAGTATGAATGCTGTGTCTATGGTACAGCAATAAATATAATGCAAAGGGAAAGTTACATTTTTTCCCTGTACGCACCATAAAGTCGCGTAGGGTTAATAGAGGTACAGCTCCATTCATTCTTAAACTCGGCACTAGATGAAGTTCAGTAGTTATCCTCACACCCGGTCGCTGTACCACCGGGAAACAACCACGGTACCCACCGAACAGAAGGCTGCGTGGGCCTCAGGGACTGCCTGGACTTTCTGGAGAGTAGAAAACTGCACGTGTCGTTACATTACGTTATATTATATTACATTACTTTACGTGTGTAAGCTATGAAGTTTGGGCCTGGTTTAAGATAATAACAGTCTCGAATGGCTCAAACATTAGAGTTCGCATACCGCCTGTAGATGGATTGCGTGTCCGCGTTTTCTTCTCTATAGTTTTAAACACCACCACCCTTTCCACGCAACATAACTCAGGCCAAAAGTAAATACGCTACGTCTGTAAGAGACATTTTAATATTATCCTCCAATCTACGTCTTGACATGTAAGGTGATCTTTCCATTTAAAATTTCGGATTAAATTTTGCATTAATTTATGACTCCATGCGTGCTATACGACCGGTCTACTCACCTAGATTGTTTAATGACTCTAATAGTGTTTGCCGAAAGGTATATTATTCAAGTTTCTCCAGCCTCCATTTATTTCTTCCGTCCTCAGGTCTAGATATTTTCCGTCCCTCGACACAATCTTTGCTCTTCCTTTCACCTGAGACGCCAAGTTCCTCATCCCTAAAGAACAAGTAAAAATGATTCTTTATATTTTAATCTGTGGGTATTTCGTAGGATCGTTTCGGAAGAAAAAAAACTGTAAAATAAAGGTTACCTCGTTACATAAATTTAGTTTTCTCCTAAATACTTCATGACCTACATGCAGTTTATAGCTTCTTATGAGTAGGAACTCGCTTCCCTAACGTGCAGCCAGTAATTTGCAGCTATAAAAACTACGAGGGCTTTTAGTTCTGCCAGATATTTGTTCGTAAACCACGCACGATAATAGATGAGGTTTTCGAACCCAACGAAATGTTAAAACATTGTGCACAGACGCTGCAGGGCAGACCGCCTCGCCTGTTTCCTTCAGTAGATGCAGTACTTCTGTGACTAACACGTCACATCGACCATGGCATGCACAAAAGGTCACGTTAAATGACTTCAGCCTCCAAAAGAAACTAGTGAACAGTCAATAGAAACACTCAACTGTTCTTGGAATTCCTTGAGCTTTGCTGCACACATAATGTCTGTGTTATTAACATGAGCCCACAATGAGAACTGCGGTCTTCTGAGCTGTTATGCGCACGAACACTATACGTAGACGGAGCCTCCTCACTATTCTTCGTAGTCATTGAAATACACGTCTGCCTAAATCTTTACTGCGAATCATATAAAGTTGCACACACATGACCAGTAGCAGCAAAAGGTGAAAAGGTAATGCAATCCCATTACAGACCTGGACACGTCCTAAGGGTTCCAGGAGGTTAAGGCTCCCAGATTTCAAGACAATCGGCACACGAAGGTGGTAACGTTGCCAGCCCTACGCACCGGACGCCTTTACCCCCCAGGAAATATTCTTGGTAGTCATTTCAGTTAGAGGTCGAGTCGGCCCCAGGGCTATAGTGCGGCCGGAAGGATTGTGTCAATGAAAAATTCCAATGACACCATCGGGAATCGAACCCGCGGCCTTCCGGCTTGTAGCGCAGTGCCTCAACCAAATTAGCCACCGCGTGTCCCACGACCAGTAGCAGTAGTAATTCTATTCCTAACCATTCAAAGGATATGTCCTGCCATGACGACAAACATCATATTAAGGAGCAACCGCAACTACAAACTTACTATAAGCAATCCCATACATAGGAAAAAGAAATAATTCAATGAGTATGAAGACGATTCGCTGTAGACATAGCAACTCTACCACGATTCTTCGCATAACATTTCATAATACAATTCGCAATCGCCACAGTAACAATGATACACATACTAATCCTACACCAAAGAGGATCAAATAATCCAATAGGACAAAAAAAAACAGACAAAATTCCTTTTCACTCATACTTCACAACAAAGGACATTCTACGATTCGTAATCACAATTATACTTACTACTAACAACTCTAACCCTAAAAGAAAATTTGGCTCAAAAACTTGCGACATTCTGCAATTCACCTTCTTATATTTCTCTGCCATCTCTAAGATCAACTGTAAAATAACTGAACGTGATCTTAATTTAACCAATATGCTTCTCGCGCAATTTGCCTGTAAAAAGTAATTCTCAGGCAGTTTACATGCACATGAGGCTGAACGTCAACAGCATTTTAAAGCACACTCCAAAGAAAGGAGACTCATAAGTAACTGAAACAGACGTACTGTATTTTTTGACGATTTGCTGACCGTGCATCTCAGTACTGAGTTAAATGACCCACTGTAGTTGGATGAACGGGAATAAAAAGCCGTAGCATAAGGGAAAAGTGTTTTAATTGATTAATGTAGGGTTGTTGCCTAAATTGCCTCTTCAACTGCTGCTTCCGAAGCTTTTCTAATTGGACCCAATGGTCTGCAGCCAAGAAATATCATGCTGCATGTATCCTTAATGTGATATTTATATCACCCATTGGTAAGACTAAGCTGTTACTTTCAGACTAAATGTAATGAGTTTGTCGAGGGTCCTTTTGCTCATACTTTGCGCATATTAACGATATTCGCTGACCTTTTTGGTTCTTCTGGTTCATTATTTCATAAGAATTTACAGCTGCTTAGTTGTTTTAGTAGCGTCGGATGGCGCAGTGTTACAATAAAAATATTAAGTTGTTTCATGTGCTTAAACGTAATACTGCCGTTCTACTTCATGCAATATGTTACAATCCGCGCATCAAGTATATGAGTAACACATACGAAAACTGTAGTCCCAAAACCTGAAACGAAACTTAGATACTTAAAAGTAGATGGGGCAAAATAATAAATTTATTTCAAATGACACGTGGTGAGAGATGGTGATGTTAGTTTAACTGTCTACAAATAGGATCAGTGGTGGTAGTTTTCCGGACCCTTACAAGGTGGGAAACGTCTTGACCAGCTTACTGACCGTCTGCTCCTGAAGGGCTCTTATCCGTGTAGATAGTTGTTGAGTGTCTACAGTAAAATACCTCCAGTATATTTTGTACAGTATTTAAAGACAACTTTCTTACTGTGCAGTTCGTGTGTGGCTTCGTCTTGCTGTGGACACTCACTCTCATCAGCATGGACCGTCATCGATGCATCGTGGTGCCACCGTACCGCTCCCGACTCACCCCACAACTAGCCACTATTCTCACGGCTGTCACGTGGTTAATCGCAGCAATCCTGTTCCTTCCTGTCGCCTTCTGGTTCCACGAACAATCCACCAATACGGGGACAATCTGTACCCTCGTATTCCCCATGTCCAACACTGTGAACATCTCCATCTGCTTCACCGTGCCTGTCATTCTCCTTGCCTGCCTACTTCCTATGGCGCTCCTGGTCTATCACTACCAAAGGATTTTCCAGAAGCTCCTGTCGACAAGGAACCGCTGGGCCGTACCTTGCGTAGTCGTCAATCCTGTAAGCAGAGACACTGTCGCAGACACGCCGAGCGTGAGACGTGACAGCGAGATGAGTTTTGTGGGCAATCTGGTGATGCCGTGGACCAGGAAGATCTCGACGACGAGCCAGCAGTACGTGTCCCCGTCACGGAACGGCTCCCTGTCGCAACACGAGGAACTCCGCCTCAACAAGCACCTCAGAGTTGTCAGGGTGTTACTACTTAACGTCGTTGTCGTCCTTCTCATGTGGCTTCCCATCACTGTCGTCATGTTCCTCATCTATGTAGACGGTCGACGGCCGTACGAAGACACTAACTTCTTCCTCAGGTCACACCACTTCATCTGGTCGTTAGTTGTTGCGTTGTTGAACACAGTTGTGAACCCACTACTTTATGGGGTTCTGTCAGAAAACTTCCGTAAGTGTTTCACTCGCCTTTGGTTCGGTGAAAAGGGTAGTGCTGATAATAATGGCTGCGGAAGAACTGGTCACAGTAAGTCAAACAATGACGTTTTGAACGATTATGGCGCTAGAAGTAACGGTGTGTCTGGGACTCCAAGCAGTGGACATGTCACTGGATTCCCTCAGGGGACGCCACCAAAATTCCATAAAAAAAACAGCACTTGTAGCGTTGGTTCTATACTGGAAAATCCCAGCGGTGTTCAGCAGGTTTGATTACACAAACTCAGTAATGACAACAAATATCAAACCCAAACAGAACGTAAACACCAGAAGGAAAATCATATTTGCACGGTTTCCAAAACTTTTTTTTTTATTATTTAAGTTCCCATTACTTTTAAAATAAACACTGTAGTTGCTGTAGAAGCAATGAACACTGTATTTATGTATCTTGGCAAGGGAACATCGGAGAAATTCCCACATTCAAGACAATTCCTTCCCAGTACTTATTTGCCGTACTGAGTAAACAACACTGCAACAGTATTACCATCACGAAGTATGACGGGTAGTCACTTTTATCTCTCTGTGAAATATCTGCAACATTCTTCTCCGAAACCAAGCGTGAACAGACGGAAAGCAAGCTTTGAAGAACAGTGCGCTAAAATTTAATTTCAGGTTCATGTTAATTGTGTTTATTAAAGAACTACACGAGATACATTTCCTGTTACGCTGTTCAAGTCGTAAGAACCTGAAGAATCTTTCGTGCTGTTTAGTGGCAGTGAAAAACAAACTATGAGTGCCCGCTGTGAAAGTAACGGCGAAGCCGCATACCGTAGCTCAAAAGCTTATGCATTAAACTCAACATTATATAAATTGGCAATGTACTAGAATGTTTTCAGGGTAAGAGTCTACAAAAATGTCTTTTAGTCTGCCGCCCAAGGAACCCTTCTTCCCAAAAGGTGAAAAAAAAGTGTGTCGTTTATGATGAATAAATGGATTCGTTTCCGGTAGGGCGGATATGTCTGAGGCGCTTCCGTGAAGAGTCTTGTATATGATCTCAAGTTGAGTCTTCTCTGTACCGTGTACATGTGACGTTATGTGGAAAAGTGGTGTAACGCTTAGTGTGTTGCAGGTGAGATTTCTGAAATGCGTTAAGGATGTTAATACCTGTATATACCTGCGGGAGCAAAGGTTTCTGTGAGTGGTTCATTACTCTGCTTTTTATTTTGGATATTCTTCACAGACTTTGGTAACCAAATATGACTAGACGAAAGCATGAAGAAAACATTACTTACAGACAATGCACACAAACTTCTTTTCGTCTCAGTGGCACACTACTGGAACTTGCTTAAAATACGAATTTAAAACAATTGGCACCTTTAAAGACTAAATCGAAATGAAATTACTATTCTTTCCAATTGTCCCCTGTATCTGGAAAAACAGTGCTTTGTTTCAAGGTTTCCATGCTTCTGCTGCTTGTCTGTAAGATAAGACAGTGCTAAACTGATGATCATTGTGGAACGTGGGTTGAGTGGTAATGACAGGACACCTTTCCCGTGGCCACTCTCTGCTTCAACCTCACACTGAGTGGGCCAGGACTGAAAAGGGGCCTCCGACGTGAGAGGCCAGCGTCATGGGGCGCCCATTTGAAGAATAAGATTAACTTGAATTACCTTTAAAGATTTATTTCTTACCGCACAGTAAACACACTCGTTCTCCGTGTAAAAATAAGTTAACACTGCACAGGAAAATAATGGCGTTTCGTTGTTATCCATAAAAAACACAGACATATACTATGTGGGTGAAATTTAGAAATTTTTAAAGTCGATCCTAGTATATGAGTAACTTCTGAGATTTGAAGGGTTAAAATACCAAAATAAATTCATCAGATCTACCACAAATTTCCTGTATAATTCATCTGTTATTCATTAAGTTAAAAACAATTTCACTTTCCCTTTTGATCAGTTTATTTTTAACAGCTGGATAAGCAGATAATGCCAAACAACGCCGGACGTTTACGTGTTAATACGTTAAATGACATGTATTTTTGGTTGAAAGTGTAGTATACGACATTTTCTTCAAACTCTGCATGACTAAGTGTTACTGCAACGTGTTACTTAACTGATAACAATACCTACAATTATATGAGAAACAAGTCTTAATTTAAAACTCTTCAACTTCCATACCAATTTAAAAAGATTTTCTTAGGAATAACGTCAGTTTATTTTTAAAAATCCAGCTAGTTTATTATTTTTACTCGTAAAGCCCAAATACTTGATATTATGATATTTGTCAGTATTGTGTTACTACAATTAAGCACACTGATCATGCCGCGCTGTTAATTAAATTTGAATTTTTCTCCCCTTTGTTTTGAAATCAATTTATTGCTACACTACACACTTAGCTGCGTTCCTTAAAACAAGCACTGCCACGTGACAGATTCTTATTATTTACAACACGGCAGTGTTCTCTACTTACTGTCTGAATACACTGTATTATATCAATGTTGCATTCACACAGCTATAAAGATTTTATTACCTAGCTGTGCAGTAGGAGGTAATGATTTTTGACGTTCAGGTGACCGTGTCCTCATGATAAATTCTTATAACAAAGCCAACTAGATGCACTAATTTCTCAAATTTATTTTTGGAATAAAACTCTACATGTTTCGGACAGTTCCTCTGTCCATCATCAAGAGATTTTCACTGTGCACACAGCAACGGTATATGTCATACAGGTTTGCTGACAGCTCGAGATGTCAGCAAACCTGTATATTCCAAAAATAAAATTGAGAAATTAGTGCATATAGTTGGTTTTATTATAAGGAGGTAATGATTGTTTGCATTGTCTCTTTATTGCTCTACAGTCTAGAAATACTCATTGCGTTTTACAGTCACATAAATATCCATTAAATATTACATTTTTCCCTTTGGTCATGTCAAAACATACGAAGAATAAGATGTCTTCTGGGTTTTGACACGGAGTTTTCGGAGTGACGCACTACAACCTTCTTTACATGACGGAATTGCCTGCAGGTATAATTCAACGTCTACATGCACCTACTTCCGTCACCCTGAAGATGGACTCAGCACATTTCTCTGAAACTTCCTGTCAACCCAGGAATCTACAACAGTTTCAAAACCGGACTGTCGTCAGACGAGTCGTGATGGCCTGAAAACCGTTATTACAAATTGATGTACTTTTGCATTTGTTCATGTTTAATGCGATGTACACGTAGCACAACGGAATGAATTCTACAAAAAAAAAAAAAGACTGAAAACAGTTACAGCCGAGGGGGGTTTCAAAAAAGTCTACACTGCAGTGTGAGGCGCAAGACATGACTATGTAACAGAGTCTTATTTTGAATACGTATACATATATTAAAGCTAAAACTGCAATATATGTGTATGTATGTATGTATGCGTATCAACATGCGATGTTTTCAAAATATTCGTACCATATTTGCGTCATAGACGACTGTCAGTTTGATCTGATGGTACGAAGCGCAAACAAGTTTCTTTGGTTATGGCTGTGCACAACCCTGAATAACCTAAAAAAATTTTTACTCTTATTTTTTAAATTAATATGTACATCAAGCCGTAATATGATTTGTGTCCGTTATGTCGGTATGGAAAGTCATGTGAACTGTCGTCCTTTTCTGAAAACATTTTGTCTCAGTTCGTAGAGAGCAAGTGTCAAAGTGACACCTAGCCCTGTAACACTGTCAGTTCAACAACAGTTATGTTTATACTACATTTGTACCTCCCATCCTGCTCTCCTAAGATGCAAAACTTTAACGAAGCTTCACGTTTCATCTTGTTCTGTATTATTTTCCAAGTAATATGGCTTGTGCCGGGGACCAGCACAGTGGTCAAGGTGCTGTGCTACAAATCGGAAGGTCGCTGGTTCGATCCAAGCTGGTGTCATTGGAATTTTTCATTGACGTAATCCTCGACTCAGCCTCTAACAGAAATGAGCACCAGGAGCATTTCCTGGGGGTAAAGGCGGCCGGTGCCGCTGTCATGTAATCTGGGAACCCTAAATTCCTGGAACCCTCTGGGCCACTCCAGGCCTGTAACGGGACTGCTTTACCTTTGCTTTATGTCTTGTGCCATTCCAATAGTAGATATTATACAGAAAGTAGGAAATGCGATTTATTACCCTTAAAAAGGAAATTTTGCATCTTTTGTGTAAATTGTATTTTGTTTCAAAATACCTAAGTATGGCAATAAAATATATTTGTAATTAAACTTCAAGTATATAGTGTTTGTTTGTTTGTTTGTTTGTTTGTTTCAAATTCTCACCCATTATTCAGTCCTTTGAAGAAACCCAACCTTCATGAAAATGTTATTTTTTTACTCCCATATACTCGCGAAGTATTAAAATATACAAAACTGTAATTTATCTGGTATTTATGGTTGTGAATTTGTTCCCTCACATTAAAGGGTTGCTTCAGAACAGACCTAAGGAGGATATCTGGTCCCAATATGACGTGACAGTAGGCTAAAAATAGTGCATTGAAAGGAGGTTCATAATTTTTGCTCACTAGCAACTATTTTTAGAGTTCTAAAGCCAAGAAGATGAGACTTCATGGAGTGCTATCATTGATCAAAGATACAAAATATCCATACAAAATGTCAATGGAAAACTCACATGTAAAGGGAGGGTAATATTAAAATAAATCTTAAGGGATTAAGGTGTGAGGGTGTGGATTGATTTCATCAGGCTGAGACAGGCATTTATAGACACGGCAACAAACTGCAGGTTCCATAAAGTGTGAATAATTTCTTGGTTAGCTGAGCGGCAATTAGCATCTAATTACGGACCCTGTTTCAAGAAATTAGCTACACTTATTGTAAGCATCTAAGACATCGTTTACGATATGAGAAAGCAGCGCCCTGAGTGGAGAACACGACGTCCGTAGATCCATGACCTAGTACTTGCGACTAAACCATTTGTCAAATTTTAATAAATCTAAGTATGGAAGTTCTTTGCAAAAATGTGTTTGAGCATCCGCGATATTCGTGAAAATTGGCGAAGTGACAGTCGTACTTTACAAAATACGTTCATGAATTTCTACTCGCAACTTCCATATTTCTTGGTGGATTTGAATAAAATTGGTTATACTTGGTCTCCACTTGATGTCGTTCTGCATTTTTGTGTTCCGGAAAACTTGTACACTGAATTCCGTACTTTACTTGGGGGAGGCAATGAATTTTCGCCTGTACTCTACAAACTTCTGATCCGATTTTTATAAAATTCAGTACGTAATATTTCCATGCAACGACTTTGAGCAATTTGAGTTTCGTGAATAATTGTGTAGTGAAATATGCACTTTGCTTTCAAGTTTAAATGAAATTTTGTCATATATTTTACATTTTTCGTCCGATTTGGGCAGAATCGGTACGGAGTATGTCCCTAAATCTTACAGAATATATGTCTCATGAAAATTATCGCAGTGGAAGCCACAGATACTTTACTTTCTGGCTAAACGAAATCCTGTCCGTACTTTCCCCTCTTACTGTCCGAAACTGGTTATAAGAAATCTGTGCGTAATGCTGTTGATCGTTTGTGGGTTCCCTGAAAATCGGCCCATGGAATGCCGTAGGCCTACATTTCTTACCCATGTAATTTAAATTACAATTTATGCGTATACATTGAGACTGGCGCCACATTGAGAAATCACAGAACGTCATAGTGTCGTCCAGTACGTCACAGAGTAGGTAATTTGCAATCGCGCTGTGTCGTGTCAATATTAGTATGTGGCCACAAGCTAATAAAGTCTCTCCAAAAATACATTATAATTACTACGCACTCAATGTAATGTTCCGATAAAGATTTGTGCGATTGTCAGGTAAACGTGACATGAATATCACTGAGACGCCATCCACTCACTGCAGTATTATAATCAGAGGTGGTCGTGCGAAATTTTGAGGTAGCAAAGACTCTAGTGCCACTTGCTGTACGGTTCAAATGTGTGGTAATACATATTGCTCGGGTAGTTAACTCTTTTACCATAAAACAAAACTTTGGGTCCGACCGCCGCCTGCTTTTAAGTTCAGGTTGAACTGTCATAGCTAATTAACTATTGAAACTGGAATAAATTCCTTATTAAATGTACATCATACGTACACGATTACAAAAACCGTGGCGGTGCGACACCTTGATGATACTACTCAATTATTATATCAACTCCTGCACATATATAAATTTTATAAATTTTTTATATATGCAGGAGTTGGTATAATAACTGAGTAACTCAACAACATGCACGGTGTAACAACGAAAAGAAAACCTTGTTGTTATATTTGATAAACTGAACATAACTGGATCATGCACGAATATAAGTTTTGCTGATAACCACTGGTAAGAAGAAGCGGTAGTACACGAGTGTAATATTTAATACCAACTTGTTGCACAATGTTATTATTAATTATTGTTCCGCAACGTTTCTGCCTCAGTTCTTGGCCATCTTCAAAGAGCACATAATTTTTTTTAATGTAAGCAGTTCTTATGTCAAATTATTTGGCAGACGTTCGACATGTATGATTAAAATTATACATATAATGAAATTATTAAAATCATTAAAATTAATTTATACAACATAAAATTATTTTAAGTAGACAGACGTAATTTGTTGCGTCTAAATATTTGCGTTTAGCCCGTATTCAAAAGCAAGAGTCCCGGAATGTGTCAATACGAATAATGAATTTTAATTATAAGTGTGTTAAACATGAAATATTTATGACGGATGTCTTTCGTAATACCAAGTTTCAGATACCGCGTGTTCCTGCTATGAATGAATAGGCTGCGCTGAGTACAAATGTAGAAAAGCACCACGGATTACGAAAGACACCTGTCATGAGTCTTTCATTTTAATACTCACAGTTCCAATTAGAATTCATTATTCATATTCACATATTCCGGGACCATTTCATTTGAACACAAGCTAATCACACACGTCTGGACACAACAAATTACTTCTTTCTACTTAAAATAATCGTATATTCTATAAACCAATTTTAAGGACTGTAATTTTAATCATATATGTCACAGTGCTGCCAACTAAGTTGACGTATAAGCTACACACATCAAGAAACCTTGGTGCTCCCTGAAGATGGCCAAGAAATGGAGCCGAAACATGGCGGAGCAATATTTAATAATAACATTGTGCAACAATTTTGTGTTAAATATTAAAGTTGCACGGAAAATATGTCATATTCAGCTGGCAGTATACTGTGAAATGTCAAAACCCCAACTTCCTCACACCAAGTGCGTGATCCGCCACACCGCGCCACACACAGAGCCTGTTATGCTATTCTCCTGACTGCCATGTCCTCTGCTTCTGACTTGCACAGTAATGAAGCAACAGGAGAACTTGGTACAAAAGGCATCGCGTTTCTGCACAGCAACGTCAGTACGGAGATTTAGCGTTACCAAATACATCTGGAGAATTCGTAGAAGAGTATAAATAACTGTGAATCTGCGACACAAAGTACTCAGTTATCTAAGGCCGTGGTGGCTCACCCAGATTTTTTATTGCTCGACTAATGGGGTCTATTATTGTTAGTAGAAGTATGTAAATGAAGAAGGCACACCATTTTACATTCATGGTTCCGTGCATCATTACAATTGTTCCAAAATAAACACCAACAAGATGACACTTATGGACTATCCTTTGTTTCACGGTTAGTCGTCCTTTAACTCTACATGTTTCGAGCTTCAGGGAGCTCATCATCAGGAGTTCACTTTTTCTACACTGTACAGTCAGTCTCTGGCATACTGCATAATCTCTTTGTTGTATTCCACCCGTTCTCCTACGTGTTCTGTTCGGGAACAGAACACGTAGGAGAACGGGTCCTTTACTCTACATGTTTCGAGCTTCAGGGAGCTCATCATCAGGAGTTCACTTTTTCTACACTGTACAGGCAGTCTCTGGCATACTGTATAATCTTCTGTTGTATT
>Ga0123353_10008886_pt1 | contig 13780 bp, 10 predicted proteins | sample TergutLab28metaG_3_FD_92763 | JGI IMG/M metagenome (GOLD analysis project Ga0123353, IMG submission 92763) | Labiotermes labralis P3 segment gut microbial communities from Petit-Saut dam, French Guiana - Lab288 P3 | ecosystem: Host-associated > Arthropoda: Insects > Digestive system > Gut ... | reverse complement strand
TTCGCGTAGTTCTCGCCCGTCACTTGGTAAGTAAAGCCCATGGCATTATTGCTTTTAAGGAAACTGACGGCAATGATATAAACCATTGATAAACCCACAAAGACGATTGCCCACAGCGCCATGGGTGCCATGAGGATATAATCTTTACGGGCGTCTCTCTTTTTCATGCGTTAGTTTCCCCTGACAAGCGCCGCGTGATCGGGCTTCCAATGGATTGCGACGCAGTCTCCTTCCCGCGCGTCATCGGAACCCTCAGATTGCGAAACAGCCAGGATATCTTGTCCGGAGGACAGGCGTATCACCGTGCGCCTGGTACCGCCGGCGTAATGGCGTTCCCTCACGATACCGGTAAGGCCCCCCTGCAATGCGGGTGCGTAACGCACGCGCTCCGTTCGCAGCGATAGCACCGCCTGTTCCCCCGCTGAAAAACCATCCGCGCACGCCGGTACACGTACACCGCAGATTTGTACGGCGGCCGTGTCCAGTACCGTACAGGCTATCAAGTTGGTTTGCCCGATGAAACCGGCTGTGAATACCGTCGCGGGGCGTTCGTAAATATCTTCCGGTGTGCCTAACTGCTCAATACGTCCTTCCCGCATGACCGCGATTCGGTCGGACATGTTCAAGGCTTCTTCCTGGTCGTGCGTGATATAAACAAAGGTCATTCCCAGATGCTTTTGAAGCTTTTTCAACTCTTCCTGCATTTGGCGGCGCAGCTGCAGATCCAACGCACCCAGAGGTTCGTCCAGCAACAGTACGCATGGTTCCAAGACAATGGCCCGGGCAATCGCCACGCGCTGCCGTTGGCCTCCGGAGAGCTGCGACGGCATACGTTTCTGATAGCCCGGAAGCTGAAGCATTTCCAGCATGTCATCCACTTTTTTCTTAATGTCAGCGCGTTTCACGCCCCGCAGCCTCAACCCGTATCCGATGTTTTTTTCAACATTCATATGCGGAAACAACGCGTAATTTTGAAAGACGGTGTTCACACTGCGCTTATCCGGCGGAAGATCCGTCACATCCTTACCCATCAGCGATACGCGGCCGGCTGTTGGTTCTTCCAGCCCCGCGATGACCCGCAATGTGGTGGTTTTTCCGCATCCTGACGGCCCTAACAACGTAATAAATTCACCCTTATATACCTGAAGGGAGATTTCTTTAAGAATATCACCTTCACCAAAGTCTTTTTTTATTCCATCCAGAGCCAGAATTGTTTCCATCATTTAAACTTCTATCTTCCTTACTCTTCCAATCACAGCGGAAAACTTTAAAACAGTTTGCCACCTTTTATTACAAATTACAATAGACACATCATTCATTCATCGCTTTTGTGGCAATGACCGCGACACCGCTTCCGCAAACATCTTCAATGAGTATCTGCCCCATGGTAACGGGCTTATTCACTACAATGCCTTCGATGGCCGACATACAGGCGAAAATATCTTTTTTGGGAATCGGAGAGGCGGTTCTTACCGAAAGCGGCATGCCGCCGCGTACCCGAACGACTGCCGTGACGATACGCATTGGACAGACAGCTTCCTGACGCGCGTATTCCACGCCTCGCTTGCAACCGTGCCCGGATACGGCTGTTACAGCGCCGTCCGCTGTCTCCACGCCCATACGGCACCCTACCGGACACGCAATACAGGTAACAACCGTCATCGCTCTTTTTCCCCTTCTATGGATATAACGATATCGCCTTCTGCTAAGGACAAAGGTTGTTTAGGCAGAACTGCCTGTGCCATTTCTCCCGGGGTTAAGATACGGTGCTTCCGGCGCGGAAACACCGCCCCCTGTGCGTGGGCACATACATAGGCGTTTTCATAAACCCTATCCACACGAAACCTGACACGTACATCTTCCTCGGCCGGAACGGCAATCTTCTGCGGTACAGCACCCAGAACGCCGCGGCCGTCCATGACAGACAGCATTTGGCGTTTTTGTCCGCCCCGTAACAGGTAATCCGCCGCCGCGCGGCCCGCGCGGGCGGCCTCCTCGGATACATCATCGGCTAAATCGTGTACATGCAATGCGTTTCCAGCGGAGAAAACGCCGTCGATTTCTGTTTCAAACCGATCGTCAACCAGTACGCCACCCGTCGCCGCCGATAGGTTCAGCCCGGCGCCTAACGCCAGTTCGTTCTCCGGTATGAGGCCGACGGATAATAGAAGTGTATCACAGGAAAAATCGATTTCCGTTCCGGGAACAGGACGCCTGTTTTCATCCACACGCGAGATGGTAATACCGTTTAAACGGCTTGTGCCGCGGATATCCGTTACGGTATGGCTTAAATACAGCGGAATATCATAATCGTTTAAACATTGAACAATGTTACGATTTAAGCCCGATGAGTAAGGCATTATTTCCACACATGCCAAAACACGAGCGCCTTGCAGCGTCATTCTGCGCGCCATAATCAACCCAATATCGCCGGAGCCCAGTATAACCACTTGACTGCCCGGCATAAACCCATGCAAATTGACGAATTTTTGTGCCGTCCCCGCGGAAAAAACTCCCGCGCAGCGCGTACCGGGTGTTCCGATCGCCCCGCGCGAACGCTCACGGCATCCCGTGCAGAGGATGATTGCGCCGCATTCTATCTGACGAGGCCCTTCCTGACGGGAAACAAAAGAAACCACTTTGTCCCGCGTGACCGAAAGCGCCATGGCATTTGTCTGAATCCGGATGCCTAAATCCGCAGCCAAATCGATGTCCCTTTGGGCGTACTCAGGACCTGTCAGTTCCTCCTTAAAACGGTGAAGGCCAAACCCGTTATGGATACACTGCCGCAGAATGCCCCCGGAAGCTTCTTCCCGTTCTAAAACCAGCAGATCTTTTACGCCCGCCTGCCTGGCGGCAATGGCGGCTGCCAGGCCGGCCGGCCCCGCGCCGATGATTAATAAATCCGCCCGCGTCATATGTCGCCTCCGCGAATTTCCTTTGTTAAAAGCTCGCTGCCTTCTCCGAACTTTGTGATACGCATTGGTGATACAGCCAACTCATCAGAGAGGATATCCAGTACACGCGGACCGCAAAAACCTCCCTGACAACGCCCCATACCCGCGCGTGTCCTGCGTTTCACCGCATCGATATTCCCGGCACCCACGGGTGCATGAATGGCTTTTTTAATCTCCGCTTCCGTCACGTGCTCACAACGGCAGACAACCGTTCCGTACGTGGGGTCTTCACGCCATGCCTCGCCGCGTTCTTTGAAATTCATCTCGCGGAAAGGCTTACGGCATACACATGGCGTTATGATATGTTCTTTAAGACCGGCTTTCAAATAGGCTGCAACCGCTTTCCCCAAGTGCTCACCGATGGCCGGTGCGGCCGTCAAGCCCGGGCTTTCGATGCCAATCGCCTCGAAGAACCCTGTTTGGGTATGACCTACAATAAAATCATCCGATACCGGATGCGCCCGTATACCCGCAAAAGAAGCAATCGCGGTGCGCGTGCTGATTTGCGGCCATGTCCGCCTGCCTTTATCAAGCGCTTCTTTCAACGCGTCAGCCGTAGTCGCTACATCTTCTCCGTCCTTGACATCCATGGCGGTGGGGCCTATCAGCGTATTGCCATGCGCCGTCGGCGTTATCACAACACCCTTGCCCATGACGGACGGGCATTGAAAAATCGTACGGGTAAAAGGCTTATACCCCGTATTATCCAGCAGATGATACTCCCCTTTGCGCGGAATGAGACGCACCGTATCGCCGACGAGTGCGGTACGTACGGCAGCGGCACCGATTCCCGCGCAATTAATCACTGTTCCCGCCGTGACGCAGTGGTGCTCGGTTGTGAGTAAAAACCCATCCGCTTGCCTGTCCACACGCAAAACTTTCTCGCGGGTATATACCTTAACCCCATTGACTGCCGCGTGTTCCATTAAAGCAAAAGTCATTTCATAAGGACTGACAACACCGCTCTTAGGCACATGAAGGGCGGCGATGACTTCTTGACTGAGAGCGGGTTCCAACGCGCGCGCCTCATCCCCGCTGATGATAGACAACCTGACGGTGCCGTTTTGACATCCCCGGTCGCGCAACAGGCTTAATGTAACCTGCTCTTCCTTAGTAAAGGCAATCACCAACGCGCCGCATTTTTTATAAGGTACCCCTAACTCCGCACACAAAGCGGGATACATTTTTGCGCCCGCCACATTAAAAAGCGCTTTTTGCGTGCCGGGTTTCGCGTCATACCCCGAGTGTACAATACCGGTATTCGCCTTGCTTGCGCCCATGCATATATCATCACATTTTTCAAACACCGCAACCGACAGATGATACCGCGACAAGACACGCGCAACAGCGGCGCCAACCACACCACCGCCGATGATAGCCGCATCCAATTTCATCGCGATACCTCCTTGATAATCAACGGCGATTATACCATAATCATAACCGGCGCGCTACCGGCTGAGACTATTTAAGACGCAAAGTCAGCGGTAGTATGCTGGTGTTAAGCAAGGTTTTTTATCGTATAGCGTTCGATGGAGGAAAAGTATTGTGAAACTGATATATGGTACGACTAACCAAGCGAAGGTTGATTTTATGAAACGGCGCGTTGAGCATCTTGGTATAGAAATATTAAGTTTACATGATAGCAACGCACCGAAGTTATATATTAAGGAAACCGGCAGCAACCCGCTTGAAAATGCTAAAATAAAAGCGCTGGCGTATTATAATGTTCTAAAAATGCCCGTATTTTCTTGCGACAGCGGGCTTTACATCGATGAGTTGGAGGATGAACACCAACCGGGAATCAATGTACGCGGGCCGGAGGATGACATGGATGACGATGAGACGATTCGCCATTATTCCGCTTTGGCGGCTAAACTGGGCGGAAGCATGACGGCACGGTATCAAAACGCCATATGCCTTGTGCTTCATGAAACACAGATTTATGAATATATGGGTGAAGATATTGCCAGTGAACGGTTTTTACTTGTGTCGAAACCACACGAAAAGCGGGTTGTTGCAAAAGGTTTTCCGCTTGATTGCTTATCCGTTCACATCGGGAGCGGTCAATATTACTACGATATGGGCGGGTATATCGATAAATACTTGAACGTTCATGATGGTTTATAACGTTTTTCAAGATGGTTGCAAAAGAGAGTGCAGTTTAATTTGTCAGCAATACTGGATACATAAAAGAGACGCCGCGACAGATATCACGGCGTCTCCGTTTGTTAGAGTGGTTTAATTATTCGCCGTATCCTTCATAAGCACTAAAGCCTTGCAGCGCTACGTTTTCTTGATATTTCACATCGTAAATCGCTTCAATTTCTTCAATGCCGTTGGCGATGAAGTCATCCAATAACTTGTCGTACAATGCGCTTGCTTCTTCCGCCGTGGCAGCCATGATGATGATCGGCAGCTGATCACGCCAAATTTCCTCGGTCATCCGGTGACGGGCAATGCCCAGATCGGACAGCCTGTCAATGGTGGGCTGAAGGTTGGCAAATTCGTCTGTCGTGAACATGATGGGCGTCAGATAATCGGACTGCGTCGCCTCGACCCAGTCTTGAAGCTCTTCCGGCTGCATCTTGTTGACGGCAAACTTCGTTTCGTCTACGTTATCGGAATGGTTGCAGAAGGACCATACCCACGTGCCGACTTTGTCATTCTCTTCAGGGGTCAACTCGGACATGGCTTTCCTCAGAATCGGGTTGCCGTTCTCGTCCAGCTCATCATACAGCACGCCCGGAGGTCCGTACATCATATCGATGGAGCCTTCCTTGGTGAGCATGTAGGTTAAGAAGTCATAAATGCGCTGCGGGTTCTTGGCGTCTCTGGTCAGCCCGTGTACGTTCCAACCCATGGTGCCTTTTTCGTCCGCATACGTCTTGGTCACGCCGGCCTTGGGCGGATAAACCGGATCTAACACGCGGATCCAGTCGTTGCCCGGGTCGCTCTCCATGAAAATCTTACGGAAACGGTTAACGGAATCCTGTGAATGATCGTAGTACAGCAAGCCAAAGCGGCCTGTGGCGAATTTCTCGATCATCTGCTCGTCCAGATCGATGAACTGCGTTTCGAGCATCAAGCCTTCGCGATACCATTTGTTCGCTTCCATCACAGCTTCCTTGTAGACCGGGTCGCGCAGAACGGATTGAATGTGTCCGTTGTAACGAATGGTGTAGCAGTCGCCCTTGTTCGGGCCGCCGAAGGAACGGTAGAAAGAGTCTACCACTTTGTTCCAGGCGTCGTTACGGTTCGTTACGCCAAAGGGAATAATGGGAGATCCGGCCGCGTTGACGGGCGCCATATCGCGCACCGCAACCGCGAACTCATACAGCCCTTCAAAGGTGCTTAAATCGGGGCTTCCGGCTTCTTCATAAACCTTCTTGTTGTAAAGCCACATGTCATTGCCGCCCGTGGGGCCTTTGCGCGCCCAGTGCGGAATGGCATACAGCGCATCGTTGACAGACAGAAGGTTCAGCGTGCCCGCGGCGATCTCATCGCTTAGTGTCGGGTTAACCTCCATGAACGGCGCCAGGTCCATAAATACGCCCTGATTGATCAAGTCGATATTTGTGGCTCCGCGGTCCATGAGAATCACGTCCGGCAAGGTTCCCAGAACCATTGTTTGCAGGAACTGATCTTCGGGTGAAGATTCCGCCTTGATGAAGTTAATCTTCAAGTTGAACTTATCAGCCCAGTACGCGCTGATATCATCCTCGCCCCAACGATAATCCTGCCACCATTCATAGTTGAAGTAAAGGGTGAACTCAAAGGGTTCCGAGACGTCATAAGGCGGTTCGTAATCCGCCAGGGCAGATCCGATGGACAGCGCCATCATGGTTACCAAGAGCAATGCCAATAGTTTCCTCATCCTTTTTCCTCCTCCGGTAAAATTATTATAAACGAGCGATTGCTCGCCGTTCCCTAACCTTTCAGCGAACCTATCATGATACCTTTTATAAAATAACGCTGGATAAACGGGTATACCAACACAATGGGAAGGATGGTGATAATCATGGTGGACATGGTAATGGAACGCACATTGACCGTTCTTCCCCTGCCGATGTTGCCCATATCGAATGTCGCGCCGCCCGCGTTGGCTGCGATACGCTCGGCAAAAGAGGCTTCGTTAATGATGGAAATGAGCACCGACTGCATGGGTTTGATATTTTGCTTTAAGGGTACATAATACGCGGCGTCATACCAGGAGTTCCAGTGGAATACGCCGATATACAGGCAGATGGTGGCGACAATGGGTGTGGAAATGGGAAAGATGATGCGCCAAAAAACGCTGAAATACCGCGCACCGTCAATACGCGCCGATTCCTCCAGCGCTTCGGGGATGCTTTGAAAATAAGAACGCATGAGAATCATGTTAAAAAGGTTGATAAAGTTTGGAATAATATACACCCAAAAATTATTTAAAAGCCCGAGACTTCGGATGAGCAGAAACATCGGAATCATTCCGCCTCCGAAATACATGGGAATGAGACAGTAAATGGTATAAAACCTGCGGCCTGTCAACTGTTTGTGCGAGAGCGCGAAGGCCAATGTGGACGTAAAGAACAACCCCGACACCGTACCTAACAGGGTTCTGGCAATGGTGATGAGATACCCGCTGTATACCTTGTCGTTTTTAAAAATCGTTCTGTAGTTTTGAAAGGTAAACACACGCGGATAAAAAGTGATACCCCCGCGGGTGGTATCGTCCGCGTAGTTTAATGAGATAGCCAAAGAGTTTAAAAACGGATAGAGCGTGATGATGATGACAACAAACATCGTCACGTGAACGATAACCGAGAGCAACGCGTCACCAAATGTCTTTTTATGCTTTATTCTTCTTTTGGCACTCATTATTTACTACCTTTCTAATATTAGAATAGGGATGTTTCGCCAAACCTGTCCGCGAGTTTGTTCGCGCTTAAAAGAAGCGCGAAGTTGATAATCGCCCTGAACAAGCCGACGGCGGCGGCAAAAGAAAAACGGGATTGCGCGATACCCACACGCAGCACATAGGTATCAAACACATCCGCGTAAGTTAATAGCATTCTGTTACCCATGCGGTTTGTCAGCATGTAAGCCTGATCGAAATTTGCGTTTAGCAGGTTACCGATGGTAATAATAAGCAGTATCACAATTGTAGGACGTATGGACGCAATGGTGATATACCAAACCTTACTCACCTGGGACGCGCCGTCAATCTCCGCCGCCTCATACAGTTCCGGGTCGATGGAGGCGATAGCGGCCAAAAAGATAATGGAGTTCCATCCGACTTCCTTCCATAAATCGGTAACAACAGCCATGCCCCAGTAGTATTCACCGCGCATAAAGAATGAAATCGGTTTATCGATGACACCTATCCACATTAAGAACTCGTTGACCGCCCCGCTGTCCGGGGAGAAAAAGTCAATCATTAACCGCGCCGCCACGACCCAAGAGATAAAATGAGGCAGATAGCTGATGGTTTGGACGCTCTTTTTAAAACTGGAATGACGCAGTTCATTGATAAAAACGGCAAAGATGATAGGAATGGGAAAATTGATTAAAAGCTTTAAGAAACCGAGCATGAGGGTATTACGAAGGAGGTTGGGGAACTTAGGGTCTCTTGTTATCAGTTCCGTGAAGTGCTTCAACCCTACCCATTGGCTCATTCCCGGAAAATCACCGATTCGGAATTCTTGAAACGCCATCAACACGCCATAAATCGGGATATACGCAAAAATGAATAGGAATATAATGCCGGGTATAACCATGATTTGTAAATCCCATTGCCCGAAGAACCGCGCGTGAAACGGCCTTTTTTGCAAGGAATTTCGCTTGACAACCGGTGTAATATCCATGCGTAACCTCTTTTAACTAAACGTTAATTATCGTTCCATTTGATACCTTGACGCGCAGTATATCACAAAAAAATTTCATGTGCAACCAGAGATGAGATGCCCGAGGCGTAAAAACGAAATTCCGAAATCTCGCTGCCCAACTCCCGCTGTTGATTTTACTGTTGATTTCGGCTTGTTATTTTTCTACTATGTATAATGGAGTAGTTTCCGGAAGAATAGATAAGCAACATTGGAGAGATAGTTTGTCAGAGAGGGTGTTTACAAAAGAATATGGATGCAGGGAGGAACATCATGAAATATTACTGCATGGACAAATCCGAGGTCTTGACGAAGCTGGAAAGCACCGAAGCCGGTTTGTCCGAACAAAGCGCCCGGGAGCGCTTAGAGAAGAATGGAAAAAACAAGCTGGTTGAGACGAAGAAGGATGGTCTCTTAAAAAGGTTTATCAACGCGCTCGTCGATCCCATGATCTTTTTACTGCTGGGTGCGGCGGTCATTTCTACTGCCACCACCATATACCACAACCTGACGACCACGGGTGAGCCTGAAAGTTATGCCGACCTGTTCATCATTTTGTTTGTTTTGATTCTTAACACGGTTCTAAGTGTTGTACAGGAATCTAAAGCCGAAAGGTCCATCGAATCTCTGATGGAAATGACCGCCGCCTCCAGCCGGGTGCTTCGAGACGGGAAGATTGTCACTGTAAAAAGCGAGGATCTGGTGGTGGGCGACGTCGTCATATTAGAGGCGGGAGACGCGGTCCCCGCGGATTGCCGCATTTTGGAAAGCCGTTCCATGAAGGTGGAGGAAGCCGCCCTTACCGGTGAAAGCGTGCCTGTGAACAAACTCATCGACTTGCTGCTGCTGCGGGAAGGCGCAAAGGATATCCCGCTGGGCGACCGGGTAAACATGGTATACTCCGGCAGCGTGGTCGTTTACGGACGCGGGCAGGCGGTGGTAACCGCCACCGGTATGGACACTGAAATCGGCAAGATCGCATCTGTCCTGACACAAGCCATCAACGAGGAGACGCCCCTTAATAAAAAGCTGACCAAACTATCCGTGACGTTGACTAAGCTCGTTTTAGCCATTTGCATATTCGTGTTCTTTTTCGGCGTGATACGAAACATTTTTATTATTAAAACCGGAGAGCCGGCATTTAGTATTGTTTTGGATACCTTCATCATCGCCGTGGCATTGGCGGTAGCCGCCATCCCCGAGGGGCTGCCCGCCGTTACCACCATTATCCTATCCTTGGGCGTATCCGCCATGTCTAAACGCAATGCCCTCATTCGTAAGCTCACCGCGGTGGAGACCCTTGGTTCTACCCAAATTATCTGTTCTGACAAGACGGGCACGCTGACCCAAAACCGTATGACGGTGGTAGACACCTTCGCCGATGATCCGGCGCTGCTTGCCAAGGCGATGGCGCTTTGCAGCGATGCCATCCGTAAGAAGGATATGACTGAAGCCGAAGGCGAGCCGATGGAATGCGCGCTGGTGAATCATGCGTATGACATGCATCTGTGCAAGGACGATTTAGATGAACAATTCCCTCGTATCGCAGAGGCACCCTTCGATTCAGGACGCATGATGATGAGCACGGTCCACTCCCAAGGCGATCGGTTTATACAGTATACCAAGGGAGCCTGCGAGATCCTGTTGTCACGCTGTACGGGTTTTTTACAGGATAGCAGCATACAACCCATGACCGAGGCGTATCGTGCCGACATGCTGCAGCGAGTAGGCGCGTTTGCCGAGTGCGCCCTGCGTGTACTGGGTGCGGCGATGCGGAATCACGAGCAAAAGCCGGTTAGCGATGAACCCGGCGTCTTGGAACAGGATTTAGTGTTCATTGGCTTTGTAGGCATGATTGACCCTTGCCGCCCCGAGGTCTACGATGCCATCCGCCAATGCCGTCAAGCCGGAATCCGACCCGTGATGATCACCGGCGATCACAGAGATACCGCCCTGGCTATCGCAATGGATTTGGATATTATCACCGACGCTTCACAGGTCATAGAGGGCGCCGAATTGGAAGAAATGACCGATGCAGAATTGATAGAAAATGTGCGCCGCTACAGCGTATACGCCAGGGTACAGCCGGAGCATAAAACCCGAATCGTGAGAGCATGGAAGGCCAACGGCATGGTCGTTGCCATGACAGGTGACGGCGTAAATGACGCGCCATCCATTAAGACGGCGGATATCGGTATCGGCATGGGTATTTCCGGCACCGCCGTGACCAAGGGCGTCAGCGACATGGTGTTGGCCGACGATAACTTTGCTACCATTGTCATCGCCGTAGAGGAAGGGCGTAAAACTTACGACAACATCCGCAAGGTTATCCAATTTCAGCTGACGACTAACTTAGCAGAGATTGTAGCCGTATTTTTGGCTTCCATGCTGGGTTTTAAGCTGTTCAGCGCCGCCCATTTACTGTGGATTAATTTGGTGACCGACTCCGCGCCCGGTTTGGCGCTCGGTATGGAAAAAGCCGAAGCCGACCTGATGCGGCGCCAGCCAAGGCCGGCGAACGAAGGGCTGTTCTCCGGTGGGGTCGGCGGGATGATGATTGTGCAGGGTGCTTTTATGGGCCTGCTTATCCTGTTTTCATATTTTATGGGCGGGTATATAGAGCACGGTTCTTTTAGCCTTGGCGCAAGCGCGGACGGCATGACCATAGCATTCCTTACCACCAACTTTGTAGAGATGTTCCGGGCATTTTGTGTCCGTTCCCTGCAAGGTTCCATCTTTACAATGAAACGCCGCAACTGGTGGCTGTGGGGCGCGTTCGTGTGGACGTTTATCCTTACCTGCAGTGTTATCTATATCCCTGTGTTCCGCAACTTGTTTGGGTTTACCGCCATCAGCTTCCAAGAGCTGATGATCGCATTGGGGCTTGCTTTGACTGTCATTCCGGTCTCGGAAGCGGCCAAGCTGGTTCATCGGCTGCGAATCCGCAAACACGCAGCGCATGATAAGCAGCCTTCTCAGCTTACGCTTGATTAAGGTACTTATCTGTTATTCGGTAGTGGAGCAACACGATGCGTCGCTGCTAAACGAGATAGAAAATGGCTTTTAAGCCACTATGACAACCCGAACGCAGCCGGATCCGGCTGCGTTTCTTTTAACCAGTAAGCGGATCCGTCCCCTTCACGCCCCAAGAAGCCTAAATCGCACAGATCGCGCCTGAGCATGGCCCAATCGGAGAAGGTATGCCAGTTCATTAAAAGCTGATTCACTTCTTTTTCTGTATAAAACCTGCCGCTTTCAAATTTTTGAGCTAAATAAAACAAGGCGCGTATTTGCATCTTGCGTTTGGCGGGATAGGCTGTTAAAAGCCCTTCTTCATTTAAAAACGGCTTGAGTTCCCGTGTCATTTAGCGACATCTCCTTTTATACTGTTCCGTGCGTTCCGTTTTCTAACGCCGTATTTAGGTCCTCTATCATTTTTAAGAGCGCTTCGGGGGTAAATTCCTGTGAGAACATAAGGGCAGACCTTAAGGGCATACCGCCAATCATGGCAATGAACTGTTCTTGAGAGAAGACATCACCGACCGCAAGGGAGGGCAGGGAGGCCAGCATCCCCTGCACATAAGGACGGGTTCTGCCATCGGTTAATAAATCACCCAGGGTTGTGTTCATACCGACGTTTTTCAAGAACCCCTGTTTTTCAAGTGTGACAGGGGCGGCAAGGCGAATATCTGATGAGGATGCCCCCACGCGAACATCATAAACGCCGGCATCGGCAAGCCATCCTTCCCCCTCTTTATACCAACGGAAAGCGCGTTCGGAAAGTGTTAATCGTATGGTTTGCGATTCACCCGGCGCTAACTCCGCCTTGGCAAACTGCCTTAATTCCATCTCGGGCCTGTGCGCGGTATTCCGCGGGGCGACATACACCTGCGCAATTTCAGCGCCATGTACCGCTCCCGTGTTTTTAACGGTGAAGGTCAGGGTGAGGAAATCCCCCTCGCCTATCTTGTCCTGCTCCAAAGCTAAATCGGAGTAGGTAAAATGGGTATAGCTCAACCCGTGCCCGAAGGGGAAAAGCGTCGGAATGCCGCGTTTTTGATAATGACGGTACCCCACATAGACACCCTCACCATAATCTACCTCATCACCATGCCCGGGGAAGTTGCCGTATGCGGGTGTATCTTGAAGGCGCAGCGGGAAGGTTTCAGACAGCTTCGCGCACGGGCTGTACGCGCCGAACAGTAAATCCGCCTGCGCCTCCCCCACCGCCTCACCTGCCAGGAAACACTCCAACACAGCGCCGACACGATCTATCCAGGGCATGGAGACGGCTGATCCGTTCACCAATACCACTGCTGTTGGAACTCCCACGGCCGCCACAGCCTCGATGAGTGCGTTTTGCGCTGCGGGTAAATCGATACCTTCCCGGTCGGAACCTTCCGCGTCCAGGCTATCCGGGAGCCCCATGAACAACACCGCCCTGCCGCAGGACCGCACCGCCTCAACGGCTTCCAATAAAAGGTGCTCGTCCGCGGTAACGGCATCGGCCGCCACACCCTGCGCGAAGACAGGCTCGCCATAGGCATGCGACGCTTCCCACACGCTGACGACATGCTCGGTATGCACATGGGAGCTGCCCGCGCCTTGATAGCGGGGCGATTTTACAAAGGGACCTATCAGCGCTACCTTTTTGTCTTTCGGGAGAGGTAAAATACCCTCGTTTTTAAGCAGCACCATGGTTTTCCGGGCTATCCGCCTTGCCGCCTCATGATGCGCCTTTCTATCAAACTCCGGGGCGGTATTATCCTGCGTGACGCGCTCCGCTAAACGCAGGATACGTTCAACGGCGCGATCCAAGACTTCGGGTTCAAGGGTTCCATTGGACAAGGCTTCCAGAATATTATTCGTGTTATAGACGCTGCCGCCCGGCATTTCCAGGTCACCACCCGCCTGAAGCGCCGGTACCCGCTGATAACAGGCGCCCCAATCGGTAATGACCGC
>Ga0123353_10008884_pt1 | contig 13783 bp, 10 predicted proteins | sample TergutLab28metaG_3_FD_92763 | JGI IMG/M metagenome (GOLD analysis project Ga0123353, IMG submission 92763) | Labiotermes labralis P3 segment gut microbial communities from Petit-Saut dam, French Guiana - Lab288 P3 | ecosystem: Host-associated > Arthropoda: Insects > Digestive system > Gut ... | reverse complement strand
GACAAGGGGACGGGGCGTTTGTCACCCCCAGGGGGTGACTGGAACAGGGGGACGGGGTTAGTGTTCCAATTTGACCAAGGTCAAATTGGAACACTAACCCCGTCCCCCTGTTCCAGAAGCCAACCCCCAAGACAGAAGCCAAACAGCTGGGCTTGCTCAGTGAGTCACTTGCCCCGTTCCTCTGCCCCAAAATGGCTTTTGTGGAGATTATGTGAAGAATCGTCTCTTAACCAAAATGAGTGGCATAATCTCTAGTGGGATATTTCCCTTGCTGATAGTGATGACCAGACGCTCTCAGCAATACTTTAAAGGCGTATCTGTTCCCCTGACAGATACGCCTGCCCCATTTTATGAGCAGAAAACGATGTGTCGTGGTACCATTTACCGCCTGACTACTGGCGGGCCCCGTAAAGGCCCCAGAAAGGCGAGGCGGATGGCAAAAACCCTCGAACAAGTGCAGACCGAGTTAGGCGATTGCAAGCGCTGCGAACTCTGCGAAACCCGAACGACGATAGTCTTTGGGGTGGGCAACCCGCGTGCCGAGGTTTTGCTCATTGGGGAGGCGCCCGGTCGCCAAGAAGATTTGGGGGCTGAGCCCTTCATCGGCGCGGCCGGCAAATACCTCAACGAGCTGCTGGCGATTGCCGGGCTGGAGCGCAAGGATGTCTACATAGCCAACATCCTCAAGTGTCGCCCTCCGGGAAACGCCGATCCCCTTCCGCACCAGATTGAAGCATGCACGCCCTTCCTGCGTGAGCAGGTGCGCGCTATTGAGCCGCTCATACTGGTGACCTTGGGTAGATTCTCCTCGCAATTCATCCTCAAGACTGATACCGGAATCTCGCATCTGCGCGGCAAGGTACATCTCACCGGGCGCTACAGCGTGCTGCCGATTTTTCATCCCGCTGCTGCAATTTATGACCAATCAAAGCGCCCTCTTCTAGAGCACGACTTTGCCCTGCTCAAGCTGCTCATCGAAAAACGCCACGAGGAGTTAGGAAGCAGAGCGTGACCTTTTCGCTGGTAACACAGAGTGAAGAAGAAACCGGGTTGCTCGGCGAGCGCCTGGGGGCTCTGCTGTGTGGAGGCAGCGTTGTTTTGCTGAGCGGAGATTTGGGTGCCGGAAAAACCCGATTTGCCCAGGGAGTTGCCCGTGGACTTGGTGTTGTTGGCAATGTGACTAGCCCTACGTTCAATCTGGTGCTTGAGTATCCGCTGGAACTGAGGGACGGGGCTGCTTTGGAACAGAGGGACGGGGTTGGTGTACCACTTTTTGTTCCAAAAAGTGGTACACCAACCCCGTCCCTCTGTTCCAAAGCAGCCCCGTCCCTCAGTTCCATTCTCCGCCACTTTGATCTTTATCGTCTCGATCAAGCTGAGCAGCTCGATGACCTCGACTACTTTGGTCTCATCGAAGACCCCGATGCCGTGAGTTTGGTTGAATGGGGGAGCAAGTTTGCCTCTCACCTGCCTCTGGAATATATCCTGGTGCAACTCATGGTTGACGAAGCCAGCCCTGGCAGCAGGATCATTGAACTGAGCGCCGAGGGCGTCGGCTCCGAGGAAGTGCTGCAGCGCTTTGCCCTTGCAGAAGGGCTGGCAACATGACAGACAAAAAACTGGTTCTCGCCTTTGATACCGCAAGCGATGCCATAGCGTTGGCTATAGGCGAGCTCTCAATAACCGGCAGCCGTAAAACGGTAGCACCCCTGGCATCTCACAACCTGGTGGCCCGTCGCGAGGCTAATATCAAGCTGGTTGTGGCCATTGAGGAGCTGTTTCAGCAAAATGGCCTCAGCAAAAAAGACCTTGCCTGCGTGGTTTGCGGTAGAGGCCCCGGCTCCTTTACCGGCGTGCGCATAGCCGTTGCCACAGCAAAGGGGATAGCCGCCGGGCTCAACATACCACTCTACGGTCTGCTCACGCCCGATGCCCAAGCCTGGCAAGCGTGGATGGCTGGCGTTCGGAGGGATGTAGCCGTGCTCTCCGATGCAATGCGCGGTGAGGTATATCCTGCCCGCTACCGTCTTGATGATCAAGGCGTGCAACGCCTCGACTCACCTACGGTTATCAAGGCTCACACGCTTGCTGAGCAGTTGGCTGGTGTGGGACAGAGGGACGGGGCTTGGTGTACCACTTTTTGCCCTGGGTGGTACAGGAGGGACGGGGTTGCTTTGGTACAGAGGGACGGGGTTGGTGTACCACTTTTTGGAACAAAAAGTGGTACACCAACCCCGTCCCTCTGTACCAAAGCAACCCCGTCCCTCTGTCCCACACCAGACCCGTCCCTCTGTCCCAAACTAAAACTTATGGGCGATGCCCTGTACAAGTACGGCGAACTTTTCTCCTCGCACACGTGGCTTAACGAGCAGTTCTGGTTTCCTCAAGGCACCGGCTTACTCAAAGCTTTTGAAGCCCTTGATCTGACTAACGAGAGCGGCGATATAGCTTCGCTGCTGCCCCTGTACACACGCCTCTCAGACGCAGAAGAAAACGAACGAAAGCGCTTGGCTGCCGGCGGCGAGACCAGTCAAGGAGCACTCATTGAGGTTCCCGCATCGGGTGTTGCCTGGCCGCTGCAAACGGGCCAAAACGTCTACAGGCCGGCGGCACGAGGCGATATCCCCAGCATGGTCAAGCTTGAGCAGGAGGCTTATGCTCACGCAAGCAACACTCTTTCCGGAGAATGCTGGACCGAGGCGATGTACCGAGAAGAGTTGGAGAAAACAAAAGAGCAAAACCGCAGCTGGTGGGTTTGCTATCAAGACAACACGCTCGCAGGCTTTGCCGGAGGGCAGCTGATTGACGGCTGCCTGCACGTGCTTGACGTGGTGGTTGGGGAATCTTGTCGCCGCAAGGGCATTGCCGAGCAACTCATGCAGCACCTTATAGAGGACGCCAGAAACCTCGGCGCCACCACTGCTACGCTAGAAGTGCGCGCCAGCAATAGGCCAGCGCAGGCACTCTACAAAAAGCTGGGACTCAAAGAGGCCGGCAGACGAGTTGGCTACTACGCCTCTCAGCAAGCCGGCGAGCCACGCGAAGACGCCCTCATCATGAGCGGTGCTTTGGAACAGAGGGACGGGGTTGCTTTGGAACAGAGGGACGGGGTTGCTTTGGTACAGAGGGTCGGGGTTGCTTTGGTACAGAGGGACGGGGTTGGTGTACCACTTTTTGTTCCAAAAAGTGGTACACCAACCCCGTCCCTCTGTACCAAAGCAACCCCGACCCTCTGTACCAAAGCAACCCCGTCCCTCTGTTCCAAAGCAACCCCGTCCCTCTGTTCCAAAGCAACCCCGTCCCTCTGTTCCAAAGCACCGCTCATCCTCGCCATTGAAAGCTCTTGCGATGAAACCGCAGCAGCGCTCATTAATGGCAAAGGCGAGCTGCTCAGCAACGTGATTGCCAGCCAGGAAAACTTTCACGCGCGCTTTGGCGGTGTGGTGCCGGAGATTGCCTCGCGCAAGCACACCGAGGCAATCTATCCCACCGTTATGGAGGCTATGGAAGGCTGGAGCTGGCAAGACCTGGACGCCATCGCGGTGACCTACGCCCCCGGTCTTGTGGGCGCCTTGGTGGTGGGCTTGGCGTTTGCAAAGGGTCTCAGCTGGGCCACGGACACCCCTCTCATCAAGGTTGATCACATGGAGGGACACATCTACGCCAACAAGTTTGCACGGGCAGAAGAGACTGGCACAGCCCCTTCCCCTCACACATACCATATCGATGAAGAAGACCTGCAACCGCCGTTTATCATAGCCCTGCTAAGCGGCGGCAATACGCTGCTGGTATCCGTGAAAAACTGGGGTGAGTACGAGGTTCTAGGCGAAACGCTCGACGATGCCGTAGGCGAGGCCTACGACAAAGTGGCAAAGGCACTGGGCCTCGGTTATCCCGGCGGGCCTGCCATCGCGCGTCTCGCTGCAGAAGGAAACCCAGAGGCGCTGGCCTTTCCACGGGCGCTCATGCACTCGGGCGACTATCGCTTCTCGCTCAGTGGTCTCAAAACGGCGGTGCTCACAGCAATAAGAGAGCAGCAGGCAGCAGGTACGCTAAACCCCAAAGACATCTCAGCCTCCTTTGAGCAGGCGGTCATTGAGGTGCAGGTTGCCAAGGCACTTAAAGCCTGCCTGAGCCTGGGAGTTGACACCTTCTGCATCGGCGGCGGCGTGGCAGCCAACAGGGCTTTGCGCAAAGCGTACCAGGAGGCTATGGAGCCCCAAGGCATACGGGTCAAATTCCCCCCGGCGCTTGCCTGCACCGACAACGCCGCAATGATTGCCGCGGTTGCGCTTGACCGCTATACACAGGGCAAGTTTGCAGATCTCAGTGAGGATGCCGCTGCGCAAAGCTCCCTGGAGAACCCCTACTGACAAAAAGGGGAGTCTGGGACGCAAAACCCCAGACTCCCCAAGACTTTTCCGTGCAACAGAGAATAAAAAAGGGGCGCCGGGGAATAAACTTCCCGGCGCCCCACACTACCCCGTGATTAGTGATTAACTCAGTATCGTATCTTAATTCGCGACGGCCCTGCTCTCTTCTCAGCTATACGAGAGCTGATGAGAAGCACAAGGGTACAAGCAACCTGCACAATGGCTATGCCTATCAAAACCGGAGTCCAGGCAACACCGGAGTTTTGGAAGGGAAGCTCAAGGTACTGGGAGAGCACCAAGAGGATTGCACTCGATAAGCCAAGCCCTATATTGATAGCACCCATGACTAGGCCCATTTGACCAAACTGCGCCGCTGAGAGAGACTCCTTGAAACCACTGCTCCTGCCCCCCCGCAAGGTTACGAGGGCAACGAGCGCCAAAATCATTGAAAGCACAACCAAACTGGCATTGGTGATAACGAGGTTTCCTCTCTCGTCAATCATCATGGAAGCCATAGGGATAGCAACATCATCGATGTTTGTGATAGCCGGGAGCACTGCGTCCTCAACTACAGCTGCCGGATCCTCAACAGAATCGGCCAAAGCAGTTATAATCCCCAACTCAATAGCAGGGATAATCAGCTCTGGTGTCATAATCGAGGGAGCAGGCAGGCTGGGAGCGGTGGTGTTATTAGGCTCGTCTCCTCCTCCCGTACCGTCCTCATCGTCATCAGTGGAGCCAGACCCCGGCGGGGGACCTCCAGTTCCAGGGGGATTTGAGCCATCAGGAGGGGGATTAGTTCCAGGGTCAGGATTATTGGGCTCATTGCCAGCGCTATGTCCAGGGTCAGGATCTAGCACATCAGAGGGCAGAATCAGCAGCAAGTCAATAGTGAAGGTTTCTACGGCAAGCGTGGTAACGCCGCTGCCCATGAGCCAGGTGTCGATGTAAGGGCTGCCCGTGCTGAGATACAGGGTGACCTCATAAGAGCGGAGAAGAGCATCAGGGTCATCGCCCAGTTCTTCGCTGTGATTAAGAAGGCTCTTATCAACTAGCGTGAGCGTGCTGCCATCAAAAATGAATCCCTCAGGCAGGCTGCCGGCAACAGAAATCGGCAGGGATGAGATATAAACACCACTGGAAAGACCAATAACATCCAGCAGCTCATTGATTCTGTTGACCAATGAAATAGTCTGAAGGTAGTAGGTTCCCTCCGCAAAGCTGGCGGATAAGTTGTCCTCCGAGAGGGTAGTGCTGTCGATGCACACCACGCTTGGTCCAGAGGCCTTTTGAAGGATTCCAAGGAGCTCGTTCAGTGACCTGTTAAGCTCAATGACTGCTCTGGCTATTTCAAGCGGCGAGGCACTGGCGGCTAAAGAAGTGTCCTCAGCAGCCAAAAGGCTGCCCTCAAAAGCACTGTTAGCCAACGGCGCGCTCAGCTCGCTAGGGTCTTCATCAATCAGAACTTGCTGGTCTTGATTGGCAGCCGCCTCGCCTTCTCCAGCGGACAAATCGGCACTGTCAGAAGCTGCTGAATCAGCCTCCGGAATAAAGACCTGCACCTGTTCAATTGTTGCGGTAGAATCAGAGAAAATTGAATCATCAGCATAAGCTGGGGCAGCAGAAAATAACACGCTCACCGCGAGCATGAAGGCTAAGAATACTGCAAAAGTTTTCCTCATCGCCAGTCCCCTGAGACGGACATTCCCCATTCATTAAAGAAGGTCATACCAAATCATCTGTTATGTTAGCATATCAAGAGGCTAATTGCCAGCAATACACTAAAGATTTCACCCTAAGGAGACTGGATGAACACGTGCAAAAGACCTGATGAAATGCAGCGGATAACCACACCGGAACTAGCTGAACTTTTCATCGCTGAGCAGGTAAAAGAGATCCAATCGCAGGTGGGGGACAAAAAGGTTTTACTGGCACTTTCCGGCGGCGTGGATAGCTCGGTTGTTGCTGCCTTGTTAATCAAGGCTTTGGGCAAGCAGCTGGTATGCGTGCACGTCAACCACGGACTCATGCGCAAGGGTGAGAGCGAGCAGGTCATTGAGGTGTTTCAAAACCAAATGGACGCAAACCTGGTATACGTTGAAGCTGCCCCTCGATTCCTTGATAAACTCGCCGGCGTAGCCGACCCAGAAGAAAAGCGCAAAATCATCGGCGTTGAGTTCATCAGAGTCTTTGAAGAAGAGGCGCGCAAACTCAGTGCCATAGACTTTCTTGCACAGGGAACAATCTACCCCGATATCCTGGAAAGCGGCCCGGTAAAAGCCCACCACAACGTGGGAGGCCTGCCCGATGACCTGCAGTTTGAGCTCGTTGAGCCGGTAAAACTCCTGTTCAAAGACGAGGTACGCGTTGTGGGCGCTGCCCTGGGCTTGCCTGACTCGATGGTCTCTCGCCAGCCCTTTCCGGGCCCCGGACTTGGGGTTCGCTGCCTGGGCGCTATCACCAGCGATCGCTTGGAGGCCTTGCGTGAAGCTGACGCAATCCTGCGCGAGGAATTCGACGCCACCGGCTTGACCCGGGAAGTATGGCAGTTCTTTACCGTAGTGCCAAACTTTCGCACCACCGGCGTGCGTGATGGCAAGCGAGCCTACGACTGGCCGGTCATCATCCGTGCAGTCAACACCATTGATGCCCTGGAGGCTGATGTACCCGAGATCAGCTGGTCAATCCTCAAAAAGATCACTGCCCGCATACTGGATGAGGTTCCCGGAGTATGCCGCGTCCTCTACGACCTCTCCCCCAAGCCCCCCGGCACCATAGAGTGGGAGTAATGGAGAGTAAACCAGCCCTTCTAACCTCTTAGCCTGCTCATTGGTACAGAGGGGCGGGGTTTGGTGTCCCAGATTGGAACAGGGGGACGGGGTTAGTGTTCCAGACCAGCCCCGCTCCTCTGTCCCAAACCAGCCCCTCAGTTTATGCCTTGACGCAGATGCCATACTTCCTGCCGCGTTTGCACGCAAAAAGACGATTTTTGGTCAAAAACCGGCAAAAAACGTGGGAAAACTCGACAAAAACAGTCTTTTTGCGTGCAAACGCGGCAGGAAGTAGTACAATTGTGTCATGGAGACAGTAATAGGCTACAAGTCAGCAGTAGAGTACTGGCGAATTCATGGCAAGACGCAAGTTGACCGCCAAAATCGTCAACGCAAGAGCATGTCTCCTGCAAGGCCTCCCGATGCCGCCATCACACGCCAACTCAATGCACAAGGTCTTTCGTATCCGATACATGTTTTGGTTAGCACGCCTGCTGCGCAGAGAAGATCACAAAAGGTGCAAACTCACGCATATGCCCAACCTCTACCCGAGGGCAGTCTCATCGAGGTTGGCGACGGGCTTTTTGTATGCTCGCCAGAACTTACCTTCTTTCAAATGGCGAGTGAGCTTTCGTTTGCAGAGCTCTTGGAGTTGGGCCTTGAACTATGCGGAACGTACATTTTGCCGGTCAAGGGTGTTCACAGCGAGGATCCAGAGGTGGCCAAGAAGCAACTGTACAATCGAACTCAACTTACCAACAAGGAGAGGCTGGCGGCATATCTAGCTCGCACGGAGGGGCTGTTTGGCCAGAGGCGGTTTTTAAGAGTATTGCAGTATATAGTGGATAACTCTGCCTCGCCGAGGGAGACCCAGCTTTTTCTACTCTTGACCTTGCCCTACAAATACGGTGGATATGGTTTTTCCCAGCCAGAGCTCAATGCCAAGATCACGCCAACCAAGGCAGCCAAGGAAACATCGAGCAAGAAGTTCTTTCGTTGTGACCTGTTCTGGCCAGAGTTCAACGTTGCCGTTGAGTATGAAAGCGACTTGATCCACTTGACCCCCTTACAGATAGCCTTTGATTCCATGAAACGAAACAGCTTGAATGCTATGGGCATAACGGTGATTTCTGTGACAAACAAGCAGATTTACAGTGCGGTGGAGTTTGATAGAGTTGCCAAACAGCTTGCGGCCAACCTAAACAGGCGCCTGCGCAGCAACGAAAGTGACGGGTTTATCAAAGCGCGCCGTGAACTACGCAGCATGCTTCAATAGCAACCTGCAGCATGCTTCGATTGCAACCTATCAGCACTTCAATAGCAACCTATCAGCACTTCAATAGCAACCTACCAGCACTTCAATAGCAACCTATCAGTGCTTCGATAGCAACCTATCAGTGCTTCGATAGCAACCTACCAGCACTTCAATAGCAACCTGTAGCATACCTCGACAGCAACCTGCAGCACGCCTCGACAGCAACCTGCCAGTGTTTGCTTCGTGCTAGAACTCTCGAATAGTTCAATCCCAAAAACACCTGTACTTAAAACTGTATAGAACAGTGCCAAATCGTTCCAAAACGTATCGTTTTGTATGCAAAAGTCTCTTAGTATCACCACTATCAATTTGTTTCTCTCAGTGCGCTTCCCTTTAATGGGTAAATCAAGCTCAAACAATAAAACGCAGCAAATACATACAGCAAGTATCCAATGTGCAAAAACGCAACTCTTAGGCACAAGACAATCATGAGAGCGAGAGTGGACATGAGAAACATCTATGCATGCTTTAAATGGGTGATTGATGAGGCAGACATCAGAATTGAGGGCAAGAGTGCAGATTTCACTCGGGCAAGATGGAAGATTGGAGACTACGACCTCAATGCAATAGAGGCTGCCAATCAGGTCAAAGAAAGCTTGCCGGGCAGCGAGGCTATCGGGCTTACTGTTGGAGACGCAGACGCAAAGGCTTCTCTAAAAGACGCCCTCTCACGTGGCTTGGACGCTGTGTGGCATATCAATACTGGCGAGTCAAAAATTGAGGACCATCGCACCAGCTCACAGGCGCTGGCAGCAGTGCTCAAGCAAAATGCCAACGCAGCTTTGGTGATTTGTGCCGAAGGCTCTCAGGATTTGTTTGGCAGACAGACAGCGCCTCGTATTGCAGCAGCACTCAACTGGCCGGTTGTGACCTCTGTAGCTGAGCTATCAATTCAGGGGAGTGTTTTAGAGGCAACACGCAAGCTCGAGGGCTGCATTGAAAAGGTCAATGTTGAACTTCCTGCTGTTGTATCGGTTCTTCCCAGTATCAATGCGCCTGAATACCCAAAGCTCAAGGCAATCATGGAAGCCAAAAAGAAGCCGATATTTGAAGTAGAAATTTCTGAGCTAGAGCTCAAAGATGCACAAGGCTTGCACTCTCAAGACGAGGGGTACGTCATGAACCGCAAAAACATAGTCATAAAAGAGGGATCAACAGAAGAGAAAGTTGCCCAACTGGTTGAATCACTAAAGAAGGATGGTGTGCTCTGATGTCAAAAATCTATTTCTATGCAGAGGACGAAAAACACAGTCGTATAACTACAGCGCTTATCCAAGACAGCGGAAATCTTGCCTGCGCCTTATGCTTTGGTAAAGAGATTCCCGCAAGCGTCAAAAATAGCGGCGCAAATATGATTGTCTGGTTTGAAGCAGACGATGATTCTCCGGAACACTACGCAAAACTGCTCTCAGAGCGGCTGGTTGAAACCAACGCAACAGCTGCACTCTTTGAGTCTACGGCTCGCGGAAGAGAGTTGGCGGCTCATGTGGCTGGTTTTCTCAATGCGCCGATGTTCTCAGACGCTTCTAAGCTTGAAATAAAGACAGAAGGGCTCAGCTGCGAGCACACAATCTATGGCGGAATGATGCTGCGCTCCTCGTCAGCTGAAGGTTTTGCTATTGCAACGACTCAAGCAGGGTTCTATGAAAGAGAGGTCCCAAAAAAAGAAGTTGAGGAGATTGAGCGCATAAAAGCTACAGAGATAGACACAAGAGTCCAGGTTATATCTCGCGAGGATATCGTGAAGGCAGGTGTAGACCTGGCTGCAGCCCCGGTCATTATTTGCGCAGGGCTGGGCATTAGTGACATTGAGGACTTAGCCATCCTCGAAGCTCTGGCGGTTGAATCGGGAGGAGCAGTAGCTTGCACGCGTGGGGTTGCTGAGGATAGAGGCTGGTTTGCAGCTGAACTCTACATTGGAATATCGGGCAAGATCCTCAATCCTGACTTGTACTTAGGGGTGGGTGTGTCAGGTCAAATCCAGCATATGTACGGGATCAGAGGGGCAAAGACTGTTGCTGCCATTAACACCGACGAATGCGCACCAATTGTCAAGTCCTCTGACTACGCACTGATAGGGGACTACAAAGAAGTGGCGCCAGCGTTATTGGCAGCTTTGAAGAAATGACTTGATTAACCTCAAATCGAGAAAGGAGTAGCCCAGGGATTATAGATTCATGCGAGTGCATTAATTTTGCTGACAAACAAAACGAAAAATCAAGAGAAAGGAAAGTAAGAATGGACAATTTTAAGAGTGTTGAGGGTAAGGTAGCCTTGGTAATAGGTGCAACCAGTGGCATAGGTGAAGCTATAGTCAAGACCTTTGCTCAAAACGGTATGAAGGTAGTCTTCTCGGGTAGGCGCGAAGATAAAGGTCAGGCTCTGGCGGACGAATTGACAGCAGAAGGTTGTGCTGCAACATTCGTAAAAGCAGACGCAAACAACGAGGCAGAAGTAGAAGCCCTTGTGCAGGCAACGGTAGACAAATTCGGCAAGCTCAATGTTCTTTGCAACAACGCAGGCCGCACCTATCCTAACAAGCCTGTTCATGAGTACACGAGCGAGGACTTTGACGCCTTGAGCGATTTGCACTACAAAGCGGTATTCCTGGGAACAAAGTACGCAGTCAAGGCCATGATCGACACTGATTCTCGAGGCTGCACAATCATTAACACGGTTTCTGGCTCCGGGCTGAGGGGAACAGAGGGATTGTCGCTCTACACCTCGTCCAAACATGCTGCAATGGGTCTCACCAAGGTGGCCGCGCTGGACTATGCACGCCATGACATTACAGTAAATGCCATCTGCCCCGGTGTTATCGACACCGAGATTTTTGCAGGAGTTCCGGCAGAGACTATGGCAGTGTATAACGCAATGATGCCGCTAGGACGCATAGGCAAAGCTGAAGAGGTAGCCTGGCTGGCCCTTTTCCTAGCCTCAGACATGGCACGTTTTATTACCGGAGCGGCAATAACCATAGACGCAGGCTTGTGGGCAGGCGATCAGAACCCTGCTTTGGTATGGGAAACCCCTGATACACGCGAATTCTAAGGAGAAGCAATGAACCGTGCTAGAAATGTAGCTATTGGTAGCATCGTCATGACGGCGGTCTCGATAGGAAGCTACATGTCTTTGCCAGTTTTTCTGATGCCCATAAGTGAAATGACAGGAGCATCGATTGGGCAGGTCACCCTGCTGTTCTCTTTTGCTGCCATAGCAAGCTTGCTTACTTCGTTGCTCTTTGGGCAAATACTGAAAGTCGTAAGACTTAAACTATTGGCATCTCTTGCAGGACTGGCTTTTGCCCTGTTCTTTGTGGGCATATCGCTTTCTACTTCTATCGTAGTTATCTATGCAGCGGCAGTATTCTTTGGTTTTGCAACAGTTGCAGGAGGCTATGCTGCCTCGCAGACGAGCATTGTTTGGTGGTACCCAAAGGGCACCGCACGGATTATCAGTTTTATCACCGTTGGTGTTGGCATTGTGGCATTTATACTCTCGCCGGCACTAGCGAGTGCAATAGAAACATTTGGGGTAGGCCCAACCGCCTTGGTTGAGGGCTTAGTTGGTGGAGCCGTCATGATTTTCTGCGCTCTGTTTTTGCTGGCGGAACATCCTAATACCTATGGTGTTTCTGTGGAGCAAGATGCCCCAGATAGTCTGGAAAATGATCCTGAGGCTGCGCCAGAGATTGTTGGCCTTGCGATGAAGGATATTCTCAAAACCCCACAATTCTGGCTTATCTTTGTTGCTTGTGTGATAGCCGTTATTGCTATGACCGGGTTTACCAACAATGCCTCGATTTTCTATCAGAGCATTGGGTTGACACCGCTGCAAGCTGCAATGGGTATTTCTGTCTTCAGCATTGCAACCTTGGTCTGGGCACCTTTATATGGCATCTTGGTTGATAAGAAAGGGCCAGCATTTGGCACTCTTATCTGCGGCGCTATCTCAGCAGCCATTATGTTTGCTGCCACCGTCTTGACCGGAATGCCAGGAGCGATGATTATTGCTGCAGTGGCAGCAGCCATGTGCTTGTGCAATATGCTGGGGCCGGTAACACTTCCGCGAGTCTTTGGTACCAGAGAGGCTGGTTCCCTAGTGGGGCTTGCCACGGCTGCTGGTAGCATTGGAGCCATGCTTGGCGCACCTATAGCCGGCTTTATTCTCGACTCAACAGGTTCATACAACCCCTTCTTAATCACTGCCGGAATACTGATGATTCTCTGTGTTTTATTCGTATTCCTGGGTGCCAGAAAAACTATCACTGCTCAACAATAGGCCGTTTGACTATTCATCCCCACAACCTTGAAAGGAAGCAAGATGAAACGTTACTACCTTGATTTAACCGATGAGCAACAACTCATCATGAACATGATTCATGATTTTGGTCAGAACGTGGTTGCGCCGCGAGCTGATGAAATCGACCGATCAAATGAGTTTCCAATGGACATCTTTGAAAAAGCCGCGGAGCTTGGCTTTACGATGTTCCTTTTCCCGGAAGAGCACGGCGGCGCCGGGCAAAACGACAAGATCATCCTGCTTATGCAAGAGGAGCTTGCGCAATTTAGCCCTTCTGTGGGCTTTGTCCTCAACTATCTCGTTAAGGCAATGGGCATCTTTAGCCTGGTTCCCGAGCTGGCAGCAAAATACGCAGAAGATCTTCAGAAGGGCCGCACGGTTGCCGCATTTGCAGTGGCTGACCCAATCGGCTCATTTAATTACTCGCAGCACCCGGTGTTTGCCCGCAAAGAGGGTGACGAGTGGGTCCTCAACGGCACGCGCCTCTTTGTTACGGCCACAGGAATCGCCAAGCTCATCTTGTCACATGGGCTTTGTGATGACGGTCAGTTCAGGTACTTTGCGGTTGAAGCGGGAGTGCCTGGCTTTGAAACCACAAAGATCGAGCAGAAGATTGGTCTGAATGGCATCAATAATGGCGTTTTGAGCTATCAAAACGTCCGCGTTCCCGACAGCAGTGTTCTTCCCTTCCCCTCTGTAAGCGATACGGTTTTGAGCGGCTACAACGGTTCATACCTGGAGGCAGCTGCTGTTGCTGTGGGCGGAGCACAGGGCGTCTTTGATAAAACGCTTGATTACATTAAAACTCGGGAGTCGCATGGTATCACCTTTGACAAGATGTCTTTCCATGCCGACCGCATGGGGCGCCTTGCTTCACGGATTGATGTATGCCGCTGCTATCTGCACCGCACCATCGAGGACTTTGTGAATCAAACAATCACCCCCGAGCAGGGCCACATTATCAAGGCAGAGAGCGTCAATATGTTCATTGACGTGGCAAAGGAATGTATTGAGTCCTGGGG
>Ga0123353_10008883_pt1 | contig 13783 bp, 5 predicted proteins | sample TergutLab28metaG_3_FD_92763 | JGI IMG/M metagenome (GOLD analysis project Ga0123353, IMG submission 92763) | Labiotermes labralis P3 segment gut microbial communities from Petit-Saut dam, French Guiana - Lab288 P3 | ecosystem: Host-associated > Arthropoda: Insects > Digestive system > Gut ... | reverse complement strand
TGTGTTGGGTCATTCCCTGGTATAAAGCAGCCGAGGCGTGGAGTTGATCACCCACCCGCTTCTAGTGCCGAGGTTAAAGAAAGAGTAAAACAGTGCCTGTACTTCCACACCTGAACCTTTGTGGCCTGTTCTAGGGTGAATTTTGTCCTTGTACCTTTTAACAGCAAGGTCTACAGACAATTCCACACATTTTTATCTGTTACGACCAGTGCTGGGCTATTGGTTATCATGATTAATGTTTACAACGGACGAAGACCGCCTCTTTCCAAATCCGTAATGTCTTTTTCCTAATGAAAATTTTCCAAATTAATTCAACAAAAATCCTTATATTCCAAATTGAAACATTACATGTATTCGACAAGGTAAAATAACAAATCCGACTAAAACCTACAAAAAAGAAAAAAGTTTTCATTTTGATATGAAGTCATTGTGTTGTTCGGCGTGTATCCAACACGTGTTTCAACACTTGGCATGCGCGTGTCAAAGTGTCTGTTAACCGCAGTTGGACATTCCAGCATTCTTACTGGTAACTACGTATTTACCAATCTGAACAGTTCTGTTTCATCTAAACCACATCTAATACACAAGCCAAATACGGTAATTTTGCAACAATCGCCAACGACCTGGATCCTCCACAGATCGTAAACCCGTTCACCTACAACAATAAACAGCATCATAACCCGGACAGCCACAATTCAAATTTTCACCTCTGTGACAACTTCTGAACTCATCAACCATGATATAAACTCTCATGCTGTATGTTTATTTATTTCTTATGCAGCTGCGTTGTAAGAGTGAGGGCTCGGGCCAGAACCACTCTAGGGAATCGTCCTGCAGGTCTTTCCAGTTTTTATGCGGAAAATTATAGAAACTTAACGATTACCACGTCACATAAAGTTTACTTGTTACACTCTAGAATTTATCAGCTTTTATATGCTAATTGCAAGTGAGTCAGAATCTCTGACACGAGGGTGTCACTAATATGGGCGTCTCTATCTCAGACATTCCTTGTTGCAGCCCGCAGGTTGCTCAGTCTTATTTCCTGTTGATCTGTGAAAGTGTTAACTAAAAGATGGCAGTTGTTTGCGAGGGGAGGAGGCATTGATCATTGAAACCAATTGGCTAAGAGGCTACTGAAGGAAAGTCAAAGCGATTTTTTTGTTACATTGTATTCTGGAATAAGTATTAAATCCCCGGAAAGGCGTCCTTCCTGAAAAGCTAATAGTTGGACAGCTAGTCAATAAATCCCTCGCATATTATGGCATTAAAAAATTCATTATCTTTTACGTGAGGTTCCACCGCTTGTCCTTATCCTGAGCCAGATCAATCCAGTACTTGCCAGGCCATCCTAGACCTTTGAAATTTGCTTTAAAATTATGCTTCCATCTACAAATAGATCTTCCAGTGGGTCATTTCTTCCAGATTTTACCACCAAAACTCTGCATCCCTCCCCCCAACTCCCCATGATCCTCAGCCCGCGACGATCCTACACTTTATATTTGCTCACCCTAGAAATATTTCATGAGAGGTAAAAATTATGAAGCACACTTATTATGCGGTTTTATGAAGCCTTCTGTTACTCCATCTTAGGTCGAAGTATCGTCCTGGTTTTCCTCTATTCGAACGCCTTGAGCCTACAGCCCTTTTCTATGTATCTGATGTAATTATGCAACACAGCTTATAGGAAGGAATGAAGTTATTCTCACAGCTTGCGAACAGCTGGATACTAGCATTTCCTCTTCTGCTTTCGTATGTCCAAAAAAAATTTTAAAACGTACCTGATTCATGTTACACGATTTTATGGCGTGCTTACTGTAAGACATGCTAACTTTTATCAAGACCCGGAAATAAATTAGTGACATGAAAAAGCAAAATATCCCTGTGTCTAAGCACAATGCTGTGCTGGAATATAGGGGGCTGTAGGTAAAGCTCCACATTTTCTTAAATTCGACGATAGAAAAGCTGCAGATTTTTCAGTTCCAGAGAAACAGCAAAACTGACCTGTTGGATAGCGAGTTTGGTGGCCCCCAGAAACATTACGGAGGCTATGAAGAGTCTGATACATCCCAGCTGCCTTCACAAACCGTCCAAACTTCCTCGACTGCACTATCGTTACAAAATTAAGCGACATATATTAAATCACGCAATTCTTCTTTATGTGAATCTCCATTATTAGAGTCAGTCTACATATTTTTACAAACACTTTCTTTCCAGTAACGTGTAAGCCCAATTCGTATTCTACCATACAATGCAGACCAACAAAATTAACTTCTGTTAAATTAAATTTAGTTTTTCTACATTACATTATTATATCGCAATACAAGACACGAATAACCTAAAATTTGTATTATACACCTAAAGTAAGGAAATAGGCTTCATTCCCCCACACAAAACCCAAAAAGTTTGTATTCTGACTCAGAGTATACACACCGTGCCAACATTACAAGGAGCAGGTAATTAATTATGTTTAGGAAAATACACACGGTTGTTTGGTAAACACGTAGATACAGCCTGTGAAATATTTGAGTTTTTCAAACGTTGCTGCTATTAGCACAATATCTTTAATTCTATGTTCTTAAAGTGAGCAATATGGAAAGGAAATGTGAATCACTGAAGATAATTGAACGTAAATTAAAATTTGGAATATTATTATGAAAATAAACACATACTACTACTACTACTACTACTACTACTACTACTACTACTACTACTGCTAAAAACAGTATAAACTAGCAAAGTACTGACAAAATTAATGTAAAATGACATTACATTTTGAATGAATGAATAACGTAAATATGCATAGACACACAAATACAGAGGTGACGAATAATTATTTGAATCAAACATGAAAAGCCAAACTAACACCACATCACATAAATGTACAGCCTTGCCGTTGCTAGCAGTGTGAAGCTAACAGCAGTACAGTAGCAGTACAAATGTGCTTATCGGTGAGGCTCAGCCCACTGCAATTAGTAGCACCCTACGTTAATTTGGGGCGGTAGGACTACCAAATGGTGTTTAAGGTGGCAATTTTAGCGCCAGGAAAGCGTCAGGTGCCACAGTACCTCGCAGTCTCTTGATGACGATGGCTCCAATCCAGTAGATTGCAGCCCCTCAAATGTTTATCCCTTCCTGTCACGCTATGCATCCCCAACGAAGTCATTACCCAATTACCTAGTTACAACCTGTGAGACGCTATCCACATGAAGCAGGTAGAAATTTGACTGTGGTGTCATACAAGAGCCTCGTGTGACAGAATTCAAATAAATTATCAGTTCCATTTAACAGTTAACAACCTAAATATAAATTAAGTCGCAACTAGAGTGGAATACAACGGGGATGACGAACCTTATGATTGTAAATTAAGTCGGGTTTAAAATTTTTAAATGTGACCTATGATACTGGCACTTCGGTCGATATAGAGACAAAAATACATCCGCTAAGACAGAAGAAAACTATTCGATTCCTAACAAAAAATAAAGAGAGAGAGATTTTTTTCGTCTCAAATCATCCAGACCACGCTATTGGGGGGGGGGGCCAACCTTCTGTTTGACGGGCAATGGGGCCTCCTGTCCCAGGGTTAAAACATCATCTCTGTCTAGTACTGAGATCAATAGTGTGTGGAACTCTACCTCCAATTTCTCCCAATTTTACACAGCACAATGTTTAACTCGTACCTGAAAATTTGCGTTACGATGGTCTGGTTACTGCAAAAAAAATCATCGTTAATTATGTGAAAGTAAAAATTTTTAAAAATATTTGCGTAGTGTGTCACTTGAGGTAAACTACGCCACTAACACCACTGGGGACAGTATTCTTCGAGGAGCTAACAGTTGGTCAGCTAGTCAAGAAATTCCCCGCAACTCATGGAAACTGAAATTTCATTACCATATTCACAGAACCACGTCCTAGGACCGCAACCTCAGCCACATGAAGCCAGTCCACACCCTCAAAACTTATTGTGCTTAGGTTTGTTTTAATAGTATCCTTAAAGCAAAGCCTGGGTTTTACAAGTAACATCTTTCTTTACGGTTTACCTACCAAAAAACCTGTACGTATTTCCTCTCTTAGGCTCCATGCCTGCCGCATGCCTCATCTATCATATCTTTCTTAATTGGATCACAAAAATTCAGAAGAAGAGTGAAAATCATACAGCTTTTAATAATTCACTTGTCTTTGGTCTTTTGTTATCTCTTTCATCTCAGGCGCAAATAAACAGATAAGGGCCCAAAGTGGAAAATGTGGCATCGTTAGCATGTCTGCTAGGCGGCAGGATAGTGCAATAAATTGCTAAAAACCGGTTACGTAAAGTTTAAGAGAAAACGCATCTGCTGGTATTTCAAATGGGGAATACACTGTGAAGACAGTCCAGATACCCGAACCGTTTTGGTCATAATTAAAAAGACACACACCCACGCACACACGCAAACACACACATTATATGCATGTAAAATATCTACTAATTACGCTATGAATAAATATTGTAAACAATTTTGCGACAAGCTACTATATTATCTTCATAACGCATCGCGACTAAGAATAATTACAGGAGTAATATCCGAGAGTTTAACCAGAGAGATGTTTACGTCAAGTCATGAGGGTAATTCAACTGAGTACTTAAAGGGCCTGACCCATTAAAGCTGTTATATATGTCAAACACGGTCTTGGGAAAGTCTAGTATTCCGATTCTTAATGGTTTTGCTGTAGCCCATGGGAGTGCCGATTCTAGTGGTTTGGTTATTGTCAAATATTAATTGGAAATCAAATTGAGACAATTTCGTGGAATCTTAATCTTTCGAACACATCTGGTTTCTATTTGGACCACCATGTTTCACACTGAAATACCCTACATTTTGCCCTTAGAGGGTTTTCATGTGTTTCTTATAGTACGAGTTCATTTCTTTGGAGATAATAAACCACATTTTTCTCTAATGGAGAAGGAGTGTATTTACTGCTCGGTTCGAACTGAATATTTAAATATAATTCAAGTTAAATTGTGGCTTAAAATAGTTAAGTTTTTTTCTTCAATTTTATTGCATATTTTCCACTACATTCTACAGCAATTCTACTCGCTGACTGTTCAATCTTTGTTCAGTTTTAGTCTCAATATCTAGCTTGTTTCGCAGTAGAGTTTTCAGAATATTTTCTATTATTCCATCAGGAAATATATGCTTTACATTTTAAAGTTCTTGTGTCGAGAGATATCTGCTTCGAATCTCAGACTGCTGCTTCTATTGGACTATTCTAGCCGGAGTTCGGCAGGTCCTTGAGATGAATATTGTTACTACAGCAGAGCAGCCCACAATCACTATTGTTGACGCTTTTTGTTTGAAAAAGGGTCGTTTAGTATTCTACTAACAAGTCAATAAATTAACTACTATTGAGTGAATTTAGGAAATACTTTAAATAAACACAATTTTCTAAGCTATTGCCTACTATGCTAATTCACGTGAAGGCCATGCAATCATACTGCCGGTTTGAACATCAACATCACGCAGTCTATCTCATGACAGAGCCACAGCCTATTACAAAGTGAGCTCATAGAGTGCAATCTGGTGCTTCCTCTTTAAATTTCCAGTATCATCTTGTTTCCTTAAGATCATTCAGTAGCTGCTTACATTTTCTTCCACGTCTCCCCATCACTTCTGTCTTTCCTTCGATAACGTGTTTTAGAAGGCAGTTTCTACGCAAGATATGACCAAGCCAATGGCGCATTCTTCGAATGTTCTTCTTTATGTGAATGATTATATGCACTGACAATTTATGTGCTTGCAATCTCAGTAAAATTCAGTGGGCGGACAGTCTGCATTGAATTTCCGGATTCCAGAGTAACGTGACCTCAGCCCATACTTCTTCGCACGTGCTTGTTCTTTGTCGGCAGAGCTGATTCTAAAGTCCAGTGCCATATTGCAACACAATGACATTGCCATGGTATGTTTTAGGCCATCTTACATACATTTCCCAACACTGTATGTGCATATGTACGGTATATAGAAATGTTCTTACACAGCGGTACGCGTTCTATTGGTTGGAGGTGATGGTCTGCCGAATAGGACTGCGTTTCTTTAAAATACAAGATTCCATTAAGAGTATTCAAGGGCGTTCGCAAAAATCCGAAACGCGACTATTAACGTCGTCATGTATGTCTCTCCAACCGACCGTCTGCCCTTATTGAACAACTCGTCTCCCACTGGAATAATGTTTCTGAAATTTGATATTGGACTAAAAATAAAAAGGTAAATCAGTCCCATTACAGGCCCGAGGTGCCCAGAGAGTTCCAGCAAGTTCAGGTTCCCAGAATACGTGACAATGGCCCAGGACGGTGGTAAGGTTGTCAGCCTTACACACCGGCCACCTTTACCCCCAGGAAATACTCCTGGTACTCATTTCTGTTAGAGGCTGAGTCGACCCCAGGACTATAGTGCGATTGAAAGTATTATGTCAATGAAAAATTCCAGTGACACCATCTGGAATCGAACCAGCGACCTTCCGATTTGTAACACAGCACCTTAACCGCTGTGTTACCGCGGTCCTCTGATATTGGAATATTTTGAGAAAATATGTTGAGGAAATTCAAGTTTCATTAAAATCTGACTAAAATAACGTGTACTTTACATGAAGACCTATGTACATTTTTTAATCATAATTGTATTTTGCCCAGTTATTCTTAGAATGAGAAATGTTTCAAATGAAATTTGTACATAAAATTACAAAGCACATTTTATGTTCAGTAACTTTTTTCCTTTTTCGTAAATCGTGCCTTTTATGGGATAATGAGGAAAATATTGTACAGCCGGACAGGCCACATATGACCATACAACGCATACGCTTTGAACGTTGGATAGCTAAGGCTACAAAACGCACACACACACACACACACACACACACACACACACACACACAGGTATGTAATACTTATTGCTATTCCACTGCAACAATTGTTGCAAAAACTCGCCTTAATGTTACATTACAGACACCGTACTTTGTCTGTCTTGTTTGGTTTTCGCAGCAGGTCACCTACTTCCTCAACGTGAAGCCGCCTCACTGGACAATTGTTTGCTGATCTTTCGAGATGGCGTAGTGGTCAGATGTTTAAAGGTCGAGAAATGTTCCCCAAAAATTAGTTTTTTTATAATGCCAGACGGGTGCTTCTTACTGAATCCAAAGGAATGGAAATTACTGGCGCTCACTCCATCAACCAGACTTCTGGTTGATAACGACGCTACTGCTGGGAGGTTAGGGACCAATCTCCCTAGGGTCCCGATCTAAATTCCAGTGATTTTCAACTTTTGAGGCCCCTTAAGAAGAATCCGGTCGGCAAGCGATTTGCAGCAGACGCAGACATGAAGCAAGCTCTTACTTCTTGGCAACAGTCACTGGGCAATGGTTGCTTATACGGAGGCATACAAGTCCTGACGCCACGAGTAGACAAATGTTTAAATGTCAGTGATGACTATGAGGACGTCTGATGTGTACCATCTGCTGCCCATGCTCCATGTCTGCATCGAAGTCAGAAAAAAGTTCTCGGCATCAAAGTGTTTCCACCTCATTTTCTGAAACTCCTTTGCATATTTGCTTCTTGTTACAGACTGATAGAACAGTTGGATTAAGCATTTTCTGATAAGCTCGACACCTTCCTTAAATAAATTTCTTAAGTTATTAAAAAAAAATAGGTGTCTTAAGGAAAAAGTTCAAATATATTTAAAGAAGAACCACTTGGCAGATCAAAAATTTAAATCTGTCTAAAGCATTTTTTTCTTTAAACTTACGGGGTAGAGTATTATTAATTTAGATATTTCAGAGCGGACGCATATAAACTGAGTGCAGACGTATTAAAATTAACAATTACTTTTACCTACAGGTGCCGGTTCTAGAAAATTCCTTGTGCTGGTTGTGTGCGGCCGCTCTTCAAAATAAAAGAAGCTAATGTAGGCACTAAAACACCCAAGACAAGCGGCCGCTTCGCGCCATGTCGCCTCACAAGAATATAAAATATCATGCGGACGGACGCACACTGACTGCAGAATGTCGCACGTTGCATCACTTTGTGTTAATCTCCTGAAGGATCTATAGCCTTATATAAATTGATTAATCCTTTGTGGTGAGACAATTCTAGGCGGAGGGGGGGGGGGAAGGACGGACGGACATAAGCACTGTGAATGTAGATTGTTACACTCTGAGTCAAAGAAATTCATTCCTTTTCTGGTAATCTTTACTGGAATCCGTAGATTTATATATCTCCATCTTTCCTGTAAGGAGATACAATTTAACTCTAAAACAGTCTCAGTCTGACATTAGATTGTCACACACAAAGCCCAAAGTAAGTCGTTCCATTCTTGAAAATCCCCAGAATATCGATGAAGCATTCCGGTTCCAGTCATAGGGCCATTATGACCATAACGCTGTCGAAATAATTTTTCAAATCCAATTCACATCTACTTTTCTAATTATTCACCACGTCGTCTTAACACGAATGCATGTACAAGAAGGCTCCTCACCGGTTTTTGTGTCTGAATTTCGAACCTCACAACACACGGACAGTCCGATAACAGATCCCAGGACAAAACGCCACCTGACAACGTACTTCACTCGCCCACCGCTAGTCCATAACTACGACCGTGTCACACAGTCTCACATCCCGGACATTTCCATACGTCGACGCCAAAAAGACATCGCACCAGCACCAAGCTCTTCACTCGACAACACAAGAAGTCACCTCCCATCACATAACACTCAAGATCTGGAAGAGCGCACCTACACCGTTATCTCGCCACAATAAGCGACACAGAGTGCCTCGATCAACCCACGGACACCTGGATGACATCGAACATCTACACTACAAGGACGCCACATCACCCAAAGGGTGAGTTCAAGCTCCCAACAAACCGAGGGCACACACCACCCATGTACGGCATAAGGCCAGCGGTACATCGTGAGGTCCCCTATCCACGACCATAACATTACGGCACATTCCTAAGGTACATAAACATCTATCACACACACACAACAACGATCCACTTGTTCACCACGATCATATGATTTTTACCTGTATTTTAACCAAATTTATAACATATATTTTATAACTAACGCACTGTAAACCACGCGATCCCGTAGGTAACTACTTCAGACGTACCTTGTATGATTCATATTGTATAAGCCTGAAGATGACCCCCAAGGGTTTGAAACATGTAGCTTTATTAATTGTACATAACTTAATTTCACATCATATTTTTGTGTAAGACGAACAATAAATAACATTATCAATATACATAAGTCTGTACATACGTTCGTCCGTCCGCATGGAACAACTCGGCTCCCACTAGAAGGATTTTCACGAAGTCTGATATTTGAGTTTTTTTTCGGAAACCTGTCGAGAAAAGTCAAAATTAATCAAAATCTGACAAAAATAAAGGGCATTTTACATGAAGACCGATATACATTTATGATAATATCTCCTTCAGTTCTTCTTCGAACAGGAAATATTTTTGTTAAAAAATGTAGAGAAATTCAATAAACGCATTTTATGTTCAGTAACTTTTTTTTTTCTTCTAAAATCATGTTCATGATAATGTGGAAAAATGTAGTATAAGCAGACTTGCCATAGATGACAATATAATACGGCACATGCGCGTTGCGTGCTGGATAATTACAGCTACAAACACACAATCAGAACCTGTAATACTTACTGAATTTCCAAGACCAAATTTTTACGCGTTAGCTTATCATCGTTACCCGTGCACAAAAAATCTTGTTCGTTTCACAAAAGAGCTGTTAATGCTGCTTAAAGAAAAGTGCCAATTGCGAAGACCTTGAAGATAAACCTGGCGGTAATCGGTATGGTGACTAGTCTATGCATTGGATAAGCCAGTGTTCGAATCCCTGCAAGGGAAAGAGATATTTTTTTCCCACAACATTCAGGCATTTTCTGACTCCCCTCAACGAATAATGTAATCTTTTTCTGGAGGTAAAGACGTCATAGCCTGAAGTTGGACACTCGTCTTCTACCAATATTACTCCTTTTCCTTCTATGCGTCTGCATGGCGTGAACAAGGAAAAGTTTTACATGTCGTAACAACTAAGCTGTAAATTGATACTAAAAATTAACTCAAATAACATAAAAGACGCCAAAGTAAAACTTAAAAAAATATTCGCATATTTAGGTTCAGGTCTTCATGGATGTTACGCTTCGTCGATCAGTGAGTGGTTACCGGTGTTGCGAAGAAGCACAGCGCCTTCTTCGCCAAGTGTTGAGCATTCATGGACACAGTGTGACATAGCCGAAGACCTGAATCATCAGCAGCACAGCCCCAAGGACCTCATGTCTCCTGAGAAACTATGTAACCTGTGAGTCCGGTGCAGACATACCTAGAATGTGGGACATATTCCTAAGGTGACTGTTGGTACCGTGTCATAGCTCAGGCACGCTGTCGACTTCTGCTGAACATGGAGATCCGTTTTAAATTCCAGCACTGCCCATGTGGGATTTATAGTGCACAGAGCGGCACTGAGACAGTTTCTTATACTACAAATTCGCTTGTTTCTCCATTATCATTACAATAAAGCTTTATTTCTGTTCTTCCGTCATGTGGAGGAAGGATAATGAGTGTGTCAGAGGGCGCTATAGCAAAGACATAGCCCCGCCCAAGACCAAGAATTTTAAAAAACATGGCTGCTAAATTTGCCCCCACAACTAACCCCCAGAGCTACTCCTGTGTCTTCCAAGCAGCGCCTTTCCTTCAGTTTTCCCCAACAATATATTGTACGCATCCGTTCTTCGTTCTCATGCGTTCCACATACCCTGCCCATCTCATCTTCACTGATTTGATGACTATAATAATATAATACGAGGTATAAAAATTATGAAGTTCCTCATTGTGTAATTTTTTCAGCCTTCCGTTACTTCTTTCCCTATGGTCCAAATACATTATTTTTCTGGAACAGCTATTTCTGTATATTTATATGAAAGGAAGGTTCACACTCCGATTTAAAACAGAATATCTGTCTACGGTTTGCAATAAAAATAATTTGAAATGCTAGTGACGGCTGCGCTCCTAAGATGGTTAGGGCACACCCAAGTGATGGCGCCAAAAGTTATGACAGCGGTGCTGATAATGAGGCTCAGCAGACAGGCGGTCGGACAACAAATAACTTGTAACAGAAATAAGTAGCACTTACATGTGGGAATTGTTTTAGGTACCCTTTATTTTAATGAGAGCTGCGGCTACAATGTTACGGGGAAGGCCCTTTGTGACCAAAGACGGCTGAATTACGAACCAAAATGGCGAGGTCTTATAAAACGTAAATATTCAGGATTATAATTATTGGAATCACCCACTTATATTGTATAATTTCACTCAGAAAAATTTAAACCAACTAAATTATTAAGATGGGCATTCGGTCAGATGTAGAGTGAAACAGCGCGTTGCAATATGAATAATGAGTGACAAGAACTGCGCTCTTCTGGGCTATTACGCGGCGAGTAGTGGTAATTCCTTACCGACCTTGAGGAACAACGTATGGTTCCCATCTTCATGGGTCAAAATTTTGACCCCCTAAAGATAGGACCGATAGGTTGTCCCAAAAAAAATCGGAAAAGAATTGTTACTACTCACTGCGTAATAGCCCAGAAGAACGCAGGTCTTATCTCCTTCGCGGCTCCAGCCTGAAATCACGCGATGAGTGTCAAATTCTTTCTGCGACGTACTTTTTTAAAACCCTTTTAAAGATTCTTTTCCATGAAAATAATTAGGAGACGTGCGATTATATGCTGAGTTTTCTGTAAAGCGGTAGAATACTAATTACTACCTCAGAGTACAACCAACAAGATGCGAATTTTCTCAATTTATTTATTTCTGCTACCTGCTGCTAGCCTGGAAGGCTAGCAGCAGGCAGCAGTATTGGTCTGACACTGTATGTACAGTTTTGAGCTCCTGATGGTGGGCGGAAAAACGGTCTGAAACATGTAAAGCGTCTTACAGAAATAAATAAATTGAGAAAATTCGCATCTTGTTGGTTGTACTCTGAGATTTTATTAGCGATGCACGGATCTATGAATGCTAAACTTATTACTTCTTTTCTTTTTCTACTTAGTACCGTTTCAAATGCATACAGTTGACTGACCAGTTCACGATAAGGTGGAATTCAGGTGGCAGTAACTTGTTTTGCGGCTGACAGTAATTTCGGTGTGTGTGTGTGTGTGTGTGTGAAGCAACTACAACTGTCATAAAAATAAATGTAACCCAACTCTGTATTATGTCTGTGGAGGTGGGGGATGTTAATGTACAAGCCTAAATATCGGGCTACGATCCTCTCACTATGGCTACCTTAACTATTACTACTAACTTGTGCTACAACAAGACCGAAACTAAATAAAGCTACATTTAAATGTCCAGTGCACACTGCGCAGTAAACCATCACCATTTCGGTCATGATAGTTAAATAATGGCTTCTCGTTCGGAGAGACGTACAAAACATTAAAACAAAAATTGTACGGGCAGAACGTAGTGTTAAATAAGCTAAATTTGACGGTCACAGAGTTTAACAGAAAATCCTGAAAACGCAGTTTGAGGAAGTTATGACGACTGTGAAGATTACGGCCTCCTGAAAAGTAACGCAGTGTGGTTTGGTAGGAAATACAGACTAATCTGGAGGGCCAGCTACCTCCTTGCTCGGGGTAGAGAGATCATTCTCCCAGCACTACCAGAAAACACTGCGTGGCGTCCCAGGGAACGGTAAGATTCGTATCCTTAAATATGATGGACTGAGGCGCAAAGACAAAGAGAGAATCAAATTGTTTAACAGCTGCTAATCACATTAAAATATGCGAGACTATACATTCTGAGGATTTATATTTTATATCCAATTGTAATGCCGATTCAACAGAACTGCACGCTGGATGATAATGATATTTCTTACGCATTCATTTACTTTACAATTAGAGTGCCTAAGTATGTCCAATACTTTCTTCTGCAATTCAACATCCTGCATATTCTTATAGAACACCAGACAGAAATCACAAGAGAAAACCTACCAAAAATATCACAAAAACCACTGGAAATAGCGAGAGAAAGCTTACATTCCCCAAATTTCGAGTTCCTGTCTAGGGCTGAAAAAGGACCATTTCGATAGATTGCAATAGCAGATGTTGCACGTTATCTGAAACACATTTGTGGCCATCTTCCAATTCGACTCTTCATGGCCTATGGAAGTAAAAAACGTTCTTTAAAATTAGCTGAGAAATACTTTTACGGGAAGATAAAGTCATCACCATGGCAAGAAACAGTCGTTTAGCATTACGTAATTTGCCAAATAATGGTAAGTTGATGACAACACTGAAGTGAGTTGGAAAATTGTAGTATCCTGGTTCACTTATAGACTTTAACACGTATAGGTTTTATTTTAGAAAGAAAATTTACGTTTTCCACTGTAAAATTTTAGTATGTTAATTCCATAAGGCCACTAAAACTTAGTTTTTATATAACTTGGTATTCTTTTTAAATTACATGTCACATTAGACTGTAAATTGTGACACTTGTCTTACATAATTCGATATTATTTGTGTGACTGTGAAATCTCAGCCTTATAGCTTAACTGCGTTTTTTGCCTATATAAAACTTTAAAAAAAAAAGGTAATGTGTTCCCGTTACAGGCCCGGTGTGGTCCAGAGGGGGGGTAGAGGTATAGCTCTACTCTTCCATGACCGCGGCACTAGAAGGGGGTGAGTGGTCAGCAGCACGCCCCGGCCGCACTTTACCCCCGGGAAAGACCCGGTACCCATTTTACT
>Ga0123353_10008880_pt1 | contig 13785 bp, 11 predicted proteins | sample TergutLab28metaG_3_FD_92763 | JGI IMG/M metagenome (GOLD analysis project Ga0123353, IMG submission 92763) | Labiotermes labralis P3 segment gut microbial communities from Petit-Saut dam, French Guiana - Lab288 P3 | ecosystem: Host-associated > Arthropoda: Insects > Digestive system > Gut ... | reverse complement strand
CCCGGCTTATCCCTTTGATATAGGCCATTTCCACGCACCTCGCACTGGTTTCTTCTGTTACTATTATACAACAAAACCAGCTTTTTTGCAAGGCTTTTCTATATGGTTTTCGGACAGTCTGCTAGGTATAGCGCAGTTAAGTAATACGCTAAAAATCCCCCCTTTTGGGGGAGTGTGCGTAGCACACAGGGGGGTAAAAACGATACAGCAAGTATATGCAAGAGCAGAAGCTTTTGAAAGGATGTGATTTCCCATGAAAAGCAGCGGCCGCGCGTTTTTGACGCGCATGGGCCTGCGCAGCGTCTACATCAACCGCACCATGTCCATCGCTTCGGTGCTGGTGCTGGTGTCCTGCCTGATGCTCGTCGGGCTGGTGACGCTACTGGCGGTGAACCTCGAGCTGGTATTCGAGCAGTTCAGCTCCCGCAACGTGGTGATGGTCTACACCGTGCCCGGGCTGGAGCAGGAGCAAGTCGACAGCCTGCAGCGTAAAATCGAGAGCCTGCCCACCGTCAGCGGCAGCGAATACATATCCAGCCAGGAGGCCTACCGGCGCGTCATTGCGCGCAACGAGAGCGACTTCAAGCTCCTGCAGGACGTGGATCCCGCCTTCATGCCCGACGGCTTCGAGGTCTTCCCCCTGAGCCAGTCGCAGCTGGAAAGCACCGTGGAGCAGCTGCAGCAGCTGGACCCCGCCGTCCACAGCGTGCGGCATTTCCAGGGCGTGGCGGCCCAGCTTTCGGCGCTGCAAAATGCCTTGACCATCCTCGGCGCGGCGGTGATCGGCATCCTGCTACTGGTTTCGGTGTTCATCATCTCCAGCACGGTGCAGACCACGATGTATTCCCGCCAGCAGGAGATCAAGGTGATGAAGAGCGTGGGCGCGGCCCCGGCCTTCATCCGCTGGCCCTTCCTTGTGGAGGGCGTGGTGCTGGGCCTGCTGGGTTCCGCCGCCGCGCTGCTGGTGGTGTTCCTGGTCTACCTCGGTATGGAGAGGGCCATGGAGCCCCTGATGGGCACGCTCCTGGGCGGCTTTCGGCTGGCGCCCTTCGCGGAGCAGCTGCGCTTGCTGCTGCCCGGGTTCTTCCTCGTGGGCATACTCACGGGCGGCGGGGGCAGCATGGTCACCATCACCCGGTACTTAAAGGAGAAGGTATATGAAAAATCTGAACTGGACGAGTAAAATCGCTTCGCTTCTACTCTGCGCGGTTTTGCTGCTGGCAAGCATATTCGTGCCGGCCTCGGCCGCGCCGCAGACAGAGGCGGAGATCGAGAAGGAGCTCGCGGCCATCGAGCAGCGCATCAAGGACCAGGAGCAAAAGATCGCCGATCTGAAAAACCAGAAGGCCAACCAGGAGCTGTTGCTGCCCGCGCTGGAACAGAAGATGACCGACGTGGAGGCCAAGACCGTCCTCATCGACGCCGAGATCTCCCGGTTGGGCGTCAGCATTTCCGGCATCAAGGCGCAGGTGGATTCCCTCAGCGCCGACATCGGGGCCTGCGAGGCGCGCATCGCGCAGATCGACGTACAGACCGCCGAGAAGGAGGCGGAGATCAAGGAGATGCAGCAGCAGTTGATGGAGCGCCTGCGCGAGCAATACATGAACGGCCCGGTATCGAACCTGCAGCTGTTGCTTTCCAGCCCGGACCTAACCACACTGATGACCGCCGCCGAGTATATCAACCGCAAGGCGGAGCACGACGCGCAGCTGCGCACACAGCTGGAAGAAGAGATGGCCCAGCTCAAACGGCTGCAGGAGCAGCAGCGCGAGCAGCAGGCGGTACTGGAGGCCAAGCGTGCCGACCTGCAAAAGCAGAGCGCCGACCTGGTGGCGCAGTCCCTCAGGCAGAGGGAGTCCAGGAAGGACCTGGAGGCCCAGCAGGACCAGATCTCCGACACGCAGAACGAGATTTTCAGCACGATCGAAAAGCTGCAGAGCCAATCGAAGGAGGCGCAGCGCATCATCGAGAAGGAGATGCGCGCCCAGGAGGAGTTCGAACGCAAGCTGGACGCCCTGCTGGCCCAGAAGCTCGCAACCGGGCTGATCTCCAAGGACGTGAGCAACAACGGCAAGATGCAGTGGCCCTTCCCGCACAAGGGCTGCTACGTCACCAGCTACTTCGGCGAGGTGAGCAGCATCCGCAACGGCCGTTCCCACACGGGTATCGACATCTCCATCTCCGATAAGTCGCACAGCTACAACATCGTCGCCGCCCTGGACGGCGTCGTCCTCGACCATGGCTTCCACAGCTCCATGGGCAACTACGTGGTCATCGTGCACGGCTACTACGCCCCCACGGGCAGGTATATCAAGACCACCTACATGCACATGAAGAGCGGCAGCTTCACCTCCGCGGTGGTGGATAACGCCAAAATCAATGCCGGGACCGCCATCGGCATCATGGGCAGCACCGGCAACAGCACGGGGCCGCACCTGCACTTCCAGGTCAACGAGTTCACCGATTCCTCCATGAAGAGCTCCAACCCGGTCAACCCGTTGGGCAGGTATGTGACCAACACGTACGCGAAGTGAAATGGATTTTCACGCAAAGGAGTGACCCTATGCCCGCCCAGCGCAATCTCGCTCTGGACCGCTTCCGTGGCCTGGCCATCATGCTCATGCTCATCGTCAACGGCCTGGATACCGTGCGCGGCATTCCCGCCATCGTGAAGCACGCGCCCGACGCCGGCTTCCACATAGCCGACGCGGTGGCCCCGCTGTTTATCTTCGCCATCGCGCTCACTTTCCGGCCCTCTTTCCTGCGGCGCGCGGCGGAGGATAAGGGTAAGACATACTTCCATTTTGTCAGCCGTTATTTGGCCATCGTCGGCCTTGGCACCGTCTTCAGCGCCCTGAGCACCGCGGCGGGGGAAGCCTCCGACTGGGGGGCGCTGCAATCCATCGGCGTGGCGGGGCTGATCACCCTGCTGGTGGTGAAGCTGCCCGCCTGGGCCCGCGCGCTGGTCTCCGTGGGCGTGCTCGGGGTATACCAGATTTTGAACCAGGGTCCCATCCGCGAGATGGTGTTCGGCTCGGACCACGGCGGATTCCTCGGCGCGGTCTCCTGGGCCGCGATGCTCATCCTCTGCACGGTGATAGCCGAGCTCTACGGCAAGGGCATGAAAGCTTTCCTGCCCGCGGCGGCGACGCTGGCAGGCATAGCGGCGGCCTCGGCGTTCATCGTGCCCATCTCAAAAAATCGCGTCTCGGCCTCGTACGTGCTGGTGTCCGTCGCGATGTGCTGCGCGGCCTACCTGTTGGTTGACCTGTTCACGAAGAAGCTGCCCGGCGTCAAGAAGGGCCTGGCGGCCTGGTGGGGCGAGAACCCCATGCTGTTCTATTGCATGCACCTGGTGCTGCTGGCCCTCACGCAGATGCCCTTCCTCATCATGGGCATCGAGGAGCGGGCGCTGTGGATCGGCCTGCTGGATACCGCGCTCATCTTTACAGCCATCAGCCTCACCGCGTGGCAGATGCACAAGAGAGGGAAGAGGGTATCGCTGTGAGGGAAATGATCGTCGTCCCCTATGACGCAAACTGGCCCGCCCTCTACGAGAAGGAGCGGGCCGTTCTCGTCGATGTCTTCGGCGGACTCATTATCGACATCCAGCATTTCGGCTCCACTGCCGTGCCAGGACTAAGCGCGAAGCCCATCATCGATGTGATGGTCGTCGTGACGCAAATCGAGCTGGTGGACGCCTATAGCGATGAGATGATCCGCAACGGTTACTCCCCGCGCGGGGAAAACGGCATCCCCGGGCGGCGGTATTTTGTGCGCCTGAAAGAGGAATCCACGCGGCGGGGTAATGGCGAGAACCACGCCGCCCACATCCACATATACGGCCCGGGAAACCCCCACACCGCCGATGAGTTGCTGTTCCGTGATTTTTTGCGCATGAACCGGGAGGCCTTCGAAAAATACGAGGCCGTGAAGCTGGAGGCCGCCGCGAGATACCGGTTCTTACCAAGGAAATATGTGGACGCGAAGTGTGATTGCGTGATGGAGATCATGGAGCGGGCAAGGAAAGCGGGGCTTAATAAAATGAAAGAACCCCCTTGACAATCCTCCCATTATTGGCTATAATGTAGGTGTTAAGGGGGGCTTGGCATTGCCGGAATGCGGTTTGCTCCCCTCCAGTTGAACATCATTGATGTTTCACTTCGAAGAACTAACCGCCCGCTGTTTGCTAGGCCGGGGGCGGTTAGTCTTTTGTATTGCTTGAGAAGATCGTAGCGCAGATAAGTAGGAACGCCATACTAACAGCAATAAGATCGGCTCCATGCACTTCACCTCCTTCCATAGAACCTGCTTCTACTTCCAGGAGGGACTAACTGCGCACCCAGGCAGGCCACAGCACCAATGAAATGTAACATATGTTCGCAGGAAAAGCAATCAAAATCTAAAATTTCACAATCAAAGATTGGATTGATGCTATTGACCCTCATCGCCGCTGTGGACAACCGCTGGGGCATAGGCCATCGCGGCGCCCCACTGCTGCGCATCCCTGCCGACCTGCGGCGCTTCAAGGCCCTCACCATGGGGCACGCGCTGCTCATGGGGCGTAAAACGTTTGATAGCCTGCCGGGAATTCTGCCCGGGCGGGCACATGTTGTGCTTAGCCGCGACCCGGATTTTTCACCGCCCGGCGTGGCTGTATTGCACGGCCTTGACCAGGCGAGGGAATTTTTACGCACGCGGAAGGTTTTCCTCATCGGCGGGGGAGAAATCTACGCCGCGCTGCTGGACGACTGTGCACTGGCTTTTATCACGAAGATAGACGCCGCTCCGCAAGCGGATACCTTCATGCCCGACCTGGACGCGCTGCCGGATTGGACCATGACATATGAAGGACCGTGTCAGGAGGCGGACGGGATAAGCTTTAAGTATTGCATATATGAGCATGTTTTATGACTCCCTCTGTCGCGTAGCGGGCGTAGTGCGACAGAGGGGGTAAAAGAAAAATCACAACTTGCATTTCTCCCCGAAACAGTATATAATAACTGATATGAATATGCCAGACATAACAACCTACGACGTGATCATCCTCGGCAGCGGGCTGGCGGGGCTCTATGCCGCGCTGTGCCTATCGAAAGAGAAAAATAAAAATCCCCCGTCCGTGCTGATGCTCAGCAAGCAGGCGCCGGATGTCTCCGGCAGTTCGCTGGCGCAGGGGGGTGTGGCCGCCGTGCTGGAGCTGGACGACAACGGGGCGGCAGACGACAGTTTTGCCCTGCACCGGGAGGACACCCTGATTGCGGGCAACTACATCAACGACGTGGAAGCCGTGGAGATCCTGGTGCGCGAGGGTCCCGAGGACGTGCGCCGGGTGATGGAACTGGGCGTGGAGTTCGACCGCACGCCCGGGGGGGATCTGGCGAAGACCCTGGAGGGCGGGCACAGCCGCCGGCGCATCGTGCACCGCGCCGACCAGACCGGCAAGGAGATGGTGGATAAACTCCTGCCCCGGGTGCGCGAGCTGCCCAATGTCACCCTGCTGGAGAGCGCCACGGCCTACGCTGCCGAAAAAACCGGTGGCATGTTTATTGTGGACGCATTGATTGACGAAACCCCCGCGCGCTTCGCCTGCCGGTATCTGCTGCTGGCCACGGGGGGGATAGGGCAGGTATACAGCCATACCACCAACCCGGCGGTGTGTACTGGCGACGGCATACGCCTGGCATACGAGCTGGGCGCGGAAGTAAAGAATCTGAGCTATGTGCAATTCCACCCCACGGCCTTCAATTCCCCCGGCGAGCAGGAGCAGTTCCTCATCAGCGAGGCCGTACGCGGCGAGGGGGCCGCCCTGCTCAATTGCCATGGGGAGCGCTTCATGCACCTCTACGACCCCCGGCTCGAGCTCGCGCCGCGGGACGTCGTCTCGAGGGCAATTTTGCAGGAGCAGAAGCGCACTGGCAGCGACAAATTCTTTCTGGACATCCGCCATAAAGAGCGCGGCTTTATCGAGAACCGCTTCCCCGGCATCTTTGCCGCCTGCAAGGCCCGGGGCGTCGACATGGCCGCCGAGCCCATCCCGGTCTACCCCTGCCAGCACTACCACATGGGCGGCGTGCACGTGGACCTCCACAGCCGCACGAGCGTCCCCGGGCTCTACGCCGCCGGGGAGTGTGCCCACACCGGCCTGCACGGCGGCAACCGCCTGGCCAGCAATTCCCTGCCTGAGGCGCTGGTGTTTGGAAGAAGGGCGGCGGCGGACATTTTAAATAATGCTGAATGCTTAATGCTGAATGCTGAATTTTCTGAACCGTCAGCACCTGCGCATCATTCTGCATTCTGTATTCTGCATTCTCATTTAGATTTGCGCAAGCAAATCCAGTCCGCCATGCAGGAGGCCTTCTTCGTCTTCCCGGACAGAGAGAAACTGCCGGCAGCGGCGCGGGGGATGCGGGCACTGTATGAAGAACTGAAGGGTGCGGCTGTCACGAAGGAGACGGCGGAACTGCGCTCGCTTGCGTGTGTTGCGATGCTGATATTGGAAGAATTGATGGAGAAGTAGCTGTGTTAGCACGAGCGACGCATCCATGTGCGATAAATGGCGCTGTAGGGGTGGCTTTCCAAGCCACCCGAACCATAGAGAGAGGAATAAGATTATGATCGAACTACCAGAAGCCCAAACCCTCGCCCGGCAATTGAACGAGGCCTATGCCGGAAAAACAGTCGTGAAGGTGGAGGCCCTGCATACCCCACACGGATTCGCTTTCTACAGAGGCGACCCCCAGGGCTACCCGGCGATGCTGGAGGGCCAGAAGGTTTCGCAGGCTATGGCCTTCGGCGGGCGGGTGGACCTGCGCTTTGAAAACGGGATATGGCTGTCCTTCAACGACGGCGTGAACATGCGGTGCCTCGCCCCGGGCGCGAAACGCCCCGCCAAGCACCAGTTCCTGATGGAATTCGATGACGGCTGTGTATTTGCCTGCACTGTGCAGATGTACGGCTTCTTCGGGCTATACACCGCCGAGGACGAACCCCTCGACGACTTCTACTACCGTGTGGCGGTGGAACTGCCCTCCCCCCTGAGCGATGTTTTCGACATGGCGTATTTCGATTCCCTGCGCACAGGGACGGAAAATAGCGAAAAGCTCTCCGCCAAGGCATTTTTGGCCACGCAGCAGCGCATACCGGGCCTGGGCAACGGCGTGCTCCAGGACATCCTCTGGCGCGCCGGGATTCACCCCAAGCGCAAGCTAAAGACCTTTTCGCAGGGGGAATGGGAAAACCTGTTTCGCTGTGTGAAGGATACCTTCGCCGAGATGACCGCCAGGGGCGGCCGCAGCACCGAGAAGGACCTCTACGGCCAGCCTGGGGGGTACCCCAGCGTGCTCACCGCCAAGACCCTCGCGCGCCCCTGCCCCGCCTGCTGCGGCGCCGTCACCCGCGTGGCCTACATGGGCGGGAATGTCTACTTTTGCGCGAATTGCCAACCGGAGGGATAAATATGCTGCACCAATATCTCATAGACGATGTGATTTTACGCGCGCTGAAAGAGGACGCGCACTATCTTGATCTCTCCTGCGAATACCTCTTCGAACCCTCTCAAATCGGCCGGGCGTACCTGCTGGCCAACGAGCCGGGCGTCATGTGCGGCGGGGAGATTTTTGTCCGCGTATTCACATTGCTGAATAATGCCATCGAAGCCAATGTGCTTGCGAAGGACGGCGAGGCCTTCGCAAAAGGCGATACCCTGCTGGAGATCGCCGGGCCGATCGCCGGGCTTTTGCAGGGGGAGCGCACGGCACTCAATCTGTTGCAGCACCTGTGCGGCGTAGCGACTATGGCGGCGCAGGTTGTCGCCGCCGTGGAGGGCACCGGCGCGGTTGTGTGCGACACCCGCAAGACCCTGCCCGGATTGCGCGCCCTGCAGAAATACGCCGTCACCTGCGGGGGCGGGAGAAATCATAGATTTAACCTCTCCGACGGCGTGATGCTGAAAGACAATCATATTGACGCCTGCGGATCGATTGATGAAGCTGTAAAACGTGTGCGAGGGAAGATCGGCCACATGGTAAAGATCGAAGTGGAGACCCGCGATCTCGATGAAGTCGCGCAGGCCCTTTCCGCCGGCGCGGATGTCATCATGCTCGACAATATGTCCATGGACGAGATGCGCGAGGCCGTGGCGTTCGTCCGCGCGCATGAAAAAGCCCCCGTGCTGCTGGAAGCGTCGGGAGATATTACGCTGGAGAATGCCCGTGAAATCGCTCTGGCCGGCGTGAATATTTTATCGCTGGGCGCGCTGACGCACTCGGTGAAGGCGGCGAATATATCGATGAGAATGCGATAGCTTATTTGTCGCTCCGCGATACTCTCTACTTTATCTCCCGCATCACCCTTGCCGCAATCTCGAACGCAACCGCCTGCCCGCTGCCCGCATTCTCCCCCACCACCACAATGGCGTAGGGCTTGTCGGGGTTCAGCGAAAAGCCCACGAACCAGGCGTGGGGCTGCTTGCCGTCCACCTCGGCGGTGCCGGTTTTTCCACACAGCTGCAGGTCGCCCGTCTTCCTGCCCGTGGGGTCGTAGGCGGCCGTCACGTCCGAACGCAGCATTACCCGCAACCGTGAGGCAATATCCGGGTCGATACGCATTGCGGTCCGCGCCCGGCCGGCGGGCATGGTGGTCCCATTCGGCGTGATCGTGCTCACCACCAGGCGCGGGGCGATGCCATGCCCACCATTGGCGATGGCTCCCATGAGAATCATCATCTGGCAAGGGTTGGCCAGGGTGGTGTGCTGCCCTACGCCCGTCCAGCCAAGCTCCAGAGAATCGCGTTTTGCGGCGGGGAACCGGCTGATGGCCAATGGAATCTTATCGCTGTGATACGTCTGGTTGAAGCCCATGGCTTCGGCCGTTTTTATTAATTTGCCCTCGCCCAGCTCCACGGCCAGCTGCGCGAACACGCTGTTGCACGAGACGTTCATCGCCTTCTCGAGGCCGAGGCTCCCGTGCTTTGCCCGGCAGGTGACATAGCCCTCCCCCGTGGCGTATCTTCCGGTGCAGGTGAACGCACGGTTGTCGATATCCGGCATGTTCTCCATGGCGCAGGCCGCTGTAATAATCTTAAATGTCGAGCCCGGGGTGAACAGCCCGTGGAGAAACCTGTTGAGATACACGGCGTCGTAGGCCGGGTTGGTGTCGATGTCCCGGGGCTTGTTCAGCGGGTCGTAGCTCGGCGCGGACACCATGCACAGCACCTCGCCGGTCTTGTAGTTGTAGACGCCCACTGCCCCCTTGCGGCCGTTCAGGGCCTGCCAGGCGGCGGCGCACAGCTTTGAATCGATGGTGAGCCGCACGTCGCTCCCCTTGCCGTAGCGCGCGACGTTATATATGCCGCTCAGTGCGCTGTAGCCGGTAAGGTCACTGCGGAACGCCGAATGCGCCCCCGTGGAGATGAAGCCCTGGGGATCCCCCACGGCATGGAGCGTGGCACGGCGCAGGGCCGCCCCGCCGGGCATATCCCGTTTTCCGTCTTTCGTCTGGGCGAGAATCGCGCCGTTCCTATCCAGCACCGAGCCCGCCCGGGCGATGGCCCCGCCGGTGTAGATATGGCCGTTGGCGCGATTGGTGGCCCACTTCGCCCCGTTCAAGACAAAACTGCCGGCCAGGATAGCCACCCCGGCGGCAAAGCCGAGGAGGATGGCCACCAGGGCCAGGGCGCGGCCAGTGATACGGCGCATGGGGTTCTCCTTTCCGATAAACTTCGTCACGGCAAACGCATTTACTTTTTTCTCCCCCTCACCGCCTGCGGGCGGAGCTCCCCCAAGGGGGAGCCATGGGTTTTAAATGCAGAGCCTGCTGGTTTTCGGTCGTTAGTCCCCAGGCTCCCCCTTGGGGGAGCTCCGCCCGCAGGCGGTGAGGGGGAGAAAAAGCTAGCAAAAAAGTAAATGCTTTTGCCCTGTAGACTTCGTCGTAATCAGTTGACTTTATATAGCCAAGAAAAAGAACTAACTGCCCCCCTGGCTTGCAAACAGTGGGCAGTTAGTTCTTCTCGTTAAAACCGAGGGAGATACCTGTTCCCGGCAGTGCCGAACGAACCAAGCACCCCCTGATACCCCCATTATAGCTAATAATGGCAAGGTTGTCAAGGGGGTGTCTGCTTATATATGCAGTTTATTTTTGTTCAGCTTCCCCCGAAAGCACCGAGTGCACCTCTGCGGCCGCGGCGCGGCGCTCGCGCAATTCCACGTACATGCGCTCGCGGTCCTTCTGGTTGATATTGTACAGCAGCTTGGGTATCAGGTCGATCAGGCTCATAAGCGTCGGGATTAGGGTTGCCATGGCGAATATGCCGATCTGTGTTTTCTCTGTTTGATTGAGATAATTCTCGCCTGTCTGGAAGCCCAGGAGCTTAACCACGGCGTCAGTCATGGTGTCGCCAAGCGTAACGGTGAGTTTTCTCGGCAACTGCCGCAGCACGCCGGTCATGGCCTCGCTGCGCACGCCGCTTTTCCACTCGCCGTAGTCGATGCACTCGTTGCGTATCTCGTTGGGGATCACCTTGTTGGGGCCATACATTGTCATGGCGATGGTGTTCTGTATCCCATAGGCAGCGATCATCGGCCACAAATCCATGAACATGTACGTAATGCCCTCGGCGCGCCGCTTCTGGTTTTTCACCTTGATCATGCCGAAAAAGTAGATGAGCAGATTCGTGGGCAGGTTGATGTAATCGCCCAGCAGCCAGATGGTCTTGGTTGAAAAGCGCTGGCGCAGCCAGCCGATGTAGGCAAAGCTGATGTAACTCACCGGCGAGCCGGGAATGCCGGAGATCAGGCCGAAGTTGGCGAAATTGAGGATGGACCTTATGTAGGTATCCTTCTGCCCCTTGATGGTGAAGCCATTGAGGATATCGGCAATCGTGAGCATGAGCAGCGGGCGGTTCTGGCGCAGCGCGTTGAAGGATTCCTTTACGGTGGGCGGTTTTTCTTTCAGCGCCTCCGCGCCGAACACGCGCTCCCTGCACACGATCACAAAATAAAGAGAGAACAGCCCCGCGATCAGCGTGGTCGACAATCCGAACCACAGGTACATCGAGCGCATGTTCAGGTTGATCTCAATGGCCGTTTTCACCTTGTTGCGGGAGATGATGTCCCGCACGATATCGAACAGCTGCTTGGGCAGGTCCGAACCAAACATATCGAGGAACTTGGCCGTCGTTATCATCGACAATCGCTCCTCGGGGTTCGGCGTAAGATTGACCATCAGGCCCGTGCGGGCGATGCCGGCGATGGTGCCGGTCAAATTGTTGAACAGGTTCATCGCGAACCACGCGACGATCTTCGTAGTGAACATGTTATCCGTGCCCCAGAAGAAGTAGGGCAGCAGATACACCAGCAGCGCCACCGGCAGGCCGTAGAGGGGGTAAAGCACCAGGTAGGGCCTAAACTTGCCGAAGCGCGTGCGGGTTTTCTCCACCCAGGCCGCCACGAACAGGTCATTCACCAGGTCCCATACCATCCCCACCGGGCGCAGCGCCGCCTGCACTCCCTTGTCTATGTTGAGAATCCGGTCGGTCCACTCCGCGTTCGGGTTGATGGGAATCTTCGTCGCCATATCAAAGAGCACATAGCCGGCGGATTCCGCCGTGCCGACATATTTGCGGCCCTTTGGCGCCTGCGCCGTTTTCTCCTTCTTCTTTGCCAAGCCACCACCTCTTTCCTCAGTATATCCACATCTTGCTCACTTGCTGCATATAATTATAGCAGATTTGACGGGAAATGCAAGGGGGATATTGAAATAATATAACTGCATAATGACAAACCCCTTGACAACTGCACATAGCCGGTGTATAATACAGTTGCAAGGGGTTGCCTGTTGCAGGCGGTTCCCCTCCACATGTAGCTAAGCCGCTCTACTTTTGGAAGAGGAGGAGCGGCTTAGTGCTTTTTGCCGTCACACAGCTTCAACACCAATGTAGCGAACGCAATGAGCATCAGCGTAAGACTAATGTAGTCTTGCAGCGTTATATTCTCCATTACGCTACCCCCCTTTCTATTAGGACTACGTCCTTGGAGGGTATCGGGCGGCCGGGTTTCCCCGCCGGCGGCCGCCCTGCTTTGAACCGCCAACGCATTTCGAGATGCAAGCACCTCTATGCAACACGGACAGTATAGCACACGATTCCTGGAAATTCAACCTTTATCTGTAAATTTTACATCCCCCAAATCCCCTTGGCGTACTCCATCACAGCCCTGTCAGCCGCGAAGCGCCCCGCCCCGCTGATATTCATAAGGCTCATTTTATTCCACTGTTGCGCATCTTGATAGAGCTCGGCGGCGGTTTGCTGGGCAAAGCGATAATCAGCAAAGTCAGCAAGAACCATATAGGGGTCCCAGTGGATGGTGTTCCAGATCTCCCGGAACTCCTTGCCGGCCACGCCGTGGTTGATGTAGTCTATCACCCGGCGAATTTTGGCGTTGTTCTGGTAGTACTCCATGGGTACGTAGCCCGGGCGCAGGCGCTTGACCTCCTCGGCGCGCAGACCGAACAGGAGGATGTTGTCGTCGCCCACGGCGTCGCATATTTCTACATTTGCGCCATCCAATGTGCCCAGCGTAATCGCCCCGCCCAGCATGAGCTTCATGTTGCCGGTGCCGCTGGCCTCGGTGCTGGCAAGGCTGATCTGCTCGCTGATCTCCGCCGCGGGGACGAGTTGCTCTGCCATGGTAACGCTGTAGTTCTCGAGAAAATGGACGCTCAAACGCCCGCGCACATCGGGGTCGTTATTGATTAATTCGCCCAGGGCAGAAATAAAACGAATAATTTGCTTAGCGATGAAGTAGCCCGGGGCTGCCTTGGCCGCGAACAGCCAGGTGTGGGGCTGCACGAAACGCGCCGGGTCCTCCTTGAGGGCAAGATATTCCGCCAGAATCGAAAAGGCGTTCAGGTGCTGGCGCTTGTATTCGTGCAGGCGCTTGATCTGCACATCGAAGATGCTCTCCGGATTTATGACGATATTGCCTTGCTTTTTCAGGCGATCGGCTAAATCTTTCTTGTTTGCCAGCTTGATCTGCCCCAGGGCGTCCAGCACTTGTGTATTATCAATATGCTCACGCAGCTTTAGAAGCTCGTCGCCGTCATAGATAAAGCCGTCGCCGATGAGCTCTTTCAATAATGCAGTCAATCGCGGGTTGGCCTGGCACAGCCACCTGCGATGGGCGATTCCGTTGGTGACATTGCCGAATTTCCCCGGGAAAACCGACACGAAGTCCGCGAAGAGCTCTTTCCGGATCAATTCGCTGTGCAGCGCCGACACCCCGTTGACGCTGTGGCAGGCAACGCAGCAGAGGTTCGCCATATAAATTTTGCCCTCAAAAATAATGGCCGTGCTGCTGGTTTTTGCTTCAAATCTATTGTCGATTTCTTTGATAATCTGGTATATGCGGGGCAGCAGGCGGGCCACCAGGTCCTCGGGCCACTTCTCAAGGGCCTCGGGCATCATGGTATGATTTGTGTAGGCGAACACGCGCGCGCAAATATCCCAGGCCTGCTCCCAGCTGTAGCCGCACTCGTCCAGCAGCAGGCGCATGAGCTCCGGAATGGCCATCGTCGGGTGGGTATCGTTGATATGAATCGCCGCGTAATCCGGCAGGGAGTCGGCATTTCTATGCTCGCGCAGATGCCTGTGGACAATTTCCTGAATTGACGCCGACACGAGAAAATACTGCTGGCGCAGGCGCAGGGCCTTGCCCTCGGGGTGGTCGTCGGTGGGGTAGAGGCCCTTGGAGATCATCTCGGCCATGGCGTTCTCCTCCACCGAGGCGAGAT
>Ga0123353_10008878_pt1 | contig 13786 bp, 18 predicted proteins | sample TergutLab28metaG_3_FD_92763 | JGI IMG/M metagenome (GOLD analysis project Ga0123353, IMG submission 92763) | Labiotermes labralis P3 segment gut microbial communities from Petit-Saut dam, French Guiana - Lab288 P3 | ecosystem: Host-associated > Arthropoda: Insects > Digestive system > Gut ... | reverse complement strand
AGATTATCGAGAAGCGCGCCAGCAAGTAAATCCAGCACCAAGCGAACCGTATTTGACATACGGAGAGCGCGGCGCGGAGATTTCAACACCGCGGTTCGCCAAAGCTGCGAGGGCTACCTTGCTCGGAAATGGACGAAGACGGCCGAATCTATCGGTATCTCCATCGTCGAAAACTCGCCCGCTCGCGTCCCATAATTAAACTGCGACACCCGCACCCAACCATCATTCAGAATCGCCCGCACAATCATCACATGCCCGAAGCGCGAATTCGGATCGCGCCAACCCCAAATCGCCGCCGAACCGACCGCCGGCGTATTGTTCGACACCGCCCCCATCAATTCCGGCGCTGTGTCCGGCCACTGCTTCGCATTACCACGCCCCGCAAATGGCGTTACATGCCGCCCAAACTCATTAAATAGCACCATCGCCGCATAACTCGTGCACTGACGGTTAAACATACCCCAGTTATCTACTCCCACTGCTGTTGACATACCATAGTTACAGCCCCAGCGCCCCCACAGTCCCGACGCGCTATTCGGATAACCCGACCCCGAGCCGGCGCAACCCAGTAGCCCCGAGAAGTTGCGAACCGCCCGCTGCCCCGGCTGACGATTAATGAGGTTACCACCGCCTTGCGTCTCTGCCCAAAGTCGCATTCGTTCCGCGTTCAACTCGTTCAGTTCGACCTGCGCCGCATTACGCATATTCTGATAACCTTGCTCTGTTCCTCGCGTCACCGCCAAAAGATGCTGCTGTTGCGCCCGCGTCGCCCTTAAACTGCTCCGTTGGTTCGTCTGCTGTGCCAAAATCGCCTCAACGCCTGCCTTGTCTTCGTCTAGTTGCGCCATCAGCATGCGTAGCTCCTGCATCGACATCCGCAAATTGCTCGACACCACCGACATCGCCATCTCTCTATCGATGAATTCGGAAATATCACGCGACGACAACGCCCGCATTAGCGGCGACATCTCACGCGACAAGTGCATATCAACAATCACCTCACCCAAGCGACTCTGCAAATCTTCGATTCGTTGCTCGGTATTCTCGATCTGATCCTCCAGCTGCGCCACCTGCAATTCCGACAAGTTTATCTCGGCTTGCAATGCTGCCTCTTGAGCGCGCAGAATACCAATCTGCACTGCTAGACTGTCAGCTTGCTCTCGATAACTATTAATCTGCTGTTGGAACTGGCGAATCTGCGAGTTGAGAGCCGCAATCTCGCGGTCCAAGTCCGAAATCGTCCGCGCATTCCCCACCGGCACCGTCACAATCTGCACCGCTATCACAAAGGCAATCGCGCACGCCACAAAAGCCGCCATGCCACGGAAAAAGCCGTTCTCCAGTAGTGTAGGCTCGCGCTCTTCGTCTGCGTCGTTCGCAGTTTGGTTCGCTTCATTTACAGTTATGCTCATGCTTTCATTGTATCAACAAAACTACCCCCTTGTCAACACCATCGAAAACCTGTATAATTCAATCATGACCAAGAAGCAGCAAAATGAAGCCGACACCCAGCTTACCGAGCTAACCGCTGACCTCCAGCGCCTCCGCGCCGACTTCGAAAACTACCGCAAGAACATCGACCGCGAAAAAGCCCTCCTCATGGACGCCACCGCTCGTCGCACCATCATTAACTTCCTCCCCGCCCTCGACGATATCGAGCGCGCCACCGCTCACGTCCCCGCCGAGCTTGCCGATGATCCTTGGGTCGAAGGCATTGTGAGTCTCAACAAGCGACTCGACACCACCCTCGACTCTATCGGCGTTACCAAGATTACTGCCACCGCCAGCACCAAGTTCGACCCCAACCTTCACGAAGCGGTTACTAGTGGCGAACAAGGCGAAAAAATCACCGCCGAGCTTCGCACCGGCTACCTCCTAAACGGCGAAGTCATCCGCCCCAGTATGGTCAACGTTGACTAATCACCCCTCTATGCTATAATATATAGGTCCTAGTGGAAGTGTGTCCGAGCGGTTTAAGGAGCACGCTTGGAAAGCGTGTAAGGGGCAACTCTTCGGAGGTTCAAATCCTCTCACTTCCGCCAAAAATACCCGGAGTTGGTGTCCTTTCTGGGTATTTTTTTGTCGCCATGACCCCTTGCGCGAGGAGGCTGAATATGCTATAATCATCAAATGGGGCAACAAAAAATCCGCAACATCGCGATTATCGCGCATGTCGACCATGGCAAAACGACCTTGGTGGACGGGTTGCTCAAGCAAAGCAAAACCTTTCGCGACAACCAAGCCGAAATGTCGCAAACCCTCATCATGGACAGTCTCGACCAAGAGGCCGAACGCGGCATCACCATCACCGCTAAACAAACCGCGGTCTTTTATAATGACTACAAAATCAACATCATCGACACCCCCGGCCACGCCGACTTTTCCGGCGAAGTCGAGCGCACCCTCAACATGGCGGATGGCGTTTTACTCGTCGTCGACGCCGGAGAAGGCCCGATGCCGCAAACCAAGTTTGTTCTATCGAAAGCCCTTGGTCTCGGCTTAAAGCCCATCGTCGTTATCAATAAAATCGACAAGCCCGCCGAGCGCATCAACGAAGTCATTGACGAAGTTTCCGACCTCTTCCTCGAACTCGCAACTGACGATGCACAGCTCGAATACCCGATTTACTTTGCTATCGCTCGCGACGGTAAAGCATGGGCCGAAAAACCCGCCTCTCCCGACCAGCCCGCCGACTTTAGCCCTCTCTTCGATGCCATTATCACCCAAATCCCCGCTCCCCAAATCGACCCCGAGGCCGAAAAAGGCGCCCAGCTCCTCGTTACCGCCCTCGGCTACGACCAATATATCGGCAAACTCGTCATTGGCAAGCTAGGTCGTGGCAAACTAAAAGCCGGCGAGGGCGTCAAAATCATCAACTCTGCCGACACCAAGTCGGGCAAAATCGACAAAATCTTCGGCTATCGTGGTCTCACCCGCGAGGAAATACCCGAAGTCTCTGCCGGTGACATCGTAGCGATTTCCGGTATCACGGACGTTCAAATCGGCGACACTATCGCTACCGGCGACGCTGATGCCCTCCCCACCCTCGAACTCGAAGCGCCGACTATGAGTATCTATATCGGGCCTAATACCTCCCCGCTCAAAGGCAAAGAGGGCGATTATACCACCAGCCGTCAAATTGCCGACCGACTCCACCAAGAACTTGAAACCAACATCGCCCTTAAGCTCGCGGCCGACGGTCTCGGCTTCAAGGTTTCCGGTCGTGGCGAACTGCACTTAAGCGTCCTCATCGAAGCCATGCGACGCGACGGTTTCGAACTCGAAGTCGGCCGCCCGCAAGTCGTTTACCGCGAAATCGACAGCGTTATTAGCGAACCGGTCGAAGATATCAGTATCGAAGTCAGTCCCGAATTCGTCGGCGTTACGAGCCAAGAAATGGGGCTACGCCGTGCCGTCCTCCAAAACCAAGAGACCACCGGCACCGGCAACCAACGCTTCTCCTACCTCATCACCACTGCCGCCCTCATCGGACTGCGTGGCGTCCTCCTCACCGCTACCAAAGGCACGGTGATTATGAGTTCGATACCCTACGGCTACCAACCAAAGACCACCTGCTTCAACCAGAAGCGTAACGGCGCTCTCATCGCTTTTGAGGCTGGCGAATCTACTGCCTACGCCCTATCGCTCGCCGAAGCTCGTGGCGAACTGTTTATCGGCGCCGGCACCACCGTTTACGCAGGCATGATTGTTGGCCTCAATAACAAGCAAGAAGACCTCGATATCAATGTTTGCAAAGGCAAGCAGCTCACCAATATGCGTAGCAAAACCAGCGATGGCACGATTCAACTTACTCCACATACCCAATTTAGCCTTGAGCAATCCCTCGATTTTCTAAACCCCGACGAACTACTTGAAGTTACACCACAAAATCTCCGTCTCCGCAAGCGCCACCTCGACCCTAACGACCGCAAACGCGCCGCTAAAGCCCTAACTGTGCTATAATAAGTTAACTAAAAGGATTACAATTATGAAAAAATACGAGGATTTATCGGGCTTCTTGAGTCTAAAACCAAATCAGCAGGCGGAATTTGACCGCATCAAGGCTTTAATCCAACGCGCTCACCTCGCCGGCGGCTTCAAGCCCTACGACGCACCATTGATGTTCCGCGAAGACGCTTTGCTTGCCAAATCCGGTGGCGAAACCAACAAGCAAGTTTATCGACTCGAAAAAGGCGACACCAAGCTCGCCATTCGCTTCGATTTAACCGTGCCGCTCGCCCTCTTTGTCGCGAATAACGAACGCGAACTGGCGTTTCCCCTCAAGGTTTCCCAAATCAACAAAGTCTACCGCGGCGAAAAAACCCAAAAAGGTCGCCTGCGTGAGTTCTACCAATGCGACGCCGACGTCATCGCACGTGGCACCCTGCCGCTCGAATACGATGCCGAATGCATCGCCCTCGTCGACACCATCTATAGCGAGCTCTTCGCCGCCAAAGCTGATTTCGTAATTCGGGTCGCTAACCGCAAGCTCCTCTCCGGCTTCCTCGAGAGTCTTGGACTCGGCGAAAATGCCCTCGCCGTCCGTGACATCATCGACGACGTCGAGAAAGTCTCGACCGCCGACTTCGCCCAAAAACTCGCCAAATGCGGCGTCAATAAACAACAATTCGACCAACTTTCCGACTTTATTGCAACTAAAGGCGAAATGCAAACCGTCTTCGCTAAACTCGAGCAACTAAATATCCAAACCGCGGACTTCGTAACCGGCTTCAACGAACTCAAAGTCGTCATGCAAAATCTCGCCTTGCGCAACACCAAAAACGTCATCGTTGACCTCGCCATCGTCCGCGGGCTCGACTACTACACCGGCACGGTTTTTGAGACTAACATTGTCGGCTACGAAAGCTATGGCAGTATCATGAGTGGCGGTCGCTACGATAATCTCGTCGCTAACTATTCCGACCAACAATTCGAGGGGGTCGGCGCCAGCATCGGGCTATCACGGCTCTACGAAATACTGGTCGAAACCGGACTCGTCGAAATCTCCCCTAGCGGTGTCGATATTCTCTTCATCCCGCTTGACGCAAGCGCCTATGAGTTTTGTTTGACCGAAAGCCGACAAGCCCAAATGGCCGGCCGCACCACCGATATTCTCTACTCCGACCGCTCCCTCTCCAAAAAGCTCGAATACGCCGCCAAGTCCGGTGCCAGCCATGCCGCAATCATCGGTGAAGCCGAAGTCAAAAATGGCAAATACGAAACCAAAACCATCATCTAGTTCTTTAGTCGGCTCTCGCGGCTGATTTTCGCTATCACCATAAGCGTCATCAAAAGTCAAGCTATTCCTACCCCTGTTTATCTCTTGACCGAACCGCCGACCTATGCTATACTACCTCTACCATGTCGACTGCTAAATTCATTACTTCACTCAACAACTTCGGAGGCGCCACCGACAACGCCGTTCGCTGCATTTTCCATCGTGCCCTCCGCCTCCGCACCCTCTTCCCCACTCTCAAGTATGACGAAGAAAGCGCTTTATTGCTCGCCATCATGTGGAAGAATGACACCCCCGCCCACCGGTTTCTCGCCGCTCGCAAAGTCACCCTTAAATCCCTCGCGCACGTCCTATCGGTTACGCCTTGCGAATTAAGCGGGGCGCCCGAACCGAACCCCACCATGCCCACCGGCTACGTCCGCCTACTCAAAGAATGTATCGGAGATTACGAAGACATACCGCTCACCTCCGAAATGCTTTTATCCTACCTGCTCTCCTGTCGTCGTTCGCAAGACATCTTCAAGCGCCTTCACGTCAATCCCTTCCAGCTCGAACACGAACTGGAAAAACGCTTCGAGATCGAGCTGCCCGCGCGTATCCGCAGTACTGCCGACAACTCCGGCTCTTCCACGACACCACCTTTTCTGGCACCCTTTTTGATTGAATTTCACGGCACTCCGGGCGAAGCCGGGCAAGCTGCGCCTCGCGGCACCGACACCTCCAATTATCTCGTCAACCTCGTCGATTTAGCCAAAAAAGGCAAGTTCGCCCCCCTCATCTCTCGCGACAACGAAATCGACCGTCTCATCACTATTCTCGCCCGTCGCGCCAAGAATAATCCGCTCCTGCTAGGTGAAGCCGGAGTTGGTAAAACCGCCATCGTCGAAGGTCTGGCTTGTCGCATCGCCGACAAAACCGCCCCCGCTTTTTTCCAAGACAAGGTTATTTATCAAGTTGACATGACTGCTATGCTCGCCGGCGCTTCCTATCGTGGGCAATTCGAAAAGCGCCTCCAAGATGTCATCCGCAAACTCGAAAACGACCCCCGTGCCATCGCTTTTATTGACGAGCTCCATACTATCGTTGGAGCTGGTGATAGCGAAACCGCGACTGATGCCGCTAATATCCTAAAGCCGGCTCTCGCCCGCGGCAATCTATCGGTGATTGGCGCCACCACTCATGCCGAGTTTAACCGCACCATCGCTCGCGACAAAGCCTTGCTTCGTCGCTTCCAGACCATCTATGTTGCCGAGCCTGACGCCGCTGCCACCCTCGCTATCTTACGCGGGGTCGCCCGCGTCTATGTTGACTTTCATAAGGTCCAAGTTGCCGACGCTTTACTCGTGCGCATTGTCGAACTCGCCGAAACCCACATTTTCGAGGGTCGCTTTCCCGACAAAGCCCTCGACCTCCTTGACGAAGCCGCTGCCCGCGCCAAAATGAACGAAGACCGCAGTAATTTAGCCCAGCAAGTCACCAAATACGACCACGAAATCAAAGAATGGCAAGTTAAAGCCAACACCATCACCGCCCACACCTCCCCCGAACATCAAGCTAGCGCCAAGGCCAACGCCTCGCGCCTGCGCCAAGCCAAATCGCGCCTCGAAAAAAAGCTTGAAATCCTTTATCCCCTCACCGAAGAACACGTCCTCCAAGCCTTGAGCGCCCGCACCAAAGTCCCGCTCGAAAAACTTGGGCGGAGCGACCGCGTCGCTCTTACCCAGCTTGAAGCCCGCCTCGGCCGACAACTCATCGGTCAATCCCACGTCGTTTCCGCCGTCGCTGAAGTCATCCGTCGCGCCAAATCGGGGCTTTCCAACCCCAAGCGTCCGCTCGGTAGTTTTATTTTTACCGGTCCAACCGGTGTCGGCAAAACCGAGCTCGCCTATGTCCTCGCCCGTGAAATCTTTGGTGGCGAACAGCACCTCATTCGCTTCGATATGAGTGAGTTTAGCGAAAGTGCCAGCTCTGCCAAACTCCTCGGCTCGCCGGCTGGCTACATCGGTTATCAAGACGAAACCGGCTTCGACCGCGTCCGTCAGAACCCTCATAGCGTAGTTCTGTTCGACGAAATCGAAAAGGCGCATACTAGCGTTTGGAATATCTTTCTCCAAATCCTCGAAGACGGCGTCGTCCAAACCGCGCGGGGCGAACCGGTCAGTTTTCATAACACCATCATTATTATGACTTCGAATCTCGGTGGCAAGGCTTCGTCGGGCGCGCCAATTGGTTTCGCTACCACCTCGACTACCAACCATAGTCACGGCAAGTCATCCGCTCCCGCCAACCTACTTTCCAAGAAAATCCGCCCCGAGCTCTTAAGTCGTTTTGACAAAATCCTCGAGTTTAAGTCTCTTACTCGTGCCGACGCCACCCGGATTTTCGACCTCTTCTTCGCCGAACTGGTAGCTCGTCTCAAGTCTCAAAATATCAAGCTCACCCTCACACCCGAAGCCCGCGAACGCCTTATTAACCTCGGCTTCTCCAACCAATACGGTGCTCGTGAAATGCGCCGCGTCATCGAACGCGAACTCGAAGCTCCCCTCGCCCATTTTCTGCTCGAACAAGCCGGCACCACTCCGCGTATCAATATAGCGCTAATGGGCGACAAAGTAGTCTGTAAATAGCCAAGGCTACAATTCTCAATAATATGTTATTCGCTGGCTGGTTGCGCTTTTTCGCGCATTGGCACACCGGTTTTAGTAAACTTACCACCTGCTTTTTCGATTGCCAGAGTCGCAGTCTTGGTCGCAAACTGTGTCTTCACTTCGACCTTGCCTTTTAGCTCACCACGAAAAACAATCTTTACTCGCACAAACGGACTCGAAATCAACCCTGCTTCGAACAGTGCAAAATTATCTACTTTACTCATGCCATTTAGCTGGTCGAGATAAACCACTTCCGCCTTCTTCTGTAAACTCTTAAAACCTTTCAGCTTCGGCACCGCCTGCATTAGCGGACGCTGGCCACCCATAAAGGTAGCTGGCATTTTACGATGACCGGTCCGTGATTTCTGACCCTTGGTGCCACGACCTGCGGTCTTGCCTTGACCCGCCGAGATACCGCGACCCACTCGCTTGCGGCTTGGGCGCTTACTAACTTCTAATTCGTGATATTTCATTTCGTCCCCTCCGTCTTTTTAGCCTTCTCTGACTTTTCTGACTGCTCCGACTTACCCTTTCGGGTTGTCCATTTCGACTTTGGCTGTAAACTCTGGAGACCTTTGACGGTCGCATAAGCAATGTTCACTTTATTGGTGCTGCCAAGCGATTTCGAACTCACGTTCTTAATCCCCGTCAAGCCCAAAATCGTCCGCACCACACCGCCCGCCACGATACCGAAACCTTCCGGCGCCGGCTTTATCAGCACCACCGCACCGGTTTCTTTCGCCATCACTTCATGCGGAATCGTTGTGTTCTCTAGGTTAATCGTAATCAAATTCTTCTTCGCGCGGTTAGTCGCCTTGTTGACAGCTGCTGTCACATCTTGACCTTTAGCCACACCAACACCCACTCGATTCTTGCCATCACCAATCGCCACCAGCGCCTTAAAGCGGAAACGTCGCCCGCCCTTCACCACTCGCGCCACGCGGTCGATTGAAACTGTTACTTCCTCAAACTCTTTTGGAGCTTGCGGCTCATCGCGACGACCTCGCCCTCGGCGTCGGTCATTGCCTCGCTCACCACCACGTCCACTGCGAAAAGCGCGAGTCGTGCCTTGCTCATTCACTACTGTAAACTCTTGCCCGTCTGCGGTCTTTGGGGCTACTGCTTGTTCGTTATTTTCGTCTGCCATTTAGAACTCCAATCCTTCCTTGCGTGCTGCATTCGCCAGTGCCGACAGCCTACCCGCATATTTTCGGCTACCGCGATCCAAAACCACTTGTTTAACTCCGGCTTTCACCGCTTTTTTAGCGATATCAACACCCACCAACGCCGCTTTCTCCGTCTTGTTACCGGTCATCTTCTGCCCCACTGTCGTTGCCGCGACTAGTGTAACCCGCTTCTCGTCATCAATTACTTGTGCTTCAATATGGAGGTTGCTGATACGGACCACCAGTCGTGGTCGTGCGCTCGTGCCAACAACTTTTGCTCGCACTCGCTTGGCGCGGAGTCCCGCTCGCTTCCTCTTATGTTCTAATTCGCTCATTTCTTACCTGCCTTTCCAGCCTTCCTCAAAACCCGCTCATCAATATACTTGATACCCTTACCCTTATACGGCTCTGGCTTACGTAATGCCCGAATTTCCGCCGCGACCTGTCCGACCGCTTGCTTACTGATACTCTTAACCGTAATTTCCATCTTATTTGTCTCGAGCTGCACACCCTCCGGCGCAGTATATTTAACCGGATGAGAATAACCGAGCGACATTTCAATCGCCTGCCCGCCGCCACTCAAGCGGAAACCCACACCATTAATCTCCAATTTCTTCTCGAAGCCTTTTGACACACCAACCACCGCATTATTCAAGAGTGAGCGTTGCAAGCCATGCTTGGCACGCGCCTCCGCTTCATCATTCGCTCGGGTTACGATTGCCTCGCCCTCCACTACTTCAACTTTGATCAAGTTTTGATGTGGCACAACTAGTGTCCCTTTACTGCCCGCGACCGTAATGTCGTCATTGCCAACCGTGATTGTCACGCCCGCCGGTATCTTGATGGGTAGTTTTCCGATTCGACTCATACTTTCCTTTCTTCTTCTTCCTAATTACCAAACTTTTAGTAAGACCTCGCCGCCAATTTTGGCTTTTCTGGCCTCGTAGCTAGTCATAATTCCTTGCGAAGTACTGACAATCGCGAGACCTCGTCCGCTTTTGACGCGTGGCATTTCAACCGCGCTCGCGTAAACTCGACGACCTGGCTTCGACACTCGGGTAATCTCGCTAATCACCGGTATATCCTTGGCAATCTCCACATGTAGGATGTCCCGCGGCTTCGCTGGCTCGACCTTGACTTTTGCAATATAACCACTCGCCTGTAATTTAGTCGCCACCGCTTCCGTCAATTTCGATGACGGCATACTGATTTCGTTATGGCCGGCGTTAATTGCGTTCCTAATCCGAGTAATCAAGTCGGCGATTTTATCTGTGCTATAATTCGACATATTTTCCTCCTACCAACTACTCTTTACTACACCGGGGATTTCGCCCTTCGATGCTTTTTCACGGAAATTCAAGCGATCCAAACCGAACCGTCGCATATAACTGCGCGGTCGTCCAGTCAACATATCACGGTTCTTGCGTCGGGTCGGGCTGCTGTTGCGTGGCAGTTTCTGCAAGCCCTCAAAGTCGCCGGCTTGCTTCAATTCGGCGCGCTTCTCGGCATATTTTTGGTACATTGCTTCGCGCTTCTTGTCTTTAAGCACCATCGATTTCTTGGCCATTACTTCGCCCCCTTCTCTTGCTTATTATCTCGCTCAAACGGCATCCCAAAGGCAGCCAGTAGCGCCTTGCTCTTTTCTGCATCGCCATTCTTGATTACAAAAATCACCTGCAACCCATGTAGTACCTGCATCTCCTCGAATGGCAACTCGGTAAAGATATTCTGCTCCTTGATACCGAGAGCATAGTTACCCTCCTTGTCAAAGGATTTCAATGATACGCCACGGAAGTCGCGAGTGTGCGGCAATGCCACATTTATCAAGCGATCCACAAATTCATACATTTTTGCGCCGCGTAGTGTCGTCATGTAGCCAAGCGCACCGCCCAAACCTTTACGAATCTTAAATGAAGCAATCGACTTCTTCGCAATCCGCCCAACCGCGTGCTGGCCGGTAACTTTCTCAATCGTATTCTGGACCGTCTCAAGGTATTTCTTGTCTTCTTTTTTCTTGCCGACCCCCGACGCCACAATTACTTTTTGCAAGCTTGGCACTTCCATAATATTCGCTAAACCAAGTTCCGCCTGCAATTTCGCCCGTAGTTCGCTGTCATACAACGCTTTCAGGCGCGGTTGCATCGCCGCCTCTTTCTTCGCCGCCATTATTTAATCTCCTTATTGCCATGTTGTTTCGCAATTCGCACCAATTTACCATTCTCGGCTCGCTTGAAACCAATTCGGCTCGTCTTGCCTGTCTTCTCATCAACCACCAGCGCCAACTTTGAGAGGTCAACACCCACTTGAATATCGCGCTTGCCACCCTGCATGTATTGATTCGCCTTATAATGGCGCTCGCGCACCCCAATACCATCAATATAAGCAATACCCTTATCTGGGTTAATGCGTAGCACCTTACCCATCTTGCCCTTGTTGTCGCCGGTTATAATCTTAACGAGATCACCCTTCACAATTCGACTTGCCATATTAAATATCCTCCTCATTGTTGAAGCCGTCAGATTTAGATGCAATACGCGGAGAAATCGAGGCTTCGAGGGAAGCGTATTTAGCATACGCTGAGTGAGAAACGTAGGTTTCGACAAAGTAGTGCGCTAAATATGTCGGTTTCATAGTACCTCCGGCGCTAAACTGATAATTTTGGTATAGCCCAGTTCTCGAAGTTCTCTAGGAATCGGACCGAAAACGCGCGTTCCCTTTGGTGTCTTGTCGTCGTTAATTAATACTGCCGCGTTATCATCAAAGCGAATCGTCGAGCCATCTGGTCGCTTGGTCTCGCGACGCGTTCGCACAATCACCGCTCGCACTACTGATTTCTTCTTGGTGTTGCCGGCTGGGTTCGCGTCTTTAACGCTCGCCACTACCACATCACCAATCCGCGCGTAGCGACGGCGGGTGCCACCCAGTACTCGGATTACTCCCAGCTCCTTGGCGCCGCTATTGTCAGCTACATGCAATCTAGACATTTCTTGAATCATTGCTTGTCCTCCGTCGTCGCTTGAGCTGCCTTCTCCGGCTCTTCAATCTTCTCCACGTCATCACGCAAAGAAATCACTTCCTGCGCTCGCGTTAGAATCTCCGTCATCTTCCAGCTCTTGGTCTTCGAGATCGGCCGTACTTCCATAATCTGCACTCGGTCATTCAATTTCGCGTCATTATTTTCGTCGTGCGCCGTGTATTTTCGGGTCACCAAATACTGCTTGCGATAAATCGGGTGCATTTGTCGCGATTCTACCGTCACTGTAATCGTCTTGTCGCGCTTGACCGACACCACTTTTCCAATCTTCGTCAGTGCCATTAGAACTCTCCTCTTTTTACAATCTTCACTCGGACCGGCAATTTGTGTCCCGCTAGGCGTAATGCCTCGCGCGCCACTTCGTCCGCCACGTCTGCAATCTCAAACATTACCGTCCCCGACTTTACTTTCGCCACATAGCGGTCTAGGTCGCCCTTACCGCTACCCATTTTCACATCAAGCGGCTTTTTGCTGACTGGCGTATGCGGGAAAATCCGAATCCAAATCTTACCACCTCGCTTCACATGTCGGGTCATCGCCTGCCGCGCTGCCTCAATCTGCCTAGCATCGACTCGTTCGTTATCAAGGCTCATCAGGCCAAAGTCGCCAAACGCTACCGTATTGCCGCGAGTCGCCACACCACCATTCTTGCCCTTACGGACCTTGCGGTGTAGTACTCGAGCTGGGATTTTAATTGCCATCTTATTTCTCCCCCTTGTAAATCCAAACTTTCACGCCCACAATCCCCGCAATCGTCTGTGACCTAGCCACATGGAAGTCAACATCGGCTCGCAAAGTATGTAGTGGCACCGAACCTTCAATCAAGCGCTCGCTCCGGCTCATCTCTGCGCCATTCAAGCGTCCCGAAACCTCAATTCGAATACCTTTCGCGCCGGCCGCCATGGTACTTTGCGCTGCCATCTTGGTAGCTCGACGGAAGTTAATTCGTCGCGCCAACTGTGTTGCGATATTCTCTGCCACCAGCTTCGCCGATAACTCCGGCTTCTTCACTTCTTCAATATCGATGCGAACCGGCATACTGGCAATCTTTTCTAGCTCCGTCTTCAATTCATTCACACCTACACCACCACGACCGATCACCACACCCGCCTTGGCGGTTGCGATAGTCACCGTCACCAAGTTATGCGAACGCTCAATTCGGATACCGGCAATCGTTGGTCGTTCACCATATTTCTTCTCGATATATTCACGAATCTTCACATCTTGCAATAGCCACTTCTTAAAATCGGATTTAGACGCAAACCAGTTCGATGACCAATTCTTATTCACTTGCAGTCGAAAACTGCGTGGATCAACTTTCTGTCCCATTATTTGCCTTTCTCCTTGCTCTCTACTTTCTTCGTCTCTGCCTTCGCGACTTTCTCCGCTTTCGGTAGACCCGCTACTTCCACGAAGATATTGCTACTCACTTTCTCGTATGGTAATGCGCGACCGCGCGAAGCCGGCACATAGCGCCGAATTCGCTTACCTGCCGTCACCATAATTCGGGTAATCACAATAGTTTTTGGATCGATGCGGTGCTGGTCAATCAAGTTCGCTTTAGCACTCATAATCGCTTTTTTCACCGGCTCTGCCGCTCGCCTTGGCGTGTGGTCCAAAATGACTAACGCGTCATCAACCATGCGCGCTCGCACCAGTGCTGCTACTATGCTCGTCTTGCGTGGCATCGACTTCACGCCTT
>Ga0123353_10008873_pt1 | contig 13788 bp, 16 predicted proteins | sample TergutLab28metaG_3_FD_92763 | JGI IMG/M metagenome (GOLD analysis project Ga0123353, IMG submission 92763) | Labiotermes labralis P3 segment gut microbial communities from Petit-Saut dam, French Guiana - Lab288 P3 | ecosystem: Host-associated > Arthropoda: Insects > Digestive system > Gut ... | reverse complement strand
TCCTTGACGCGGCCGCCGCGGATGAGAACCACGGAGTGCTCCTGCAAGTTGTGGCCGATGCCGGGGATATAGGCGGTGCCTTCCGCGCCGTCGGTCAGACGGATACGGGCAATTTTGCGCAGGGCAGAGTTCGGCTTTTTGGGCGTCATGGTACGCACCGTGGTGCAAACGCCGCGCTTCTGCGGGCACTTTTTCAAAATGGGCGAGTTGGACTTATAGGTTAAGGTCTCTCTGCCTTTGCGAACCAGTTGGTTGATGGTCGGCATTTCTTCTTTGTTCCTCCAATTTAATAGTATTTTTTATATATCCAATCCCTCTGCAACCCCTTGTAGAGAAAATTGTACGAACTTAGTTTGAAAAACGAGTTTTTCAAACTTGTGCACACCGAAAAACAGCGTGCGCTAAACAAGAATATTAGTATAAGCAAGTGAAGTTGTCAAGCGATTTTACTTGATTGGCTGCGAATTTTCGCAAATTTTACGTTTTCTGTTGGGTCGGAAAAAAGGAACCGGAGGGCGGACGGCCAATGGCTGCCCCTACGATGATGTAAACGTAGGGGCGCGCATTGCGCGTCCGGTTGTTTCGTATCGCCTATTTCATCCGCTCCACAATATACCACAAACTCCGCCTCACAACAAGCAGCCCCGCATTCACCGAAAAAATAAAAACCGCCGCATTGTCAAATGCAATCCGTTCTGATAAAATTATATTGGTGTAATATAGATACAACAATGCCGGAAAAGGAGGTGGTGTACGAGTGAACTATATATTGTGGATAGTCTTGGGTGGCCTGCTGTTTTTGCTGGTTCGCGTGCTGATCGGCGGCTTTTATGTGGTGAATCAGGATGAACGGGCCGTTATAACCGGCTTTGGGCGCGCAAAGCGCATGGTCGGCGATGCGGATGAGTCGCTGTCCCGCACGCTGAGCGAGGAGCAGCGGGAACGCTATTTCTTCCCCAAATTGGAGGTTATACAGCCCGGCGGCCCCTATTTCAAATGGCCCTGGCAAAAGGTGCACAAGGTGAAGATTGCCACCAAAACCTCGAATATGGCCTTTGACCCCGAATCCCCGCAGGCGAACAGGGGGAACACTTTGCCCGAAGCCATCACAAAGGATCAACTGAACGTGGAGTTGTCGGGGCAGATCCGCTATCGCGTATCCGAGCGCAATATTTATGCGTACCTGTTCGGCGTGAAGAACCCGATCGCGCATGTGATGGGCTATTTCGTCTCGGTACTGCGGGAGCGCATCGCCAATTTCGGAGGGAAGGAGCGCGTATCGGACGCGCAGAATGAACTGCGGGACAACAGCATTTCCATCAACGACCTGCGCAAAAATCTGCGCGATATCAACGGCCATATGGATGCGGAATGTCTCGCTTCCGAGGCCCGATACGGCATCGTTATGGAAGCGTCGCTGATCACGGGCATCGACCCGCCGCAGGACGTGGAATCGGCGCTGGCCGCCATCAACACCGCCCACAACCAGGTCTCCTCCGATATCAGCCTGGCTCGGGCCGCGGCCGACCAGAAGACCGTGCAGGCCAAGCGCGCCCTGGAAATCGAAACCCTGAAAGCGGAGAGCGAAACCGAGGGTATACGGTTGCTGGCGGAAGAATTGTCCGCGCTGAAACGGCTTGGGGGCGCGGATGCGTTAAAGACATATGTAAAAAACGCGAAGCTGGCCCTGCTGGATCAGACGAAATCCATATACAGAGCGGAGGTTTGAGCGATGAACTTTTTGATGTTAGTTTTGGGTTTTCTGGGAACCATGGTTGCCCTCTACCTGTGCTTGTGGCTGTGCCGCCTTTTCGGGGTCTATACGATCGTGCAGGAGCGCCGCGCCGTCGTGTATACGCTGTTCGGCAGCGTAATCGGCGTCATTTCCGAACCGGGCATCCACTGCTTGTGGAAAACGCTGGGCGCCAAGGCCCTGTTCGTCAATTGGCTCGGCAAGCGTTACACGGTGGACTTGCGTTTGGATCAGAATTATCTGCGCAGCCAACCCGTCAACTCGGAGGAGGGCGCGCCCATGGGTATAGGCCTTTGGTATGAGATGTATATCAACGACCCCGTGGCCTATATCTTCCGCAATACGGACCCCAAGGGTTCACTGTCCGCCAATGTGGGCAACTCAACCGTGCGCTGTCTCTCCAACCTGCCCTTGGATAAGATGATGGAGGAGCGGCATACTCTGAGCCGGACAGTGCGGCAGGAGGTCTCCGAAAAATCGCAGGAATGGGGCTATAAGTTGGGCTCCTGCTATATCCGCAAGGTGCATTTCCGCGACCAGAATATGATACGCCAAATACAGAACAAGGTGGTCAACCGCTTGCGGCAGGTGACCTCCGCGATCATGCAGGAGGGAGCGAATCAGGTGAATCTGATCACAGGTACGGCGGAAAGGGAGACGGCCATCGACTTCGGCAAGGCCCGCGCGATACGCCCCCACATCGTGGGGAAGACGCTGCACGCCGTCTCGCAAGACCCCGATGTATGCGAAGTCCTATTCGAGATTTTGGAGATCAACCGCATCCTGTCCAACAAAATCCCGCTGCATACGATCACAAAACAGCTGCAACTCACGCTTCCGCATCAAATGGATTGCCAGAGCGCCGCGCATCTGTTACAATAGCATTCGCAGCAGTGCCGCTGTGGTGGAATGGCAGACACATGGGACTTAAAATCCCTTTCTGAAAGATGAAGTTTGCAATTTAGAAAATGCCCTATTTTAGGGCTTTTTTCATGATTTTCAATGCAGTCCCACGTGGTTGCAGAATGGAAGTCTTGTATAGTAAAAACGCGAAAATCCCGCGTATTTTTGTTGACAATCCCACGTGGTTATGATATGATTCATTCATAGAATAATAAGGAGAATAAGGAAAATGAAAGAACGCCCTAATATATTGGCTTCAATGAGTATTGAAATGACAGAAAGCGAATATGAAAAACTTACTTCTAATATGAAAGGTAAGAAACGTGAAGTTATTCGTGAAGCACTTAGAAAAAACAAAAAACTCCTAAGAGATAGCGGCATGAATGATGAAGAAATAGAGGAATTCATAAATTCTGATGAAGATATGGATGATTTGTTGCGGGAAGCAGAGCAAGAAAGAATAGAAACATTTAATGAATCTGTTAGAATGAAAAAAGAAAATGATACATTGCCGCAATTCAAGTTAAGAAGAACTAAAAAAGCAATGATTGATAAAATGCAATCACCTCTGTGGAAATTAGAAGAATTGTTTATAGGTGAACAAATAGCAAGAAATAACACGGAAGATACAATAAAATATTATACAAGTTGCTTTAAGATGATATATAATTTTCTTTTATATATTTCATCTGAAAATGAAAGCAGCAAAGATAAAAAGGGTAGTATGCTTCCGATTGTATTTTTAGAAATGGATGAAATAGATATGCACTATATGGAGTATCTGCAAGATGTGAAAGAATTGGGCGAACAAACAATACTAAAAGAATTTCGTGGTTATAGGGCGATTATGTATTACGCAATGGATAATGGTTGGCTTGAAAGAAGAAAAATTAAGATTAAGGATATTGAACCACCAATTAAGAATACATATACGAAAGAAGAAATAGAAAGATTGATTGCCAAACCAGATATAGATAATTTCTCTAAATATAGAAGTTGGGTTATGGTATGTTTCTTCCTTGCTACTGGTATGCGTGTTAGTTCTGCGCTATCGTTGAAAGTTAGTGATATAGATTTAGAAGAAGGTTTTGTTAATGTCAATATGGTTAAAAACAGAAGCCCTATAAGAATCCCTCTTATCAAGAGTATTTGCCCGAAGTTAGAAGAATACATAAGAGAATGGAGAAGTAGTGATTTAGGTTATCCGTTATATGATGAATATCTTTTTTGTAATCCCTATGGTCAGAAACTAACAAGGGACGCCGCTTGTAAAATCATAGCGGTTTATAATCGTTCAAGGGGAGTAGAGAAAACATCAATACATCTATTTAGGCATACATTCGCAAAGAATTGGATATTAGATAATGGTGATACTGTTACTCTACAAAAGATGTTAGGGCAAAAATCGCTTAAAATGGTTACAAGGTATGCGAATCTTTACGCTCCCGACATTAAACCAAAAGCAGAAGAACACGCTTTGCTAAATAAAGTAAATCCTACGTCTGGCAGAAAGAAAATACAGAGAGCAGGAACAGGCAAATAGTTTATAACCGATAACAATTATAACGGCGGCAGGCAGCCGCCTTTTCTTTTGATTGCCGCCTGACTACCCCTTATCCACTACAATGAATACCAAAATTTGATTTTATACAAAATTTATGATATAATATAAATAGATAGAAAAGATAAAATATTTGTCTATGTTTGTTTTTCTACTGGGATATTAGTTATCTATTATTTTTATTCAGTAAAAGAATCATTAAATAGTATACCCCTATCTCTACTATATGTATAAGTAATTATATATTTATATATATTCTATATTACTATGTGGATATAAAGAGAAGGATAGAAAAGATATTTCTATTTGCGCGGTTCTTACTGCCTGCCGCCGCTCTTCTCTTTTTAATATAAATAGGTGGTAAATATAAGTTATAAGGCGGTAATGGAAATGAGTTATCCAAACCAAAAAACAGTAAAAATCAACAAGTCAAAAGCTACAGGTAACTTTCTACAAGTAGGAAAAAATGAGTGGCAAGAAGCAAGCAAGAAATTAACCTATTGTGCGTTTAAGTTATATTTATATCTTGCAGGTAATGCCGATGGGTTTAAGTTAGGATTAAGCCCACAAGCGATTGAAAACGCAATTGAAATGAGCAATAGTTCTTATCATAAGGTTAAGAAAGAGTTAATTAGTTATGGATATTTAGTTGAGGAAGAAGGGAATATATATAGCTTCTATACTACTCCACTCCACGATAGTCAATCTCTTGCAGTAAATAGTAAAGTCCATTCTGGTAATATAGAAATAAATAATATAGATAATATAGATAATATAGATATAGATTATAAGTATAATAATATTAGTAATAAAATAAAAATATATATTTCTTCATCAAAAAATAAAATTGATATGAGTGAATATCAAGAACTAATAGCAGATACAAAATATGAAATACCAATATTAGATTTAGAAAATGAATTTCTTACAGATTTAGAATATAAATTTAAGAATGATATAATAGGTATTGTAGTTAAAATACAAGATAGAACAATTGAAGATGAGTATTGGAATTATGAAAGTTATTGGCGCAAACAAGGAAAAACGTATTTTTGGTTATTAACCTCTTTGTGCAGTAGGAAAACCGAATATTGGAAAGAGAATGGTTTTGATATATATTATCAAGGTGATTTTCTGTTAGAAATAGATAGCATTGTATTGGAAGAAGAAAAGAAGAATGAGATGTTAAAGAAGCATCAAGATATAGCCCGTGAAATTTACATAGAAAGAGGGACTTTCTTATCAGCATAAAATCTATTGGATTCATAAAGAGAGTGTAGTAGGCACAATGCCTTTCTGCAAAGAAAATGTGCGTATTTCCTAAATTATGCGGGAGTGCTCTTTATAGATAGAAAAGAGGAAGGGGGGTCAATCCTTCCTCTTCCTTTGCTGTCTACTGCTTCTATAATTCATCTATCATTTCATACATAGTCTTTTTAGGTTCCATAGGCATTGGCGCGATATCGGGGAAGAACTTTTTAGTAAACTCATTGCGTATTTCGATAAAAGATATTTGCCTTTCCTTGCCCTTCTTATTAGGCTTAACAGGAGTATTTTTCAGTTCTTTCAACCATTCTATTTGCTTGTTAGCTTTACAATAGTTAATTATAAACTCAAAGCCAATATCAAGAATAGACGTTGGTACAAAAGATGGGTCGGAGTTTAACAGCTTCTTTTCTTTCTTTTCCTTCTTTTTCTTTTCTTTGATTGCTTCCATTGTAAATACCCCTTTCAGTATTTAAGATAGATAAATAGTAATATAGACAATATACTATGTCAAGTATTTATTTGAGAGATAAAAAGATTTTAGCGATTAAAGCAAACCCACGCTAAAAAGGATATAGTTTAAGCGTAGTTTTTCTTGCAGTCTTACCATAGTTATTTGCCTTTTATGATGGGAGAAAAGGAAAAGGCAGTCAGACTGCAAGAAAACAAGAAAAAATGCGGCAAGAAGCCACGGATATTATTTTGACTATCCCGCGCCCTATCCGTTGACTTGTAATACCACCCACGCGCCCGCATTCGCTCTGTAACGGCTTTTCCCGCCTACGGCGTGATTCTCTGCCTTTGAGAGGGAAGCCGCTTAAATCGCTTCCTGTACGCTCTCCCGCCTACCCACTCCCGCTTATAGACGATATAGGGATAGTGTTGGTTTTAAGTAGAGTGTAAACACATATAGAAACAAGGTGAAATAGTGTTTGTTTAGAGTTGAAAAATATATTATAAAATATTGCGAAATGTATTGACACTCTAAACAAATACTATTATAATAAGAAACATAGAAACGAAAGGAAAATAAGACAATGAATATAGGTTACATAAGAGTATCTACAAAAGAACAAAACACCGCGCGCCAGTATCAAGCGTTTGCAGATTATGAGAAAGCTAATGATACTAAAATTGATAGAACTTTTGAAGATAAGGCAAGTGGCAGTAATTTCAATAGAGATAGTTACAAGGCTATGAAATTGACATTGCGGCAGGGCGATACCCTTATAATTAAGGAATTGGACAGACTGGGCAGGAATATGGAAGAAGTCAAAAAGGAATGGCAAGACATTCAGAGTATGGGTATTGATATTGTCGTTATTGACACTCCCATTCTGAATACACAAAACAAAACAGATTTAGAGCGTTCTCTAATCAGCAATATAGTGTTTGAATTGCTTGCCTATCTTTCAGAAAAGGAAAGAACAAAGATTAAGGAAAGACAGCGTGAAGGGATAGATATAGCAAAACAGCAAGGCAAATTCAAGGGTAGAAAGCCCGTTGCCTATGATGTAGCCCAATTCCGTGCCGTATGTGGGGAATGGCGGGAAGGGAAGATAACAGCCCGCGCCGCTATGGATAGAATGAACATGAAGCCCAACAAGTTCTATAATGAGGTTAAGGCATTAGGGATATAAGCGATAATAAAGAAAAGCGGTTATCTATTCAAAGATACCGCTTTTTTGCTTACATAGAAAACAATGTTTGTTATCTTGGCTTGCCGAACCCCCAAAAAACCTTCCAATCGCCCATTGCTTTACTTCCAAACCTTGCAAGCGCGGACTTCTTGTTTAAGTTTTCTTCTATCATTTTGATAGTGCCTAAACCGTTTTCTTGAACTGAATCAAATAGTACATCATAGGTTAAACGCAGAACCGCCCCATAGCTATTCATTGCGTCAACGTCAATAGCGACATATACCCGCCCATAGTTATCTTCCGCATAATTACGCATACTGCCGAATTTAGCCGTGCTGGGGCTTTTCAATTTCGGCATAAGAGCGGTTTTGATTGTTTCTAACATCCAATCTTCTTTGGTCTTTTCTTTGCTTACTGAATCAGCATTAAGTTGCATACCGCAACCATTGCAAAAGTTTGAATCCTCATTTAAGGGCTTGCCACACTTTGAACAATACATATCTTTATTCTCCCTGTTACTATTTATCTGTATTCTTTGCTATCTGCCCTAACCCCATATAGTGAAGTCCCGAGAAGAATAGAACAATTCCTGTACAAGCAGAGATAGCGCCTAAATACCATACAATAGCCCAAAAGGTATAATACCCGAAAAATTCTTGCAAGGTATCAAAGCTATAATTCCATTCAACTACTAACATCAAAAACGCAACAAAGGCGATAAGAGATACCCCAACCCAAAACATCCATTTACTGTTTCGGAGGAACTTATCACCTGTCCTTAGTAACCGTTCACTGACTTTTTCAGGTTTAGCGGGTGCTTGCTCCCTTGCGGAGTAGTGGGTAGAGGTGTTGTCTGCCATAATGTTTTGCTTCCTTTCAAAACTTAATATTTGTCAGTCTTGTCGACCAAAGTTGGAATATACACCAACTCCCTCATTCTATTTCACCTTAAACTATTTGTCAAGAGGTGGTTTTTTATAATGGATAATAAGGTATTAGGCAACCTTTTAAGGGATTGCAGATTAAGCAAAGGCTTGACACAAGAGGTGTTAAGTGGTCTTGCCGATATAGATGAAAGTTATCTTTGTAAGATTGAATCGGGTTTAATGAACCCTACAATAAACCTACTATACAAACTAACTGATACTATGGAAGTAAGATTAAGCGATATATTAAGACTGGCAGAAGAAACGGAAAACAGCAAGCCATAATTTTGTTCATTAAATTCGTGCTTGCGTCTGAATACATTTAGTGGTATCATGTTTTTAATTAAATTTGCCGATGTGGTGGAACTGGCAGACACAAGGGACTTGATAATTTGAGCACCAGTACAGGAAACTAACTGTGTGAATCGCGTCAAAGTCGGTGGAACTCCCTAAGGGACAATACCGAGCGAAGCCCGCAAGGGAACGTGTAGAGACTTGACGGCGCGCGCCTAAGGAGAAATCTATGGTGAAGGTAAAGTCCAGACTACAACGCCTTTTAGGGCGGCTATGGCAACATAGAGTAGTAAGAAAATCCCTCGATAGAAATATCATATCGGTTCGATCCCGATCATCGGCACCACTAAATGCCCTACGTTTGGTAGGGCATTAGAAATTTATGCAGGATTAAAATCTTGCGTGGGTGCTGTGCGAATGAAGTCTTGTATAGTAGAAAATCGCAACTTCCTTGAAAACACAATATGTAGTGGCTTGTAGAGGATGTATGGCACAATATATTGTGGTTTTAGAAAAAATGCTTTTTATACAGGACTTAAAATCCCCCGGGCTTTGCCCGTACCGGTTCAAGTCCGGTCAGCGGCACCAAAATACGCCGCCTGCGAGCGGCGATGAAAAAGGAACTATATAATAATGAAAGTGCTCAACATAGGAGATTCCAGATATAAATATCCTCACGATATAAAAAATCTTGAAGATTTTATTTTGCTTATCAACAGCAAAGCACAAATTTTTATACAAATGCAAGAATTTGATGAAGAAAATTGTGTTTTCCCTTTTCTTGTTGAAGAAGACAGGAAAACAGTTTATGTGAATTGCATGAATGTTTCAGAAATATTTGAAGAAGAGATCACATTATTAAGCAGAAGTGAATATGAATATAAGCTTGAGAAATGTATACAAGATAAGTGCTTAGACTGTGCGTTTTATACAGAAGATTCGGAAGATAATATGCGTGGGCATAGAAACATGCTTTGCCTTGACGGAACATGCGATTGTTTTACAAAAAAAGAAATTGAAGCATAAAATACTTGCATCTTTTTTGTCAGAGGATCACAGGTTATTTGCGAACAAAGCGTATCCGGGGAGACATAAGCCTATGAACTGCACAAAAATTGACACCCTGAAGAGCCAACTCGACGCCATGCGCGCACTGAACGCGGCGGAGCTTACCCGTCTGCGCAATGAATTTATCATCGAAAACACCTATGACTCCAACGCGATTGAGGGCAGCACGCTCACGTTGCGCGAGACGGCGCTTATTTTACAGGAGGGCATCACCATCGGGGAGAAGCCCCTGAAAGAGCATTTGGAAGCGATAGGACACCGCGACGCTTTTCATTACATCGAAGAACTTGCCAACGGAAAAGCAGCAATTACAGAAAAGGCTATACGCGATATACATTCCCTGGTTCTGATGAACGATGCAATGAATCGCGGGAAGTACCGCAATGTGCCGGTTATGATCATGGGCGCGCGCCATACGCCGCCGCAGCCCTGGCTTGTCCCCGTGCAGATGGAACAGCTCCTTGCGGACTATCCCGGCATGCAGGAAAGCGGGCATATCATCGCCGCCATCGCAGAGTTTCATCTGCGCTTTGAGGGCATACATCCCTTCATCGACGGCAACGGGCGCACCGGGCGACTGTTGATGAATCTGGAATTGATCAAGGCAGGGCTATTGCCCGTGAATATCAAATTTGCCGACCGCCGCAGGTATTACGATTGCCTTGACAGCTATGCAACGGAGGGCAGGGTGGATGCGCTGGCAGATCTGCTTGCTGCCTATGAGGAAGAGGAGCTCACGCGCCGGATTCGTATATTGGCGGAACTGCTCTCCGGTCAATAAAGAGACATACCGTTTTTCGGGCAAGCTGCCAATTTGTTTCAGTGCATTTTTCATGATATATCTGATATAATCAGCTGAATCGAGGTGATTTATCACATGAAAGATTTGTATTCCATCCGGGCGTTTGCGAAAATTTCGGGCGTGGACGCCACGACCCTGCGCTATTGGGACGATATCGGTCTGTTTTCGCCCGTCAAGCGGAATCCTGAGAATAATTATCGCTATTACTCCCTCTCGCAGCTGTTCGCGCTCAATTTTGTCACCACAATGAGCGAATTGGGCTTCCCTCTGAAGACCATCGCCGCACTGCGCGAGGAGCGGAACGCCGAGGGTCTCCTGAAACTGTTTGAAAAGCGGGAGAAGGAATTGGATGCGGAATTGCACGCCCTGCGCATGCGCTCGTCCATCATTCACGCGCGGCAGGAGCTGCTCCGCTATTCACTGCGGGCGGATGAATCGCAGGTCGCCATATTGCCGCGGGACGATAAGGAGATGATACTCTGGCCGCGCAACGAGTATCGGGAGGGGGATACCTTCATCGAGCCCCTCGCGGCCTTTATCAAGCACGCCCCGGAGCATCGCGTGCACATGGCCTTTCCCGTTGGTGGCTATTGGAGCGATATGGAGGGGTTTATGCGCGAACCCTCGCGGCCCGAGCGCTTCTTCTCCATAGACCCGCTCGGCAAGCATATACGGAAGAAGGGGGACTATCTGATCGGCTTTGCCCGCGGCTATTACGCGGAGATGGGCGACCTGCCCGAAAGAATGGCCGCCTATATACAGGAAAACGGCACCAAGGTCACCGGCTCGGTATACGCTATGTATTTGGAGGAGGAGATCAGCACCCGGGATCCGTCGCAGTATCTGGCACAGATCTGCGTGGCGGTTGAGCCGGAGTGAGGTTTATGTTTCTTTCCGCTTTCAACGAAATACAATCCCCGCCCGTTCGCCTTGTGCTAACCGAGATAAACCCGGGCGACGGCCACGCGCTGCCCTTTTATTATTATGATATTTTTGATGCGGGAAATGAAGCGGTCGGCAAAATCAGCATACGTATCGAGAATAACGCGGATTCCTATTACAACGGGCATATCGGCTACGAGGTGAACGAGCCGTTCCGCGGACACGGCTATGCATACCATACCTGCCGCGCCATACTGCCCGTCGCCCGCGTGCACGGCATGGCGCTGCTCTATATCACCTGCAAGGCATTCAACACCGCCTCACGAAAAACCATTGAAAAGCTCTGCGCGGCGCAGGGCAATAATTCGGGGCTGGACGCAATTGTCGATATACCCAAAACCTGCTTTTTCTGGTATGATGGGATTGAGTCGTATTGCATTTACAAACTGCTTCTGTAAAGGATAAAAAATATGCGAAAAATCAGCATCCCCGAATTCTGAAAGATGGCTTCGCCCTCTATCGGGCGCATTTTAAGGCATTGACGCTATTCGCGTTCATCGCCGCGCTGCCGGACGATTGCAATGAACGCGCTCTCGCTGCTCCATACGCCCATAGAGGGGATCAAGAGCCTTATAAGTTTGGTCGGTCTCGCGCTGTCCTGCATCAGCTTGTTCATTATCTATGTATTCATCATTCCGAACAATCTGCTTCTGTATGCCGTTTTCCCGGGAAACACATTTGCGATCTTCCTGACGCAGATGGGGACAAGCGTTGCGTATATATTCACCTTCGCCTACGCAAGCGCGGTGATCGGCGTAGTCTATAAACAGCTACGCGAAAATCATCCCCGGCCAAAAGCAGGGGATGATGAGGTGGATTGGTTCAATGAACCGGAACCGGAACGCGGCGCGGAAATTGATTTGTTTGGGTAGTGGCTGCCCCTACTCCGCTTTCGCTTCCTCTTCCCGCTCCACCAAAATCGTGCATTCCGTGACGAGCGCGGCAAGCGCGCCCACCGCCGCGAGCACGGGCGCAAGCACGGCGATCACCACGCCTGCCGTCACGGGGATGGAAAGCAGTTCCCGGCCGTTCTTATCCTTGATGACGATCCGCCGCACATTCCCCGCGCGGATCAGTTCCTTTACTTTACCGAGCAGCTCTTCGCCGCTCACCCGGAATTCTTCGGTTTTCATATTCGAATGCTCCTTTGTTATTTATTGTTCACGGTGCAACGGTTTCCAGCTCGGCAAAAAATGCCCCAATCCTGCGCAGGCCCTCGCGGATATCGTCCAAACTCGTGGCATAGCAGCAGCGGACAAAGCCCTCGCCCGTTTCGCCGAACGCGGTGCCGGGTACGCAGACGACCTTGTGCCGCGCCAGCAGTTCATCGCAAAACTCCTCGGACTTCATCCCGCTCTTGCGTATATCGGGGAAAAGATAGAAGGCCCCCAGCGGCTCAAAGCTCGGGCAGCCCAGCGCGTCAAAGCCCTCCATCATCACGCGGCGGCGCTCGGCATAGGCGGCGTGCATGGCGCGCACATCCTCCCAATCGGTCTCCATACCGCTTTCCAAGGCGAATATGCCCGCTATTTGCGCGGGCGTGGGCGCGCAGAGCATGGTCAGCTGGTGCACTTTGCGCATGGCGGCAATCAGTTCCTCGGGACCCGCGGCATAGCCCAAGCGCCAGCCCGTCATCGAGAAGGCCTTGGAGAAGCCGTTGATGACGATGGTGCGCTCCGCCATGCCCGGCAAGCTTGCGATGCTGCAATGTTTGCGCCCGTCATAGACCAGCTCCGCGTAAATCTCATCCGAAATCACCAGCAGATCTTTTTCCTTTATAATTTCCGCCAGCGGTTCCAAGTGGTGCCGCTCCATGATGCCGCCCGTGGGGTTGGTCGGAAACGCCAGCAGAACGGCCTTGGTTTTGGGCGTAATCGCGGCGCGCAGGGCGTCCGCCGTCACGCGGAAGCCGTCCTTCGCCTGCGTGGGGATACGCACGGCCACGCCGCCCGCGAATTCGATATCGGGCAGATAGGCGACATAGGAGGGCTCGTGGAATATCACCTCGTCGCCCGGGTCAATCAGCGCACGGAAGGCCAGATCCAGCGCCTGGCTGGCACCAACGGTAATCAGCAGATTGTCGATCCCGTCATAGTGCAGATCAAAGCGCTCACGCATATAATCCAGCAGCAGAGCGCGCAGGCGCGGGTCGCCCGAATTGCTCGAATAGGGGATGCGGCCCGTGGCCAGCGCGTCTAATGCGGGGCGGCGTATGCGCTCGGGCGTGGGGAAGTCGGGTTCGCCGACGCCGAAGCTGATCACGTCGTCCGACAACAAATCAAAATACTTGCGTATGCCCGAGGGCGGCGTCTCGCGCACCACGCGGCAGATGCGGGATTGGTAGTTCATGTTTGCGTGCTCCTTTACGATTTTGCAATGCGAATTATGGTTGTATGTATTCGAGTGTGGGGTGTAAACCCTTTTCTATTATATCTCCAAACGCCCGCCCTGTATAGAGTAAATTCATTGACAACATAGGTGAGCGGATGTACAATTTCGACAATGTTGCAGAAGGAGTCCTGCAAATAAAAGTCAAGGGGTGAAGCGAAGAAATTGACAAGAAATATTCTCCAACCGCTTGCGGGAATATATCGCGTTATCTGACTGCCGTCAAGGATGAAATGAACGCGGCG
>Ga0123353_10008872_pt1 | contig 13789 bp, 7 predicted proteins | sample TergutLab28metaG_3_FD_92763 | JGI IMG/M metagenome (GOLD analysis project Ga0123353, IMG submission 92763) | Labiotermes labralis P3 segment gut microbial communities from Petit-Saut dam, French Guiana - Lab288 P3 | ecosystem: Host-associated > Arthropoda: Insects > Digestive system > Gut ... | reverse complement strand
GCCCTTAACCCCAATTTAAAAAAAAAAAAAAACGGCCCCCCCGGGGAACCCCTAGGGGTTTAAATTTTTTCCCCCCCCCCCCCCCCCGCCGGCCCATCCGTAATAAATATGGCTCCCATGACACCCCTATTTTCCTTCTCTTTCTTTCTTATTCTTATTCTTCTTCGGGCTTCATAGTGTTAAATTGAATTTCTGAACAACAGCGTGCAATTTATGAGTTGAATTTTCAAAGAGCAATAAACTAGTCTCCCGTAGCTTCGTATGCGATTTTGATTGCTAACTTACTTATAGCTTCCTTTCAACAGATTAACGTGCCTCATTCTCGCAAACTGCCGCTGTGCCACAGTTTGCGCTTTGTATGGGCGAGATATGAAACTGCTTTGTGCCCAAATTTTTGTATATCAGTTAAGGTTCGAGGGTTCTCAGATTCAAACACGCAATGAAGTACTACGTGACTTCCTTTTCCAGCAAAATCCTGAAACTAAAAATAAACTAATATTTGTTACTGAAATACCTCTGTATTCAGTTCTTTTCCAGAGCCATATGTGAAATATACATTGGCATTAAATAAAACGTAAAGAGTAAATCATTAAAAGAGCTAACTTCCTTCTCGTGCAGGTCTGCAATGACATGAAAATCCAATTGACACGTGAGATTGGCAGAATGTCTTTAAGTGCAAGGCTTTTTATTCTTTGAAAATGTCCTTAATGGGGCCGTACATGAAGTGTCAAAGGAGTATTTTGATTCAGTCTTCTGAAAATATACCTACAGAAGTTTGTAATGACATCATGTCGTCGGCAAAACGAGGTTATTGCCAGACGCCCAAGATGGAGTGCAGTCTGTTGCTGATGCACGACATGTTCTAGATGTAAAATGTCCACCATTGTCCCCACATATCCCCTCACAATAAACTCTGTACCATGTAGACGGAAATACGCCTTTACGTGAGTAAATCCTGTGCATAAAGAATTAGATCAAGTACAAAGTAAATATGTGGAGAAACTAATCATGATGTCAACATGGTTCAAGGTTACAGAGGTAAATTACATGTTACATTGTAACCCCAAATATGTCACTGACATATGTGACCAAACTTATTTCTTTCACTCTTAAGAGATATGGCCTCAATATAGTACAGGGTTATTTAACTTTTAATCAGATATTTAACAATTAATCTCGAGACCGAAATGTGTTCACAGTGTCCTCCGAAAGGAGTTTGTCAAGACAGGTGGCATTTTTATGCATTTCAAATTGAAACCTTTATTAGCCAGTGCTGTTAAAGAAGGATAGGCGAGACGGCCAGTGGGTCGAGGTGAGCTATTGGTTTAGTAACGCCCCCTTGTCTCACTCGCTCTCTTTCTCTCTCTCTCTCTCTCTCTGTCTTAAACCCACACCTGCGAAACGCCAGATTCTGCTTTTTGTTGTTATTCAGTTTCACTTTGTTAGTGAAAGGCTGATAGTGTGTCAGAAGTGTGAGTGACGAATGAGGCCGCTTATTGAAAATAATTCACAAAAGACTTAGAGAATGTACTCCGCCTCTTTACAGATCAGATAACAGTATTATACTAGCTACAGGAAGACATTAAACTTGGATTTATCCTCATATTGTTTGATGTCGCTGTTCTGAACTACAGATTTTGCGTAGTGTTAAATGAGATGCGTTAATCATGAATTTTGAGAAGCTAAGAATCTGAAATGTGATGGCAGTGGCCTGTTGTCGGCACTAACCAGGCATTTGTCTGGAAATATCATGGAACGCAACACAAAAACTTCATCCGGTATAGTGGGGGACCCAGTTGAGTTTCGAACCGGAGACACCCCAAGTAGCGTTACAGAACATCATGGCTTCACCACGATACTCTGTTTGACCACCGAATGAGACTTAATTTAATTCTATGCGGTGATCTGGAATGGACTTTAGAACAAAGGTCAATTTTCACAATAAAATGCCAGCATGTTATGGAATTAATGAGGCAAATATTATTCGGAATTGCCAGACAACAGGCTAATACTCTAAATCTAGATATGTCCTGTACATGCGGATATAACTGTGAAGATAAGCCAGGAATTCCTGCGGGAGGACTGTCCTGGGGTTTCCTCAGTCCTTCCAAAGTAATGGAAGTAACGTTTCATACACTTACAAATATGGGTGACTCGGCAGTTTGTAAAATCGTTAAAGTTAACAGAAAGCCCGCTAGCAGACTGCTTCAACGATCACAGTTTATGTGTTCTTGTAAGACACACTTCATCCCATAGAACCAATCTGTAATCTGTCTTAATACCAGCAGTACAAATTCTGCGACCTACACTTAAGCAAAGTTATTAAATTTACTGCTGTACAGAAGACTCCAGCGTACTGTCCAGTGCACTTTATTGCTGTCATCTTCATTTCCGATTGACAGCTACAACCAACTACCGAAAGGATTATCGACTGTCACGCTGCTTGAAGCACAGGGTGTTAGAAATTACGATCGTTGGTTCATATTCTTCAGAAGGTATGGCTGTTTTACTGAGTGTAATTGTGTATTTGTGTCACTTTGTTGTGTGCAGGGAGAGTCATTGTTAAAGTCCAGTACAGTCATCCAATGGGTCCTACCAAATGTCTAAATTACACTTTTTTCTTAATTTTTAATTATAATGTGCCAGGCTCCCAGATATTTGTAAACTGTAGAATTAAGTAATAAATTGTAAAGTAATTAACTAACTCCATGGAGCAGAGTCCTCCTTGAAAAAGCTCAGTGCCTCAGCCGTTAAAGAAATTCCACGAATATTATGGAACTTTTAATTTCCATTAACGTGTTTGTAAGCGACAGCCACTTTTTCGTAACTTGATCCAGATAAGGCTACTCCAAGCCCGCCTGTTCTATTTCTTGAAATACCACCTTAATTTTACCAACCAAAGCCTATGCCTCACAGGTGGATTTTCCATTAGATTTCCCCACCAAAACCATGGATACACCTTTCCTCTCCCCTAAATGTGTCGCATTGCCCGTCCGTCTCATTCTTCTTGACTTCATAACCCGAATAATATTTCGTGATAATTACAAATCATGAAGACCGTCACTGTACAACACTCGCCGGTCCCACTTTACCTCGCCTTCTTGGGCCTAAATATCTTCTTCATCTCCCTATTCCCGAAAACTCTCAGCTTATGATCTTCCCTCTTTGTGAGAGACAACTTTTTGACACTCATCTGTGGATTGTATTTCAAAACATGACTTCATATTTCTAAAATTTGCAGAAAATTCGCGGCAGTGAACAGTTCGTAATAACATAGCTTATTAGCTAATTTACGTACATACTGTCTCAAACTATTAGCCTAGCTTGGCCTGTTACCTGTTCCTGCCCCACCTCTTGGACCGACCATATCTTCTTCGGCATTTGTTACCTCGCTATTTATACCTGCAGGCAACTGTAAAACTTTTATCATGTATTGCCGTATCCAGATGTTGAGTTCGTTGTCTGCTGCAGTCATTTACTGTTTTCAAGGGCTATCTTTAGCCATCTTACAAATCACTTTTCGCTAGTCCTTTAGTAACAGTCTCACCATAACCGAATGCCGTAGGCTGCGCTGTGGAAACAATAACGAAATAAATGTTATTGCTTGCGACTAAATGCAAGCAAAAGTCTTGCATTGTTAAATAATGGCTTATTTGAGATGCAGCTACCCAACTAATTCCTTGGAGGAAAGTACTTATTGGCAGAACAATGATCCCTCAGGCAGTCAAAAAATTCCCTGAATTTTATGAAGCTCGATGATTCATGACCGTTGTCACAAAAGCCGGATTTCGGTCCATATCTAAGTCACGTAAGTCCACATACACCCTCCCTCCGCCAAAGTGTAGTTTACGAAGTCATATAATGTCTGTCTTCCCGGCTGTGACTATTTTTTCCCAACTGTCTGTTTTCTTCATGACTCCCAACCAGAATTATTTTATTTCTCCCCGCATACGTGCTAAATGCCCCTCTCATTTTGCACATCTTCAGTCAGTCACCTCAATAACATCTGACACGAAGTACAAACCATAAAGCTTCTCATTAAGCAATTTTCTCCAGTAGATGAATCACCTTCTTAGGTTAGAATATTTTTCTCGGCGTCCTGTTCTCGAACAATTCAGTGTTCTAGACTTCATCAGTGAGCAAATTGAATGGAATCTGATAAGATCTTCCTGCAATCAGTACGTATAACCCCGCCACAATATAAGTCAGGAAGCGTTTGACATATTTCATGATAAGGAATGACAAATATCCGTCAGAAATTCCTTTGGCACATACTTACGAGCAGTTTCTAATTGCGGCCAAAGGCTTGCAACAGTTTAACAAATGAACCTGTCTGCTACAAGTATTTACTACGTAGCCAACACCTCGTTGCTTTCAGCGTCTTTCCCCAGTAACACAACACTTTCTTCAAGACGCATACAAATCCTAATATCTCTAAGAAAATAGAAGAGCCGGAGTTCTGATGGTGACAGAGCAACTAACCTTGAGCTGGGCCACCAGTCGTGCAGGTGCGCTTCTGCAATAACGCGCTCTTTGCCTGTAATCTCGTCAGTATGTCTGAGGTGTCACATTAATTGTTTTGTATACGAAAATTAAACTTGTAGCACGAATTTTTGTTTGGTCTGTATCAAGCAATTTAAAACAAAATTTGGATTAAGAGTTTTCCCAAAAGAGTGTCATCATTACAAAAAGACATGCAGTAAAACTACAGATATCTCTGATTAACCCTTTACATGCTAACGTGGAAAATATGGTGAGCTCCAAATAATGCTAGCAAAGCGCAGATGGGATTTAACTCTGCGTTTAAAGGGTAAATAGATACTAATATAAATTTTGTTTCAACCATTTTACCACGTAATTTACGTGCATTTGATGAAAGAAGACGAAAAATACATTCCAAATGCAATAGGCTATTATTTTGTGATCGGGAGTCGTGAAAATGTCCACCCAAGTCTAGTGTCGAAGTAAGAATGTGTGCAGCTCTATTGCCTGCGTGGTGCTAAGGTCTCTCGCAGGGATAACTTTAATTTAATTCCCCTTGTCGCTTCCATATCATTCTGCTATCAAGTGTGTAGACTGAAATATGTTTAGACGTGTTTCAGTAAGTTTACTTCATCATCATCATCATCCTCATCATCCGTCACGAGTTAGACCTTCATAGGTCTCGTCTAATAGCCTCTTCAAGGGTCTTCTTCTTTTTCGTCTATATTTCGTCATTAATTCTGGCATCCATTTGTTGTCTGTGTAAAAATGTGCTAATTTCCGTCTCTTATATATTTTAATTTATCTCTTTCTATGTTGAGGCCTACCGTATGTGGGATGGGAATAAATGAATCTCATCTCCCGAAAACTGCGAAAAATCAGGGAAACGCAGTTGAAAAATACGTGGTGTAACATGGAATAAACTCTTACAGTCTTTTTCAGATTATATTCTGGACGAAGACGAAAATGACATACATTGTAAAAAAACTATTGTACACACAACGGACCGGGTACGGCTAAGTAAGGAGGGCGGCTACCAATTTTGGTAAAGAATTCTCATTAGTGTGCGGCCGAACATTTCATAACGAGATAGTTTTTCGCAATAGGCCATTAATTGCGAAGTTTCTTCGTGCATAAGGGTACGTCAGTTCTTGGAGAAACCCACACGTCGCGTGGTATTGGAAGTAGATTGATGGATAGCGCGCAGTTCAATGGCCCTGCCCGGTTTACACAACGCCAGTAAATAGGATCTTACAGAGAAACTCGGAGCTAATGAGACTAATGACAATTTCAATGGGAGATTTAGGTTTTCACTGTGGTGACTAGAGAGTGAATTCCTTTAGTATGTGGAGCCGTTCAGTTCGATAAGTAGGCAGCAACGTTTCGGAGGAACGTGCTGCCTCCTTCTTCAGTTTAGAAGAGTAAGCAGAACATGGAAATCAGTGGTACAGTTACAGAGAAGTGGAACCATGTTCGAACTTGTTACCCTGAAGTTTGAGACAGCTCCTTACTCCGAAACATTGGTGCCTTTCTGTCAAACTGCACTAAGTCACCGATAGAGAACAAAGACAATATTAACCTTCGTGTGAAACTATGTCTTATAGGTTGTGGCGCTGTTAAGATTCTCAGCCCAAAAGTAACGTAGAAACGATTACGGTTGGTTATTGACGACTAGTATAATATATTAATAAATATTATTTGTACCGTGTACAAATAATATTTGTTAATAAAGACGATACAATGGAATGACGAATGTCAAAACTTTTCCGATACATTATTGTATATCATCCAAATACTCGGCCAGATACAGCCTCTGTAACTAACAGAGTCATTTCAAAATTTACTCATGAATACAGTTCAGCTCTGATTTATTCACTGCTCTATTTTGACTGAAATAATTTATTCACTAAGATTTAATAGTTTTTTTATTAAGGAAACTCAATTTTGAACTAAAATTCCGAACCTGCGCTGGGGGGACAGGCTGCACAGGCTGAAATATTTTGGTAGGGCAGTGAAAGAGGTTATACAGACACTAAACCACATGGACTGTATAGAGTTCAGTGTGGCCCCTCAGGTCAGTAGCGTGTGCAAGATACTATTATCGGAGCGTTTTGTCTTAATGGCTTGTCACTATACAGGGTGTATCTAAAATGCTTAGACAAACTTCAGGAGAGGATTCCCCACACAAAAACAAGGAATACATTATGTAACCATATACGTCTGCAAAAATTTAATTTTGAAGGCACAACCCCCACGGTCGCCATACCTTGGTCTTTTAGCTTTTTATCTGTGGTGAAATACCTCCAATTGAAAATGAAAAGACACTTCACCGACGCATTTTTGATTCCCAATAAACCATTCGAAACTGCCCCAGGACGTTTGAAAGGGTGCGAAAATCCGTGATCAGGCGTGTTCGTGCCTTCATTGATTCAGGTGGAAGATATTTTTAGCATTTGGTTTGAACAGTGACTACTATCAAACAACAAGAACTCAACAGTCATTAAATTGGGAACGTATACTGTAAATGTACTTATGTCAGCTGTAATGTAAAATATAACACAATCAGGGTATTACTTGTTGAATGCAGTCTTCCATGGAAAATAAAAAACCACTTATTTCTGGATATACGTTTATATGAACTTTCTTCGTACTTTTAATGTGAAGAACTCACTCTTGAAGTTTTCCCAAGTACGTTAGAGCCATCCTGTGTGTTACAGTCGAGTACAACCTTATTTATACTTTTTTCGCTACGTGTTTCTATACGGCCATGCCGTAAGGCGAGCATGTATAGTTTCCTTGTAGCGCTGTTTAACATACACAGAGATTACGAGAATCAAACCGGTAAAGGCTGCATGACACACATTTCAGTATTTTACTTGGATTTAATTTTAATGTTAACCGGCCCACGATCGACCATAATGACACTTTACTTTGGACGCTCTAAGATTAAGCATTGCGATTGGCAGATCTCAAACAGCTGAAGTGGTTAGTCCGCTGTTTTTCGACGCAGAGACAAGTTTTCGATTTTAAGCCAGTGCGAGTGGAATTTGTGATGGAATAAGTGGCACTAGGACACGTTTTCCTCTTACTCCTTTAATTTCCCCCGTTAGTACCATTTCGAAAATGCTGGACACACATTTGATTAATCTACCATGACTCTGTACAGTCTTACAAATTGACACCATTAATAAATAAAACACCCCACGCCATTACAATCCCACAGCAGTGAAAACTAATATCATGGTGTTATACAATGTGAAGCCATGTAGTTAGTATAAAGTTACCGACGTTTCGTTTGAACCTACTTCATTCACACTTAAGGCAAAAAAAAGTTCTCCGAACTATTGGCCATGTTCTACCGCACTTCACTATGTCACCTTCAGAATGGTACAACCTTAATTTTATTTGGCTTATTCAAAGTTACGTGGCCTATGCAGCTTAAGAAGACTAATTAATTTAGTACGTGATAAACAATGAAAAGTTTAACAATTATATTCATTGCAGGTCTTTCTTGATAGATCGGTATTCGAATTCTGAACTGTAGCCTAATTAATATCTGTAGCGACTTTTCGAGCTGCTTCCTCAACACATAACTTGGAGATTCTTGCAAAGTGACATGCCTCAATTTATTTTCTTGTCAGGTTTAGTTACTTCTATACATCAAGTTCTTCGCCATCTCAAAATGCTTTTATTTCACTCATTTCTACCAGGAACACATACAACGTAGTCATATAACTTGAGTATCCGAGTTTTTTTTCCAAATCTTTACCTGTTTTTCAAAAGAGGTGCAGGGATGCTATACTGCAGGATGTAGAAGAATTCTGGCGTATAAACTTGTACAGAAAATGGTTTTATAAATATTGATCTATGCAAGCCTGAAATCTCGAGCTGAATTATTAAGCTGAACAACTATTACCATCTTTACACATTTTTATAAGTTGTAAATTTTACTTTGTGTTTGCCTTGCAACAGATATATTACGTTCATTGTAAGTAGTTTTCTTTAACTTAAACACTGATGAGAACAGCTTACATAACATGTCGGACAATTTGATAGGTCAATAGGGTGTCCCGAACTTATATCAGACGATGAATATACAGAGTGTTACTCCAAGCATCTTATCGACGAGAAAGTGACAGTAACATTGCTTCGTTAGACCACATGCATACAATTAAGCTCAAATACACTCCGGTCTTTTATTTAAACATGAAACACAAGTACGTTGAAATTTTAAAAGGAAACACTTAAAAACGAACTTCATAAAAACGACTAAACTCTGTAACTTGTGCTCTGAGGATGCAGCTGTACATATATTAAAGATACCAAACTGATATAATAGCGACAACCATTCCTAGGCGTAATTTTCAGCAAATTTGACATTGTAACAGAGACCAAGGTCTCCTTTGTCCTTTGCTAACTTCTGCACTTGTTATCATATATAACAACAGCAGAGGAATTATCGCTTTGTATATTTCAAGCATAGTCACTTGTTCAGCCTGTCAAGCACTGTCATAACATTCATGCTTTACTCCAAGAATCTTTTCGTCGGTACTTTCAGTATTCTTAGAGAAATTCAAACGTAAATTTGATCCATTAGATTGGTGTAATCTGGACATGCTATGTTTTTTCTACATTATATGCTCGATGCTCAACTTCTTCTTCGGCCTCAGTTTTTCAGAAGGGATTCCCTGTCTCACAGATCCCTTTCTTCGGCCTCGGACGTACATCACAGCGAACAATGTCGCAACCCCTATGTTAACCATCTCAAACCCGTCTGACCTCACTGGCAACCATGGCGTGACTCACTAAATCACTCAGTGATTCACACTAGGTTATTTTATGGAGCAAATTTCCGTTTACATGAAACACAGGTTTTAGAGACGATTATTATTAATTTGTAAAGTTATGAATTATTTATTACCTATATTTTCCGTAAGCGAGCAAAATAACAGTTTTAGGTTTCTGGAACAAAAACTTGAAACGAATTCAGCAGCACTTTATTTTAATGCACTTCGTCAAACCCGTTTCCTTGGATCTTTTTAATAACACCCTTCAGTACTTCGCCTTGTGTTCTTCGAGTCACTTTCCATATATATTTCTTCAGAGAATGGTTACGTAAAACTGTTAAATAAGCGGAAAATATTCCTCGTACATATTTTTTATAGAACTAGTTTCATTTTCAAATTGGTATCTCACAAAACCGTCTGTACACCTGGAAAGCACCAGGCGATGGCAGTCTTCACTACTCAGACTACGTGCCTGTAAAGCGTCAAATCAGAAACGGTATGAAGGATGTGCAGCCTATGCCCGTAGCAGTTACCGGCTCTGACCACAACTTACCGGTTGTTAAGATCAGCACTAGATTGCAGAACGTCATAAATTTCAAAAAGGAAAACTAAGGTGATATCTAGGGAAGTTATAGGTACAACGAACCTAGAAGAAAATTTCGGTGCAATTGAATTTGAAATGGGAATGTAAATGGAGTGGAACAAGGCCAAGTAACGTTTGTTACACGGTATGAGTGATTTGGTTGGGAAACTCGACAGGAAAGCAAGAAAGACAAGTATCACACAGTAAGTGATCATTAACATGGAAAAACGGAGGAGGAGGAATAATGATAACAAAGAAAAAAGAAAGAAGTACAAAGACTAAGCAAAAAATTAGAAAGCGCCACAAACAAGGCCAAGAAGGAATATCTTGATGTGACGAGAACATGGAACTTGAAAGAACAGGGCGTTATGACCTATTGTAAATGAAAACAAAGGAATGTGGTTGGTAAGAAAACTGTGGGAATCAAAACATCAGCATCGCAACTCTCAAGGGAATATCAATAGTAGATCAGAAAGAAGTATGAAAGTTCGGGAGAATTACATAACACAGCTGTAAAAGCGACCTAATCGACCAAAAAACTAGAACTCGAATTTGAAGAGGAAGTAGATGCAGACAAGAAAGGCTCTTATATTTTGCCAGTAAAGTGGATAGAGCTATCAATATGAAGAGGAATAAGAAAGTTATAAGAGATGGTTACAGTCTGGGAATGTACTCATATTACTCGAAGAAGATGGTCTCAGAATAATGACACACGTGATCAACAACATGTGTGCAGCTGGAGGGTGGTCCGAAATTTTCGCTGAAGTTGCAGTGATTACCTTAAAGAAGTAGACAGTTCACAAAATGCAGCGACCATTGCACATAGAGCAAAGATAGTCGCGAGGGTACTGGGAAGGATGATTGGAACATTCATGATGTACTTAAAGAAGATAGTTTGGACTGAGAAGCGGAAAAGGAACTAGGTGTGCAACTTGGATGCTGAGAATATCATCAGAACGACCTCTGACCATAGATGAGGAATTGTGTGCCTACTTCAAAGACATCATAAACTAGACCAAATTGACGTAGATCCTAAAGGGAATTGGTATCGACTGCCAAGTTTTAAAACAAGACTGGACCAAGGATTGACAAGAAGTGTGAAGACTGGAGGAGAAGATAGAGAATGATTGTGTTTGTAACGATTCTATTTTATTGTGCAGTGAATATCTCACAAAGGAAGCTCTTAAAGGATTTGGAAACTTCAAAATAGTAGGACAAGTAATTCGCACTATGAAATATGGAGATAAATTTGTACTACTGGCTAAGACAGAAACCGTGGTATAGGACATTATTGATAGACGAAATGAAATCGAAAAATGATATGGAATTGACATGAATGTGGAAGAAAGTAAGGTAGGTAATGGGAATCTCAAGGCAACCATCCCCACTACAGAATACGATAGGTCAAAAACAAACTGGAGAATGTGAAATATTTCAACTATTGGGTAGCATGCTAACAAATGATGCAAGATGTACTCATGAAATTAAATCGATTATTTTATTAGCTGCATTAAACAAGAAGAAGGATCTTTTCACCAGAAAATTGGACTTAAATTTAAGCAAGAAACTAGCAAAAGCTACATTTCGCGCTTAGCTTTTTAAGGTGATGAAACTTGGACACTTCGGAAAGAAGATTAGAAATAGCTGGAGAGTTCTGAAATGTGGCGCTGGAGAAAGATGGAGAAGATAAGTTGGGCCGATTGTGTGAGAAATGAAGTAGTATTATAAAGAGTCACGGAGACAGGAATATCTTACAAACAATAAAAAATGAAGGTTTACTGGATTAGCCCCTTCTTTCTTAGGAACTACTTTCTAAAATTTGTCATTAAAGAAAAAATACAGGGAAGGATAATAGAAGTGACGGAAGGACGTGAGCACCTACCGGATGACCTTAACCCTTTAAACGCTGAATTAAATCCTGTCTGCCATATGCTGGCATTATTAGGAGCTCACCATATTCTCCACGTTAGCAGGATAATGGTTAAGGAAAAGGTGCTGGAAACTGAAAGAGGAAGCACTAGATCGCATTCTGTGGATAACTCAATTTGAAAGAGGCTATAAACCTGTCGTATGAGAGAGAACAAAGTGAATGTATGAATGAATGAAAAAGACCTACTCTTTGCACACCTGCTGTGTTTAAAACAGCACACAAGTATGGGCATAAAGCGTCGTCATTAAATCTTAGTTCAACTGACATATTTAAAAAATAAACATGCAATATTATTTCTTAAGAACTTAATTATAATACGAATCAATACACACTTTACGTGCAATCAAATTGGCTGATGATCATACTTGATTCCAAATTCCGCAGCCGTAAACATAAATTATACTTTCCAGCTTCTGTCGCTAAAACACTTGGCACATAACTTCAAAATTGCACACCGTCGCCACATCTGGAAATGCTGAATTTCGGAAAAGATTTCATGTATAGTCAATAGGAATGCTTGGCCTATTACCCCCATAAATTTCATAAGAATGCCTCCAAATATTCATTATCGCCGTCAACCAGAAATATTAAAAAAGATTGACATGCCTGCCATGTTATTTTACGTTTGAAAAAAATATTACCTTAGTGAATGTTGTACAGTTCTCCGAGATATATTACCGTAAACTATTTAAGATCCCATACTAAGTAACGCTAATGGTGTTTCTGCCTCAAAAGGTCGCGCGTTAGTCGTGATTTTATTTGTGATTTTGGGAAATTAGTATGTCTGTTGGGTCTCCTCCACTAGCTTAGTGTTATTGTAGAAATACTTTCTGTCCCTTAGAGGAGAAAAGTGGGCAAAACCATGAAGTATTACGTACAATGAAGATTACTTTGTGAGAATAAACTTACAAACAGAAAACTGAAGTGTTTCAAATGCAGCATCATTAAAATTATTCCAGCAGCAACCGTTCGTGTGAGTTTCATAGAGAGTGAAAATTAATTAAAAAAGTATTTGGGCAACACTCATGGAGAATGGGCCTCCATACATGGCTGTTATTCCGAACCTCTGCAACTCGGGCGGTGCCTGAATTTTCCGCACTCTCTGCCGTAAGCCGTTCCTTTAAGAGAAACTGCCGCCCCCCTGTTGAGTCAGACAAGTCTTCTGATGAAGCACGAATACACAGCGAGGTGTGGGATATAATTACCATGCTGGCAGTGAGAGGTAACCATATCGGGCCTCAAACCATGGTCCTATATGTAACAGATTACAGTCTTCCCTTTTATGCAGCATGGGAATTGTAACACGTTTATCCGTCGAACTTGTAGTGGTTAGGGCTAGACTAAGAGGTGGGTAAAGGCACCGATTATGGGATACTTTTTTTTAACATCGTGTAGTACGTAAACCATTCAATATTTTTTAATGCGGACAATGGCAGATATTCAAGACAACATTCTTCTTTACACTCAGTTATAAACACAGTTTGTAGGAGCATACAAGTCTCAGAACAAAAATATGTGTACATGTCACTTTTCTAGAAAATAAAAATAGTATCCTAATGTGAGATAGAAGGTATTTCATGATGTAACTTACAATTTTGCACTTTTTCTGCACATGGGGCACACAAATTAGTCTTCCTCAACCCCACAGTCTTCATGCGTCCAACGATAGCACCTCGCACGTTGAGCCAATTTTTCGCCATGCTTGTCACGTGAGAAAAACCCCTGTGCAGTACAAGTTCCCTGCATCTCCATCGCTTATGTTATAACCAGAGTCATCTTTTTCAAATTCAATTTTCATATCTGTTTCACTGGATGACTCTTGTACGCCTACTTTACCCTTCTTTGAAGACCTTTTACTCTTTGTTCCAAATAGCCTTTTTATAGCTGGTTTCTTTGACAGGGAAAAGGATTTCTTCTACTGACACTCCCGCAACTGCTACCTGTAAGGAGAAACTGTTAATACCTTTGCACAACTCGCTCTTGATTGTTTTGCTTGATATATGGGAG
>Ga0123353_10008870_pt1:0-12500 | contig 13790 bp, 7 predicted proteins | sample TergutLab28metaG_3_FD_92763 | JGI IMG/M metagenome (GOLD analysis project Ga0123353, IMG submission 92763) | Labiotermes labralis P3 segment gut microbial communities from Petit-Saut dam, French Guiana - Lab288 P3 | ecosystem: Host-associated > Arthropoda: Insects > Digestive system >... | reverse complement strand
TTATCCCACTAATGGGTCTAATTTTGAGTTTCGAGCATCGGTGCTGGGAGCATTTATCGCAGTAAGGTAATGATTTATGTATTTGTGTACGCGGAGCTTAACATCCAATTCATTGTAAATTATTTTCCCAGTTGGTAGACAGTCTGATGCCCAAATACCTAGCAACAAGGCAATATACAGTCTATTGTTCCTGTACAGCTGTGGCTTCATCTAAAAGTCATGTATTTTTTTTGTTCCAAGTTCAAACTTTGGATATATACATGCACTTTTTTTTGTATTACTATTTCCTTGAACGCGTTTTACTCTATCATTTGGCTTGTGCAAGCAATTCCATTATTCCTTCTTGATCAATTTTTACTTCAGTATTTCATTTTGGTTCTTATTATGCAGCCCTTCTGCTTTCAGCGGCCTCTACCTTATCCTTCCGTTTGGAAACCTTTTACTTTTCGAAGAACGAATCTATCATCTACTTTTATATAGCTTTGTCGTTGTGCTCTCTATAAAAGCGTATGTATGGGGGAGTTACAGTTCCACTCATTCTTAACCTCCGCATAAGATGAAGGTGAATGGTTAGCCTCGAACGCGCGTCGTTATACCTCAGGGAGAAAGGCCCATTGAATAGAAGGCTGGATGTGCCTCACAGTCTGTCTGAATACTTCGGAGGAGACAGAAACTTTTTCTCCATTCTGGAACTATGATTACTCGTTTGTCCAGTCCATAGGCTAGTCACTGAGACTGAGTCTCCTGGCTGCTCGACTTCTTCCATTATTTTACCTTGTATGTCAATATTATTGTCCACTAAGTACACACATATTTTATATCATGTGGTGAATATTTTTGATGTTATAAGCTAAACAAAACATTTATCTGGTTGATATTTGAGACACGTTTGTCTAATTTGATTTGGAAATATTTTTTTCGTTAAATAGGTTTTAAAAACTTGTGTTATGGATATGCCTTAGAGACACTGGAATTGTGGGGAAATAAGGTGGTTTAAAGTGTATTTATAATACCTTGACAGGCAATATTTCTGATAAATTATTTATTATTTATCTGTTTTTTAACTTCTATCAGAATCAATTACCAACGAATGGAATTAACGAGCGATTAATACGTATAAGGGGAAAAGTGACATAGTTGCCCTTTAGCATTTGGTAATTCAGTTGTCTATAACTCATTAAAACTGTATTTAAAAAATCCTTATAATCGTGGATTGAAAGCCTCGAATCCTAGGAGGAATATCAGACTGCTAAACTGCATTAACTGGACGTTGCATTTAATAGTCAAATAAATTTAGAGACTGTTAACACCCTATTGAACCAACAGGCGTGAAATGCCGGTGCCAGCTGTTGGTACAGAAACTTCATTGTTAGTGATACCACCGCCACAAAGGGAGAAAGGATTTAGCGACCTGAAAATGATCACAATGTCTCCTGCGTTCTGCGACTTTAATACAAGAGAGACTCTTTCCACTAGGAATGGCCACGGGCTCGCACACTCCACAGTAGTTTGAGAGAATCTGACAAAAGTGAGAAATTTCATCATGGCAAGTGCACGTGACGTCAATACTTCAAACGAAGCCTTTACTATACGCTTAGAATTAAAAACCGAAGACAGTTGATATGTTCTACATTTAATTTAATGACATACTTTGAGATATTCCCTCAATAAGATAAATTTGAATAAAGTTTTTGATTTTATATAAAATTGAATTACTGGTTATTTTAATGTTGAATCACATAATTTATCCAAAAGGAAGAATGGGTGTTTATTCAACATATAAATTAATACTGAGGCCAGTGTTCAATTCCGAAACTTGTAAAGCGCAAGAAGTAGATATAACCAGGATTATTGTTCAGTTAACATAGGACAGAAATGCTGCAACGCCGCCAAAATTTCGTAGTTCTCTGACGTACAAACCTGCTGCAGTCAGATACTGCATGACATGTACTGTACTTCGGAATTATTCAGAAACACTGCAAACACTCAACAACATATGCAATTTCAGGTTAGGCTATTTCAGATTTACGTACTTTTCAAAAAGTATAATAAATGGAAATAACATCATTTTCGAAAGTGCCGAATTTTTTCTTGCAAGAATGACAGCTCAGTAAGACGAAGATGGCGGAGAAATACTGCTGGGTGATACCAGAGGTGGAGGGGGATCATTATGTGACCGGAAATATTCCATTGAGTTGTAGTTTAAATTTCACATAGACTACTTGGTTTGACAGCAACTATACTCAATAGAAATTTGTGCAAAACAAAAAGAATTGCGCCAGATATTGCCTATCGTAACTATAGCGTCAACTGCGAAGAGGTGATACAGTGTTGCAATTTTAGAGTGGCTGGAATACTCATTTTCGTAATTCTTAAACAAATATTGGAGAAAAAATAGTAAAATGGAAATAAATAGGACCTAAAATTAATAGACGAAATATTTTATGTATCCATATTCAACAAGCAGAAGTATCCTGAATGTGGATCGCAAGTTCCCCCGAGAACTTCGTCATTCATCATACTGTAGTCTGTCTTACGACAGGTCCGTGGTGTCTTCCAAAGCGGGTTCTACACAGAGTGCGATCTAGTGCTTTCTCTTTCAATTTCCAATAGCCTCTCATTTAATTAAGGCCATCCAGTAACTTCGTACGTCTTCTTCCTCGTCTTCCTGTCACTGCTATATTTCCCTGTATCTCTTCTTACGTAAGGTCTTTAGAAGGCAGTTCCTACGCAAGATGTAACGAATCCATACAGCCTTCCTTTTCTTTATTGTTTTTATGACATTCCTTACCTTCCTTCTTCAGCACTATATTTAAAAACTTCTCCGGCATTTCTGATCTCCTTTCCTAAGCGTACAAGTTCCAGCACCATAAAAAGCTAAACTCCAAGTATAACACTTTACTAGCTTCTTCCTTAAATCTAAGCCCAATTTGTCCCTGAAAAGAGCCCTTTTCATTTTTTGGATGTTGTTTTGCCATGGAAATCCTAGATTTCATTTATAACCAAGTAAAAATCTACTCAGTTACAACACCCAGATAACCACAATCCTAAATACGATAATTATTTATTTTCTCCAAGAAATGAGTTATGCCTATCAAAAATTAATATTTTCCTGATTAGTGGAATATTAATCTTCTTTATAATTTGAAATTTCTTTGGCAGCACGAGATATTTCTAAAATTTCCTGAAAGCGTACTTCACATGTCAGACTTGGTCTCTAACTAGACACACTAGAACAAATATACACAATTTAACAATAAATTGTTGCACGGCGCTCTTTATTTCTTAATTAGTGCTTCAAATTGATTTGACCTTAACTGTTGGCCATATTTAGCTCCTTGAATTTGGCCGACAATTAAGGCCAAATATGTCAGAGCACTCAGAAATAAAAAGTGTCGTGCTAAACATTTTTGTTAAGATTTCACATATGTACACAGTTGCACGGAAAAGGTACAAAATTGAGCTCTTCAATAAATTTAAATCTTTCTTTCTCTAATTAATGAAAAGAGAAAAATGTTCCTGTGAACAATATGAGGGAGAATGGGGGAATGGAGGTAGAGTACTTCTCGTTCGTATCCTTGGTACTAGACTGAGGTAAATGGTTACCTTTACAATTCGACCGCTGTAACCAGGGTAACATGCCCCAATTATTGAGTTAATTTGATGGTTGAAAGGTTCACATTCAGTCCTGAAGGTTTGGGAGAAGAAGAAAAGCTCTTTCCTCTACAGGTAATTGGAAACGAATCTTCGGGCTTCCAGCCGACAATCCAGTTAATATCTCTCGAATGAAAATTACACTTTCCTGTTGTTCACACTGTATGATGTACAATTCAAATGTCCTACCTGGTGTACCGTAATGTTCACACTGCATGACGTACAATTCAAATGTCCTACCGAGTATACCGTATTGTTTCTAGAGTCTTGGCTCGTGTTTGGAATATACGGCAAGAATAATAATTGAATGAAAATAACTGGTCTTATATTCTAAACTTAAAAAAAGTATTGTTTTGTACACGTTTCAATGAACAGTCTTGCTGATTAAGTTTCGTATGTTATAACACGAGTAAAATATCACTCGGAAGTGAAACGAACGCCAGAATATTTATAGTCGAATCCTTTAGAAGGAATTATATGTAACCTAACGCACTGCGTGAACATCACGCCATACATTCATACGGCAGAATGTAGATGCATCACAAAACATTCTTATTCATAACATTATATTTACATTAAGTATGAATTTTTTGCTCCGGCCGCTTTGTCCCGGATAAAGAGCTGAAAAAATTAATTGAAAATTAGATGCGAAACAAAACCAGTCATTGAACGACGGCGAACAAACAAGCCCGTTTAATGTGCCAGGAAGTGAAATCCTATCAATTAAAGTTACTGGTGTGAGCAGCCAACTGCAAAAGGTATTCCTTGGTTTAAGAAGCATGCCACTAAGACGAAGGCTTGAATTATAGTGTAGATGAAGACGACTCCTTGGAGGTTAATGGTCAGTTTCAGGCTCGCGTCGCTTTACCTCAAGGGAATTAACTTACAGAATTTATTGGATGGGAGACTAGTTGGACAGCACAGACGCAGAGAGGAAATTCTGCTCCACGCCATGACAGAACACTGCGAGTCCACCTATAGCTATTCCCTTATATACTGACCTCTCATAGTCCGCGTTTTATTTGAATATGTGTGGTATTATAATTAGGCGTAAAGCTGCAAGCGACAGCTCCCAACTGACTTAGTAAACCAACATTAAATAGCACTCAGACTTGGCCGAAAATATTTGCATACGAATAGACATTTCTAGAAATACAGTCATTCTTCATTCTGAGGAGAACCAAGAAATTGCCTCTCCCCTTAAATTCTAATGACTCTGAATCCGAAGAGTTCATTGGCTTGATTTGCAGTTGGTTTTCCAAAGAATAATGTCACGTAGAATTTAGGGCGTTACGAAGGGTTACGTTGTACGTGTATTTACTCCGAACAAATTTCTTCTACTTTTCTAGATATACAATACAGGACTTCTGCATGCACTGCTGTATCAGGCAGTCATGATATCACAGTCTGTATGTACACTGCGACTAGGTTTGAGATTGTCCGACTGAGAAATTGTTGTTCGTTTCTTGGCATGGGCAAACGATTTTGTTTTCTGCAAAACATCCATATCTTCACTGTGGCTCACCTACAGTCCTAGCAAATGGGTGCCCGAGGCTCCTTTCCTGGGTAAATTGGCCGGAGCGTTGAACTGACATCGAACCTCAGTCTAGTACGAGGTTAAGATTGGGCCTATCCATACCACCATTCCTCCATACTCTACATGGTCTGTACATAATTGTGAGCGGTAACTGTTGTGACTTTTCCGCTTGACGCAGAGATTGGTCAATTTCGGTCTTAGTGACTGTGCGTTAAAGAAATTGAGCAAGATTTTATTGATCTTGTGTTTATGGCATCGATTACCAACATATATTTACAAACTAATTCCTAACGCATCGTAAGCAGTAAATAAGTATGAACTGCGGAAAGAGCGATTAGATACTGCTTCTTTATCTATACTCAGAGAATAACAATGTTATAAAACCAGATATTTTGAGAAGGGCCTACTTTGAGGAACCAAAAAACCTAAGCAATTTAATAAATTCCTCATCTTTCTATGTTATTCGGAAATTGGTTTTCATTTTGACAACAGCCCAATAGTAGTCACTACCCGTTTCCAACCGAATTCCGTGCAAACCAAAACCAGCTATTCTTCAAATCGATTCACTATCACACTTTTATGTCAACCGCGTTTGTACGTATGGTACATCGGACAAATAGTTTTCACCTGCTAAAACTTGACATGTTGTGGGAATGGTGTACTTGTAAAAGCAATGGACTTCTTCTCCCTTTCCAACAGACAGTCAATAAATGTGACCCAAGTCACAGTAACCAATAATGTCGTAGGAACATACAAACACTTCCATCCTCGCAGCTTTTTAAAAGGTTAGACGTTTCGCTCCGTCAGTCACACAGCAGTGTACCGAGGTACAAACACGTGGCAAATAAACCCGCTGTGGAAAAAATCTGATAATTATTTACTGATTCCAAGTAGAGTGTAACAAGACAGCAATGTACGTATAACGTAACACTGAGGCGGGTTCTTGCAACCATGTTTGCAACGGAAAAGCAATGAGTGTTACATATTGTGATTGTGTGTGTAGTCTTAGTCATACAGCGTGCAATGCGAATGCGCCATATTGTTATTCTGTAGCCTGCCCCGCTCTACAATATTTTTCCACATTATCGCATAAACGGCAAGATTTAAAAAACAAAGTTACTGAACACGAAATGTGTGTTTTGATACCCTCTACAATTTCTGTATGAAAAAATATCTCATTATAAGGACTGAAGGAGATATGCTAAAAATGTAGATTGGTCTTAATGTACAGTAACCGTTATTATTGTACGATTTTAAAGACACTTGAACATTGCAGACAGTTTTTCAAGAAATTAGCAAATATCAAACTTTACGAAAATCCTTCCAATGGCAGCCGATTTGTTCCATGCGGAGGGACGGACAGACAGACGGACAGACAAACAGATGGAAGGAAGGAAGGAGGGACAGACGTGAGGAAGCCATTAGTCCCTTTTCTCAATTTTGCCAACACTCATAAAAATTACTGGGTAGTTTGTAAAAATACTCAAGTCATGTGAATACTGCTTTAAGTTTATGTCTTCAAAATACAGAAGGAAAAGTCTCAAAGTCAGCCAATCGACTTGTATTTTTGTTGCATTCCGTTAAGGAAACTACACCATGTTAAAGTAAATATTTTCCTTGCGCACAACATTCCCTCGTATGGGGATCGGTAAAGGCCCAGCTCTATACTTCTAAAATTTCGGCTGTATATGTCAGTGGTCAGCTTCACGCACTGGCCACTTTACTCTGGGACAGAGACCTCTGTGCCTATAGGTGGTTTGAGATAAACTGGCTGATGTCAAGTTTCTGATGAAAAAGAAACAGGTCTGTCTAACTTCTCAAATAGCATTAAGCTACAAACGGTTGTAGCCGATGTATATTTTGAAATAATATTATAAAATTTTAGGAATTGTGAGTTACTGCTGCAATTTTCATACTCTCTGGTCTCGCGGCTCTCTACTACAACGTGAACAAGTCACAAACTGTCAGGATGTTATAGCTATTGCGGACACTTTAAACACACGACATAGCGAAACAAGTAAGTTGCAGATCGAATTAGCCTATCTACCACTCGAGACTGATTCACACAGCGGTCAGTCTCAGCAAAAAGTGAGCTCATGGTCCGAGATTAGGTTAGAGCTCACTTGTATCACTCGAAGGCTATTCGTTTTGAATTAAATGTTCTCAAAATTTAGCCAATAAGGAATTCCCGGTAGCAACATTAGGACTATTCCTGAGATCGTGAGGGTGCTGATGGTGCCGTGAGACTGCACGGAACCATCAGCACCGTAAACACGACCTACGCAGCGGCTCTCAAAACCACCATACTTCCAAGACCTCGGTGTAGAAAATCATAAGCAGCAACTCAACATCTAATGCTCCTGATGACGGGCGTATGTACCCGAAACATGTCGAGCTAAGAATATGTCAATAAAATTACCTAGTTGCATCAAGTTGGCATTTCTCTTTATTCCTGAGATATGAATGTTTTTCGAATACTTCCCGCGCTAATTTGATCGCTCCGTGACGTAAGCGTGAAAAACGGCACTACATTTAAATAGAGATAATTTATATTTTGAGCCACTCTGGGATCGTTTTAGGCCAAATTCTTTTGTGAACCAAGCTTGAAACACAAAACCACAGAGAGAGACAAAGCAACAACTAGCTCTTAGCGAAAGACTTCCTTCCATATCTTAATTATAGACATGTGTTTACTTTGAATTGAGAACAGCTGAAATTAGCATAAACGTATGGACTAAGTCCACCGAACGTATGGAGTTCCAAACTCTGCCAACAAATTGAATACTGCGCTTTGTTAATGTTCAACCCGCCAGTGAAAATTAAACTCGGAAAACTGTAAGTATTTTATAATCATTGTATGAAGTTAACTCTCAGGCCGGGAATGAAGTCGACATGGAGCAAAGTAATAAAACTGTTACACTCTACTGCTCAATCTCAAACTGGTTGACACTCTACAAAAGTACACATGCTTCTTAACATTGTTCATTGTAAATCTTAAACTTTGTGTCTCTTTGTTTATTCGGGAATTATAATATTAGATATATGGAAATAAATTTTGACTAAATCCCGTGTTGAATGTTGTTTAGAGATACATATATATACAAAGGCCTGAGCTGTGAAAGGCGGAACCGTTTTCTGCATACAGGCGAGACGTTGGATGCTGACTGCTCATAACTACACTCATGACGTGCGGTGTTTCAGAACGATATTGCATTGTAGCATGTTATAACTTTAAACATAACTCGTAACATGTACGTGCTATTTAATGACAAAGTTCTCTCTATTATCACTAGAGTATACATAGGAAAACTGATATATCGTAGCTTATTTTTAATTTAAAAAAATTCATCCCTTTTTTGTACTTGATACAATCAATACAATATCTTATTATCATTTAAACAAAACGGCATATTCTTAGAAAACCCTACACGTTTCGAATTAAATAATTCATCACACGAAATAATGTGTAGTACCAACTTGATGCAACAAGGCAATGTTATTGATGTATTCTTAGCTCGACATGTTTCGGATATATACGCCCATGAGTTGCAACATACGGTTTTCTATACCGAACTCGGTGCAGACAACCGTATGCTGCAACTCAACATCTAATGCTCCTGATGATGACCGTATGTACCCGAAACATGCCGAGCTAAGAATATATTAATAAAATTAACTTATTGCATCAAGTTGGCATTCCATATTATTTCATGAGGAAGATGCGCGGTCAAACAACCCTCAAGTTTATCACACGTGTGACGTCGATGTGCAATATATTTAGTCTCTTTAACGTCGTTCTCTTTCTTTACTGGATAAAAATTGTTTGCCTAGAAATAATGAAATGCAATGATGTACAGGATAATAAATATTCAGTACTCTTTCGGATAAGAAGAAAACTAGAATCCAGTTTTGTTACCCCTGTAACATCTGCAGACCCCACACACAGTACCTAAACTGAATATCGGAATATGATTAAAGTATAACCTGGGAACCAAAGTGTAGTGAAGCCGGAAACTGACAGCAATTTGTGCGTCCTTTCTTGAAAACACGGTATTGAAAATTATGTACTGCCATCACTTTATGCGGAAGGGCATTGCTTCTGTAACCGAGGTTCTATGTAATTTTCATAAAGTAAGTAGTGATCTATGTATCTGGAAACTGTATATATTAATTTAAATATTAACTAATAGCTACTGTGGGCGTAGTTATCAGAGTAATACTAAAAATAGACCATAAAGGAGCCGAACATGCAAGGTTCATGGCAATTTTTTTAAATAGCTGTAACTATTCCAGGAAGACTCAGTTCTACGCAGTTAATTGCTTATATTACTCTTATGAAAGTCACATTTGAGAACGTATTTACTAACAAATTTAGTGAAAAGATGTGTAATTTGCACATATGAATTAAGAATATTTACCTACTAACGTATGTACACGTGAACTGGTTGCATACTGTTCACTTATTGACCTCAATGGAACGACTGAAATCACAGGGAAGGAAAGCCGACAAGGCCTAACCCAGTAAGCATTTTGTTGTAGCTTGACATAAAAATATCTCCTTCTTTACTTACTGTAATATGCACATCCAATATGCCAATATAACAAATATATCAGAATTATCAGATGTAACATAAAATAAGAAGCAGTTCGCCTGGTGTAGCTCAATCCATTACGAAAGCTGAGATTAGGCAGTGAAACAGAATAACAGTGGGAATATTGCAGCAGTTTTTAAAACTGTAGAGAACGTAACGGGAAGCGTCGATAGACCAATAAATAACTCTCGCCCAACTCGCAGTTGAATATAGGGATGAAAGTCAAAATAGCAAAAAACAGTCGTAAATGTTGAGTTGCAAACTGCCGTAACGGGTTATGAAGAGGGGCGGCTTATGTTCTGATCGCATTCCCTCTCCTTCCTCTTGTTCTCTTTCTGTTATCCATTTCTCGGAGAAATTGGCAACAAAAATTAAGTTTTTTTTTTGCCCTCTAGTCGAATGTCAATGAATAATTAATAATGTCAATTATAAACGTGTGAAATATTTTTATTCTTTTTCTGTGTTACGCATGGAAATAATTCCAGATGGGAACACAGACATGTATTAAACTTCTTATGTTATTTCGTAATTATATTCATCGTGTTCAAATGGCGGCAGCCCTGCAGAAATAAAGTTATATTGTACATTTGCAATAATGGGATACAAAGGATGACTTCCAAGTTCGGGAAAGAAAATTCAAATTAAATGTAATTCATTAGTCCTAAATTTGTACATGTCCCTTTTTAACGAACGATATAAACGTTAAGTGAAACATCGAGTCCCTTTGATTACGGAAGCAGCGGCATAATAAAGCACCGAACAAAAAGTGTTTAAAAGTAAATATGTATGTTCCACTGTCAGGGCATTTTTAACAATCTGTAACAGCAAATATTCGACAGGCGCAGTATCGCACTAGACCAGCAACAAATCTCTCCTGTCAAACAGTAAAGTTTACAGGAAATAGAAAAACATTCACTTTTTATATTAGTTAACTTGATAACGAAATAGGATGTTAGGCTGTTTGGAACAAAGGGAATTTTTCCAATACGAAATCAATACAACCTCGGAGTTAGTTGTGTGATACATGTGTGCCCAGTTTCCCTCTACTATGTAGACACATGCATGTTCCTTTCCCTCTAAATCCACAAAACCCGTCAGGCGTGGAAGGTTGAATTTCCTGCATATAAAAAATGAATGGCACAATGTAAAGGGATGGAAACTTAGATTAACAGAGTTTCTGATCTGACAGAATTCTTTGCTAACCAAGTCTGAAAACAAATTAAACTGAATCAAAACAAAGTATTACGAGCATGGGTCAAAAAGCATATTTCCATACTATGTCCATTGTTAGTCCGATATAACTCATTCTCTGATTGTTGGTACTTTAATTCAGATTTTTGTAAAAGTTACTGTTGAAGTGCAAATTCCGTCTACGTTAAGTTTTTCGAATATAGGTTTTGTAACCTTTAGTTGACACAATCCCCGTTGAGCTCAGATTAATAAATCTATTTAAAAGAATACAGTCATGCACAGCACAGTTATGTTTCTAAGGTGACTAGTTTCGGCCCACTTTTCGGGCCATCGTCAGACCTATATACCAGAACCCATAACAGAATCTAAACAATCGTCTATATAAACTTAGAGAAAATAGATCTCTTCGCTTACATAGATGTATAAAACTGGTAAAAATGCATGAGATTAGTGAAAAAGACATCAAATGAAATAAAATTAGTTAGAGATATTTATACAAAATATAAGAAAAATTATCTATTAAAACAGGAATATGATCGATAAACAAAAAATAAATGGGGTAGGTAGAATAAAATTTAGGATAAGCATGCATAATTCAACGTCCGCTTTTAGTCTCATAATGGGCGATCCGAATTTCTCGGAATTTGCTACTGTAGGTATGTGGGCGAGGCGTTTTTACAGCAGGTATATTCTGTTCGCTATCATATGGCAGCTCTGTTAAGATCTGAAAAAAAAGTAACTGTAACAGAAAAATAGTTGTTATTATTATTTCAAAGGAAAATAAAGTATACATTTGAGAGACAATAAAGCAATTTTAGGCAGATGCCTTGCGGGAGAATAACGCTTCAACAGTATTCACCGCATACGTTTTTCAACGTACGTCGCTCCGAAATTCTTGCTGCTTACTGTGGTGCGGATCGTTAACTATGGAAGGGGGTTGGCTTGATTAGTTAGTCAAATGGCTGTCCCTACCGAGAATTACTTCAAAGTTTTTATTATAAAACAGTGCTTTTTATCATTCGATTATAATTTTTAGTTTCTACATATATAAAAATCGTTTTATAGTATTTATATGTCCTCATTTTCTGGCGAAACTTTTAATTCCATTATGTCATCTATTTTCCAAAAGACCTATCCGTTTTCTGAAAGATGATGGGTAAGTTTAGAATTTGTGTTTTTACGTGTAAATGAACGTAAAGTTTCCTTATAGTTTATTTCAAAATTTATTCCCGTTTGACCAGTAAATTTTTTTCCACAATTACCGCACGTTAGTTGCTAAATGGAGCTGTTTTGAAATCTATTCTTCCCATTCATTGATGCCATTAAAGTCAGTAATTTATAAATGTAACTTCTATTTGTATAAGCTGCACGCAAGGTTAATCTTTTAAAAAAATTAATACTACAATATGTTTTGTTACCAAAAATGAGGTAATAACATTTTTCTTGTGAGAGTATATCTTTTTATTATCTATGGTATTGGTGATTTTGTTATGTTTATCTAAAAAATTGTTGATTAATTGTATTGG
>Ga0123353_10008869_pt1 | contig 13791 bp, 11 predicted proteins | sample TergutLab28metaG_3_FD_92763 | JGI IMG/M metagenome (GOLD analysis project Ga0123353, IMG submission 92763) | Labiotermes labralis P3 segment gut microbial communities from Petit-Saut dam, French Guiana - Lab288 P3 | ecosystem: Host-associated > Arthropoda: Insects > Digestive system > Gut ... | reverse complement strand
GCATTAATTGTTTCAAAATGTTCAAATACTGCTATCGCAATAAACAGAAAAAACATCTCTTGCGGTTCTCTTTGATTTGTGGTATTTATAACTACGAATTAAGGTTTTAGAACAGCTCTAATTATCTAGGATTATATCAAGCATAGCGCTGGATTCGTCGTCGCGCGTATATTTTCTCTGCAACGCTATATCGTAATAACTGGGGATTACGTTTAAATATGATTCCCTATTCAAAGCTTCAAGCACTGCGCCGGATATATTTTCATCGTTAACTATTATTGGTATCGAATAGCTGTCACCATAACTCAAAGCATAATAATTTTCTTGTTTTTCATCTAATTTCGGCGTTGGAACGATACCGTAATCTTCAAATTCTCTCATTATTGCATCTTCAGTCAGTTTAATAGTGTAACTATGGAATAATGATTGGTTATTGGTAAACATTAAGTCGATTTTGGAGAAGTCATTTCCGGTATCTTTATAAAATAACTTATCGTTATTATATAAAGATTTAATTTTATCAAATACTATGATCATTTTTTCGGAGGCTCCGTCCATTATAGGATAACCATCGCTGTCGAAATTCGTTATTGTGGTTCCCATTCCATAACGCAGTGAATAAGCATTTTCATGTGAAAACCCGAATCTGTCTTCATCATCTATCAATCCGTTTCCGTTTAAATCCGCACAAACTACAGTACCCATTTCAACCATTTTATCAAACGTCCACTTGCCGGAATTTACTAATTCATAAGGATTTTCCAATTCGAAATCATTAATCAATTTTTTATTAAAATACGTACACCATGCGGCTGTCATTGAATTTAACGCATAACTTCCGGCTATTGTATAGAGTTTACTTGCGACCGTAATTTCATTGTTAATTTTATCAAACCACCACGGATTGTCAAGGTTTATCGTATCGACGGTATTTATATTCATATCCGGCATTCCAACCGTTATAAACCCGGTAATTTGTATTTTATTTCTTCTTCTGTGGCTTCATCCAATCGTGTTGTTGTTTCTTTAATTTCTTCTGTTACATTATTACATGAAACTATCATTCCTAAAATCAATGCCAATAAAATAATACTTGCTATAATTTTTTTCATTTGTTTACCTCATTCAAATTTAAACGAATATATATCCGCGTCGCTCATCTTTATTTCCATTACCACCGGTTTACTTTTGAGTTGCGACGGACTCCCATCCATGAACCCAACCTTCCGGTCGATTTTGTCGCCGAAGATTTCGTAACTATTGATTTCGTTGCCGTCTTCGTCTTTGATTTTAATATACAGATACCCGATTGCGGAAGTCGAGAAGTTGATAATTAACTCATCGCCGTCGTAAATAAACGGTTTGGTCGTCAATACTTGCGGCTTGTACGTTGCGTGGTACGATACGAAACCGTCGATCCGCATGGTGTAACGGTACAAATCCTCTGGTACTTCCATCCAATGATTCTTTTTTACATACATGGAAATTTCATTATCTGTACCGGGGTAACTCCCGGGAGTTTCTATCATACCGACCGCCGGAAAACAATCGCCGTATACCCAATTATTCGGCTCTTCAGGATCTGGGCGTAATATTGCTTCGTCGTAACGCTTCCATTGATAACCGTCGCGCGAGGTCATGAATACGCAATCCGTTAACGCCAAACCATACCGCGGCGATTCATTGTAACGTTCATGTCTTTTTTCGACGCCTGTCAATTTATCGAATGTGTCCGTCCATTCTGTTCTTTCAACATACCTCGTAGGGAAGCCGGTAAATACATGATTTGCTCGGTAGTATTTTGAAACAACGTTTGTGTATAACGCGTAATCGTCAGCGTCGCCGAAATCGAGCAGTTTCGGATCACTCCAATTCTTGAAATCAACCGATTCAATATAACGTACATCTCTGATTCCTTCCCATTTTTCGCATACCAAATTATTATTTTCGTCGTAATAATGTAATCCTCTTGCATAACCCATATATTTTTGAGTTATTTCGTCCCACAATATAGTATTCAATGAATCGAAGGAACCTTTATCCGTTATTTTCCAGCCATTTCTAAAATTTATTCCATCGCCACTTAAGAAACAAAATAAAATACGATTTTTTGAAAATTCTGATTCGGTCGAAATTGCTATTCCTTTATATTTTTCATCCGCGGGGCAAGCGGGATTTTCATCGAGATATACAAAAAAACTTGCAAACGGTGCGTCGGTTTTATTATCGAGAATAATATTATTCTCTTTTGAACCGTTATATTCACGGATTCCAAGTTTTGGTTTTATCCAATTTATGCCATCATGGCTTTCTGCATAATAAATCTTATAAGGCGGATAAGGATCAACTTTTTTTGACCCTTGATAATACATCCGGTATAATCCGTTATCGTTAATTATATTATGATAACCAATGTAGTCGCCTTCCCACGGTTCGTCATGACTGATAACACATTCGCGCCTAATAAACTCATGTACCTTTGGAGTTGCGGTCGTTTTTGAAACGTCAATCATCGTTTCGTCCCAGAATAATTCAAGTTTGTTTTTAATGTTTAACATATTTGTACACCTCATTGTAATTCTTTTAATTGTTCTATTAATTTTTCCATATTTTTTTGAATAGCTGCTTCATTTGACGCCCACCAAGATGTAAATTCTTTATTTTCCATAATAAGCGAACGAATATTATATATACCGTTCTCTATTGAAGAAGAATACATTGCGCCGAAATCATATATACGTCCGTCAAGTATAATATCAAGCATCGCGCTGGATTCATCGTCGCGTATGAATTTTCTTTGCAACGCTATATTATAATAGCTGGGAATCACGTTTAAATATGATTCCATATTTAACGCTTCAAGTACCGCGCCGGACATACTTTCGTCATTGGAAAACAAAAGTATTGAATAGCTGTCACCGCCGCAAAGCGCATAATAATCACTTTGTTTTTCATCAAATTTCGGCTGCGGAACTATACCGTATTCTTCAAAATCTCTCATTGTTGTATCTTCGGCTAATCTTATTGCGTAACTATAAAATAGCGCTCGGTTATCAGTAAACATTATTACTTTTTCTCTTATATCAATATCAGCAAAATTGTAAACATATTCATCGCTGTAATATAATGCTTTCAGTTTATCATATACGATAACCATTCTTTCGGAAGCTCCGTCCAATACCGGATAACCGTTTGAATCATATTTTGTTATTGTAGTTCCCAAGGCGTAACGTATATAATTACAAATATCGCCCGCTCCTGTAATCAATCCGTATCTGTCGTCTTTATCACGTTCGCTGTTTCCGTTTAAATCCGCGTAAACTTGAGAACCCAATTCAAGCATTTTATCGAATGTCCACTTGCCGGAATTCACCAAATCGTATGGTACTTCCAATTCGAAATCGTTGATCAATTTTTTATTAAAAAATACACCCCATGCGCCTGTCATTGAATTTAACGCGTAGCTTCCGGCTACCGTATATGCTTTGTTTGCTATCGTAGTCGAATTGTTTATTTTATCGAGCCACCACGGATATTCATAGTTAATTGTATCGACTTTGTACATATCAATAAACAGACCTTCAAGTATACGAGGCGCGTAATAACCGATGCCGGCAATCATCAAATCAAATTCACCGGTTGCCGCGTTTACCGCGCCTCTCAACGCTGTCGCTACTGAATCCATACCGGCATTATAACCGTTATAAACCTGGTAGTTCAAATTGATATTATAAAGTTCCTCGACAGCTCTGTTCCGTGCGTACACGGAATCGTTTATTATATCGCCGTTTTCATTTTCAGCGTAATAATATTGTATCCATTGTTCAGCCGCCGTCAGGATGTTGAATTTATAACCGTTGAAATCATAATCGGGTAGTTTGAATGTTATTTCTTCTGTGGTCTCCTCAATTCGTATGGTTGTCTCTTTGACTTCATTTGATGAATTATCGCCGCACGCTATTATCATTACTAAAACTAATATCAATAAAACTATTTTTTTCATTTTTTTACCTCATTCAAATTTAAACGAATATATATCGGCATCGCTCATCTTTATTTCCATCACTACAGGTTTGCCTTTGAATTGCGAAGGCGAGCCGTCGATAAATCCAATTTGCCTGTCGATTTTGTCGCCGAATATTTCATAACTGTTGATTTCATTACCATCCTCATCTTTAATTTTAATGTACAAATAACCAATCGCGGACGTTGAGAAGTTGATAATTAACTCATCTCCGTCGAAAATAAAAGGCTTAGTCGTTAGGATTTGCGGCTTGTATGTCGCGTGATATGATACGAAACCGTCGATACGTATGGTGTAACGGTACATATGCGCCGGTATCCCCATCCAATGGTGCGTGAACATATACATCGACAGTTCATTATCCGTACCGGGGTAACTTCCGGGTGTTTCTATCATACCGACTGAAGGGTAGCAATCGCCGTACACCCAATTGTACGGCTCTTCCGGACCGGGCTTAGCTAATGCTTCGTCATACCGTTTCCATTTAAAGCCGTCGCGCGAAGTCATAAATACCAAATCCGTAACCGTCAAACCGTAGCGCGGAGAAATTTTAAAACGCGAAAGTCTCTTTTGATATCCGGGCAGTTTATCCAAGGTATCCGTCCATTCCCTGCGCTCAACATACCTCGAAGGAAAACCGACAAGTACATGGTTTGCCCTGTAGTATTGCGAAACGCAGTTGGTATACAACGCGTAATCGTCAGCGTCGCCGAAATCGAGCAATTGCGGATCGCTCCAATTCTTGAAATCGACCGACTCCATGTAGCGGATATCTCTCGTACCCCATGAACTTCCGTCGCCGTTGTCGTGGAACCCTCTGATATATCCCATGTACTTTTGCGTCGCTTCGTCCCAAAGGATAACATTCAACGTGTCGAAATAACCTTTATTTGTAAGCATCCATCCCTTTTTGAAATTTATTCCGTCATGACTGACCCAACACCATAATGCGCCCGCGCTCGATCCGATTCCCTTATATTTTTCATCCGCTTGACAAGCGGGATTCTCGTCGATCATTACGTGGAAGTTGTCAAATGAATTATCGGTTTCGTCGAGGATGATGTTATTTTCTTTCGAACCGCAAAAATCACGCAGGCCGAGCTTCGGTTTGATCCAATTGATACCGTCGTTGCTTTCCATGTAACATACTTTTATACCGTGTGTAGTATGTTCTGTTTCGTCAGGATTGATCATGTTCCAGCCAAGATAATACATGCGGTACAAACCATTATCTGTCAGGATATTGTGGTAATCGCAGCCGTCCCCTTCCCACGGCTCGTCGTGCTTGATAACACATTCGCGCTTTATAAACTCGTGTACTTTTGGTTTCGCAGTAGTTTTCGAAACGTCGATCATCGTTTCATCCCAAAATAATTCAAGCCTGTTCTTAATGTTAATCATTTTAATTTTTACACCTCTCTAATTTAAAATTTCTCGCCGCTTTAAATATAATATCCACATTCTCAACCGGAACATCATCCTGTATATTGTGCGCCGCCGCGAATATATAACCGCCTTTGGGCATCATATCCGTCAACAATTCCTCAACCTCGCTCTCTATCTCTTCCCTGCTGCCAAACGGCAAAATCTCCTGCGTATCGAATCCTCCATGGAAAACGATTTTATCTCCATATGTTTTCTTCAAATTCGCCGCTTCCATTTCTTTTGCGCACGGCTGTATCGGATTCAAAATATCAACTCCGCAATCAATCAGCGACGGAATGATTTTATAAACGTTTCCACACGAATGATGTAGATACGGCGCGTCCGTGAATTGTTTGGTATACGATATGCGTTCTTTGAAGTACGGAGCAATAAACTCATCGAACATCGCCGGCGACATCATCGTACTTGCCTGCGTCGCGAAATCGTCGCCGCTGGAAGTGTAATGGATGTACTTACCGAGTTTGTCGTAGTACAATTCGATGACTTTCTTTTGATAATTCAAAATAATTTCAAAGAAACAGTGCACGAATTCCGGTTCCGCCGCCATTTTCAGCATGAAGTCTTCGAAGCCGCACATCCAACAACCGAGTTCGAAGATCCCGAACACCGGATGCGACGCGCAGATGATATAATCCGTTTCTTCATATAGATATTTCGCCGATTGTACGATTTGATTGATTTCATCCGTTGAAACGCTTTCGGCGTCCGGCCACGGATAGTTTTCCAAATCGTCAACAGTTGCGCCGTTTAACGGCGATTCTGTTATATCCCAATACAAGCCCGAGAATTCCCTTTTAATTCCCCAAGCGTCTATGAACGCGCTGTTCGATAACGTGCGTACCTGAGATTTCTGCGGATTCAATATCCAGCCTACGCCTCTTGTGTCGATATCGAGTTCTTGCAGAATTTCCTCATAAGTTCTAAAACCGTAAAACTTCAACATTTTTTCCGTAATTCTTCCGTCCATGCCGGAAAGCGGGCATCCGCCTAAATCAAGAATTACCCTGTCAGGCGTTTTATGGTGTAAAATATCTTTGAATGCTTTTCTTCTGTTCATTATTAAAATCTCCCTACTATATTCACAATTATAACATATTTTTTTTCATAATGCAACACAAAAAATATTCAAAAATGGTTAATGTAATTTTAAATTAATATTAACATTTAACCTATTGACAATTAAATCTTCTTGTAATATAATATATAAAATCAAATTTAAAACGCAATGACAGAGACGGTATAATCGGCGGAAATTTTCCGCTATGATTCACAGAGAGTCTGTATTTGATGAGAACAGATAATCATACGTTTATACACATCACTCTGGAGCGGAAGAGCTGATTCAATTAGGTTCTTACGAAACGCCGCGTTAAGGTGGAGGAAATTGTTAGATTTCCGTTGAGAACCAATTTGGGTGGTACCACGGGTGTATATTATTACTCTCGTCCCTTATACTATTTAGGGATGGGAGTTTTTTTAATTTAATTTATTAATGGAGGAAATATTAATGGAAAATCAAGTAAAACTTATCGCTGGAAGAATCAAGGAGTTGCGGCAAATCACAAATAAAACGCCGGAACAAATGGCGGCGGTTACAAACATGACGGTGGAAGATTATTTAAAATCCGAAGAGGGTGAAAATGATTTCTCTTTTACTTTCGTGCACAACTGCGCGAAAGTATTCGGAGTGGATATAACGGAGATAATTACCGGTGAAAATGCAAAACTACAGTCATTCACAATTGTGCGCAAAGACGAAGGAGTACAGCTTGAACGCCGCAAAGGCTTCAAATATACGCATCTCGCGCCTACCTTCAAAGGCAGAATGTCTGAGCCGTTTTTGGTCAGAGCCAAATACGATGAAACCACCTCGCAAAACCCGATCGCGTTAGCCACGCATGACGGCGAGGAGTTCGATTACATCTTATCCGGCACGTTGAAAATCAATATCGCCGGACATGAATCCGTTTTGAATCCGGGCGACGCTGTGTATTACGACAGCGCGACGCCGCATGGTATGGTCGCGGTCGGCGGCGGGGACTGTGAATTTATCGCCGTTGTTATCGACGAACCAAACAGGGCGTATGAATATCACAGCAATTTTTTACCGGAAAATGAGCAAAAAACCCTCAATAAAAAATACGGAGAATTCATCGAATGTGTCGAGGAAACGAACGGTTCTTTAGTTGATATCAAATTTGTGAATACCGAACGTTTCAATTTCGCGTATGATGTCGTTGATAAGATCGCGCAGAAATCGCCTGATAAACTCGCTATGCTGCATTTAGACAGCAATAAAAACGTGAAACGATTCACGTTCGGAGATATGAGCCGAATGTCGAATCAGGTTGCGAATTATTTTACATCGCTTGGAATCAAGAAAGGCGACCGCGTTATGCTCGTTCTGAAACTTCATTGGCAATTCTGGCCCACGATTCTCGCTATCAGCAAAATCGGCGCGATTGTCGTTCCGGCTACGCATATGCTTATGAAGAAAGATTTCGAATATCGTTTCAATTCCGCCGGAGTTAAAGCGGTAGTTTGTACCGCTGACGGCGACGTCGCACATCAATTGGAGCTGTCATTGGATGAAAGCCCAACTTTGAAAATCAAAATGATTGCGAACGGTATGCGCGAAGGCTGGCACTCATTCGACGAGGAATTTCCTAAATGCAGCGATGTTTACAAACGCCCTGCCGATTGCGCTGCCGGCAATGACAACATGCTGATGATGTTCACGTCCGGAACGACAGGTTATCCGCGTATTGCCAAGCACAGCCACACATACCCGCTCGCGCATTTCATCACGGCGAAGTATTGGCATAACGTCGACCCGAACGGTATCCATTATACGATGTCCGATACAGGCTGGGGCAAGTCGTTATGGGGTATGCTGTATGGGCAATGGTTGTGCGAAGGCGCGATATTCGCGTATGATTACAAAAAGTTCGAAGCGCCGGATATTCTGCCGCTGTTCAAACAGCACAACATCACTTCGTTCTGCGCCCCGCCTACGATATACAGATTCTTCATCAAGGAGGATTTGAGCAAGTATGATTTGTCAACGTTACAATATGTTAATACCGCCGGAGAAGCGTTAAATCCCGAAGTATTCCATCAATTTGAAAAGGCGACCGGGCTTAAAATCTTCGAAGGTTTCGGACAGACGGAAACAACTTTGACTGTCGCGAATCTCAAAAATTCTAAAATCAAACTCGGTTCAATGGGTCTGCCAAGCCCGATGTACGATATGGATATTTTAGATTCTGACGGGAATCCTTGTAAAACCGGTGAAACGGGCGAAATAGTTGTATATACAAACAGGGGCAAGAATTGCGGCGTGTTCCTCGGATATTATTCCGATACAACGGATGACCATATAAATAAAGAAGCCACGGAAGCCGTTTGGCAAAACGGCGTGTACCACACGGGCGATACCGCTTGGCGCGATGAGGAAGGCTATTACTGGTATGTCGGGCGCACCGACGACTTGATAAAATCGTCCGGTTACCGTATCGGACCGTTCGAAATCGAAAGCGTAATCATGGAATTACCGTACGTGCTTGAGTGCGCCGTCACCGCGGTACCCGACGAGGTCAGAGGACAGGCGGTCAAAGCGACGATAGTCCTCACTAAGGGCACGGTCGGAACGGAAGAATTAAAGAAGGAAATCCAGGATTACGTCAAAAACAACACCGCGCCGTATAAATATCCGCGCGTAGTGGAGTTCATCAACGAATTGCCGAAAACGATCAGCGGGAAGATCCGTCGGGTTGAACTGAGGAAAAAGGATAAATAAAATAAGAACGGACACATGACTGTGTCCGTTTTTTTGCACACTAAATATTAAATTATCTTACTGCTTTTCTTCTGAATACGACAACGCCTGTAACAGCTATCACCATAATTAGAATTGCTATGTAGGAATCGCCTGTTTGAGCAGCGCCGCCGCTCGGAGGTGTAACTGCCGGGGTACCGACGTCTGCCGGTTCTTCAACAACTTCCACTTCCTCAACGATTACCGGACGACCTTCCATAACACCTGCAAGGGTAATTTTAGCGAATTGGTCAGCAGCTTTTCCGCCCGAACAGCCGGAAGCTACCTGCGTATGCAAATATCCGCCTGCGGCTTGTCCTTCAGCCAAAGACTTGTCGCACATACCGATAACCAAACAGAATCCGATCTGACCGCCTTCTGCCAGTTTGCCGTTTGCCGTGAACGCCGCAACGGGTGTTCTTACTTCATAATTCAATCTGCCGCCGGTAACAACGATTTGGAAATCAGTACCGGGTTGCAGATTAAGTTCTGCTGCCGCGCCGGGATACTGCGCCCAGCAGATGTAGTTCAACTCGCCGTTTATACTGTTTCTGCCTATACCGTATTCAAGTCTGTCGCCGCCGGCATCGGTAACAGCCGCGAAGTTTGCCTGAATAATTGATTGTGCCCACATATTTCCGTCGCCGAATGTTTCTATGTCGTTAAAATAATTTGCCGCGTCAACGGACAAGAAAAGATAAACATAATCTTCGTCGTAAGTAAGATACGCTGCGAAATCGAGGTTCTTCGCCAAGTCTGCGCCGTTGGTAACAGAATCGCTCCAGCCGTATGAAATATCGCCCGGTTTAACGTCAAGTTTTGTATAGCTGTATTCGTCAAGTATACCGTCGATAACTGGTTTTTCAGCGTATTTTTGAATTGTGTAAGCTACGTTTCCCATGTTTGCTTCTGGTTCATGTCCTGCAAAAACAGGTAAAGTTAATAGGATTAACGCGATGAGAATTGCAATGATCTTTTTCATAATTCATACTCCTTAAATTAATATAATAATATTTTAACAATTAATATTATAAAAAATATATCTTTTTATTAAACTTTTTGTTAACATTTTAAACAAAATACGAAATCACCGAAAACACCAGCGGTATCGTTAAGATGCACAGCACATACGAAACCAAACACGATTGCGCGCCGGTTTTACTGTCGCCGCCGTACGCTTCCGGGAACACCACTACGTTCAACCCGAGCGGCATTGCGTATATACCCGCCGCTATCAGCGTTATTTTCGGGTCAGCCTTGATTAACAACATCCCCGCGAGTATCAGCCCGGGAATAATTAACAGCCTTAATGCCGAAACTATGTAAGTTTTGTAATTGTTAATCATAGCTTTGAACGGGATTTTCGCGAGCACGAAGCCCGTCATTATCATCGCTATCGGCGCCATACAAGCGGAAGCGGAAGCGGAGACGCTTGTCACGATTTGCGGCATTTTTAATCCGGTCAAACCGACAATAATCCCTAAAAATGTCATAACCATTGTAGGATTCAATAATTTTTTCAGCGAGAATTTGTAATTATCTTTAGGGCAGAGTATATAAATCCCCGCCGTGTAGATAAATAAATTCATCGGCAGACAAAACAGCATCGTGTTGGAAAGCATTTCCTCACCGTACAACGCGTTTATCAGCGGATAACCCAGATACCCGATGTTCGGTATCGTCAAGGCATAAAGATAAACGTCGCGTGTGTTATTATCTTTCGCGAGCAGCTTTGTTAAACCGATCGACATAACAAATGTCACTGCCAATATAGCAACGCCGTATAAAAAATACGGCAGTTTGCTGTTTATTGTCGCAACGGAAACGTTCTGCGAGAACGTATTAAAGCAAAGCGCAGGAAGGAAAACGATTACTTCCAAGCTCGATAATACATTGCTGAGCGTATCGTGAACGATTTTTAACTTTTTCAAAATGAAACCGATTGCGAGGAAAATAAACAATATTGCAAGCTGATTAAAAGTTATATTAAAAATCTCTAACATAAATTTGTTTCTCTGTGTTTTAGTGACCTTTCCATATAATCGTCAAATAATTCTATATCAAACTCTTTTATCATATCCATAACCGTCATATCGTCGTGTTCACACGTGATAAGAACGCTTCCCACATAACCGGGATCATAAATTGTTACGCCTTCGCCGTACTTTTTCTTTAGTTCAATGAACTTCCCGTTGTTGAAATCGATATGCGCCATCGTGTAGTCGAGATTTACTTTGGCGGTTGTATAATCGTAGTAGTTCGTTGAAGCGGCTACAGTTTCGCCGTACGGGTTCAATATCCGGCTTTGGTCTCCGCTGATCGCGCTCGCGAAATAGGAACGCAATTCGAAAGCCCATTGCTGCTGCTTCAAGCCGCCGTGATATTGTGAACAGAATACGATAAGGTCCGGATTCTGCGGTTTATATCTTTCATACAGACAATTGAAATTAAGGTCAAAACAGATAGCGCACGCAAGTTTTCCGATGTCTGATTCAATCACTTTCGCTTCTTTACCGTAGGCGATGTCACAATCATCACATTCCGGTATAACAACATGGTTTTTGTCATATATACCGACGATATTACCGTCGCGCCCGATTATTTGCGTTGAGTTGCGGAACGGAAATTTTTTATCTTCCCAAATGTTTCGGATCGCGGAGTATGCGATGTTGCAATGATTTTTTTTCGCGGTTTCGCACAAGAAATTCAATATTTTTTCGCCGCGGACAAGATAATATTCGCTCGTTTGCTCGATACTAAAACCCGCGAAACGGTCGCTCGCTTCAGGCATCAGAATTATATCGGGGTTATTAGGAAGAACTTTGTTCAAATTGTAATTGAAATAATTGATCATCGATTGTACATTTGCTTCCGGATCATAAACTCCTGTCAGGGACGGGAATCCTAAAAGACTTATTTTAACGTTATTAGCCATTAATTACACCATCTTTCATTTTTTTAATAATAACATAATATAAATTGTTTGTCAAGATAAAATATCCTCAAACATCGACGGCAAGTTTCGTTTGTATTCGCTCCTATTGTGGTAACGGTCGATGACGGCTTTGTCTTTTTCGTTTACCGTACCGTACAGCAGATAATCGTCGATCGCTTTGTAAGTCACGCCCATTTCGGCTTCATCAGTCTGACCTTCAAACAGTCCGGCTGACGGAGCCTTTTTGATGATATTCTTAGGAACGCCCAGATAAGTTAAAAATTCATAAACTTCCGTCACCGTCAAATCCGCGATAGGGTTGAAATCGAACGCGCCGTCGCCCCATAACGTGAAGTAACCCATGTAACGCTCGCTTCTGTTCCCTGTTCCGAGTACCAGACGTTTCTCAGCGGCGGATATGGCGTATAGCGTTATCATCCGCAAACGCGGGTTGATGTTGATTGTTGCGAGATAATTCATTTCAACTTGTATGTCGAGAACGTTCATCAACGTTCTTTTCGTTTCCGTCAAATCTATCACACGCATTTCAATCCCAAATTGCACCGCGACTTTCATCGCGTCGTTTGAATCTTCGTGAAAGTTGCGTTTCGATTCGCAAGGTAAAATTAATCCCAGCGTGTTGGCGCAAGCCATCTTGCACAATATCCCCGCCAGTACGCAGTCTTTCCCTCCGCTGTTGGCGAACACGATGCCGTCGAATCCGCTGGCGGATAGAATGTTTTTAATGTATTCCACGCGTTTTTCTGTTTCAATTTTGTAGTTTCTCATTTTTAATACCTCCGTTATATTTAAATTTCTCCTTTACATCCGCCGTGACTTGCGATGACTTGTCCGGTTATCCATTTCGCGTAAGAACTATGCAGGAAAAGCGCCAAGTCAGCGGTATCGTCCGGTGTACCCCAACGCCCCGCAGGGTGTCGTTTAGCTATTTCATCATATATCTCTCCGAAACAATACCCTGTATCGTTGCACCCCGGATTTATACAATTTACCCGTATGCTTTTATCGCCGAGTACGTCTGCCGCGCCCCGGCACAAACAAATAATTGCTTCTTTTGATACGCTGTAAGCCATTAAACCTCTTTCAACATTTTTGTACTGTCCGCTTGTAAAAAGAGTAATAGCATTATCCTTTGTAGAATCCACTTGATTAGAAAACGATTGTATCATCATCATTGCGGCGCGAACGTTTACGAGCAGGTGAGAGTCGATATGCTCAACCGTCCATTGTCCTATATCCGCATACACGCCGTATGCGTGATTTAGAATCATACCGTCAAGCCCTCCTAATTTTTCCGCAGCTTCATCAACGACTTTTACTGCAGTGCCTGTTTTTGCAAAATCCGATGGTGTAACCAAAGTCACGTTTAATTGTTTCGCTATAATTTCTGTGCTGTCCGGCATAGCGGAATTATGTTCGCCTACTGTCAAATCATAATCCGAAAACCCATGAACTGCGACAATAGCTCCCGATTCCGCGAACCGTTTCGCAAGCGTAGCGCCGATACCTCTCGGGCGGCTTACGCCGGTTATTAAAATCTTTTTTCCG
>Ga0123353_10008863_pt1 | contig 13797 bp, 8 predicted proteins | sample TergutLab28metaG_3_FD_92763 | JGI IMG/M metagenome (GOLD analysis project Ga0123353, IMG submission 92763) | Labiotermes labralis P3 segment gut microbial communities from Petit-Saut dam, French Guiana - Lab288 P3 | ecosystem: Host-associated > Arthropoda: Insects > Digestive system > Gut ... | reverse complement strand
CGTCCATGTCAACGGACACGATAGAACCATTACTGTAATTTTAGCCAAGCACTGTATAAAGCTCCCTGATGATGGATCCCTTGTGGTCTGAAATATGTTGGAGCAATTTTAAATATTTTATAATAATTGTAATTGTATCTACGAATTATATATTTGTGGATCTGTTGGATAATAAAGTGTTTTAATAACAAACAGAATTTATTCAGCCCTACAATTTCCTTGTATCAAGATTTAACTGTACTGTGAACACGACAAGACTGTCTCTTGATTAATGGTCAAACTGATCGTAAAATGCAATTACAGAGTGACTGAATGTCCTGGACTAAGACTTACCAAAAATACCATCAAATGTACAAATAAAAATGTAAACAAAATTGTGTTTTGTTGTTTTGCTGACCGTGCAACTCAGTAATTAACCAACTTGATGCACAAAATCTTGTTTTATAATAAGTTTATTATATGCCTCTACGTGTTTCGAGCACTATGCGCTCATCATCAGGAGGTCAAAATTGTATTATACAGCATCTGGTATCATCACACTGAAACAGTGAGTGGTCTAAAATTACTAACATACAATTCTATAAATATGAGCACACAGTATACACAGTAATCACACCCAAAAAATTAACACATAAATTTTACTACTGTGTGCTCATATTTATAGAATTGTATGTTAGTAATTTCAGACCACTCACTTGTTTCAGTGTGATGATACCAGATGCTGTATATATAATTTTGACCTCCTGATGATAAGCACATAGTGCTCAAAACACGTAGAGGCATATAATAAACTTATTATAAAACAAGATTTTGTGCATCAAGTTGGTTAATTACTAGAAAATTGTGTTTATTCACGTAACCCTATCACCATATCTTGGTCAACCTTGACCATCCTCAAGGAAACAGCACATGAAAAAGAAAATTAGTGCTGGCTAATTACATAGTTTGTATGTTTGTACAAAACAGGTCACAGTACTGGTGGTACTTCTTACTGAACATATTTATGCCACAAATCCACTCCACTGTTTCAACTGGGTAATACAGACTTGTAACTAATTCTACCCTACAAACACTGACGCAGTAAACTCACTCACCTCTCCATCTCAAGATGATGTTCTGGGGTTGGGGACGGCACAATGAATGACCTTGAACGATAGGCGCTCGCTTTTGATCCAAGCCCAAACTTGCCTTTGATGGACGATGCTTTTACGCTCTGGCGCCGCAGCTTCTGAATCATATCCCTGATGCAGAAATGTGTTGTGTGAGTGGTAACAGTGGACAGGGAACACATTAAAAACTAACAACACAAAATGGAATATTACAACCATATTTAAGTAAATGAACCCTTCAAGTACTTGCACATGACTTCAGTCCTACAGTGGCAGTTACATGAACCACGCAACAGGATGCATGGATCAGTTCTCTAACTGGCAAAGACATGCAGAAGTTGGACCATGGGTGGTGTAGTAAGTGCTTGGCATTACTGTACATTATTCAGTGTCTGTCAGATACAGACTGGACTGACTCAATGTTGAATGTTCGATACTACGATATCACGTGCTCATCCATCTGTTCATGACCAAGTATCAACAACTACATTTTCCATATTTTATATATTTATGGTCTGATTTGGATAAAATTTGGAATAGGAAATGTCCATAAAAACTGACTGAGTGACTGTGAGTTTTGTAAAAACTGGTGAAGGTAAGACAGTTTACTGACTGGTCTACATGAATATATGTACGTACTCCCCACATTTATTGACCGATCTGAGTAAGATGCGGTATATGAGATCTGAACATAATGCCATGAATGCTGCTGAATGATGCACACGAGACAAGCAAAGTAACAGCTACTAACGTTTGTGTCAATACAGCACTGAAGGTGAGGCTTCCTCTTGCAGACTGTCAGAGGGATGAAACTTGAGTCCAAAATTTTGAACTTGAATGCAAGCAGCAGTCAGCTTGGTGCCAGATGACATACCAAAGGAATGAGCAATTTGAGAGGGCATTGTCAGTTGGAAAAACTGTGATTATAGTCTCTTGATGAGAAAGGTGTCACTTATATGCACTTATTGCATAGGAGACAACAACAAACTGTCACAGCTGTACTGAAAGTCTAAAAAGTTTGAGTTTTGAGTTCATCTGAAAAGAAAAATGTCTGAGCGATTCTCCTTCATGACAACACTGAGCCACACACACATGTACATACAGCACAGTCAGATTATTGCTTGTTTGGTCATCTGGGAGGAGGAGGGGGAGGAGGAGGAGGAAGAGGAGAGGAGGAGGAGGAGGAGGAGAAGAAGAGGAAGGAAAAGGAGGAGGAGGAGCAGAAGAAGGAGGAGGAGGAGGAGGAGGAGAAGAAAAAAGGAAGAGGGGAAGAGGAGCAGGAGGAGATTATGGTGGTGGTGGTGGTGATGATGATGATTATTATTATGACGACGACAATTGTGAGGAAACCACAATGACGAGGCACTGCAGAATGCTATGTGCTACAGACTGCAGAGGGGGAGAAAGAAACTTCTACCGTTACATGCTCTTGTTCAAAGGTGTAAGAAGACTGTCAACAAATATGGTGGTTATACTGAAAACTAATGATGTCTTCAACAATTTTGTAGTGAAGTTCCGTGAATTTTCGCACGTCCAACTTATAAGTAACATGAGACAGAAAACAGGAAGCATTTTTCTGACTGCTGCTTGTAAGAACTAAAGTCATGTCCAAGTAAACAAAGATTTGGGACGGTAGAAACACAGCAGTTCTTAGCATTCACCTTAAATTGCTGATTTTATGCAAGGGTACATAAATTATGCACACACAAAAATTATGTAAGAAACAGAGGATATAGCACAATGAAGAATTTGTAACTTTTACTGTTGCTACTGTTACTGTTGCTACTGCTACTGTTGCTACTGTTACTGTTGCTATTGTTACTGTCGCTACTGTTACTGTTGCTACTGTTACTGTTGCTACTGTTACTGTTACCACAGTTAAGAAGGTATAAATGTGCAAAATGCACAGCAAAAATGGTACAAACAACGAAGCTGTACAACTACATTTCCTACATAACATCATCTTGGGAGGCAGAGAAGGAACTGAGAGCATCATATCAATGTGTGTCTCAGAGTTAGGGACCGGCTGTAACTGGCTTAGTACTTTGGTGTCAGTAGTGCTGGAATCTCATTACAACTGGCTAAGAGCTTTGGTGTTAGTGATGAAAACAGGTTGGAACTACCAAAGTGCATTGGTATCATAGTGCTGGAAACTGTTTGAAACTGGCTCAGTAATTTGTTTCTAGCGTTGGGAACTTCGGATTCTGCTAAGAAACACAGCAATGAAAATTCTGCACAGTCCCTAATACCGCCTTACCTTCGAAAATCCTTGAATACCATAGCTTCCAGCTCTTGCAAACGTTTCATTTCTTGTTCAATGGTTCCGTGAGACGCTCCTAGTGAACGGAGATCATTAATGATCTTGGCCTGTTCATTCATTTCTTTCTCAATCAGCTTTGAACGCTTTTTGGCATCCAGGGAAGGGTCGAACACAAACGCGGGCAAGCTGTCTGTGAAATTCCTGTATCTCCGTAAGCTTATGCTCTCCTGCATGAGAAAGAAGAACAAATAATGAAGCATAACTTTGTTTCTTCAGGCTCAAGAGCTACATGTCTGCAGTTTCAGATTTGCAACTGTCAGAAATGTGCTGCTGTTGACTCATAAGAACAATACTGACATTGCCAGTGGCAGCACAATGAAAATTCAGGCTGTTTAGATCAGTAACCAGTGAATTCAAGCTAAAAGTGTCTTATCCTAAAGTGAGGTTGTATTGTGTCTGCATGTTATTCCATTTATTTCCTGCTGTCTTCTGTCTGGTTAGAGCCGTGCATAAAATACTAGGTCCACGCTTAGACACTGAACATATACATCAGGTTCTGTGATTCTCTATATGAAGAATGACACAGCATACCTAAAAAACACTGCATAACCCCTTTGTCTAGACAACTGATTATATTCACACAAAATACTGCAACCATTACAACAAGCCATGTACACAACAATTTACAACTCACTCTTCATTAAAGTATGTGCAAATTCAGGGATGGAAGGAAAATGAAAATGCATTGTAATTTTGCGTCCCTAATCCCAATCTATAAAACATGTACAACATTTTGGTCTGCTTTCTATGTGAACCCACTGAGGAAAGAAAGGCATGTGGTGACACAATGCTGATACACTTGTGGCATACTTTTGAACAAAATGGCAAACCAGTGCAAGCCACCCTACTGCCGTAATTGTAATGCTTCAGTATCAGCAAGAATATGCTGACAGCATCTGACTGATACTAATGTTATTCAGTATGTCCACAGGAATATGGTGACAATGTCTGAGTGACACTAATGTTATTCAATACATCCACAAGAACACGGTGACAATGTCTGAGCAACACTAATGTTATTCAATTCATCCACAAAAACATGGTGACAATGTCTGAGCAACACTAATGTTATTCAATTCATCCACAAAAACATGGTGACAATGTCTGAGCAACACTAAAGTTATTCAATATGTCCATAGGAACATGGTGGCAATGTCTGAGCAACACTAATGTTATTCAATATGGCCACAGGAACATGATGACAATGTCCGAGCAATACTAATATTATTCAATATGCCCATAAGAACAGGGTGACAATGTCTGAGCAACACTAATGTTATTCAGTATGGCCACAAGAACATGGTGACAATGTCTGAGTGACACTAATGTTATTCAATATGCCCACAAGAACATGGTGACAATGTCTGAGCAACACTATTATTATTCCATATGCCCACAAGAACATGGTGACAATGTCTGAGCAACACTAATGTTGTTCAATATGTCCACAAGAACATAGTGACAATGTCTGAGTGACACTAGAACATGCAAATAATGTCTGAGCAATAAAAATGCTATTCTTTATTTCCTTTATTTAAAAAATTTCAGTAAAAACTTATGGCATCCACTGTCTGTTTTGTGTTCTTTATACACAAGGTCTGAGTGCTATCAGCTGAGGTTGCTTATCACATTAACACAGTCCATTCATCTTTCTGCCCACACATGTAAAGGCAGAAGTGGCAAAATTATGGCCTTCATATTGCAATGCTGATGAAGATTCAACAGCTGGTTCAAAAGTTATGACACACACACACTCACTCACTCACATGCCAACCCCACACACCCAAACCCAAATCCAACACCACAAACACACACACAGACACATGTATCACGGTGATTATAAAAATGGGTAGTATGGTGACAAATTCAGCATGACTGAATTTATGAAACTGCCAGCAGGCCATACCGTGATGCCTCCGGCAAATGGGCAACTGCCTCTCACTCAGGGGGCTGAGTTTCATCTCTAACCAGCCCACGTGGGATTTATGGTAGATGAAGTAGCAGTGGGAGATGGTTTCTCTCCAGGCATTTCAGTGTTTCCACATCAGTATCATTCCACCAATGATACACACTCATTCATACATGTGTCACCACCATTACATAGTATTAGCAATTAACGGCAATGATATAATGCAATTAAAAAAACACACACAGCAATTGACATCCAATGACAGTCTGCAGAAGCACCATTATTATTACAGCCAACAACTGCATCCTGTTCTGGGGTAGTGAAATTCACATTATGTACTCAGAATGTATATCTCAAAGGTCCTATCAATACTATACAAGAACTTCTATCTACTGTTTGTTCTTGCAAGTAGTCACGATCTAAATTCTGTAGGCATTCCTTGTTCCTTCCATCACTGGCAAATGCAAAGCCCAAGCATTGGCACCTAAATCACACATGAACCCACCACTGCCTTTATAAAGACTTTACTTCCACTGATACATATACTGTCTCTTAGCAGCATGTTACTTAGCAATGCGGTACAACTGCTTAGACCGCATGGTGCAGATGACAGATGAATTACACATTATGGGGCACTGGTGGAATAATACTGACAGGGGAACATTCAATTACTGGGAGCAAATCCTGATTCAGTGTCACTCTGTCCATCAGATATACCTACATTTATTGGCATGTGATTGAACCCAGGCCCCTATAATGACAGGATGGATGTCTGAGTAATGGAATGGCTCTTTAGTGTCACACAGTATGTTTAATATCAGATTAAGGGGAGATAAAGGGAAAGCACTTCCCCATTGTACAAACCGAAACAAGTCTGAACGTTCACAGTTGCAGTTTTCTATACCAGCGTTTCTCAACCTTTGTGGGACCGCGGCCTGGCAATCCCAACAGATTTACTCGTCAGTACCTTTCCAGTTTTTTTTTTAAGTTCATACATTAAACTAACATAATTATTAATAATTAATTATGGCATAATTATAAAGAGTATTAGTACACTTATGTGTACGGTGTGGCATTTTGACAAATATAAAATTATGTTTAAATTAGCTATCAATTCCAGGAGAATCTGTCATGGCCCAGTATAACTGATGCCAGGGCCCAGTGGTTCAGAAATGCTGTTCTATACCAAATTACCTCATCATGTTGGTATCACTTCAGGTTCATTCCATTAAGAGACAACAGTATCATATTCATGCATGTTGTGTGTGATAACATACCAAAGAGATGGTATTGCCATCCACTTGGTCGACCTCATCACTGTCATAGTCCACAGTGGCCGGTTCGTCCTCTTCCTGTGATCCTGTCAGCATGGTCAGTGTGTGCCCCAGTGCTGACAACTGTTTGCCAACATTCACATCCAGATGAATATCCACACCTTCCATCTGCCACTGTACGTTTAGGAACCATTTTGCGTTTTCTAGACAGAAAGCACAGTAATGTTACTGAAAATTTGGTCTTCTAGGATGTTATGCAGTGTCCTTAGTTAAAAGGGTCCTGATGTTTCAAACGAACATGGTATCTTCCAAACAACAGTAACACAACAACACAGCATCACATCCCAGCAGTAACTTCCAAACAACAGTAACACAACACAGCATCACATGCCAGTGGTAACTTCTAAACAACAGTAACATAACAACACAGCATCACATCCCAGATAACTTGACACTTCAAAATTAAATCCCTTACTGTATGAAATCATTAAAGCACTCTATTCTTTCTCTTATTTACTGCTTGTGTTGTGTAAAGTATGTTTAAAGCCATGACACATGATAAGCTGTGATATGAGTAACTTTGACAGTTGGTAATGTTTCAGTTGACCAACAACTCCATGTCATAATGGAATATGAAAGCTCACCACAGTCTTCATGACAGCCCCTTACTATAAGACACTGCAATTTGTATTTTCAAAATACTAATTACAATACAACACCCTCATTCATCGCTGGTATCTCAAGTGGTCTGTTTTGAGTAACAAGTGTGTGCTGAACCAATAAACACCAACTGTGTATACACAAGTTGTAGAGTACAGATAATTCTACATTCCTCTTCAATGTTTTGGCTATATGGTCATTTGCAGGGGGATCAACTGAATATCATGGTAGAAAGTACTTAAACGTTAACAGACAAAGACATAACAAAACTGAAACATATGCTGAAGGCAACACTTAGTACTATAAAATGACTTCAATCACATGAAATCCCGTAACTGAAATCTCACAATACACTATACACTGTACTGGTACAGTCAAAATGTTCTAGTGACAATGAGTACATGCAGTATGTGTGAGTGACTTGATAGATTTGTCCTTTTAAGTGTGCAGTTATCTCACACCACCATTAAGAATCCACGTGCCTCACATTACCATAAAAAAGCCTGTAGTTAACCAAATTTATACAAGTGCAGAGTGACAACAATGGCACAGCCCATACAGTGACTTGCTAGTAGCTGGATGGTCCAAGTTGGTACCGCAGTGAGGGCGAGATTTTCCAAGACCCACCCAGGCCAGCCCTGAGGCCCACTCAACCTCCTGTAGAATTGGCACCGGGTCACTTTCCCAGGAGTAAATTGGCCGGGCCGTGGTGCTGACCACCTGCCCCCTTCCAGCACCAGGGTAGGGTACCAGTACAGCTATACCCACACTTCCCTCTGTGCCTACTTGGCATGTAACAGGACAGCTTTGGCTGCATACATGGGTCAAACAAGCCTTGTATTTCTGGACACAAAAATGGCAGTTGCTGTGTTTCCTCTGACCCAGCTACCACATTCAATTTCTGATTTCACCAGGCTCAATGAAGCTATTCTAATACAGCTCCAGTTCAAGACTCTGAAGAGAGTGGTGGGACAGAATGTAGCATTCAGCCATTACATCTCCACCACCTACACCATATATTCAGGCTTTCTACAATCCAAAGACATGCTACATTTTTGATGAAGGCATTATTACAAGATCAAAACACGTAGCTCTAATGTAAAACAAAGCAATTTGTCTTATCAATAAAGCATGCTGTTACAGTGGAGTGTCACTGTTTTTTATCTTCTATTGTAAACACAACATTTCTTGTACTGGAAGTTAAAATTACAAGATCAGTTCCAAACCACAACTCCGAACAACACAAGCAAACACATGTGTATAGATCTACCTACAAGATACACAACAGTCTGTTACCAGTGCCTTGCTTCTGGGCGATTGTTCGACTGCAGACTTCGTACGTTCCTTCAGACACGACGCAGAGGTTCATGATGGTAGTGTCACTCATATCCGGCTTCCAGTCATCAAGACTTGTTTCAAAGTCATCAGCAAAACGAAGACAAAGCCCCATAAAGCGACCTTTACTGACCAAAGAGCCAGAACTGCAGGCCGAAATGCTGGTGCTCTCGAGCGTGATGACCACTGCACCACGACTCTCCACATCACACATCTGACGATTCACCCCCCATGATGTCTGCAACAAATAGAACATATTAAACAAAATATTTGAGCCAAGTGAGTTCCATGGAAGACAGCTCTTTGTAGTCATGCACTCTATAAGAAGTGCCTGTCTGTTATGAATGGTCAAGGTTCATTAGCACCTACTGCTCTTCCAACAACTGTTGTTTCCCTGCACTTAGTGTTTGCTCATCACAGTCCCTTCAGAAATGATGGACTGAGATCTTCCTGTATTTGCAAAACTAAACTCAATGGCATGAACCTGAACATAAAAACTACACAAAACTTCTCACGCACTGCAGGCAGCAGTCAAAGATTCTCGGTGTAACACATGTACATGAATAGACATGATTTGGAGAAACAAACGGCTTCCATTTTCAGCTAAGAAGTGAAACAATTTGGGAAACGGGAAGGTTATGTATGAGAAGTGGGGAACAGATCAAAGGACAGAAGGAATGATAAGTCACAGCAAAGATGGATCTGTCATAAGACAGCTGATGGGAAAGTTAATGGATAATGATAATGATAATGAGCAAGTATCTGTTAGCAGCCCACAAACTGGCTGCACATACAAACAAATTACAGCACAAAACTTGTGTAAAATTATGATATCCAACTCACAAGAGGCAGAGGGTTCAGAGGGAGACAAATGCCCATGTCATCCACTGTGAGCTGCAGGAAAAGCGTACCAAGATGAGAAGAACTGAGCTGACTGGTCAGCTGGCCAAATGGAACTTTCTCAAACACCTAAACACCAACAAAAACAATTCTCTGCTGTATGAAGCACAATATACCACAAAACTAACAATCAAGTGGAAGTCAATTTTAGTGACAGTTAAAGTGGGCTTCAGCTTATGTAATACTAAGACATACTTGGAAGGACAGCAAACAGATTGATACCTGCTGTGTGGCTGTCAAAACTTCTTTGTTCAAATTTGATCGCTGCTCATTCCAGTATTCATAAGCATTCTTGTAGTTGAGCCACACCAATATTGCCTTGTCCACAGCCATGGGCTGGATATAAATCAGTGGTCGCTTCAAGGTTATCAGCACAACTTCCTTGTCCTCCCCCTGAACCATTTCATCTTGGAATGCATTTCGCAAACCTGGTAAGTGAATTAAAGAGTTATGTTCCAGTTTTATTCAGCTGCAACTGCAGGAAATTTACATACGAAAAAAAACGCCATCATGTTATACACATCGGTTTTAATACAATTTAATAAATCTGCAACATATTCTGATCAACAGCGATACTCAGGGAGATATTTCTGGCTCAACAAGTGACATACTGAAGGCTTGCAATGGAGGACACAGTCACAACAGGGAAAAATATGCAAAATGTAATTTGCATAACAATACACTGCTTCTGCATACCGCTATTGAAGACAGCACTAATTCTTTACCTCTTTCTGAATACAATGGAGACATAAAATTGTCATTACTTTTATTACCCAAGTTTGTTACTCTTTAAAATATCTGATACTCAATTACTGGTAAAACTTTAGAAAATTTTACTGATGCTGTTGACATTCGTAAACTTGATTCATTGTTAATTACATATAAAATTGTCTTCATTGCTCTTTATCTGTCAGTATTTTATATTGCAGTGCTGCAGTGTCATTCTGAGATACGCTAGCTGCTGTTGCTTCTAGTGGTAAACCTGGTACTGCCCAGCTTACTCTAGTGTATGGACCCTGTGATGGCCGTAATGATGCACGTGCTCTGTACTGTGTTACGCTACCATGATGGAGTGTTTGCATATGTAATAGTTGATATACATATATCAACGAAGGTATTATATTTGTGCATTGAACAAATTATATAAGAGACCATACGAGACTGTAAGCAATCATAAGAGACCATAAGAGACCGTAAGAGACCATAAGAGACAGTAAGAGACTGTAAGAAACCATACAAGACCGTAAGAGACCATGAGATAATGTAAGAGACTGTAAGAAACCATAAGAGACTGTAAGAGACCATAAGAGACCGTAAGAGACCATAAGAGAACCTACGAGACCACAGCAATTCACACTCAAAACAAAGATCAACAGATGTTTGTACTCCAGTGGCCTCTACGGAAGATATGTTGCATATTTAAATTTTGTCCATATGAGTGCAAAATAATTTCCACTTTAGAGGACGCAGAAGTCCAACTTATGCTCCTTAATCCATTCACGATGGGCTCAAGAATGTAGTCTGGCTTCTGCTGACTGAGGGAAAGAAATATTTGCTGCAAGTCTAATGATGTGCGGTGAAAAAGAAATACATATGTCACATTTATATTGTGTTTCAGGTTACTGGACATTTTACAAGACTATATATGCAATCTATGTAGAACTATGCAATTCCATAGAAGTATGGCTCAATGCAGAACAGGTACGACACGTACCACATACTGGTGTGATGTTAGGCCTGAAAGTTAGTAACTCACAACAGATGGGTGAGGCATTCAGAAGTGGGCATGTGCAGACAGCAATGTGCATATACAGCAAAGGCACGGAGGAATGACGAAACATTCCGACTTCTTCCATGACAGTTCGTCAGACTGGTTGCTACAGAAAGTGTGCAGTAAAGCACACAGCTGAGAACACAATCTTCAACACAATGTAAATGTAAGGCGAACACCCTGGAAATGACCGAGACCAGGTCACTTCATGTATGAAAGGTCCAGGTGCCGGGTCACATTGACAGGTATTAAGAAGTCACCATAATGACAATTAAGCTGATTAACACGTCAAATTCTGGGCATTTTTAGGTCACTGACCAATTCACAGTTACTCAGTACAATAACTGCATACTGTTAAAACATACAGAATAATAAAAAATGTTTTACAACTTAAGTGACACATGGCACATAAACACCACCACAGCACTGAGATGTTACAAACAAGAATAGCAGTACATGCATGTGTGCAAGTCATAAAGAATAACTGCACTAATAAAGCATTCTTATTTACTGTTCCTGACTTCTAAATTGTATCGTTTCCATCCCGCTGTGTATGCGTAAACAATGTATTAATTAAAACCGTCTTTACACAACAATAAAAATAAGAGTTGCAAATTATTACAACTAATTGTAATAATTTGCAACTGTTATTAATATTGTTGTGTAAAGACAGTTTTAATTAATACATTGTTCCTGACTTTCTTGAACTGGGTTTGTAGTTTCCTGCCATTAATTTTGTATCAGATGATAATTACCATTCTGACAACAGTCTGTTATACTGAACATGCAGAATTTCAATTTTAGAGGTATCTGAAATAAATATTTTCCAAATTTCAACCCCAACATTTCCTCCACCCCACAACGAAATTGTCGACATTCAGAATAATACAAAATTTTAATGTCCCTATTTGATATATGATTCCTTCAGAAATTCAAAACCCAAGTTTCACTGTACATGTACCTACACAGCAGCAATTTTCCCCATCTGTCTTATAAGGTTTAATCACAGCCACTGTAACAAAATAATGCAGATCATACACATGTCATCTTACCTATACGAGTCTTAAAGAAAGCAAACTGCTGGAATTCTGGTTCAGCTTCCTCGAAGATGAGATTCTTTAAGAGCTGTCCCAGACTCAAATTTACATCCACCTGAGCCTTTCCAAAGATTTTCATGTATGGGTTTGGTTGAGCGGCTCCTGATATATTCTGCACTCTATTGGAAAGCTGAAACTCGACCGCACCTGTTTCTAGGCGAACAGCTGAATTGGTAGGAGTTGTGGCCGTCAGCTGGATTCTCTGTTAAGACACATTTTATGTATTCTGCGCTAAAATGTACATACTGAGCCAGCAGTTATGAAATAACTTACAATCAAAGATTATTAACGCTGCATGTAACTGTCAAACCAATGAAGTGCACATTCGCATATGGATAGTAACCAAATCTTCTTTGTTTCAACTCCCACAAATTTTAACCAAGCTTCATCACCATCAGAGTTTATAACACTTTAGAATAACCAAATTTTCTTTGTTTCAACTCCCACAAATTTTAACCAAGCTTCATCACCATCAGAGTTTATAATACTTTAGAATAACCAAATTTTCTTTGTTTCAACTCCCACAGATTTTAACCAAGCTTCATCACCATCAGAGTTTATAACACTTTAGAATAGATCACTAAACCAAAATCAGTACAAAAGCATATATACTGTAAATGAATTTTAAATACGTATTCTAAATAAAGGATGTGTATTTATCCTAAAATAAATATAAAATGAAGTTCAATAATTCCCTTCCAAATGCAATAAATCCCTTTTGGTGACCCAAATGATCACAATATAAAATATTATATTACAAAAAGACATGGTTTTTCATTCATGTGAAAGTGTGCAATCAGACAGCTGCATTTTGATGAATTAGTTATGATATATGACACAATGGATCATGCACTGTGCACTGTGCAGTTAATCTTGACCTACAGCACCAGACCATAAAGATGTTACAAGGGCCAGATGGAAAGATCAAAACATTCTGCAGTTTAACCCTTCAGCATGGACATTAAAACCTGCAAAACTCTTGGTGTCTGTGACAGTATTTTTGAACTGTCCCTTTCATTTCAGAAGCACATGACGTAAACTGATGTAATTTTTTTATATAAAATAACCAGATGAAAATTCGACAGCACCTTCATAAGACTGCTACAGATGTGCATTCTGTGCTTCGTTGCGTAGCAGGGCACTCTTCACAACATAACATTACACAACACGGCATGCTGCCACAATACCCAACCGGTACAGCAAAATTAATGTGTATTTTTATAGTGTGAATTTAGCAAGGATGATATGGCTCCCCGATGATGGTCCTAGGACTGAAACATGTCGGAGCGTTTTTAATGTTTTAATCTTTAGACGCCTAATGTCAACTACAGTGGTCATACCGCACCGCTAACCTCTAAAGTTGCATTTTATATATTTATTCAACAAATATAGGTACTGAATATTTTAAACATGGTACATACT
>Ga0123353_10008862_pt1 | contig 13797 bp, 9 predicted proteins | sample TergutLab28metaG_3_FD_92763 | JGI IMG/M metagenome (GOLD analysis project Ga0123353, IMG submission 92763) | Labiotermes labralis P3 segment gut microbial communities from Petit-Saut dam, French Guiana - Lab288 P3 | ecosystem: Host-associated > Arthropoda: Insects > Digestive system > Gut ... | reverse complement strand
CTCTGCAGGAGTCTCTAAAAAGTCGGTCATGTGTTCGATCCCAAATTTCGGATTGACCGAACAGACGGAAGCGAACACATCGTTTTCGCCGCGCCCGTGGCATTTATTGCATCGCAAGCAGGGCACAACGTCTCCGCCCCTGCCCTCAAGCGCCATTTTGCCATAATCGGGGTTAGAAAGCCATGCCCGCGCCGACGCGATGAGATCTGCTTTTCCATCCGCTACCGCCGCTTCGCAAAGGTCAAGGTCGTGCATCCCGTTTATTGCAGATATTATCAAGCCCGGAACAAGTTTTTTTATCCGCCCGGTCAGTTCGAGAAGTGGAGCTTCTTCCAGCGTATAGTTGGTGACGCTTGACGTGCCTCCGTCGTCACAGCGGATTTGGGCGATGTCTATGTACTTTTTCGCCGCGTTGAGAAACGCTATCGACTCGTCAAAGGTATAGCTGCCCTCGACGTCTTCTCCTGTCCATTGAACCTCTATCAAAAAATCCTCTCCGACTCTCTGTCGGATGCGCTCGAACACCATCAACGGGAAACGCAAACGATTCTCCAGACTGCCTCCGAATCCATCGGTTCGCTTATTGGTCAGCGGAGAGAAAAACCTGGCGATCTGGTTAGCGCGGTAGCAGCAGTGTATCGAGACCATATCAAAACCCAGTTTCTTAAGTATCCACGACCTCTCGGCATACGCCTCGCAGATTTTTTCAATCATTTCCTCAGTATAAAACGCCGGCGCTTCATGGGCTGGTATCCTCTCGATCTCAAACTCGTCTATGATCGGGGCTTCAAAAGGTTTCTCATCGTTCCTATCAACGCCCGCGATGTTCCCCTGGACTATGACCTTCTTTTTTTTCATGAGCGTATAAGCCGACGGAGGTCCGATGAATATATTCATGCTGGCTATGGAATCGTAATAATGGATATACTCAGTCAGATGGATCAGATAGTTCTGGCTGGCGTTGTCATAAAGGGCAAAGTCGGGGAAATGGCCCATATCGATTTCCATCGGGTATTGCACCCCGATCGAGTCGTTTAGCAGCCCTGTACAGGTCACGACGGATGCGCCCCTTGCCCTGTTGATATAGTGCTTGAGCGTGCTGTCGGCAGGATATGTCTCCGGGCCTTGGAGGAAGTGCGGCGAACCTACGGCGGAGACGAGCCTGTTCTTAAAAATAAAGCCGCGCACTTTCAGCGGGGACATAAGGTTTTCATATTTGAGTGGCATAATAATAAAATTTCCTCCTTTTTAGACTTCCGCGTTGTATTTAAGCGTTGGATTTCAAGTTGCATGTAATTTTGTGCGCGGAATCAGTTAAAAACCGATTCCGCGCGGTATTTACATGGCATCTACACCGGTCTAATAAAGTGCATTTGCGGGAATCCGAACAAATCCATAACTATGTTGCCTATGCCGGTCCTGGACACGCTATAGTAGATATGCGTGTTGAACCCGATGACTGGAGCTTCTTCGAACAGTATTTTCTGGATCTCAATAACAGCCGCGCGTCGGGCGTTGGCATCGGTGTTGAAATAATAGGTGTCCATGAGATCGTTGAGAGCCGGGTTCATATACTCCGCGCCGCCTCGTGACTCAAAGGAGTTATAACGCCCGTCAAATCTTCTGAGCTCGACGGTAAGCGTTGTCCCCATGCCGGCCGTAGTCAATATGGCGTCATAGTCGCATGTGGGCATCCTGCCAAAGTAATCCGGGAACGACGGGAGCGAAAGAACCATGTCGATGCCCCCGGCAGCGAGGCGTGATTGGATGGCTTGCGCGATAGTGTCAAACCCTATGGCAGGTTCCACCATCAGCTCAAAAGAGAACCCGTTGGGGAAACCCGCTTCGGCGAGCAGCGCTTTCGCACCTTCAATGTCGACAGTGCGCGGGATGTTCGCTCCTTCCGCCCAATGATACGGGTGGCCCGGTACAACGCCGGTTTGAGTCACGACCCCGCCGGCTATCGCCACGGCGTCCATCGGATCGATCAGCATCTTTATTGCTTGACGCACCCTGGCATCGCCAAAAGGCTCACGCGAACAGTTGAAGTATATCGTCGTGCCTCTATTAAGCGGCGTTTCATGAATAGTTATGTTCGGATCGTTCCGGACGCCCATCACGTCGGGCGCGGACAACTCCAGCGCGACGTCGGCGGCGCCGCTCTGCACAGCCATTACGCGCGCCGCGCTGTCCCCTACGAAGGTCAGGCGCATGAACTGATAAGCGGGTACAAAGCTCTTGTCCCAGTAGTTTTCGTTATACTCTATTTCAATATACTGGCCCGGGACCCACTCTTTGAACTTATAACGCCCGGTTCCGCACAATGGATTCATGGATGCAGCTGCCATGCCACCAAGCTCTTCAAAGGATTTTTTGCTAAGTATCTGGAACGCGTAGTCGGAAATCGTATCCCAAACGGTTGCGTTGGGGGCGCACAGAGCTATGACCAGAGTATAGTCATCCTCGATCACCCATTCATCCAGGGTGAAACTCTCCGTGTAGGCGACTGCGTTTTGACCGGACTCAAGCCCTATAACGAATGAGAACAGGACGTCTTCAGCAGTTATTTTGTTGCCCTTGACGTCATACACATCGTCGCGCAGAAACACGCGGATGTGCAAATCGTCTACCCACTCATAACTCTTGGCGATACACGGGACGAGTTCGCCTTTTTCGTTCGGCTCATACAGCGTATTGAAAATAGCCTTGATAATCAATGTGGAGTTTATACCGGTCACGCCTGCCTGCCCCAATAGAAACTCAGGCTCCCCCTGGGTCACGACAGTCAGCGTTTTGCCGACATAGTCTCCCTGGGCCGGCGGCGGCGGCGCCTGGCTGTTGTCCCCGCTCGTTTGCCCGGTCGACGGCGCTTGTGTGTTTGTGTTGTCGTTTTGGTTTGTGCTGTCGCAGGCGGCCATCGAGAGTACCATAACAATGGCCATAAGAATTACTATTACTCTTTTCATTTTTACATTTCCCTTCAAGTTATTTATTTTCTGCCAGGTGAATGACCTGGTGGCAGGCACAAAAGTGTCCCCCGCCGACGTCGTGCAGCTCCGGTTCCGAATCCCAGCATTCATCTGCGGCGTTTGCGCAGCGGGGCGCGAAGCGGCATTGCGGCAAGGGGTTTATCGGCGAACTCAACTCTCCGCCGAGAATGATCCGTTCTTCTTTTTTATTGAGGTTCGGGGCGAGTATCGCGGACAGAAGAGCCTTCGAATAGGGGTGAAGCGTGTTTTTAAAAAGTTCGTCCGACGGGCATTTTTCTACTATCCTCCCCAAATACATCACGCAGATATCGTCTGATATATAACGCATGACTGACAAGTCGTGTGTTATAAACATATATGTTAGGCCCTTTTCCTTTTGCAGCTCCAGCAGGAGGTTTAAAACCTGCGCCTGAATCGAGACGTCAAGCGCCGACACCGGTTCGTCGCAGACAATGAACTTCGGGTCCAGCGCAAGCGCCCTTGCTATGCCAACGCGCTGCCGCCTTCCGCCGTCCAGCTCGTGCGGATAAGTATTTGCGTAACGTGTCGCTATGCCGACGAGATCCATAAGCTCCCAGACACGTTTGCGCAAGTCCTCCTTTGATTTTGCCAGCCTGAATGTTTTCAACGGCTCCTCAATGGTCTGTGTGATGCTCATGCGCGGGTCTATAGAAGAATAAGGATCCTGGAAGATCATTTGCATTTTCGTGCGCAGCTCCCTCGCCGCTTTCCTTTTAAGGTATGTAATTTCCTGTCCGTCATACCAAATCTCGCCGGAGGTCGGTTCCGTCATACGCAGGACAGTCCTTCCGAGCGTCGATTTCCCGCAGCCGGATTCTCCAACGACGCCCATCGTCTTCTTCTCCTCGATACTCAGCGTCACATCGTCGACCGCGTGCAGCGTGCCGCGGGATACGGAGAAGTGTTTTTTTAGGTTTTTCAGTTCAAGCAGCGCCATTTATATGTTCACCTTTCCGTTAGTTCGAAAGTTTTATCTTTCAAACTTCTCCATCCCGTTTGGCTGCCAGCAAGCACTTGACGATATGACCATCCGATACTTCCACCGGTTCCGGATCGACCTCATAGCATCTATCGGTGCAGCAGTCGCATCGGTCTGCAAAAGTGCAATACTCCGGAAGGTTCATAGGATTGGGCATGAGCCCCTTGATCGGTTTGAGCGCCCCGCTCCTGTCAAGGCTGGGTAGTGAGTTGAAGAGCCCGATCGTGTATGGATGCCTTGGATCGTTAAAGATATGCTCGACCGCACCGTACTCCACGATCTCGCCTGCATACATCACCGCGCAGTGATTGCATGTTTCAGCGACGACGCCGAAGTCGTGCGTTATCATCAAAATAGAAGTCTGGTACTCCTCTTTCAGATCCTTCATCAGCTTGAGTACTTGCGCCTGGATCGTCACATCCAGCGCCGTCGTCGGTTCGTCGGCGATTATGAGTTCTGGCCGGCATGCCAGCGCCATAGCTATGACCACACGCTGTTTCATACCGCCTGAAAACTGGAAAGGATAGTCGTTGAAACGATCCTCTTGTATCCCGACGACCTGGAGCATCTTTATGGCGTCAAAATTGGCCTGCCGGCTGTTCTTTTTCTCCTGATGCAGGTAGATGGCCTCCGTCACCTGGTCGCCGATCTTATGTACCGGGTTGAGCGCCGTCATCGGGTCTTGAAAAATCATACTGACCTTGTTGCCGCGGATCGCCCGCATTTCAGCGTCGCTCTTTTCAAACAGGTTCTCGCCGCCAAGCAGGATCGAGCCATGGATAACCCTTGCGCGCGGTTCCGGAAGAAGCCTCAACACGCTCAACGCCGTCGTCGTTTTACCCGCGCCGGTCTCGCCGATGAGTCCGAAGGTCTCTCCTCTGCGTATCGCAAGGTCTATTCCATTGATAGCTTCCACCACTCCCTCGTCCATTTCGTAGTGGACGCGGAGGTCTTTGATTTCCAGCAGAAGGTCCTTGTCTGACATATACTCTTTCCCCCTACTTGAGCTTCGGGTCCAGCGCGTCGCGTACCCCATCACCGAACAGGTTGAAAGCAAACACTGTGATCAGTATCATAACGCCGGGAAAAATCACCATGTGTGGAAAACTCTGAATGTATGTCTTGCCCGCCGCAAGCAGCGAACCCCATTCCGGCGTAGGCGGCAGAATACCAAGTCCAATATAGCTCATCATGGAGATGAGCATTATGCTGCCGGATACGGACGATACGATGAAGATTATCATATGGCCCATGCAGTTTGGCAGAATGTGCCTGATCATCAGCCGGATGTTACCCGCACCAATGGTTCGGCTGGCCTCGACATACTCGCTGTCACGGACGGTAAGGACGGCTGAGCGCACGGTCCTGGCGAACAATGGCAGTGCGCTGAGTGCAATCGCGAGGACGAGCTGCGGGACGCCTGTACCGATCGTCGCCACGACAGTAATAGCCATAAGCGTCGCGGGAATCGCCTGCATAACGTCCATAATGCGCATGATTGCCTGATCGGTAATGCCCATGAAGAACGCTGCGATGAGCCCCAGCACACCGCCAAAAAGTACCGATGCAATCGCGCCAAGAATCCCCATGGGGAGCGATATCTGCGCAGCCGCGATACAACGGCTTAGGATATCGCGCCCGAGTTCATCCGTGCCGAAAGGATGCTCCAAGCTCGGTGTGCGGTACGCGTTAAGGACGTCGACGGCTTTGGCGTCATATGGGGCCAGAAGCTGAGCGAAAATTGCAACGACAAGCAGCAAGAGGATGATGTACATACCCAGCATCCCTGTTTTGTTTTTCTTCATGCGTTTCCAGGCGTCCTGCCAGAAAGAGTAATCTTTCTTTCTTACCTTGCTGTTGAGCTTATTGATTTTTTCCATTTGGGGGGTAATGTATTTTGCCACAGGCACACCACCTCATTAATAAAGAGCGGATCAATCCTCAGTACGCCGCGCGCGCGGCTTTTGCACGTTTCCTTGCCATACGCCTGAGTTTTCTTGCTTTTGACGACGCCACAAACGTAATCCTGAGTTTTGGATCGATGATCGCATAACAAACGTCAACCAGAAGGTTTATTACTGTGAATGTGAAGGCGAGTACGACCACGCTGCCCAGGACAGCGGGGTAGTTCCGTGTGCCTATTGCCGTGAGCGCATACATACCGATACCTGCAATGCCGAATACCGATTCTATTATCAGCGCGCCGCCGAGTTGGCCCCCAATCGTGATGCTTATTGTATTTACTATAGGTATCATTGAGTTGCGCAGCACATGCCCGTAAATGATCTTGTTTTCGCTTTGCCCTTTTGCTCTGGCCATCCGCACATAATCCTGGCGGATCGCTTCGAGCATACTCGCGCGCGTGTTTCTGATAAGCATTGTCATAGTCCCCAAGGCAATAACGACCGTAGGCATAATCCAACCCTTCCAGTCTATAATACCCATGGAAGGCAACCAGCCAAGCCTGACGGAGAATAAAACGATCAATAGCAAAGCCAGCCAGAACCCCGGAAAGGATGATATAAACACAGAAAAGCCCAGAATCGCATTGTCCACCCAGCTGTATTGCTTAACTGCCGACAATATGCCCAGCGGTACGCCGATAAGGACTCCTACAAAGACCGATATAACGGCCAATCTGAGAGTTATCGGGAATCTAACCATGATTTCCGATAAAACCGGTTGGCCCGAGGAATAGGATGTTCCCAGATCCCCGTATCTGATCAGGTTCCAAACATACCTGACATACTGAACGGCAATCGGCTGATCGAGTCCCAGCTTCACCTGCATTGCCTCGACCTGCTCTTCCGTCGCGCCGTAACCCAGAAGCATACGCGCCGGATCGTCCGGGGAGATGGCCTGAAATATAAAAACGACCAGCATAACACCCAGCAAGACCGGTATTAGCATAAGTATCCGATTGAGAATATATCTTGTCATTACCTTTGCCCCTTTATTGAGCCGAAAAAAGCAAGTATGCGGATTTAACGCTGAAAGGCGATGAGGATATCGTCCATTAATGCATTTTCGCCAATTATATCAACTCAGCAGTAGTAAAATCTTTAGGCTACTGGATAAAAAAAGATAGAACATTTGTGCGTCAGGCACATATTCCCGACGCCCTGAAGAATATCTGTCCCTATTCTCTGTGCTGTTTCTGCTTTCAAACATATTGGCAATTGTACTTTGCGCACAAATTAGCGTGCATTTTCTACACTACGGGCTAAAGACTCGGTTATTAGCTTCTGATATACTCTAAATAAAAACGAAAAGGGTGCGTAAGTAATGTATCAGATAAAAGATTCCTGTTCCGGCTGCCATTATTGCAAATTAGCGTGCCCGATGCAGGCGATCTACTTTGACGGTCCGAAGTACCAGATTGACAGCGAGTTATGCGTTGATTGCGGGCTGTGCGAAAGGCTTTGCCCGACCTGCTCGGTCTACGATGTTACAGAAAAACCTATATCAGTCACTCACGGGAAGATCATACGCGAGTGCGACGTCTGCGTGTGTGGCGGAGGTTCCGGACTTGTCGCAGCGGTGAAAGCGGCGCAACTCGGCAAAAAGATCATATTGCTTGAGAAAGCGAAACGCGTGGGCGGCAACACGGATATAGCGCACGCTTTTTTCCCGGTTTATAGTAAGATCCATCACGAGAACGGCGTTGAAGACCTGCGTGAAAACGCAGTCCGCGATTTATCCGCGCGCACAGGCGGCGTCATCGGCGAGGATCTCATGCGCACCGCCGTTTACGGCTGCACCGAGTTTGTCGACTGGCTGGTGGATTTCCCGAACGCCCGCGAGTTTTTCACATTTGAAAGGCTTGGACAAAAACGTTCTGTGGGGCCGGTTTACGGGCCTGCGGTATTTGGCTTTCCGAAGCGCATCGAGAACCGCCTGAGTAAAGACCCTTCAATAGGGCCAGGGTGGATGGGCAGCTTTGTCAAAAAAACGATGCTTGAGGCGATCCCCGCACAAAAACTTGACGTCGAGATCCTGCTAAACCACGCGGCCAGGCGGCTGATAACTAACGAGACCGGAAACATCACCGGTGTACTCGCGCAAGACCCCGGAGGCGAGACCGAAATCCGCTGCAAAGCGGTCATACTGGCGACCGGCGGCTATGGTGGCAGCGACGAGAAATTGCAAAAGTACTTTGGCTTTTTTGACGTAGAGCGTCCCCTCATGCGCTTCAGCATCCCCAGCAACACCGGTGATGCGATAGACATGCTCCAGGGGATGGGCGTGGAACCGGATCCCGAGCGTATGTTTATCTCCACTTTCGGCCCGGCGCATCACCCTTACAGCTACTGCCTGTACCGCGCGCTTGACCACCCGACTACGCTTCATGTAAACCTCAACGGCAAACGCTGGGCAGACGAGAGCATCGGGCTGATGGGCGGAGCTGCCCATATCAAAGGAAGCCCGGGGGAGGTATCATGGGGCGTTTATACACAAAAGAACATAGACGACATTATGAGCGCCTTCCTGAACGACCCGTCGCTAGCGGACGAGTATGATTGCTACGAGTGTTATCAGGAAGACCTTGATAAGGAAGCGGGCTATCTAAAACCACCCGTTGTCAAGGCCGAAACGCTCTGGGAGCTTGCGTCAAAACTTGATATCGATCCGTCCTCGCTTACGAAGACTGTCGAGGACTATAACCGTTTCTGCCTTGAGGGGAAAGACGAAGAGTTTGGCAAAAGCCCGGACTTTCTGGTTCCAAGGGAGCAGGGGCCGTACTATGCCGTATACGGGCAGCTTTTCTCAGAATGTTCAGCAGGCGGGTTGATGGTGGACGACAAATGCCGCGTCCTGCGTAATGATAAGACGCCGATCCCAGGGCTTTATGCTGCAGGCGACGCGACGTCGGCCATGCACCGCCGCGGTGAACTGGCTGTCATTTCGGAACTGACTTGGGCAATGGCCTCATCCTACCGCAGCGCGCTCGAAGCCTCAAAAGATATGGAGGTGCAATAAGCTTGAAAACGAGTTTCAAACCACAGGGAGGTAACCTTACGCAGGAAGGCTGTAATGTGGAAATGAACATCCATAAGCCGAACATGGCGCCGAACAAAACCCCAATGCCGGTACAACCGGTAGTAACCAGGCTTGGCAATACATGGGAAGTGGAGTCCGGCTACACTGCGGAGCAGGCGTCAACCGAAGCCGGACGCTGCATGAGCTGCCCCGAACGATACTGCGCCGAAAGCTGCCCTGTCGGAACATCCATTCCAGAGTTTATCGAGCAGATCAGGGCCGGGGACGTCAACAAGGCATATGAAATCATTTGCTCCTCAAATCCGCTGGCGGGTATCGGCTGCCGCGTTTGCCCGTGCGAAACCCAATGCGAAAGCAACTGTACTCGCGGTATTAAGGGCGATGCCGTCGCAATCGGGCGCCTTGAGCGTTTCGTCTGCGACACTGTAAATAAAGATGCAGCCGCGCAACCTGTGCGTATTGGCTGCAGTGCTGCTGTTGTCGGTTCAGGGCCTGCGGGGCTGGTCTGCGCCATTACTTTAGCAAAGGCTGGGGTAAAGGTGACGATATTCGAAAAAGCGAACCACATGGGCGGAGTCCTTGCCTGGGGCATACCGCCTTTTATACTTCCGGGCAGTTTTCTCAAAGATATCATCCGCGAGGCCGATGCTCTGGGCGTCGAATTCAGGACCGGCGCCGAGCTTGGGCGCGACGTGGTGCTGAAGGATTTGCAAGCCCGGTATGATGCTGTATTCCTCAGCGTCGGCGCCGGTAAAGCGATCGACCTGGGTGAAAAACTGCCGAAAGGCGCGATGCAAGCCGCGGATTATCTGGCTATGGAAGAAAAACCTTCCGCAGCCGTCGTTGCGGTATTCGGCGGCGGTAGCACGGCAATAGACGCGGCGCGTGCGGCCGTACGGTCAGGCGCAAAACGTGTGTACCTGCTCTACAGGCGAACGGAGGCGGAGATGCCGGTCACAAAGGATGAGTTTTCACGCGCAAGGGAAGAAGGCGTCGAGATGATCTTCCTTGCAAACCCCGCCGCTTATCTTACGGAAGACGGGAAGCTCAAAGGGGTAGAGTGTCAAAAGATGCTTTTAGACGCGCCGGAATACCCGGGCGGGCGAAGAAGTATCAGTCAATCGAAAGACAGATTTAGTCTTAAAGCCGATCTGGCCGTGTTGGCGCTTGGTTTTGAAAACGAACCTCTCGACGGCGTGGATCTGGACAGCCTGAATAGGATAAAAGTCGACGGGCGTTTCAAAACTTCCGCCGAGCGCGTATATGCCGGCGGCGACGCTGTAACAGGCCCCGGGACGGTGATGAAAGCCGCCGCGGCAGGCAGAGCCGCCGCAAAAACGATACTTGAGCAACTGGTCCGGTAGCGATGAGCCGGATACAGACAAGCACTTGCAGCCCTGATTTATCCGTCTCGTTTTACCTTGCTTTTCACGTAAAAACCGGATTGAAGGATTTTCTTTTCAAAGAGTATGATCCGTAACGACAAAATGAAAGAGAAAATCTCGTGGCTGTTCGTCATGTCCGTTTGTAGCAACTCCATACATTTATTGATCCTATAACGGACCGTATTCCTGTGAATGAACAGGAGTTCTGCGGTTTTTGAAAGACTCCTCGCGTGTTCCAGATACATCTGAAGGGTGACGAGCAGCTCATTGTCCTGCGTTTTATCGTACTTCTCCAGAATAAGGATTTTCTCATTGCAGTAGTCCCGGAGGCTTATTTCCGGCGGAAGCCTTTCGAGCAGATAATATAGAGAAAATTCATTATATGTATACAACCTTTGTCTGGTAGCCAGATTCCCGCCCAGCCGCAGGCCTGCAACGGCTTCAAGATAGTGTTCGCGGGTGCAGGCCATGTCTGAAAACACACGGCTGATACCGGCAAGCAGGCGCCATTTGTTCAATATGGCGTAAAACTCCGGCTCGTCAACAGTCCAGTCGGAAACCTGTGTTTTACGGCTCATAAGGAATACGATAAGGCCGCTATATATAAATGCCCGGCAGTAAGGTATGGAGGAAAGGCGATCCAGAATTGGATCGAGAGGCTCGGCTTCGTCTATGCTGTCTTCCGGGCGTATAACGGCGATATACATGTGTTGAAGGGGACGCCAGTTTAATAATTCTAACCGCGTCCTAACCTGGACCGGCGTAAACACCTCGCCATCAAGGATTCTGATTATGAAATTCTCGATGACCTTTTCATCAGACGAAAAGAGGTAATGCTCTTTTTCCATACGCCGCACGACATAAACTGAAAACAATTCAAAAAGATGGATATCAGTCGTAGCAAACGGCTTAATTATACTCGGCATAACGAGGACGCCAACATGACGCCCTTTTATATACAGCGATCTGATCATACGCGGGTAGGGCTTCGCCTGATCTTTGACAATGATAGGTAATTGCGCCCTTGAGGATTCCTCGTGGACCTCTTTAACTTCCTTGCTCTGCTGCAAGTTGTTCCGTGATATCTCACCTTGAACTATATCCCTCTGCCAGTCGGCGTCGTCGATCTCAACACATTTTGTAAATGCAAGGTGCATGCGCGCCAAATCCTCGATAAAAACAGGATTTCCAAAAAGCTCAAACGCAGTATCCACGATCATCTGCAGAGAATTGGCCTCCGCAAGGCTGCACAGCAGCGCCAGTTTCCCGTTAAGCCCATCGTCCATTATCGCACCCCATTAAAAATTCATCAACAAATCAGAGATTCATTGCGGTGTAGAACCCCTCTTTTACCGCCCATTCTACTGTGCGCGCTTTCACGCAATCGCCCACCTCCGCGAACTCATCCGTGACGCCAATAAACCTGTCGGCCGTCTCAGTCAGCGGGCGCATCCCCACGGAAATAACGACCGAATCAGCGGGAAGCACAACGCTCTTTCCCTCCGCATCATATGTCACTGAGTCAGCCGCAATGGCTGTGCAGCGCACGGATAGTATACACGTCAGATTATCCGCCTGCTTTTTCATTTCTGTAAGAAGCTCGTCTCTATGCGTTTTTGACGCGTCCGGGGCGAGTCTATCCTGCATTTCGATCAAAGTGACATTCTTACCAAGCCCCGCAAGATGCAAGGCTGTCTCGCAGCCGATCTCCCCGCCGCCGATCACCGCGACGTTTTGACCGAGATTTGATTCCGCACCGTATATATCAATAGCCTTCTTAGCGTTATTGACCCCGGGTATAGGCGGAATCAACGGCTCGGCCCCGACGGCGGCGACGATGGCGTCGAACTTGGCCAGCACCTCCGGCTTTACTTCTGTCCTAAGTTTAACGTTGACAGTCGATTTTTCAACCTGCCGGACAAGAAAATCCTTGTATGCCGCGAGCGGGTATTTAAAGGAGACATGAGCTGCAAACTTGAGTTTGCCGCCAAGCGTATCGTCCCTTTCAAACAGCGTAACGTTATGCCCGCGGTCCGCCGCGGTCAACGCCGCCGTCATACCCGCCGGCCCGCCTCCAATGACCGCCACCGTTTTGTGCCGTGTCGGCGCATCAAAGCGCTCCAGAACGTGTTCTATCCCGACCCGCGGATTGACCGCGCACTGCATATGTTGCGCGTAGTTATCCGAGTCATGGCAGCGCATGCACTTGATGCACGGCGTGACGTCTTCCTGGCGCCCTTCCAGACCCTTCTTTATCAAGTCGATATCCGCGATGAGCGCGCGCACCATAACCACAAAATCCGCTTTCCCGGCTGCAATGATAGCGTCCGCGTCTGCAACGCTGCCTATCCCGCCTATTGTCGATATCGGGATATTGATCCTTCCTGATTTTTTAAAAGCTTCGGCGAGAAAAACATTTGGCATAGGTGGCAGGAAACCGCAGGGGTGGGTGACGGTCATAAAGTCGGGGTTGTGCATCCCCGCCGAGACCTGAAGGATATCTGCGTTTTCCTGCAATATCTCGCCGATGCGGAGGCCTTCATCCAGATCGATTGCACCTTGTGCAAACTCTGATCCTGACATACGGACTTCGATTATCATATCTTTTCCAATCGCGGCTCTGACGCCGTCCAGCACCTCTTTCGGGAAACGGCACCGGTTTTCGGTGCAGCCGCCATATTCGTCAGTCCGCTTGTTTGTGAGCGGTGAAAGGAACTGCGCGAGCGGGATACTATGGCCAATATGCAGCAGGATCCCGTCAAACCCTATATCCTTTAGCGCAGCGGCAGTTTCCGCGCAATCCTGCTTAAACTTGTCCAGCACGCTGCGCGGCGCCTCGCCGCGCCCCATAGACCAACCCATGATGGAACACCCGTCGGATACTGTCCACCCGTCAGGCAGAAAACCTATCAATTCCATCGAGCATTTCGCGCCATGCAAATGTATTCTCTCGACCAGATCGCACAGACGGTTTCTATGGTTTGGGATATTAACGTCCCAACTGCAGTGGACGCCGTCGTTGCGCGCCCCGCCGATTTCCGCTCCGGCGCAGGTCACAAGCCCCGCGCCCGCTTTCGCCCTTGCTTCAAATATGCGGATGCCCAGTTCAGTTGGATAAGGCTCGCCGTTTGACGCGGTGTGCATAGTGGTCGGGGCGGTGATTATCCTGTTTTTCAATAAATGGCCGGCAATGCGTATCGGTGAAATGACATTCGGGAATAGATTTGACATATCGCTGCACTTCCATTTCATAATAAAATTAATTGAATTGATTATATCCAACGTGATTTTAATATGGAAATAGTTATGTTCTATTACTTGGGTTTTATTTATCATATCCCAAACAAAAAAACGATTTCAGCAGGAAGTTGATGCGTCTGTGTAATGCAAACCCCGGGATAGCACGCGCCGCATCCCGGGG